>Ga0105046_10001667_pt1 | contig 34395 bp, 30 predicted proteins | sample MAT03_FD_78385 | JGI IMG/M metagenome (GOLD analysis project Ga0105046, IMG submission 78385) | Freshwater microbial communities from Lake Fryxell liftoff mats and glacier meltwater in Antarctica - MAT-03 (megahit assembly) | ecosystem: Environmental > Aquatic > Freshwater > Ice > Liftoff... | reverse complement strand
TTAGATGTTTTCAATAGCCGCTATGATACTGTCTGGCGGCTATTTTGTCAAGTAAATTTGCAAAAAAATATCAAAAAGCATTTAACATTTAATTGCCTCATTTAAAAAGTGTACGTCTGAAAACGTATAAGCTAAAATTTTGTTTTGCCCAACTGTTTTGAAATAATTGTTATGCCGCATTTGTTTTGAATTGCCAACCCTACTCGCGTATTTTGCGACACCAAAACAACTTTTAAAGAAAACACCCATGGCTATTTATAAGAATGAGGGCTACAATCCCGAAGAAATTGAAATGCTTCGCCAAGAATGTAAAGAAGCGGGTGCTTCTTTTGTGTATTGCGAAGAAGAAGAAGAGGCACTGGAAAACCCCGATACCGACGAGCTCCAACACGTGCAGTTTGTGGGCAAATACAAAGGAGAAGCCGTCATTTATGATGCCGTCATTTACACGTTGCGTTTACACCACAGCAGTATGGTGTACGAAAAAGCCGTAGAGCAAGTCCAAAAGCAGTTTCCAGCCTATAAAGCCATTGACGAACGGGGCCCAGACTACGTGCTAAAACCCGAAATAGAAGAAGAGGCCGACGAGCTCATTGCCGAGCTTATTGAGGCATACGAAGAAGACGAGGAAGTAAAAGTGAAAGAATATCTTGAAATGGATATTGAATTTGAATACGGCGTAGGCTTGGACGTGTGCCTAAATGCAACGGCCATTACTGACGATGTAATAGCCAACTTCGTGGAAGGATTCAACGAGGGCACTTTTAAGTTAGACCCCACACTTTACTCGTTTTCGAGCATGGAAGATGAAGAAGACTGAAAATAGTTGGTGCTGGCTAAACATGTTTTTGGTGCTGTTCAAAAAAAGCAAACCCCTTTTGTTGGGTAAATGAGGCATTTGTGGGCAGCAAACGCCCCGCAGATAAGTAGGGATAGCAAGCATAAAAAATCTTTAATCGAAAGATATGCTTGAATTACGGCAAAAATTTGTATAATTTTGTAAAATTTTTCATCAACCGTTCTCCCCTACAAGTTTCCAAAAGGCATATGAGCAAACTACGGATTTTGTATGTAGCCAGTGAGATTAATCCCTTCCTCCAAACTACCGAAGTCGCAGATTACGTGCGCAAATTACCCCAAGCCATGCAAGAAAGAGGCATGGAAATCAGGATTTTAGTTCCCCGTTTTGGGCTAATCAACGAGCGCAAAAACCGCCTCCACGAGGTAGTTCGTCTTTCAGGGATTAATATTACGGTAGGCGACGAGGAAAAGCCGCTGGTTATCAAGGTAGCCTCTATTCCGAGTGCTAAATTGCAAGTTTATTTTATTGACAACGAAGACTATTTTCAAAGAAAGTCCGTTTTTGTAGATAAAGACGACAATTTTTTTGACGACAACGACGAGCGCGCCATCTTCTTTTGTAAAGGCGTACTGGAAACCGTCAAAAAATTGGGCTGGGCACCTGATATCGTGCACTGCAACGACTGGATGACGGGCTTAATTCCGATGTACTTGAAGACGACCTACAAAAACGACCCGATGTTTAAAGACACCAAGTGCGTTTTTACGGCCTACAACAACTCGTTTAGTTTTAAGTTTGAGGACGATATCCTTGAAAAAGCCAAGGCAATGGACGTAAGCGACGAAGCCTTGGCCCACCTGCGCTCGGCAGATTTTGAGGGTTTTATCAAAATAGCCTGCGCCTATGCCGACGTTGTGGTGAAGGCCGACGACGATTTTAGTGAAAGTTTAAATCAAATTTTGGATGAGTTACCCGAACGGAAGTTTGCATTGGTCGAAGAAGATGAAAATTTCACAGAATCATATTATAACCTCTACAACGAGCTGGTTAGTTAGAATAGCCATCGGAGTAGTTATTTTGGTCGGGGTTTTGACAGCCTGCGAAGCACCCAAAGAAATAGGTTTGCCCCCCAATGCCTCGGTGGGAGTGATTTATACCGACACGATTACCGTCAAAGTGTCCACTACGCTCCTTGATTCGGTGCGAACGTCGGGGGCTTTGCAGTTGTTGGTAGGTAGTTATCAGCACCCAACTTTTGGAAAAATAACTGCCCAGCCGTTTTTTACGGTCTTTGATAGGTGGACTCTTGATGACACCAAAACCTACGAGTACGATTCAGTAGCCATTACACTCGGCTATTCGTATTTTCACGGCGACACCCTTCAGCCTTTTAGAGTAGGGGTGCATTTGTTGACCGATTCAATAATGCCCAAGCAAACATACTACAACATTAGCTCCGTACCTTTTGCCAGTAACCCATTGGCTACCAAGACTTTTGATATTAGACCCGCTACAAACCGACAGTTGAACTTACGCTTGGCCGACAGCTTTGGTCAGTTGCTGTTTGAGGCGGCAAAAAATAAACAACTCACCAATCCTTTTGATATTATTAGGAGAATCAAAGGATTTACGCTCGTTCCTGATGCGCAAAACGCGGTAATTTTGGGATTTGCTCCTACGAGTATTTTGCTGCGGGTATTTGTGCACGAAACGGGGCAAACGGCCGCTCTTGTACGCGACTTTTTTCCTGTAAACGGTGTTGATAGTTATGTGCCGCCCCGCTTTAACCAGGTTTTGGCCAATCGGCAGGGTAGTGTATTGAGTCAATTGCAACCTTTGCAGCCGCTATCTACTGCCCAAACTAGAGGCAATGCTTATTTGCAAGAGGCGCTTGGCGTAGTAATGAAAATCGAATTTCCGTACTTGTCCCAAATATTGGCACCCAATGACGAAAGTAAAGTGGCCATCAACCGCGCCGAACTGACAATTGTGCCCAATCAACCAAATCCAAGGCTGGGCGAAGTTTTATCGTTGCCACGGGCCATGACAATGGCCGAGACCGACGAGAGCAACCGACTGTTACGCACCAGAAACGACATTGAGCTGATGTTCCCCGACGATAGCCAGACCTTTTCGGGTTTCGTGTTTCCACAAATCGTGCCGTATGATCCGAAATTTAAGAACTATAATTTTACGCTTACTACCTATCTGCAAGCATTAACTACTGGTTTTAAGAAAAATAAGGCATTTTTGTTGATGCCCATGAATGAAAACTGGTTATCGTCGCGGACTTATCCTTTGAGCCCATTTTTGAATGGTAATGTCAATCAGATGAGCCTCACCCCGACAAAAGAAAATGTAAAATTACAGTTGTTTTATACGGTAATTAAATAAATATTCTTTCTGAAACTATGTGTGGAATTGTTGCTTACGTAGGCCATCGCGAAGCCTATCCTTTGATTATAAAAGGACTCAAACGGCTCGAATATCGGGGCTACGACAGCTCGGGCGTGGCCTTGCTCAATGGCCAGGGCTTGGAAGTACATAAAAAAAAAGGCAAGGTTGTTGATTTAGAGAAAGAACTCCAAAATAAAGCACTGCACGCCACCGTTGGCATTGGCCATACCCGCTGGGCTACCCACGGCGAACCCAACGACACCAACGCCCACCCGCATCTTTCGCAAAATAAAAAACTGGCCATTATTCATAACGGTATCATCGAAAACTACGCCGTTATTAAGCAAGCGTTGCTCAAAAAAGGCTACCAATTCAGTTCTGATACCGACACCGAAGTACTGATCAAGTTTATCGAAGACATTCAGAAAGAAACCAACAGCAGCCTCGAAGAAGCCGTGCGGTTGGCTTTGCAAGAAGTACACGGCGCTTATGCCATCGTTATTATTGCCGAAAACGACCCCACACAGCTCATCGCGGCCCGCAAAAGTAGCCCTCTGGTGATTGGCGTGGGCGAAAACGAGTACTTTTTTGCCTCTGATGCCACGCCCATTATTGAATACACCAAAGACGTGATTTATTTGGATGACAACCAAATTGCAGTCGTAAAAAATGGCGACCTAAAAATTGTTAATCTCGAAAATGAGAAGCAAGTGCCTTACGTTCAGACGCTTGAAATGGAATTGGAAGCCATCGAAAAAGGGGGCTACGACCATTTTATGTTGAAAGAAATTTTTGAACAACCCCGTTCTATTGGCGACAGTATGCGCGGACGGGTCAATTCGGAAGAAGGACATTTGCAACTGGGCGGCCTGCGCGGCTACATGGACAAACTGGCCGATGCCAAGCGAATTGTCATTGTGGGGTGTGGCACGTCGTGGCACGCAGGCTTGGTGGCCGAATACATCTTTGAGGAATTGGCCCGCATTCCTGTTGAGGTAGAATATGCCTCGGAGTTTCGTTATCGCAACCCCATTATCAAAGAAAAAGATTTTGTCATTGCCATTTCGCAGTCGGGCGAAACTGCCGATACCTTGGCGGCTATTCAGTTGGCCAAATCGAAAGGAGCTACCATTTTTGGCCTTTGCAACGTGGTGGGGTCGTCTATTGCCCGCGAAACCCACGCGGGGGCTTACACGCACGCAGGCCCCGAAATAGGCGTGGCCAGCACCAAGGCTTTCACCGCGCAAGTAACCGTATTGACGCTGATGGCTATTGGTTTGGCCAAAAAAAGAGGGACAATTTCAGAAGAAACGTATCGGCGTTTGTTGATTGAAATAGAGCACATTCCGCGCAAAGTAGAGCAGGTTTTGAAGACGGCCGAGCGTGTTAAAGAAATTGCGTCTATTTTTACGTATGCCCGCAATTTTATTTACTTGGGTCGTGGCCTTAATTTCCCCGTGGCACTAGAAGGCGCTTTAAAACTAAAAGAAATTTCGTATATCCACGCCGAAGGCTACCCCGCTGCCGAAATGAAACACGGCCCTATTGCGCTCATTGACGAAGATATGCCCGTGGTGTTTATTGCCACCAAAGACAGTTCTTACGAAAAAATTGTGTCAAACATTCAGGAAGTAAAAGCCCGCAGGGGCCGCGTTATTGCCATCATTACCGAAGGCGATACGCTCATTCCGAGTATGGTGGACTTTGTAATTGAAGTGCCCAAAACCCACGAAATATTAACCCCGCTGCTGTCGGTTATTCCGCTCCAATTGTTGTCGTATTATGTGGCCGTATTGCGGGGCCGCAACGTAGATCAGCCCCGCAATTTGGCTAAGTCGGTAACGGTAGAATAGGTGTTTTTTGCGAAAAGTCTTTATTTTTGGAGATTATCAATCTATTCTACCCAATCTCCCATGAAATTGCTGCGTTCTATTCTGCTTATTGCATTTTCCATTCTTCATTTTCCATTTTTCATTCCCGCAGGGCAAGCCCAAGACCGCCCCTACGGCAAGCCTTTTGCCACGCGCATGGTAGTAATGGCTCAAAATGGCATGGCTTGCACCTCGCACCCGCTAAGCACGCAAGCGGCCATTGAAGTACTGAAAAAATGGGGGTAATGCCATAGATGCGGCCATTGCGGCCAACGCCATGGAAGGCGTAGTAGAGCCGCATGTCAATGGCATTGGCGGAGATTTGTTTGCTATTGTCTGGGATGCCAACACCCAAAAACTATACGGCCTCAATGCCTCAGGTCGTTCGCCGTATAGCTTGACGCTCGACGAATTTAAGAAACGGGGACTTAAACACATTCCTGCCGACGGGCCCTTGCCCGTGAGCGTGCCAGGCTGCGTGGACGGCTGGTTTGAATTGCATAAAAAATTTGGCAAACTGCCCATGCCCACTATTTTGGCCAGTGCCGTTAAATATGCCCGCGAAGGCTACGCCGTGCACGACGAAGCCGCTGGCGGCTGGGCAGGAATGGTGGTGCGTTTTGGCAAATATCCCAATATCAAAGAGGTGTATGCACCCAACGGAGCGGCCCCTAAACGCGGCGAAATTTTCAAGAATCCGGCGCTGGCCAATACCCTCGAAAAAATTGGCAAACAAGGTCGCGACGTGTTTTATAAGGGCGAAATGGCCCAAACGATGGCTGCTTTTATGAAAAAAGTAGGCGGCTTCCTGAGCTATAAAGATTTGGCCGACCATACCTCTGAGTGGATAGAACCCGTTTCGACCAACTATCGCGGCTACGACGTGTGGGAATTGCCACCAAATGGCCAGGGCATTGCAGCTTTGCAAATGTTGAATATATTGGAAGGCTACGATTTCTCGAAAATACCTTGGGGAAGCCCCGAACACATTCATTTATTTGTGGAAGCTAAAAAAATTGTGTTTGAAGACCGCGCCAAGTTCTATGCCGACCCTGCTTTTGCCAAAATTCCCGTTGAATCGCTGATTTCCAAAGAATATTCCTCCGAGCGTCGCAAATTGATTAATCCCAACCGGGCGTTGTCTAAGATTGATGCGGGCAACCCTGCCCTCAAAGACGGCGACACCATTTACTTGACCGTGGCCGATGGCCAGGGAAATATGGTGTCGTTGATTCAGAGCAACTACCGTGGGTTTGGGTCGGGAATGTCGCCCGATGGCTTGGGTTTTCAGCTTCAAGATAGGGGCGAACTATACAGCCTCACCGAAGGCGAAAACAACACCTACGCGCCCCACAAGCGACCTTTTCATACCATTATTCCTGCTTTTGTAACCAAAGACGGTCAGCCGTTCATGAGTTTTGGCGTAATGGGCGGCAGTTTTCAGCCGTTGGGCCACGCGCAAATTGTGATGAATATGATTGACTTTGGCATGAACCCGCAGGAAGCAGGCGATGCGCCGCGCATTGACCACCAAGGGTCGTCGGAGCCAACGGGCGAAAAAATGGAGGACAGCGGCTACGTAACCCTCGAATCGTATGCCTACGAAACCATCCGCGACTTGATGCGGAAAGGCCACAGAGTAGGTTTTGGCTTGGGTGGCTACGGGGGCTATCAGGCCATTATGTACGATGCCAAAAATAAGGTTTATCACGGGGCCACTGAGTCTAGAAAAGATGGCCACGCAGCAGGATATTAGGACTTATTGAAAAATAAGCAGGTATTGGGCAATCGAATATAATAGGGAGATGAGCCAACCCACGAGCAAATAGTTTCGCAGTTTTGGGCTTGGTTGAATTTGCCACACCCCCACAGTAATCAGTACATTGCGGCCAGTTAGCAAAAAATAACGAAAACTTTCGACGTAAAAAGAAGGCGTGCTGTCGCGGACAAAAATGTAACGATTGTTTAGAAAAATAAAAAAACTTCCCGTGGCGTAGAGCAAAAACCCCGTCATAAACCAATAGGCTGGCGTGCGGGTCAGGGATTGTGCGTCGGAGTATTCGAGGGTTTCGTAAAACAAGTAAAACATACCCCCGATAATGGCCACTGAATTGATCCAAGAAGCCTCGCTCACCTGTTGATTTTTGAACAATACAACCGACAAAGCCCCCAGTAAGATGGCCAGCGCGGCAAAAATTCGCCTGGCTGTCTTAACGCGAGCCATTGCCCAGCAGTACAGTATCATCAGGATAACCTCGGCAATCAAAAAAAGATTGAGTATCCAAAGCGTGGACTCGTGTCCGAAAAGAACGAATAGTTTTCCAAAACCTGCTATTAGGCAAATAAAAAAATAGCCCAGTAAAATTCGTAACGACTGGTTGAGTTGTTTGTTTAAATACAACAACCCAAGCACGGCACTGAGGGTGCTTATTTCGCCAAGAAAAAAAAGAAGATAGGCAAGTGTTGTCAAAGCAAGCTCTTATGAAAAAGGGTCTTCTTTTGGCGGTGGAATACACATTGGGGGGCATTCTGCTCGGGAACTATACATGGTCTTTGTGCCTACCGTAATCTTGCCTTGGTCGTTAGATACGGCTACTGCAAAGGCATTGGGAGTACCCAAATATACCCGAATATCGGCGGTTTCCGATTCTTTGAGCAGGGCCATAATATCGGCACGGTCAAAGGTAATGTGGTTTACTTTGGAGGCGTTTTTTTCTTTGTAAGCCGCGTGGTTTTTTTTTGCGTCTTCAAATTTAAGGTTTCGAGGGTTGTCGTAATTCATAATGTTGATTTATTTTTAGGAAAATGATGGAGTTGATTGCCGTGCTAAGGTATAATGCCTTTTTTTGGTAACAAAGTAAACTCCCAAAAACCACCCGCCGAATTTATTTAACGGTAAAAAAGTTATTTTTTTAGGCGTGCTACGGCCTGCCAAATGCGCTCTTTGGGCGTACACAGCGACAAGCGGACAAACCGCTGACCTGTGGGGCCAAAAATAAAACCAGGGGCAATAAAAATGTGCTTTTGGTACAGCAAATCGTCCACCAAAACTGCCGCCGAGGCCACAGAGTCGGGGAGTTTTGCCCACAAAAACATACCTTCTTGGGCGGTGTCATAGGTGCAATTGAGGGTATCCAAAAATGCCCTTGCTGCGTCGAGTCGCTCGCTATATACTTGATTTTGAGCTTGGTGCCATTCGTTGGTATTTTGCAAAGCGGCCACTGCTGCGTGCTGAATCGCCAAAAACATTCCCGAATCAACGTTGCTTTTGACGGTCAAAACGGCATCTACGTAGGCTTTTGCACCCGCGAGCCAGCCCACGCGCCAACCTGCCATATTGTGCGATTTTGACATGGAGTTGAGTTCAATAGCTACCTCTTTGGCACCAGCTACTGATAGCAAGCTAATGGGCGGTTTTTGGTTGAGAATGAGGCTGTAGGGGTTGTCGTGGCAGAGTAAAATGCGGTGTTGGTGGGCAAACTGCACGGCTTTTTCAAACAATGCCCGCGTGGCGGGTGCGCCCGTGGGCATGTGCGGGTAGTTGAGCCACAGCAGTTTGGTTTTGGGCGACACCAGCTTTTCCAAAGCAGCCCAGTCGGGTTGCCAGCCGGTGTTTTCGAGCAGCGGGTATGTTAGTACGTTGGCTCCTACCATTTGGCTTACGGCGCGGTAGGCGGGGTAGCCCAGCTCGGGTATCAATACCTCATCGCCTTCGTCCACGAAGGTCATGCTTAGGTGCGTAATGCCTTCTTTGGAGCCAATGAGCGGCAAAATCTCGGTTTCGGGGTTGAGCATTACGCCGTAGGTACGTTCATACCAAGCCACAATACCCTGCCGCAAAGCGGCAATGCCCTTGTAAGGCTGGTAGCCGTGGTGGGTGGGTTGCTGCACCGACTCTGCCAGGGCTGCCAAAGTGGCCACCGACGGCATTTGGTCGGGGTTGCCGATGCCCATGTTTATTATGTCGTGGCCTGCGGCTTGCAACTGGCGTACTTCGGCCAATTTGACCGAAAAATAGTACTCTTGCGCTTGTCCAGCGCGTTTGGCGAGCGAGATTATCATTTTTTTTAAGTTACAATAAATGGTTTCGCGCTAAAACAAAGCACAAAAACCAACAAAGCAAACCAACCCAAAGCCCTACGTTGCCAGTTGAGCGGCTTGTCGTCTTGGGTGGGTGGGTGGTACACGCCCAAGACGCGCCCCAGCAGAAAAGCGAATACCAAAAAGCCTTCGTAGCCTACGGCAGCAGGCCAGCCAAACGACACCAACAATTGTGCCACCACCACCGACAAGGCCAAAAGCCAGCTCGTGCGGGCATCGTTGGCGATGCGACTAAAACACAAGTACAAAAAGAAAATATAAAGGCCCAAATAGCTCATTTTTTGCCAATAGTCGGGGTCGCGAACGGGGTTAAAATCGGTGGGCTTGAACAACCCCAACCCCGCATAAGCCACAAAAAACCAGAATAAAACGGGCGATACCAAGCGGTGGGCGCGGTTGCCGATGAGCCCATAGAGTATATGCCCACCGTCCAATTGGCCAATGGGTATCAAATTGAGCGAAGTAAAAAACAAAGCCAGATAGCCCGCCAAAATGAGCGGATAATGAACGATTTCTTGCGGCGGCGGCAAGCGGGTAGGGTCTGCTACGTAGGTTTTAAAAAAAGAGAACAACAGATTGTCGCCCAGCAATATTTGGCCACTCATGTCTTTATTGGCATACACCACGCGGGCAAAACCCATGCCGTATTTTTGGTAGTCGGGGTGAATTTTGAAAATATAATCGAGCGTGGGCAAATTAGCAAAACCGTACCAAAGCACGCCCACGGCTACCACAAACCCCGCCAAAGGCCCTGCAATACCGATGTCAAAGTATTTTTTGCGCGAATAAATCAGTTCTTGAATTCTGATAAAAGCGCCCATGGTGCCAATACTATGCCCCAGTCCAAACCACAACGGAATGTAGTAAGGTAGCGTAACTTTAACGCGGTGGGCCTTGGCGGCAAAATAATGGCCAAATTCATGAACGGTTAGAATACCCAAAAATGGAATCGAGAACTGAAAACCTTGCCAAAATTGCGGCCAGCCCAGCGGATTGTCCGCCAGAATAAAAATATTACCAAACATCCATTCGGCTCCCGATAAGGTGGTGGTAATGAGCGTAAGTACAAACAAAAAAAGCTGTAATAAATGCGTGCGGGTCAATTTTGGGGTTGGGTTTTTGGTTTGGTTACTCAAAATGCTGCGAGGTATTCTAAAATAGTAGTTGGTTTTTGTACGTGAATGGTTTGAATACCAAGCGATTGCGCACTTTTAATGTTGTGGGCGTTATCGTCCAAAAACAGGGTTTCTTCGGCCAACATTCCGCCTTCTTCCAATACCCGCAGGTAGATAGCAGGGTCGGGCTTCATCAAGCCCATTTCGTACGATAAAAAGGTAATTTCAAACAAATCGTGGAGTTTTTCTACGCCCGAAGTACGGCTGATGATTTCGTTTACTTCGGCAATGTGAATAGAACTGGTATTGCTCAACAAAAACACGCGGTACCGTTGGGACAATTCTTTGATCAAAGCCAAGCGGGCGGGCGGTGCGTCGAGCAGCAGCGAGTTCCAGGCCATGTCCACGGCGGCGTTGTCTAAGTGCGGGCATTCGAGCAACGCGCGCAGGTAGTCGCGGAAGGCATCGGCAGTAAGCAAGCCAGTTTCCAATTGCCGAAACACGCGGTGCTTTTCAAAGAGAGCGGCTACTTCGGCGGTAGTTTTTCCCGATAGTTTACCAAAATTAATGGCAGCGCGTGGAATATCAATATCCAAAATAACGTCGCCCAGGTCGAAAATAAGGTTTTTTATCATTATTCAATAAAAACGCCCATGTTGCAAAACTTATCAATGCGCTGATTGATGCGTTCTTGGGGCGATAGCAGGTTAAGTTGAGCGAGATTGTCCACAATTGCTTTTTTGAGCGTTTGGGCCATCACTTCATGGTTGAGGTGGGCTCCGCCGAGGGGTTCTTCTATAATGCCGTCAATGAGCTGGGAGGCTTGCATATCTTTGGCGGTGAGTTTGAGGGCTTCGGCGGCTTGCTCTTTAAAATTCCAGCTGCGCCACAAAATAGAAGAGCAAGACTCGGGCGAAATGACCGAATACCAAGTGTTTTCGAGCATCAGCACGCGGTCGCCAATGGCCACCCCCAACGCGCCCCCCGAAGCGCCTTCGCCAATGATAATGCAGATAACAGGCACCCGCAGCATAAACATTTCTTTCAGGTTGCGGGCAATGGCCTCGCCCTGTCCGCGCTCTTCGGCTTCTAAGCCTGGAAATGCCCCTGGCGTATCGATGAGGGTAACAATGGGCTTGTTGAATTTTTCGGCCAACTTCATCATTCTCAATGCTTTGCGGTATCCTTCTGGATTGGCCATGCCAAAATTTCGTTGCTGGCGTTGCTTGGTATTACGCCCCTTTTGCTGGCCCAAAATCAGCACACCTTGGCCGTCTATGTTGCAAAATCCGCCCACCATGGCGGGGTCGTCGCGCACGGTACGGTCGCCGTGGAGTTCAATAAACTCTTGGCACATCAGTTGAATATAATCAAGCGTATAGGGGCGGTCGGGGTGGCGCGAGAGTTGCACCCGCTGCCAGCGCGTGAGGTTGTTGGCTATTTCTTTGCGCAGTTGTACAATGTTGTTTTCCAGCCGCGTTACGGCCTCAGATACGTCCACTTGCGTATTATCGGCGAGTTTTTTGAGTTCGGCCAATTTGGTTTCTAAATCGGCAACGGGTTTTTCAAAATCTAAATAAGCCGTCATGGTTAGTGTTGGGTTTTTGAGTGTCGGATTTTTGGGCAATCAGTTGATTTTTGAAGATGCAAGCCCCCACCAATCTTACTACTACAATCATAGGTCATAGCTTTGGCCTTTGGCAGGAATTTCTACGTTTTTGTAGCCTTTTTCAAACAAAGTTTGTTTGAAAGACTCCATGCCCGTCAGCTCGCCGTGTACCAAAAATATTTTTTTGACTGCTTCGGGCTTTTGGTAATTCACAAACGCCACCAGATCGTCGAGGTCGCCGTGGCCACTGAAAGCATCAATTTTTTCGATGCTCGCCAGCACTTGTTCGTCTTTGCCACGCACGCGCAGGGTGTTTTGGCCGTTGAGTAGCCGCCAGCCGAGCGTACCTTCGGCGCAGTAGCCAATCAACAAAATGGTGCAGTAAGGGTTGCTGATATTTTGCGCCACGTGGTGTTCAACGCGCCCACCCTGTATCATACCCGACGAGGAAATGATGATGCAGGGTTCGTAGAAATTGGAAATGGCCCGACTGGCATCGCCGCTTTCCAAAAAAACCAAGTTTTCAAAATCAAACAGCGTGTCGTTTTCTTCGTTGAACTCCCGCGCTTCGGTGTTCAACATTCTGATATTGCGCTGGTAAATTTTAGAACTTTCGAAGGCCATCGGGCTGTCGGCAAATACTTTGACAGGCGGTAAAAGGTGATTGTTGTAGAGTTTGTTGAGTACAAACAACAACGCCTGGGTGCGCCCCACGCTAAACGACGGAATGATAAGCCGTCCTGGCATATCTACGCAAGTTCGTTTTATCACCTCGCCGAGGGCTTCTTCGGGGGTTTGTTTTTTTTCGTGAACGCGGTTGCCATAGGTACTTTCGCAAATCAAATAATCAACCGCTGGAATGGGGTAGGGGTCGGGCAGTAAAGGGTAGTTTTTTCGTCCTAAATCGCCCGAAAAGCAAAATGATTTTTTTTCGCCGTTGCTGTTTGTTTCAACAACAATGTGCGCCGCGCCCAGCAAATGCCCCGCCGGCAAGAAAGTTACGAACACGCCATCGGCCACTTTAAAACGCCGATTGAAAGCAATAGACACGAAGTTTTCGAGCGATTCGCGCACCTGTTTTTCTATATACAAGCCCCGTGGCAGTTCCTTTTTCTTTTTGCCTTTGCGTTTAGCATCGCCCGACTGAATGTCGCTGAGGCGTTTTTGATTCAGCGCGGCGGCATCTTTGAGCAGCACTGCCGTGAGCGAGTACGTGGCTTCGGTGCAAAGCACTTGGCCTTCGTAGCCTTCGCGGTAGAGATTGGGAATATTGCCCGAATGGTCAATGTGGGCGTGGGTGAGCAGTACCAAATTGACCGTAGAGACATCAAACGGGAAGAAAGTGGTGGTAGCAGGCTTTGGCGTTGTTTCTTCTACTTCTGTGATTTTTTTTGTGCGCTCGCCACTTTCAAAATCGGAGCCACAGTCTATCAAGATTCGATAATCTTGGTCAATTTCGAGCAAGTGCATACTCCCCGTAACCTGCTGTGCAGCTCCCCAAAACGTTAATTTCATGTAACTAAAAAGAAAAATTTGATATTTCGCATTTGGCCTTCAACCTTAAAAATTAGCGTGCTGTTGGCCAAAAATCAAAACAACGAAATGGGTTGTTTTGATACGAAACGTATAATATTGAATGTCTGATTGTTGTGTTTATATTGCAAAAGTACCAAAATCGCGGCATAGAACGGCAGATTTAGCTGGGTAATTTTGCTATTTGGTCAGCGGGAGGGGGCGGGTGGTACGTTCATCGAGCGAAATAAAGGTTTCGGTGCGTTGAATACCCGACACTTTTTGGATTTTATCGTGCAGTACTTGGCGCAGGTGCTGGGTGTCGCGGCACACAATTTTGGCAAAAATACTGTAAATACCCGTGGTGTAATGAATATTGACCACTTCGGGAATATTTTCGAGCTGCTCGGCTACTTCTTCGTACAACGAACTTTTGTCGAGATAAATGCCCAAAAACGCGCTAATGTCCCAGCCCAATTTTTTGTAATCAATGGTTAATTGCGCGCCTTTTACAATCCCCATTTCTTTTAATTTGTTCATGCGCACGTGCACCGTACCGCCCGACACAAACACCCGCTTGCCTATTTCGGTGTAAGGCAAGTTGGCATCTTCGAGTAAAAGAGCCAGTATTTTTAGGTCCGTGCTGTCTATTTTGTCAATTTCTAAATTTTGAGCCATGTTGGGGTTTATTTTTAAAAATTTGGCAACAAAACAACTCATTTTTTGAATGAAATAAAAATTTATAAAAAAATACTTGCAAAATTTGTAAAAAAGCACCCCATTGCTTAACTTTGCAGCGTTAAAAAGTATGACAATGCTCTGAACAAAAGCGGCTGTTGTATTTTTTAGATTGTTCTTTTTTATATTGTAGGGTGATGAAATTGGCAGCCATGCCCTCCTGTCTCGGGGGTGATGAATCAGGAATAAACGAGATGTAATGCCGGCTTCGGCCGACTGGGGTTGACCACCAGTTTTTGTATCTTGGCTAACCTCATCGTGGGCGGTTCGACTCCCCCTCCTACAGCATTTTTTTGGTAACTTGTTGAAAACGTACAGTAGAACATTCAGCGAGTTGCCTTTTTTGTGCAAGTTGCTTAAATTGTCAATTTGACACTGCACAGACATTTGGTTTTTAGTTTGTTGATGAAGTGTAATTACGACACCCTGGCTTCTGTTGAGGCTCGGGTGTTTTGTTGATAAACCACCACAACAATAGTTGTCATATAAATAGCACGGGTTTGTAGGTTAGAATCTGCAACGACGCTACTTCTAAATTGTAATCAATACCTTAAATTGTACTACAATGAATGTACCATTGCTCAATCAGCCCTACGTAGTTTCGGACGAGGCCATCGCCTTTTACCAAGAAAATAAGTACATTAAACTCAAAAATGTACTTGATACTGAAACACTTGCCTACTTTAACCAAGTAATTAGCGACGAAGTAGCACGCCTCCATATACTTCATAGCCCTCTTGAAGAACGCGATACATACAGCAAGGCTTTTGTGCAGATATTTAACCTATGGCGCAACAATGAGGCCGTTAGACAACTCATAATGAGCAAGCGGCTTGGCCAAATTGCCGCCGACCTGATGCGATGCCAAAAAGTAAAAATTTACCACGACCAAGCCCTGTTTAAGGAAGCGGGCGGTGGTATTACGCCTTGGCACGCCGACCAATACTACTGGCCCATCGATACCGACAAGACCATCACGGTCTGGATTCCGTTGCAAGCCACTCCACTTGAAATGGGGCCGTTGGAGTTTTCGGCCAAAAGCCACCAAATTGTCTTTGGCCGCGAGCTTAAAATTGGCGACGAGTCGGAGGTGCAAATCAAGCAAAATCTCCGCCTCAACAATTTTGCGCACATCATTGAGCCTTTCGATTTGGGGGAAGTAAGTTTTCATTCGGGCTGGGTGTTTCATCGGGCGGGTGCCAACCAAACCGACAAAATGCGCAAAGTAATGACCATCATTTACATGGATGCCGACGCACGCCTCAAAAAACCCGAAAATAAAAACCAAGAAGCCGACTGGCACACTTGGTGCCCAGGGGCAGAAATTGGGCAAATAATCAACACCCCGCTAAACCCCGTAGTAGCATAAACTGTATAATTCAGTGTTTTACTTAAGTAGTCGTGGGTATTAGGTATTGAGTAAATTAAATTAAATTAAATTAAATTAAATTAAAGTACTGTAAATCAATAACTTATTAAATTGTTTTAACTGTTTAGTTTTGCTTAATTGCTAAAACTGCTGGAGTTTGCCGACTATTTCTCAAACGGCTCGTTTTGTTCGTCCACGAGTACAAACACGTCTTCGTTGCTTTTTTTCATGAAGTATTTTTCGCGGGCGTATTTTTCGCGGAGTTTATCGGTGCTCAGGGTGGTAGTTTCTTCTTTCTGGAGTATGTCGATTTGCGCCTTGTAGTACTCTTTTTCACTGTTAAGTTCGCGTATCTTCTTCCAATTGCTTACTTGGGACGAAACGCTGTTGAGTTCAAAAAAAACGACCCAAATGAGCAAGCCCAGGCTCGTAGCCACGTAAAAATTTTTTAAAAAGCGAAAGCGGTGCATACTGATTTTTGGTTGAACGGAGTTTATTATTGCGTTTATTTTTTTGTCATGCTGAGCAAAGCGAGGAATCTACCAGCCAATAGACCTCAGATTCTTCGCTTTGCTCAGCATGACAAGATTTTCCAAAAAATGACAGAACCCCTTAAAATAGCATACAAATGGAGTTCAATCAATCAAAATTAAAACTTCACACCTGGGAAATACGCGGTTTCGCCGAGTTCTTCTTCGATGCGCAATAGCTGGTTGTACTTGGCCATGCGGTCGGAGCGCGATGCCGAACCTGTTTTGATTTGACCCGTATTTAAGGCCACCGCTAAGTCGGCAATGGTGCTGTCTTCGGTTTCGCCCGAACGGTGGCTCATAATGGTTTTGTAGCTGTTGCGTTTGGCCATGTTCACGGTGTCAAGGGTTTCGGAGAGCGAACCAATTTGGTTTACTTTCACCAAAACGGCATCGGCTATGCCTTGGTCAATGCCCATTTGAAGGCGTTTTACGTTGGTAACGAACAGGTCGTCGCCCACGAGTTGGCACTTGCCTTTCAGCAAGTCGGTGTGCATTTTCCAGCCCGCCCAGTCGTCTTCGGCCATGCCATCTTCGATGCTGATAATGGGGTATTTGCTCACCCAATCGGCCCAAAAAGCGGCCATTTCTGCCGATGTAAACTCTTCTTTGGTTGATTTTTTGAACACGTAACGGCCTGTTTCTTCGTTATAAAGCTCCGACACGGCGGCATCCATGGCAATAAAAATATCTTCGCCTGGGCGGTAGCCTGCTTTTTCGATGGCCACCAAAATGGTTTCGAGCGCTTCTACATTTGACTTGATGTTGGGGGCAAAACCGCCTTCGTCGCCCACGTTGGTTGAGTAGCCTTTTGATTTCAGCACGCCTTTGAGGGCATGAAATACCTCGGTACCCATGCGCAACGACTGCGAAAAAGTATCGGCTTTGGTGGGCATTACCATAAACTCTTGAAAGTCAATCGAATTGTCGGCGTGCGAGCCGCCGTTCATAATGTTCATCATGGGCACGGGCAACGTGTTGGCACTTACTCCGCCCACGTATCTAAACAGCGGCATACCCGCTTCTTGTGCTCCTGCTTTGGCCACGGCCAACGATACCCCCAAGATGGCATTGGCTCCCAGTTTGCCTTTGTTTGAGGTGCCGTCGAGTTCAATCATGATTTTGTCAATCAAATTTTGCTCAAACACCGACATTCCCAAAAGTTCGGGAAAAATAAGTTCGTTTACGTTTTGAACGGCTTTCAATACGCCTTTTCCACCATATATATTTTTGTCTTCATCGCGAAGCTCTACGGCCTCGTGTACGCCCGTTGAGGCACCTGAGGGTACGGCGGCGCGCCCCAAAAAGCCATTTTCGGTGCGCACATCTACTTCGATGGTGGGGTTGCCGCGTGAGTCCAAAATTTGGCGGGCATGTACTGATTGAATTGTGCTCATGTTTGGTTATTGAGTGGTTGGGTAATTAAAAAAACAAAATTGACGTTGATTATTTAAACACAAAATAAGCGAAAAAACGCTTTGATAAACAAAAAAATAAAAAAAAACGATAATTTTGAACACCTTTTGGCCGCACAAAATGTTACCCCTATCACTGAACCAAACACAAAATCACTGTTGATTTGTTGGCGTTCGTCAATTTGTTATGATTGTTTCTGCACCTGCTTCCGTTCGTATTTTGCCCGCCGTTGGCTGGGAGGCTGCCCGAAAGTCGGGCTTTTCGGCGGCGTTGTGGCGTTTGCCCCGCCAACACGACAAGCACCTGGTTGTCAATTTTGGCGAAGAAATAACCAAGACCAAAATTGTGCTCGAAGATTTGCCGAGCGGTTTTGCCGTGAGTCCGTTTATCAATCCCGACGGTGCCGAATCGCTTTTTATTGCAGCCGATTTGTACGTGTGCTTGGGCCCAGGTGCTGGTGTTTACAGCGAAAAATACACCGTACCCGAACTGCACCCCACTCGACAAATTTTTGAGCGAACGCTCTCCGAAATCAATGGATTGCCCGCCACTACAACCGCCGACGCGCGCCGTTGGGTATTTGAACAAAAACCCGATACCAAACGGCACTTTGAAAATACCGTAGCGGCGGCAGTAGCCGCCATTGAAGCGGGCGAGTTGCAAAAAGTGGTGCTGTCGCGGACGAAAAAAGCCCCGTTGCCCGCCGATTTTCAGGCCCTCAATGCGTTCGATAAACTGTGCGTGGCTTATCCAAACGCCTTTGTGTCGTTGGTATATTTGCCCCAATTGAACCAGATATGGCTTGGGGCCACGCCCGAAACACTGGTGAGTATGGACAATGACGGTATTTTCAAGACGGTGTCGTTGGCCGGTACGCAGTCGGCGCATGGCTCAGATGGTCAGCTCCTTACGGTGCGGCAAGCCCAATGGACCCACAAAGAAATTGAAGAGCAAGCCTTGGTAAGCCGCTATATTATTGAATGTTTCAAAAAAATCAGGGTACGCGAATACACCGAAGAAGGCCCCAAAACGGTAATTGCGGGCAACTTGATGCACCTCCGCACCGACTACACCGTTGATACCCGCGCGATTTGTTTTCCGCAGCTGGGCTCGGTGATGTTGGAGCTGCTGCACCCTACTTCGGCGGTATGTGGCATGCCCAAGTTTTCGGCTTTACAATTTATTGAGACCCACGAAGACCACAACCGCGAATTTTACAGTGGTTTTATAGGGCCCGTCAATGTTGAAAATCAAACCCATTTGTTCGTTAATTTACGTTGCCTAAAAATCGAAAATGGCATAGCTACACTTTATGCTGGGGGCGGCATTACCGAAGACTCAACCCCCGAAAAAGAATGGAATGAAACCGAACTCAAATGCCAAACGCTGATGTCCGTTATTTAAGGTAATGGTTTTGGGGGAATAAATAATATATTTGCGGGGAAGTTTATAGGTGTAGGCTGCGTTGCACTAAGAGCGTACTGCATAAAAATTGGCAACTTGAATTAAATCCCAAAATCATGATTATTGGCGTACCCAAAGAAATAAAAAACAACGAAAACCGCGTAGGATTGACCCCAGCGGGCGTTTCAGAATTTCGTCGGTATGGGCATACCGTCTATTTGCAGAGTACCGCAGGCGAAGGCAGTGGCTTTGAAGACCAAGAATACGCCGAGGCAGGGGCCACGATTTTGCCCACCATTGAGGCGGTGTATGGCATTGCCGAAATGATCGTGAAAGTCAAAGAGCCCATTGCGTCGGAGTATCCGCTCATCAAAGAAAGCCAACTGCTGTTCACGTATTTTCACTTTGCCTCTTCCGAAGCACTCACCCACGCCATGATAGCCTGCAAGGCAGTGTGTTTGGCCTACGAAACGGTCGAAAAAACCGACCGCTCATTGCCGCTTTTGGTACCCATGTCTGAGGTAGCAGGTCGCATGGCTATTCAAGAGGGAGCCAAATATTTGGAAAAACCCATGGGTGGACGCGGTATTTTGCTGGGGGGTGTGGCAGGCGTAAAACCCGCCAATGTGCTGATTTTGGGCGGAGGTATTGTAGGCACGCAAGCCGCCAAAATGGCTACTGGCCTGGGCGCAAACGTTACGATTGTGGACGTAAACCTGAACAGGTTGCGCTATTTGGACGATATACTGCCCGCCAACGCCGATACGGTGATGTCCAACGAGTACAATATTCGTAATTTGATTAAGCAATCTGACCTCATCGTGGGGGCGGTGCTGATTCCAGGCGCCAAAGCACCGCACCTAATCACCCGCGAAATGCTTAAATTGATGAAGAAAGGGACGGTATTGGTGGACGTGGCCGTGGACCAAGGCGGCTGCATCGAAACCTGCACCCCCACCACGCACGAAGACCCCATTTATGAGATAGACGGCATTGTACATTATTGTGTAGCCAATATGCCCGGCGCGGTGCCATATACTTCTACTTTGGCCTTGACCAACGCCACCTTGCCCTATGCTATTCAACTGGCCAACAAAGGTTGGCAGGCGGCTTGTGCCAATAACGAAGAACTAAGAAAGGGATTGAATGTCGTGAACGGTAAAATAGTTTATAAAGCCGTAGCCGAGGCTTGGGGCTTGACTTACACACCCTTAGATGAAGTTTTGGCCGAAGAACTGGTGAATTAAACCATTTTATTTATTTATTTTTAAGTGTCAATAGTGACCTAACATCATATTTGTCGTCTTACTATTGAGTTTTTCATAACGTTGAGTAAAGTTAAAAACCCAGGCAGATATTCTGCCTGGGTTTTTTGTGTTTTTAAAACAAGGCTAAAAAACTGGCAGGAATTTGGGTTTCAAAGCGCAGGGCTTCGTTGGTGATGGGGTGCAAAAAGCCCAGTACCAACGCATGCAACCCCAAACGCCCGATTGGGTTGGTAGTTGCGCCGTATTTTTTGTCGCCTACAATGGGAGTGCCGAGGTCTTGCAAGTGCACCCGTACCTGATTTTTGCGGCCTGTTTGCAAGCGTACCCGTAGCAGCGCGTGTCGTTGATTGGTTTGGAGGGTTTCGTAGTGCGTAATGGCTTTTTGGCCGTGTTGTGGGTTTTGGCTCGAATAAACAATGAAGGCTTTGCTTTCATACAGATAAGACGCAATAGTGCCTGCCAAGTTTTTGGCAACGCCCTCGGTCAGGGCTACGTAAACCCGCTCTTTGGTATCGGCGTTCCAGCATTCTTGCAACAGCTTTTTGGCATTTTCACTCTTGGCAAACACCATTATACCCGACGTATCTCGGTCGAGGCGATGCACGATAAATATTTTACTTTGCGGGTTTTGCTGTTTTACGTAGCTACTCAATTGGCTGTATGCGGTTTGTTGTTTTTCGCGGTCGGTGGCCATTGAGAGTAGCCCCGCAGGTTTATTGACTACAATCAAATGGCTATCTTCAAACAAAATAGGCAAGCCGCGTGGTAGTTGTGGGGGAGTACTTTTGTCGTGTTTTATGGCTACTTGCTGCTGGGGTTTTAGCAAATAATTAAACTGCGTTACGGGCTGGTTGTCTACCCATACTTGGCGGTCGCGCAGTAGCGTTTTGATGTTGTTTCGGCTTTTTTGGGGCAGTTTTTGCAACAAAAAAGTCATCAACTCAGTGGGTTCGGCTACTTTAAAAAGCATAAGTTCTTGGGCATTGGGGCTCGATTGGGTTTTTTATTGTTTTTCCAAACTACGCAAATAAAGCTCCTCTACGCGCTGGCGTGCCCAGGGTGTTTTGCGCAAAAAAGTCAAACTTGACTTGACACTTGGGTCGTGGTTAAAGCACCTGATGTTGATGTACTGGCCCAATGTAGGCCAGCCGTAATAATCTACTAAGTGGTGCAGCATCACTTGAAGCGTAATGCCGTGCAGTGGATTGTTGGCTTGGGAATTGTTCATGGAGCATGAAAAGGAATGCTTACTAATACGTGATTTTGGTGTTTATTCGGTTTGCAACACATAAACGTCGAGTATGGCTTTGGGGCGGGCCAGGTATTCCCGAAAAACAGTTTTAAAAGAATAACCCTCTGGCACATCTTGCGCCGCAAACCCCACGGCTTGCAGGCCTTCGTGCTGGCACAAATAAAGCGCGCGGGCATTGTGAAAATTCTGTGAAATTACCGTTACGTGGTTTTGGTGGTAAATTTCCTTGCACCGTACCACCGAGTCGTAGGTGCGGTAGCCTGCCGTATCTAAGAGCGTAGCCTCGGTGGGCACGCCCAGCTTCACCAGGGCTTTTTGCATGGCGCGGGGTTCGTCGTAGGTTTCGCCTTCTTTGTTGCCGCTCAAAATCAAATAGCGCACTTTGCCTTCCTTAAAAAGCCGGGCCGATGCTTCCATTCGGTACTTAAAAAACAGGTTTTCTTTGCCTTTGGCAACGTATTTGCTCGTGCCAAGTACCAGTCCTACGTCGTTCGACGGAACTTTTTTTAGGTCAAAATATACGTTGTCGCGGGTGCTGTGTTCTATCCACCAATTGCACAAAAGCACCAATACTACCGCTGCGAAAGCGGCCCAAAGTCCCCACTTGATGGTATTTTTTAGTAACAGCACAGGCACTGAAGGTTTAAATGGTGCAGAAATGGCGGTAAACAGCGTATTTTTCATTGGCTTAAAATAAATCCAACTGGCCTTGGCCCGAAGTAGGGGTATTGTCCTCGCTCGGTGCTATTTCTGGCGGCGTATCGGTGGTCAAATCAGGCGTTTTGACTTCGGGCAGCTCTGCTGCTTCGGTGGTTGTGGGCGCGGGGTTATCGGGCAGCGGCGCCAATTGCTTGATGTCTTTTACTTTGCCGTTTGAGGCTTTATTGCCCAGGGCTTTCCAACCGCGCACGTCCACTGCCTCGTCCAAAGTTACTATTTCTTTCTCAACCATATTTTTGCCTTTGTCAAGCACCATTTCCATGCGGGGGCGGGCATCGGTCGAAACAAAAATTAGTTTTGTGCCTTTTATTTCGCCAATGTACGAAAATTTCTTGTCCAAAGTTGTGGTTTCTACTTTGAATCGTTTTATGAAATAATTTTTTTGCGCCGCTTCATAGTACACCGCCGATAGCACCTGGCTTGGGCTGTATTTGCCGATATACAACAAGTCTTTGGGTTCGTAGCGGTTGGTTAGGTCAAAATTGGTAAGCTCGTAGGTGCCCTCTTTGTAGAGTACCAAAATGGTGTCGCCGTTGTCAAAATTGCCCAAATACTGGCCGCGCTCGTCGCGGTTGAGTCGCCCCAGCACGCTGTCGTACCATAAATCAACGCCGCCCAGCGTGGAGGCGCCTGCCGCCTTAAAAGCAATCTTACGAATCGTAAACTTAGTCAGGACGTTTCCCATGGCGGAGCGGTTTTTGATGGCCAATTTGGCAAACTCAAAGTCAAAAACTTTAATACGGGCGGTGGTGGAGGCGTTCAAATTAACCGTTATTACTTCGGCTTCGCCGTTGTCGTTGGCCGTTAGATAAACTATTTTTGATTTGGGCGTGCCCAGCGTAAGGTCGTATTCTTTGTCGCGTGTTACGCCCGACACCTGAAAACGCTTGGCGTAGCTCACGCCCGATTTGGAGTCCAGATAAACGGCATTGTAAACCATGCGCTCGTCGTTTTTCTTGAATACCGCTACGTGGATAATATCTTTGCCCACAAACACTTTTTCGCCCACGCGCACTACTTTGTACTTGCCGTCGCGTTTAAATGCAATGATGTCGTCAATGTCTGAGCAGTCCATGACATACTCGTCTTTTTTGAGGCCGTAGCCCACAAATCCATCTTCTGTATTGACGTACAGTTTTTGGTTGGCGGCGGCCACTACCGTGGCCGCAATGGTATTGAAAGAGCGAATTTCCGTGCGGCGTTCGCGGCCTTTGGCGTATTTTTTGAGTAAATCTTTGTAATATGCAATGGCGTAGCGGGTCAAATTTACCAAATTGTCTTCTACTTCGAGGAGTTCTTCTTCCAATTTTCGCATGGCTTCGTCGGCCTTAAAAGCATCAAATTTGGAGATGCGTTTGATGCGAATTTCGGTCAATTTTATAATGTCCTCTTCGGTTATTTCGCGGTAAAAACTGGGCTTAAACGGCGCTAAACCAGCGTCAATGGTTTTGATAACGGCCTCAAACGACTCACACTCTTCGATGTCGCGGTAGATGCGATTTTCGATAAATATTTTTTCCAGCGAACTATAAAAAACCTTTTCTTTCAGCTCAAACCTCCTAATTTCGAGCTCTCGTTTGAGCAAATGGACTGTTTGGTCGTTGCAAATCCGCAGTATTTCAGCAACGGTAATAAAGTGCGGTTTTTCGTCAATAATCACGCAGGCATTGGGCGATATACTCACCTCACACTCAGTAAAAGCGTAGAGTGCGTCTACCGTAATATCGGGCGATACGCCAGCGGCCAGGTGCACCACAATTTCCACGTTTTTGGAAGTCAAGTCTTCTACCTTTCGAATCTTTATTTTGCCTTCGTCGTTGGCCTTTATAATTGATTCTTTGACGGAGGTGGTGGTGGTGCCGTAGGGTATTTCTTTGATTAGCAGCGTTTTTTTGTCAGATTCCTCAATTTTGGCCCGCACCCTGATTTTTCCGCTGCGGAGGCCGTCGTTGTAGTTGGCCACGTCCACCAGTCCGCCCGCCTGAAAGTCGGGATACAGGGCTATGGTTTGGCCTTTGAGTAGTGCAATAGAAGCCTCGACCAATTCTACAAAATTGTGGGGCATTATTTTGGTAGAAAGCCCCACGGCAATGCCTTCCACGCCCGTGGCGAGCAGCAACGGAAACTTAACGGGGAGCGTTACGGGTTCGCGCTTGCGGCCGTCGTAGCTGAGTTGCCATTCGGTGGTGTCGTCGTTAAACACCACATCGTTGCCAAATTTTGAAAGGCGTACTTCAATGTAGCGTGCTGCGGCGGCCCCGTCGCCGGTGTTGATGTCGCCCCAGTTGCCTTGGAGGTCAAAGAGTAGATTTTTTTGACCCATGTTGACCATGGCCTCGTTGATGGAGGCATCGCCGTGCGGGTGGTATTGCATGGTTTGCCCTACGACGTTGGCCACTTTATTAAACCGCCCGTCGTCCATTTCTTTGAGGGCGTGCAAAATACGCCGCTGTACGGGCTTGAGGCCGTCTTCGATGGCTGGCACGGCGCGTTCGAGAATTACGTAGGAAGCGTATTCTAAAAACCAATTTTGGTACATATCGTCCACGCCCGATTGCGCATGGAGAAGGGGGTCTTGGCTTAAATTGTCGGTAATGTCGCTCATGTAAAGAGGGCTACTTGTCGGGGTCGGTAGTTTGGATTAAAAAAAAGTAAAAGTACAAGATTTTGGTATTTATTGGGCTTAGCGCAGGGACATTTGCGCAATAACGGTCAGCAACTCGCTGAGCATCATGGCCGTAGCTCCCCATACTTTGTGGTCTTGAATCAAATAAAAAGGGGCATCAAGTTGTATGCCACGCACTTCTATTTGGGTAAGGCCCACAATATCTTCGTTCATTATTTCTTTCAAATTAACTTCAAAAATGCGCTCTACTTCGCGGGCATCGGGGTAAAAATCGGGTTTATAGGCCAACTTGCCTACCACGGGCAGTACGTAAAAGTTGCTGGGTGGAATAAAAAGCTCTGACAGTACGCCCAATATTTGCACGTCGGTGGCTTTGATACCGATTTCTTCCTGCGCTTCGCGGAGTGCGGTGCGCAGGAGGCTCTCGTCGGTTTTTTCAAAACGCCCCCCAGGAAAAGCCATCTGACCAGCGTGCACGCCGTCGTATTTGGGGCGCAAGATGAGCGGTAGCCAAAAGGCATCTTGGTGTTGGTAAAATAAAATCAAAATGGCACTGCGGTGGGTGCGCTCGTTGGGTTGAACTTGGAGCTGCAAACGTTTGGCCGAAGCCATTTTTTGGTGGGCTGCTTCGCCTGGCAGAGGAAGACGGAGTTGTTGTTGGAGTAAATTGGTAAATTCAAAAAAGGTCATTGGCGCATTTTTACAGGGCTAATTTCGCTTTTTTTGAGCAATTTACCAAATAATAGGCCGTTTTGTCGAATATTTCCAAAAATATCGGGGCTATTTGGGTTAGTTGTATTTTTGAGAATCGTGCTTTATTTTTTCAAATCCTTCTTTAAAACCCTGCACGATAAGCCGCGCAATGTCGTCGGAGTTGAAGCTGAATAAATCCAAATCTAAGGGGGCATGGGGCCGAAAAACGGTTAATTTAAGTTGATTGCCTTTCCAGTTTTCTCTTTCGACGTAGTTTTCGGCCCAAGTTATTTCGCTATTAACAAGTTGATTGACGTTGATGTCTTTTACGCGATCGATTAATTTTAGAAAACTTCGGTAATTAAACGGCGTATGATCCATGGCCTCGGCGTGGCAGGCCACGCACATTACTTCGGTGGCTCCGTCTTGCAAGGCGGCTTTGAGCGGAGCTACTACGCGCAGGCCGCCGTCTAAAAAAGCCGCGCGGTGGTTGCCATCAATCTGAACGGTAGGCATCAGCATGGGCAAAGCACTACTGGCCATTACGTATTTGATGAACTGGTCGTCTTGGGGTGTGGAGTAAACCATATTGCCGGTAACAATATCTACCGCCCCTACTTTCAGGCGCAGGGGGCTTTGGCGCAGCACTTCCAGTTGTACAGACCGCCCCATGAGCGTGTAGAGGGGGGTGGGGTCGAGCAGGCCATCAAAACGGCTCATGATGGCATCAAAACCAGACACAAACCGCGACCGCTCAATGGCAATGTCTTCTGGCTTGGTGATGTTTTTTAGCCAAAATTCAATCAAACTTTTGCTTACCAGCGGCCAGTCAATTTTTTGATTTTCAATGTATTGTTTGGTGGCTTCGTGGGTGAGGTAAGTAGCATTGAGGCTACCTGCCGAAATGCCGTATATCATATCGGGCTCAAAACCTCCTTCTAAAATAGCCTGAATAACGCCTACCTGAAACGCTCCTTTGATTGAGCCGCCACCGAGTACAAGTGCTTTCATTTAAAAAAAAATGGACAGAGGAATAATGGGTACTGATTGTTGGATAGCTAAGTTTGGACACGCAATTTATTATAAGGACACGCCCCTTTTCCACGGAATGAAATCGTCTTGGCCGAGGCGTTGGGCTTGAGTGAGTTGTTGGCCACTGGCTACTTTGATGATGAGTTCGAGCAGCTGGTCGGCGTTTTGGGGTATGGTTTGCTGGCCTGTAATGACGGCACCGCAGTCAAAGTCTATAACATCGGGCATCCGCTGGGTCAGGGCGGTGTTGGTGGCTACCTTCATAACGGGGCAAATGGGGTTGCCAGTGGGCGTGCCCAAGCCTGTGGTAAACAAAATAACGGTGGCACCAGCGGCGGTTTTGCCCGTAGTGGCTTCTACGTCGTTTCCAGGCGTACATACCAGTTGCAGGCCGCGCTCGTGTGATATTTCAGTATAGTTGGTTACGTCTTGAATGGGAGCTGTGCCGCCTTTCTTGGCCGCGCCCGCGCTTTTGATGGCATCGGTAATGAGGCCGTCTTTGATATTGCCTGGCGACGGGTTGAAGGCAAAAGCCGACCCCACTGCATCGGCTTTGTCAGAATAATCGCGCATGAGTTTTTCAAATTTGGCGGCTTTTTCTTGGCTCACGCAGCGGTTTAAGAGTTCTTGCTCTACGCCATGCAGCTCAGGAAATTCGGCCAGCAGGGTTTTGGCCCCCAGTGCTACCAAAATATCGGATACTTCGCCCAGCACGGGGTTGGCCGATATGCCCGAAAAGCCGTCGGAGCCGCCGCACTTCAAACCTACCACCAATTCTGAAATGGGTACGTCTTCGCGCTCAATTTGGTTGGCTTTGATGAGTCCCAAAAAAGTTGCTTTGACGGCCTGCGAGAGCATTGAGAATTCGGTGCCGTCTTGTTGTTCAAAAATGAGCAATGGTTTTTCAAAATGCGGGCTACGCTTATGAATCTCCTCTTTTAAGGTTTTTATTTCTGAATTTTGGCAGCCCAAACTCAATACCGTAATGCCCGCTACATTGGGGTGAACGGCGTAGGCCGCAAACAATGCGCAGAGCGTGTTGGCATCGTGCCGCGTGCCGCCGCAGCCGCCTTCGTGGGTTAAAAATTTAATGCCGTCAATGTTTTTAAAAGGGCGGTGGCCGTTTGCCGTTGGAGGTGCAATGGGTGCAAATGGTTCGCTGTTTTTGATGGTTTCAAACTGGCCATTTTGGTAAAGGTGCAGCAGTGCGCGTACTTGGTCACGGTAGGTGTCGGGCTGGGCGTAGCCCAGTTCGCGCTCGAAGGCATCTTTGAGAATCAAGATATTGCGGTTTTCGCAAAATACCAGCGGCAGCACCAACCAATAGTTGTACGTACCTACCTTGCCGTCGGGGCGGCGGTAGCCGCTGAAAGTACGTCCTTGCCACTTGCGTACGTCGGGTGCGGTCCACGCCTGGGGCTGGCGTTTAGCAGTGCTGTATGGTTCGGAGTCGTGTGTGAGGTTGAAAGTAGTGATGGATTCGCCGCGCCGAATGGGCTGCTTGGCCCTACCCACTAGCACGCCGTACATCACTACGGCATCACCGACAGCGAGAGGCTGGGTTACAAACTTGTGCTTGGCTTCTACGGCGTTAGGTAGTTCATAATCAACGCCTTCATAGCTAACAGTTTCGCCCGCTGCCAAATTGCGCAAAGCTACGATGACGTTATCGTTGGGGTGTACTTTAAGAATTTTGTGGGACATCTGGGGAGGTTTCAGTTAGATAAATACTAAAATACAATATGCTCATACACTTCATCTAAGCGTAGTGTAACGCCCAACGAGCGCAGTGCCAACGAACTTTCTAAGCCATGCGCAGTAGTTTTTTGCCACGTATTTTCCTGGATTTGATACCACGACTCTACCAGCGGCGTGTGCTGCTCTACTACAACATATTCTTGCAGCGAAGGAAGCCGCTGGTACAACATGAATTTCTCGCCTCGGTCGTAGTTTTGGGTACTTTTCGATAAAACTTCGACAATCACCAACGGATTGACGATAATGTCTTCGCGGCTATTCCAAAATTTAGGTTTTTCGCAAATTACCAAAGCATCGGCATAAACGGTCGTATCTTCGGCATCAATGCGAATTTTTTGGTCGCTATTGAGAACAATGTATTTTTGGTTTAGACCACGAACCGCAATTTGAAGCGCAGTTGTTGTGTTCGTCGCAATTTGGTTGTGTTGTATTTTTGCCCCTGCCATGGGAATAATCAGACCTTTGTAAAATTGGTTTTTGTGTGGCGCTTTTTCTTCAAAACGCAAGTATTCTTCGTGCGTATAAAGTTTATTGGAGCGTGCTTTTCGCAAAATGCCAGCAATCAAGACCATATTTTCGACATGTTTTTTGCAAAGTTAAAAAAAATCCCCGCTTTTGCATTATTTTTGGGCATCAACCCCTCACCTCTCCCAAACCCCATGAATGTCCTTTTTAACGCTCCAATTTTTTCACTTTTTACTGCTTGCAACCCACGACCCACGACGCGCTCCCTACTATCCACACTTTGCTTTTTATTTTTTACTTTCTACTCGCTACTTTATTCACAAACGCTTGCCCCGCTTACGGTCGAGAAAATCATGCGCGACCCCAAGTGGATGGGTGTAGCTCCTTCCAATCCGTATTGGAGTGAAGACGGCACCCGAATTTATTTCAGTTGGAATCCCGATAAAGCCAAAAGCGACTCGCTGTATGTCTATGACCTTGCCACCAAACAAACCCGCCAAGTATCGCCCACCGAGCGTCGGGCTTTGCCCAGCCAAACAGGAAGCTACAACCGCGCCAAAACACAGAAACTGTACGAAAAAAACGGCGATTTGTACTGGTTGAACACAAAAACTAGCCAAACGCGCCAACTCACCAACACCGTGGAAAGCGAGTCGAATCCCAGTTTTAATGGCGACGAAACCAAGGTGGTTTTTCGCAGGGGAATCAACCTTTTTTCGATGCAATTGGCCACGGGGGAGTTGGTTCAACTGACTAATTTTCAGGCAGGAACAAAAAAAGCGGAGTCCGTTTTGAGTGCGCAAGAAAATTGGCAAAAAACCGACCAACTGGCCTTATTTGAGATACTCAAACAACGCGCCGACAAGAAAAAAGAAGGCGATAAAATAGCCAAAGCCGACTTGCCCAAACGCCCCAAAGAAATTTATACCAACGATGGCGTGGCAAGCAGCGTAGTTGCTTCTCCCCAAGGCGATTTTATTGCCTTCGGCCTCTCAAAAGCGGCTACTGGCGCAAAAACGACCATTGTGCCCAACTACGTAACCGAGTCAGGGTTTACCGAAGACATTGCTGCCCGCACCAAAGTAGGTGCACCGCAAAGCACTTCGCAATTGTTTGTCTATAATAGCAAAGGCGATACTGTTTTGGAAGTAAAAACCACCGACCTGACGGGCATCAAAGACGAGCCCAACTACCGCAAAGACTACAAACAGGATACTACCAAAAACAAAAAACCAGCCGACCGCAAAGTGCAGTTTTTTGGCGTTTTGTGGTCGGAAGAGGGCAAATATGCGGTGGTCATGGCGAGGGCGCAAGACAACAAAGACCGCTGGATTGCCTTGCTCGACCCCGCCACGGCCAAGCTCAAGGTGTTGGACCGCCTCCGCGACGAAGCGTGGGTGGGTGGCCCGGGAAGTTTTTGGTTGAACTGGGCCGACAACGAAAATATCGTGTTTCATTCTGAAGCTACGGGCTATTCGCATCTTTACCGCGTTAACGTCCGCACGGGTGAGCGCAAAGCCCTGACTTCGGGGCAGTTTGAGGTGCAACAAGCGCAACTCTCGAAAGACAAAAAAATAATTTATTTTCAGTCCAATGAAGTGCATCTGGGCGAGCAGCATTTTTACAAAATGGCCACAATGGGCGGCGAGTACACCAAGCTCACCAGCATGACGGGTGCCAACGATGCCACGCTCTCGCCCGATGAGTCGAAAATATTGCTGCGGTATTCGTCCAGCACCAAGCCTTGGGAGCTTTATTTGCAAGAAAATCAGGCAAATAGCCCGCCCCAGCAATTCACCAACTCGCTCACTTCCGAATTTAGCAGCTATACTTGGCGCGAACCGCAAATCGTAAAAGTAAAAGCCACCGACGGCACGGAAATTTATGCGCGGCTGTACGTGCCAAAAAAGAAAAACGGCGCGGCGGTGGTCTTTGTTCACGGGGCTGGCTACCTCCAAAATGCCCACAAATGGTGGAGTCAGTATTTTAGGGAGTATATGTTTCACAACCTACTGGCCGATTTGGGCTACACCGTTTTGGACATGGACTACCGCGCATCGGCAGGCTACGGGCGCGATGTCCGCACGGGCATTTATCGGTTTATGGGCGGCAAAGATTTAGACGATAACGTGGACGGAGCAAAGTATTTAATTGAACAACAGGGCATTAAACCCAAACGAATCGGTATTTATGGCGGCTCTTACGGGGGATTCATTACGCTGATGGCGATGTTTACCAAGCCAGGTACGTTTGCCGCTGGGGCAGCCCTGCGGCCCGTTACCGACTGGGCGGCCTACAACCACCCCTACACCGCCAATATCTTGAACGAACCCCAAACCGACTCCCTGGCCTATCGCCGCAGCTCGCCCATTTATCACGCGGCGGGCCTGCAAGGGCATTTGTTGATTTGCCACGGCATGGTGGACGTAAACGTGCATATCCAAGATTCATACCGCTTGGTGCAGCGACTGATTGAACTGAAAAAAGACAACTGGGAAATGGCATCTTACCCCATGGAAGACCACGGTTTTGTCGAAGCCAGCAGCTGGACAGATGAGTACAAACGCATTTTAAAGTTGTTTCAGGAGAAACTAAAATAACTTTAAAATGCTCAATCTACCCGCACCAAAAACACTTTTTGGGTTTGACTTAGGCGCGTAGCAGGGTTTAGAAAAGGAAGTGTAAGGCCAGTAACGTGAAATTTTTGGTAAGTCCGCAAAATCTCAGTGCGCCGCCCCGCTCGTTGAACACTTTCTATGCCCTGCTGGTCGGTATAAATCCAGCAGTTTTCTTTTTGGGGAAGCGCGTCGGGCGTACGAACAACGGGCGTGCTGTGGCGCGTGTAAAAATCCAACGCATCGAAAAACAAATAAAAATTTTCGGGTTTATTGGCATCGTACAAATAAAAACGGCGCAAGTCCACGTTTGATTTTAGCAAATAATGCCCCAATTGTGAGCCCGTTTGGTAAGTCAATAATGTAGGATAAACATGGGCATTGAGGGCCAAGTTGCAGGCCAAAGCCACCACAAAGGGCGCAAACACAAGCTGTGAAAAACGCGGGCGGGCCTTATTGAACAATCGGAATGCCAACAAGGCCATAAAAAGCAGCAACCCCGCCAACCAGATGTTACGCAGCGGAAACGCCCAAGTAGAAAGTGCCAAGACCACAAAAAACATAACCGAGGCCGTCAGAATTAACCCCGCCCGAACCCATTTAAAAGCGCGCGGGTAGATGGTAGGAAGGGCATCAATGAGTTGTGATAAATAATGGGCCGTAATGAGTGCGGCCAGCGGAAATACCACAAAAATATAGTGGGGCAGTTGGTATTGTGCCGTTGAAAGCGCGGCAAAGGGCAACACAAAACCCGCCAAAGAAATGGCCTCTTGGTTGGCTTGGAGCCGAAGCCGCTGTTTGAAAACCACCCGAAATGCCGCCACCAAAGCGGGAATAAACACCAAAACCCAAGGCAAAAAACTCCACAAAAAGTTTTGCGCCTGAAACTGCAACCCAGGGCTATTGGCCCAGTCGCTTTCGCCCGTGATACGCCCAAAACTTTGTTTCCAAAAGAAGAAATAAAGCCCTTCGGTGCCGTATTGGCGGTGTAGCCCTAAGCAGTAGGGCAGTAATACAAGTCCGATTACGGCCAATCCTACCAGCCATTTCCAGTTGAAAAGAGCCTGCCAGTCGCGTTTAAGGGCAAAATCAACAAAAAAAGCCGCGCCTACCACAATCAACCCAATGGGGCCTTTGGCCAGCATAGACAACCCCACAAATGCCGCGCCTACCAGCAAATTGACCCAACGCTGCGAAAGCCTAAAAGCGGCAATTTGCCAAATGGCCACCACCACGCAGTTGGTGAGCAGGGTGTCGCAACGCACGTCGTGGTTCATTAAAAAAAAAGCCTGGCAACTGCCCATCACCAGCGCCGAAACCGTGGCTGTTTGCGGCGAATAATACAGCTTGGCAAACCGATACAGCGCGTACATACCCAGCAAAGTAGAAAGAATTGGCACCAGCCGATAAGCCAAATTGGAAGCACCCAACAGTTTGATAACCAACGCCGAAAGCCAAAAGAGTAGGGGAGGTTTGTCCAAATAATAATCCTCGCCACGGTATTGTACTTCCCAAAACTGGTTGTTGTCGGCCATTTCGCGGCTGATACTGGCGTATTGTGCCGCGTCAATGTCCATTGCGTCAATGGCTACGGCCCCAATCAAATAGACCACTAAAAGGGCTAAAAAAGGAATATTTCTCATTTATTGCAAACAAATTAATAGACAAGTCGTTGTATATTTGGGTCAAAAGTAAGTGGTCATCGGGTCAAAATTAAATTTGTGGAAACCTTTTTACTATCATTTTTATTTTTTCTGTATTTTGTGGTACGCTATTACACAACAGACCACGATACTGCTTTGGACAAAGACCGCAAGCGTTTTTCGGAGGGCATCGCGCTCTACGAAGCGGGCGACTTTCGGGCGGCGCACGTGTATTTTGACCAAAAAGTAAAAGAAAATCGCCGGTCGGCCATTGCCTACGCTTATCGGGGCAAATGTAATCGGAAAGATGACAATATCTACTCGGCCATGTACGATTTTACCGAGGCGTTGACTTTCGACACCACCCTCGATGACGTACACTTGGACAAAGGGATTTTACACTACGAATTGGCAGCATACAACGACGCTTTTTTGAGCTTCGACAAAGCCGTTTGGTTTTCGCGGGGCGAAACGCCCGAAGCCTTTCGTTGGCGCGCCTTGGCCAGGCTAAAACTTCACCAAAATTCGCAAGCCGAAAATGATTTGCGAAAAGCAGTGCAACTGGGCGACGAAGATGCCGCTTTTGTACTCACCCAGCCCCCCTTTCGCCGCCGAATCAAGATTTAGGGCTAATTTGTCGTGAATATTGCGTTTATTTGAATGTTGGCAGCAAGTGTATAAATCCTCATTACAAATTCATAATCACAAAATAAAGAACATGACAGACAATAAAATTATCGTTAGGACGGGAAAGAATATTTTCTTTAAGTCAAAAACATATAACGTTAAAATTAATGGTGCAAATACTCAACAGATAAACTTTGAAAATACCAAAGCTGAGTATAAACTACCGACAGGGAAATACATGTTAGAAATTGGTAATCACAATTCATATAAGACCCAAGAGGTAATACTTTCGACAGAACAAACCAAAATCTTTACAATTAACCCGAGCATAACTTATGGTTTAGGTTTTGGCTTTTTAATAGGAATCGCAATTGTTTCTATAATTTTACAATTTCTAATTCTCGAAAAGATTTCAATTCCATTAATGGGAATTCCTTTAATACCTTTACTGCTAATGCGAAAACGAAATTTCTCTGACAGTTTTGAAATTACGATTTCAAAATAACGATTTAGTTCTTTGACAGGCAGACAACTGAATCAGGAATTGACAAATTGATAATAATCATACTGAATTTAAAGTAGTCTCGGACAGAAAATGAACTTTACTAACTTAAAAATTTCAACATAGATATTTTACAACAATGAACAAAGACTCGGAACTGACAGGACTTTTGAGAAGCAAAATTGCGTAGAAAAAACACCTGCTGCCAACAGGCGTTCAAACCCATTAAGTTAAGCCCCAAACGTGGCAGGATGCTTGCTCTATAGCGTTTTGCCACGTTTGGGGCTTATTTTTTGCCAACGTAAGTTTAATGTAGCGCATAAGTTTCCC
>Ga0105046_10001664_pt1 | contig 34421 bp, 32 predicted proteins | sample MAT03_FD_78385 | JGI IMG/M metagenome (GOLD analysis project Ga0105046, IMG submission 78385) | Freshwater microbial communities from Lake Fryxell liftoff mats and glacier meltwater in Antarctica - MAT-03 (megahit assembly) | ecosystem: Environmental > Aquatic > Freshwater > Ice > Liftoff... | reverse complement strand
CTACTGGAGCGGAGTCCGATCCTGAGAACGTCGATCGAGCGGCGGAATCCCTACGTCGATCCCCTCAGCTTCATCCAGTTGGAGCTGCTGAAGCGGCTGCGGGCGGGAACGGGTCCGCGGGAGGAGTTGGTGACCGCGGTGCTGGAGAGCATCAACGGCGTGGCGAGCGGGCTGAAGAACACGGGGTAACGAAGAAAGCCCGGGGACGTGGATCCCCGGGCTTCGCGAGGCGAAGAGGGCGAAGGGTTACTTCGCCTTCTCGAGCTTGGCCTTGGTGATCGTCAGCTTGTCGCCGTCCTTCCCGGCGACGCCGGTGACCTTGACGGCCAGCTCGTTCCCGGCCGGGCAGACGGCCCCGTGGAAGGTCTTGCTGTCGTCGATGTAGTACGTCAGGGTCTTCTCGCCGTCCTTGACCTTCACCGCGTGGCCGCACTTGTCGGTCTCGGACAGGGTGCACTTGGTGCACACCATCTTCCCCTCGATGGTGACGGTCTTCGCCTTCTCCTTCGTCTTGTCCTGGGCGTCGGTCGAGCTGCCGGCGGAGAGCACCAGCACCAGACCGAAGGCGGCCGCGAGTACGGAGCGGAGCATCGGATGGGTCCTATCAGGCGGGGTCCGGCCGGTCCCCTGCTGACCCCCAGTGGGCGCAGGAATCCGTCCAGTCCAGGTACTATACTTATCGGTTCCGGCAGGTGCAACATACTAAGAAAAATCGTTTCCACCCGCGAACTCAGTCGCCCATCGCGTAGGAGACCAGCGGTGCCGATACCGCCCCGAGTGCGGCGATCTTCCGCAGCGCGGTTCTGAACCGACCCGTTTCCGCGGTGTGCGTGAGAATCACCAGCGTCACGGGCTCGGTGCCCCCTTCGCCGGCCTCGTGCTGAACCACGCTCGAAATGCTGATTCCTTCGTCGGCCAGGATGCGGGTGATGTCGGCGAGTACGCCGGGCCGGTCGGCGACGGTCAGCCGGAGGTAGAACCGGCTCCGCACCCGCTCGACCGGTTCGACGACGAACCCCTTCCCCTCGCGCGACCACAGCCGGGCGGCGGTGAACGTGGCCTGGGCGCGGCCGACGGCCAGGTCGATGAGGTCGGCGACGACCGAGCTGGCTGTCGGCATCATGCCGGCCCCCGGCCCCTGGTACAGCGTCTCCCCGACGACGTCCCCGTGGACGGAGATGGCGTTGAACGCCCCGCGCACCTGGGCGAGCAGGTCGGTCCGGCGGAGCAGCACGGGGCCGACGTGCAGTGCGACTTCCCGACCGCCGTCGCGCTCCTCCCCCGTCCACGCCTCCGCCAGCAGCTTGATCGTGTACCCGAGTTCGGCGGCGAAGCGGATGTCCTGGGCGTCGAGCGTGTCGATGCCGCGGCGCTCGATCTGGTCCGGGCGGGCGGCGACGCCGAACGCGATCTGCGCGAGGACCGAGAGCTTGTGGGCGGCGTCGCTGCCGTCCACGTCGAGCGTCGGGTCGGCCTCGGCGTACCCGAGCCGCTGGGCCTCGGCCAGCGCCGCGGCGTAGGTCATGCCGCGCTCGGCCATGCTCGTCAGGATGAAGTTCGACGTGCCGTTCAGGATGCCCTGAATCGCGGTCACCTGGTTCGCGGCCAGGCTCTCGCCGAGCGCCCGGATGATCGGCACCCCGCCGGCGACGGCGGCCTCGAAGCAGACCGCCCGGTCGGCCGCCCGCGCCGCCTCGAACACCTCGGCGCCGGCCTCCGCGAGCAGCGCCTTGTTCGCCGTCACGACGTGCTTCCCGGCCGCGAGCGCGTCGAGTACGACTCGCCGGGCGACAGTCGTTCCGCCGACGAGTTCCACGACCACGTCCACGTGCGGGTCGGCGGTGACGGCCCGCGGGTCCGTCGTCAGCACGCCCGGCGGGAGGGCCACGCCGCGCGACTTGCCGGGGTCGCGGACGGCGACGCGGCGGAGGATCAGCGACCGGCCGGCGCGGCGGGCGAGTCGGTCCGGCTGTTCGAGCAAGAGCTTGGCGACGCCGGTGCCGACCGTCCCGCATCCGACAAGCCCGACCCCGAGCGGCTCCGTCATCGCGCGTCCCCTGGTGTGCGGGTGTGTTCTTACGGTCGGTGGCGCCCGGGAGGAAGCCCGGGGACGGCTGTCCCCGGGCTTCCTCCCCCCTGTAACTGTTTTCAGACCCGGCCCGAACATCTCGCCCCACCCGCACAACCCGGCGAATCGTCGTGGCCCTTGCGCGATTCACGACCTACGGTTGGGATGCCCGCCCCGGTGTCGGGGCCGGCGCGAGACGCGACACATGATCGGCCGGATTTTCCTGGGTCGGTATGAGGCCAAGCGGCTCCTCGGCGAGGGGGGGATGGGCCGCGTCTACCTGGCGCGCCAGCTCGACCTCGGCCGCGAAGTCGTCGTGAAGGTGATGCACGACCACATCGCCACCGACCCCAAGTTCTGCGACCGGTTCCAGCGCGAAACCCTGCTGATGGCCCGGTTCCACCACCCCGGGGCGGTCACCCTCTACGACGCCAGCCTGAACGACGGCAACGGCCCGTGCATCGTGATGGAGTACGTGAAGGGCGTGAACCTGGAGACGCTGCTGGCCCGGAACGGGCGGATGAACGCCCCGCGCGTCGGCCGCATCCTCGGCGAGCTGTGCGAGGTGCTCCAGGCCGCGCACGACGAGGGGATCATCCACCGCGACCTGAAGCCGGCGAACCTGATGGTCATAGACCCCGACACGCCCCGGGAACGGATCAAGGTGATGGACTTCGGTCTGGCCAAGCTCATCGAGGCGGACCACGCCCGCAAGGTGACCGACACGAACGTGGACTTCGCCGTCGGCACGCCGGGGTACATCGCCCCGGAGCAGGTCCGCGGCGAGGAGATGGACCACCGCGGCGACCTGTACTCGGTCGGCGTGATGACGTACGAGCTCCTGACGGGCCGGCTGCCGTTCACCGGGCCGAACAGCATGGACATCCTCCTCGCGCACGCCACCGAGCCGCCGCCGACGTTCGCGGAACTCGGGTTGAAGGGGTGGGTGCCGCGCGAGATCGAGCAGATCGTGATGGCGTGTTTGGCCAAAGACCCCGAGGACCGGCCGCAGACCGGGCGGGAGCTCGCCGACCGCTTCGACACCGCACTGGCCCGAGCCCAGGAGCGCATCGACTCCGACCCCGGCCGCCCCGGCCTATCTGGCGAGCGTCCGCCCTCCGGCTCGCGGCCGGGAACGGCGCTCCCCGGCGGTAGCGCCGCGGCCGCGGTCCTCGACCCGCCGCGCTCGACGGTGCGCGAGAACGCCGTACTTCCGTTCCAGTTGGAGGCGTGGCTGCCGGAGCGGATCGCCATCATGAAGCTCCGCGGGTTCGTCCACGACGCCGGCGGCGAGGTGGTGGAGAGCCTGCCGGGGCTAGTCCGCGTCCGGCTCGGTGGCCGGGCCGCGTCCGGTGGCGGGCCGCTGACGTGGTTCGGCATCCGCAAGTCCGGGTCGCCGCTCGACGTGGAACTCCACCTGCGCCACGCCGACCCGACGCAGCCGAGCCGACTGACGGTGAACGTGCTGTTCCGCCCGTCGCACCCCACGCAGCTCGCCGACACGAACTGGAAGCAGCGCTGCAACAGCGTGTTCGTGGAACTCCGGTCGTACCTGATGGGACAGAGTTGAGGGGCGATGAGATTGCCGGCACCGAAAGCCCGGGGACGGCCGCCCCCGGGCTTCGCCTTTTCTACAATCACCTCCGCCCCGCGCTCCCGGAGGTTCCGACCGATGACCCGCGCCCTGTCCGCTGTCGCGTTCGCCGCCCTGATCGGTTCGCAGGCGTCCGCCACCGACTTCCCGCTGACCGGCACCAACACGAAGGTCGAGTTCGTCGGCACGAAGCCCGGCGGCAAGCACGCCGGCGGGTTCGCCAAGCTCGACGGCAAGGCCGTCCTCGACGGCACCGACCCGGCCACGCTCAAGCTCGACGTGACGATCGAGACCGACTCGCTTTACAGCGATAACGAAGGGCTGACGAAACACCTCAAGGCGCCGGACTTCTTCTCGGTGAAGGACTTCCCGAAAGCCACGTTCAAGAGCACGAAGGTCGAGAAGTCGGCGGCTGGGTACTCGGTCACCGGCGACCTGACGCTTCTCGGCAAGACCAAGAGCGTGACCATGCCGGCGGCCGTGACCGCGACCGCCGACGGGCTGACCCTCAAGAGTGAGTTCAAGATCAACAGGACCGACTGGGGCATGACCTTCGGCAAGGGGAAGGTCGACGACGAGGTGGCGCTCAAGATCAGCGTGACCGCGAAGAAGTAACCCGCCATGCCCCCGATGCCGCCGGTGAAGGACGTTCTCGACGCCTTCCACCACACCGCCCTGCCCGCTGCGGCCGGGGCGGCGCTGGTGGTGTGTGTGTTCCTGTCCCTCGGCCGGTGGGCGGCGGCGCTCGGGTCAGCGCTAGCCGTCGCCGTCGGCTTCGGTTGTGCGAACTACACCTTCGACGCGCTCGCCTGGGAGAACGCGGGCCGCGTCATCCCGTGGGTTCCCGAACCCGGCGCCCCTCATTGGCACGGCGTGCCGCGGGCGGCGTTCGTACTGCTCGCGGTCGGCCTCGTGTCGCGCTGGCTCGGCCTTGTTGTGTCTCGTTACCTTGACGAACGCCGCCGCTGGGGAGCCACCCTTCTGGTCTGGGCGGTCCGCGCCGGCGTTGTCGCGGTCGTCGCTCCAGGGCTGGTGCCGGCCGCGTGGGCGGGTGAAGTGGCGTGGCTGAAGCCTGCGCTCGTCGTCGTGATGCTGGGGCTGTGGGTCGCACTCGACGGTGTCGCGCGGGATCGCGCCGGGAGTGAAGTCGCCGCGTACCTCGCGGCCGCGTTCATTGCCGCAGCGGCCGTGCTGATCTACCACCACACCGCACGGTTCATGGACCTCGCGGTCATGTGCGGGTGTGCCGCCGCCGGCGTAGCGGTGGCGACGTTTCCGACTCGCGCTGACGCCAGCGGGGCGGTGCCGCTCGGCGTAGTCGGCCTGCCGGGGCTGATGCTCAACGGCCGCTACCTCGTCGAAAGCCAGGTTCCCGTCACGTCGTTCTGGCTGGTCGCGCTCGCCCCGCTCGGGCTGCTACCGTTCCTGATCCCGGCCGTCGCCCGCCAGCCGCGCTGGGTCGTCGTACCCCTACGGGCCGTGCTCGTGCTCGCACCACTGATCGCGGCCGTAGTGCTGGCGATGCAACACGAAACGCTGGCCTTCGAGGAGGAGTGGTGAGCCCGGATCGGGTTCATAGAGTAGCGGCACCGATCCCCCACGGTGCCAGGTCATGTTCCTGTTGAGTGCGTTCGCCGATGAGATTTCGCCCGACCCGCGCGTGCAGGTGTCGGTCCTGAAGGCCACCCGGGTGCGGTTCATCGAGTTCCGCTCTATCTTCCACACCAACGTGCTGGCGCTCTCCGACGATCAGGTCCGCGAGTTCAAGACGCTGATCGACGGCGAAGGGGTCGGCCTGTCGGCGATCGGCTCGCCGGTCGGCAAGTACCCTGTGGACGCGGACTTCGCCCCGCACCTCGACAAGCTCAAGCGGGCGGTCGAACTGTGCGGCGTGTTCGGCACGCCAAATATCCGCGTCTTCAGCTTTTACCCTCCGGGGAACGACGCGTCGTTCGACCACTCCGCCTGGCCGATTCACCGCGACGAGGTGATCCGCCGCATGATCGCGATGGCTGAGCTGGCGGCGCGGTCGAACGTGGTGCTGTTCCACGAGAACGAGCACCGAATCTACGGCGACTCGCCGGAGCGCGTCCGCGACGTGCTAGCGACGGTGAACAGCCCGGCCCTCCGAGGCGCCTACGACGCCGCCAACTACGCCTACTGCAACTACGACCCGGTCGCGGGCTGGGAGCAGACGAAGGAGTGGACGGCGCACCTCCACATCAAGGACTGGCACTCCGGCGGCCACGACGCCGGCCACAAGTGGGGCGTGCTCGCGGGTCACGGCGACGGCAACATTCCGCACAGCATCCGCGACGCGGTGGCGCGCGGCTACCACGGCTACGCCGTGATGGAGCCCCACCTCCGCGGCGGCGGCCCGACCGGCGGCGTGACCGGGCCGGACCTCTTCGCCCCTGCCGTCGAGGCGTTCCGCGCGATCCTCCGCGACTGCGGCGGACAGGAAGGCTGACCAGGCTCCATGCTCACCGTTCACCTCCGCGTCAACGACGCCGCCACCGGCCGACCCACGCCCGTGCGGCTGCGGGTGTCTGGACCGGACGGTACGAATCACGCCCCGCTCGGCCGGTTCGCCGACTTCCCTCACGGGGTCAACGAGGACGTCGGAGGCGGCTTGCGGATCGGCCGCGAGGCGTGGTTCACCATCGACGGCGCGTGCGAGATTCCGCTCCCGGCCGGTGTGCCGCTCCGCGTCCAGGCGACGAAGGGGCCGGAGTATCACGCCCTCGACACGACCGTGACACTCGGGGCGGGGCAGATGGCGCTCCGCTTCGCCGTCGAGCGGTGGCACGACCGGCGGGCCGACGGGTGGGTCAGCGGCGACGCACGGTGTCACTTTCTGCCGCCGCACGCGGCCCTGCTCGACGCCGCGGCCGAAGACCTGGACGTGGTGAACCTGCTGGCCATGGTCCAACCCTACCCGAGCATCGACGGCACCGCCTATCGCACCGTCTCGCACATCACGGCGTTCAGCGGCCAGCTCCCCGCGCTCGAAGCCGACGGTCGATCGGTCGTGGTTAATACCCTGAATACGCACCCGGCACTCGGCTCGGTCGGTCTGCTCCATTCGCACCGGCCGGTGTTCCCCCTGACGTTCGGCGGCGAAGACCCGGACGACTGGGGCGTCTGCGACTGGTGCGACCAGTGCCACCGCAAGCGCGGGCTGACAGTTTGGGTGGAGGCGTTCCAGCGGCACGCCGGCCTCGTCGGCGGGGAAGCGCTCGTCGCCGCGATCCTCGGCATGATCGACGCGATCGAAGTTACGGGCGGGCTTCGCTCGGCCGTGCTGGCGTGGGTGTACCGAGTGTGGACGGCCGGCTTTCCGATCCCGCTGGTCGGTGCGAGCGGGAAGGACAACAACCGGACGCCGCTCGGGGCACTACGAACCTATGCGAAACCGGAGACGCCCGGGTACAAGGGGTGGGTTGAAGCCGTCCGCGGCGGACGCTCGTTCGTGACCGCGGGGCCGCTCCTCACGTTCGTGGTCGATGGCGGGCGAGCTCACGTCACGGCCCGGTCCTTGACGCGATTCGAGCGAGTCGAACTGGTCGCGGACGGGGTCGTGATCGCGGCGGACATCGCGAAGCAGAGCGGCCCCGAGTATTCCGGCGAACTCGAAACGATCGTTGATCGTTTCGGCTGGGTCGCGGCCCGGTGTCTGCCGACGGGCGGTGCGGGGTTCGCCCACACGCCACCAATCCGCCTGGGAGCGTCTGCCGGAGCCGCGGATGCGGCGGCGCATCTGCGGACGCTAGTGGCGGCCACCTGCGAGTGGGCCGAGACCGCCGGGAGGTATGCGAACCCGAAGCGGAAAGAGGCGCTACTCGATCGTTGCGCGCGGGCGTCGGACTCACTCACATCGCGGGTTTGACCGATGCCACGGCAAGGGGTCGGTTGTATCACTCCGGGAAGCCGGTCGACTCCGCCCGCCCCCGTTGTCGCCCCAACCGGAGGCCCGCATGTCATCGAACCCGAGCCCACTTTCGCACTCGGACGGGGAACTGGCGGCCCACCTGCACAACACCCCGCTGGCCGTGATCGAGTGGGACCGTGATGGTCGGGTGCGGCGGTGGGAGGGGCAGGCCGAGCGGCTGTTCGGGTGGTCCGCCACGGAGGCGATCGGGCGGTACACCTTTGAGATCGCACCGCCGCACCCGGACGACTTGGGGGCGGTCACCGAACTCGTCCGCGAGATGCTCGAGTCCCGCCGCCCGCAGGCCGTGCTGCGGAACCGGAACCTGACCCGCGACGGGCGCGTCGTGTGGTGCGATTGGTACAGCTCGATAGTATTCGACGACCGCGGCGAACCGGCATCGTCCCTCTCACTGGTACTCGACGTGACCGAGCGTGTGTCGGCCGAGCAGGCTCTGCTGTGGGGCGAGACTCGGCTGCGGCAGGTGCTCCAGGGCGCCGGCATGCTGGGCTGGGACTGGGACTTCGCCACCAGCCGGGTGTTGGCGACCGCCGACCTCGGCGAGTTCTTCGGGCTGCCGCCGGGGCCGGACTACACGACGGGCGAGGCGGCTTGGCACCCGATCCACGAAGACGACCGGCCGGCCGTCAAGACCGTGATCGACGAGTCGGCCGTGGGGGGGACGGACTTCCAGTATCAGTTCCGCGGCGCGGTCCCGGGACCAGACGGTCGCGAGCGATGGTTCTCGGCCCGCGGCCGGACCCTCCTGGACCCGGCCGGCAAACCCATGCGGATCGTCGCGGTCACGACCGACATCACCACGCGGCTGCGGGCCGAGCAGGAACAGGACGCACTCGGTCGGCAACTCCTCGACGCGCAGAAGTGGGAGAGCCTCGGCGTGCTCGCGGGCGGCATGGCTCACGACTTCAACAACATCCTCACCGTCGTGCTCGGCAGCGCCAGCCTTGCAATGAGGAACCTACCGCCGGGGTCGCCGGCGGCGCCGCTCCTCGAACAGATCGAGCAGGCTGCCCAGCGGGCCGCGGGATTGTGCCGGGAGTTGCTTGCCTACTCCGGTCGTGGTCCGGCCCCCGGTGGCACGACCGATCTGGCCCGCCTCATCCGCGAGTCGCATGCCCTGCTAGAGGTTTCGACCACCCGCCGCGCCCGGGTCCGCTTCGACCTCGCCGCCGGGCTGCCGGCGGTTCGGGCCGACGACGACCACGTGCGTCGCGTACTCGTGAACCTGGTGATGAACGCCGGCGAGGCGGTCGGCGAGGGCGGCGAGGTCGTCGTGCGGGCCGCCCTGGCCGAAGTCGCTGGGGAAGAGCCGGCGGAAAACTTCCGCCTGGCCCCGCCCCCTGGGGTGTACGTGAAGCTCAGCGTGACGGATACTGGCCCCGGAATCACACCCGAGGCGATGGGCCGACTGTTCGACCCGTTCTTCACCACGAAATTCCCCGGCCGCGGGCTCGGGCTCGCGGCCGTACTCGGTATCGTCAAGTCGCACCGCGGGGGCATCCGCATCGACACCGTCGCCGGTCGCGGCACCACGTTCGAGGTGTACTGGCCGCCGGCGGAGCCCGTCGTCGCTCCACCCGCCCGCCCTCCTGAGCCCGCGCCGAAACCCGCTTTCCCCCGCCTGGCTCTCGTAGTGGACGCTGAAATGTACGTCCGCGAGGTGGCCGCGTCGACGCTCGAGGACGGCGGGTATGCGGCGCTGCTCGCCGGCGACGGGCCGTCCGCACTGGAGTTGTTTCGCGCGAACCGGGCGGTCATCCAGGTGGTCGTGACGGACGTGGTGATGCCGGGCATGACCGGCGACGAACTCCTGGCCGCGATCCGGGCCGAGGCGCCGGACACGCCGGCGGTCCTCATCAGCGGCTACTCCGACCGGCACCTCACCCCCCGCGACCCGCGGACGGAATTCCTTCAGAAGCCGTTCCGCCCCGAGGAACTCGAAGCCGCGGTCGGACGGGTGGTCAGTTCCGCAGCGCGGCCGGGGTGAAGGTGTCCGACGGGAACTCAGCCTTCACCAACTCCACGTCGCGGAAGTAGTACTCGCCCACCAACTCGCCGTCGGTCCGGCGGATGACCGTGCCCAGTTGGAGCCGCCGCTCGGCGTCGATGAACAGGGTGACTTCCGTGAACCCGTCACGGTCGATGACCTTCGCGTCGGTCGGCGGCTGCTCGTCGAGCGCGAACGGGTCCACCTCGGCGGTCTTGCACGTCCGCTTCACCACGAAGCACTCGCGGCCGCCGACCTCGGGGATGACCCGCTTGCCGAGGTAGGCGACGGTCAACACGCCGGCTTCCTGCCGCTTCTTCCATGCGTCGTAGGTGCGGAGCATGCTGCGGTACATACCCGCGTCGGTGATGCAGTACCGTGACGACTTCCGCGCCATCTCGATCTTCGGGTTGATGTGCCACACTTCGACGCTCGCCTCCGGGCGGTAAATCGTCATCTGGTTCGACAGCTGCCCTTCCGCGTAAAGGGTCGCCTTGATCTTCTTCTCGCCGAGGAACAACGGGTTGCCATCACCTTTCGCACCCTGGTCCCAGATCATCCGCACCCGGATGGCCGTCTTCTTGTCCGGGCCTGGCACGTCGCCGGTGCCGACCACGCGGATCAGTTCCGGCTCGTGGAGTTTGCCGGCGACGCGCTCCCGCTTCGCCAGAGTCGCCCGGAAGCCGGTCGCCTCCTTCTCGTAGTTCGTGAGGCACGCCGCCAGCATCGCCACGGCGTCCGTCTCGGCCAGCCTGGCGAACTGCTCCGACTCGGTCGGCGGCGCGGTCGGTGAGATGAACACCGGCACGTCGGCCGGCGGAACGGGCGGAGGGGTGAAGTAGTGCGAGTACGCCCCCACCCCGGCCAGGACCAGCGTTCCGGCGATCAGCAGTGACACGACGACTCGGCGGGCCATACGGCGTCCTCCCGTTGGTTCCTCGCGGCAGTTTACCCGCGGACGGGATTCGGAACAACTGCGCCCGGAACAGGTTACCCAGGTTACCGGCGCCCCGCGAAACTCAGGTTGCGGCTGCGGCCGGTCGATAGTAGATGCGTTGCTCGGGCCGGGATGTCGCGCACCCGCCGGGTTCCATCGATGAGAAGGACTCTCCGCACCGTGCTGCTGGCCGTCGCCGCCCTGTCCGCGGCGAACCTCGCCGGCCGCCCCAACCGCCCCGCCCCGCCTCCCGTACCGGGGGCGAACTGGTTGGCGGCCGGCCCCCCCGCGCTCGTCCACCGCACCCAGTGCCCCGAGCCGCGCAACGCCGCCGACCCGCGGCCGCTCGTGTGGGTCGTCGACGGCGCCGGCGACCTCCGCGGCTGCTCGAACGCCCTGGTCCAGGCCAACCTCCTCGCCGGTACGCCGATCGAGGTTTCGACCTTCAATTGGTCCCACGGCCACCGCCGGCTCCTCGCCGACCAGGTCGATGCCGGCCACGCCCGCGACCAGGGGAAGCGCCTCGCCGCCCTCATCCGCGAGCGGCAGGCCCGCGAGCCCGGCCGGCGCGTCGTACTCGTCTCCCACAGCGCCGGCTGCGCCGTCACCCTCGCCGCCGGCGACAACCTCCCCGCCGACTCCATCGACCGCGTCGTCATGTTCGCGCCGTCCGTTTCGGTCGGGTACGACCTTCGGCCGTCGCTGCGTGCGTCCCGCGAGGGTGTCGACGTGTTCTGCAGCAAGAAGGACTGGGTGGCCCTCGGGCTCGTCACCCGCGTGGTCGGCACCACCGACCGGTTCGGGGCCGCGGCCGCGGGGCGCAACGGCTTCCGGGCCGACACCGTCACCGACGCCGACGTGCCGCTGCTCCGGCAGCACTTCTGGACTACCGACGTGGCCTGGACCGGCAACACCGGCGGCCACCACGGCATGTACTCCTCGACGTTCCTGCACCACTACCTTTTCCCGCTCGTCGGCGTCAGCGTCCGCTGAATAGGAGTCACCATGCGGACCCGCGGGCTGGCGGCGTGGGCGGTCCTGATGTTCGCCGCGGACGGGTTCGCCCAGCCGCCGGCCGACCTGCCGCTCATCCCCGTCCCCGGCCCGCCCGCGGCGCCGGCCCCGTTCGCCCCCGGCGGACCGGTCGCGCCCTACGACCACGCCCACGTCTACCTCCCCGAACCCGGCCCCGAGTTCGACCGGCGGCAGCCGATGCTCGACGAACTCTGGCGCGTCACCGCGTCCGTCGAACTGGCGTGGCTGTCCACCAGCGGCCTGCCACGGTCGCTCACCCTGACGCCGCCGGACGTGTTCGGTCGAACCGTGACCGGCCTGATCGTTCCCACCGACGGCCGCGCGACCGACGACTTCCACGGCGGCCTCGGCCTGAACGTCGGCCGCCGCCTCGGCGAGCGGAGCGGCGTGGACGCCAGCCTGTTCCTCCTCGGCGGGCCGGCCCGCCGGCTGGAAGGGTTCGCACCCAACACCCTCGTCTACTCGCCCGACCCGGCCCGCGACGCGCCGGTGTTCGTCGCCCTGCCGGCGGGCTCGGCCGCGATCGGCACCTTCTTCCCGGCCCAGTTGAAGACCACGTTCGTCGGCGCCGACGTGAACTACCGGCACACGCTGGTCCGCGCCCAGACCGCCCGCGTGGACGTGCTCGCCGGCTACCGCTTCGCCTACCTCAGTGACGAACTGTACATCGGCGACACGCCGGAGGGCGGGAGCAACGGCTACCGGAACAACCTGCTTCAGGCCGAGACGACGTTCCACGGCGGCCAGTTCGGCGTGGCCGTGGGGCTGGACTACGGGTGGTGGTACACCGACGGCGTCGTGAAGATCGCCTACGGCACCGTGACCACCGAGACGGGGGCGAGCGGGGCGTTCGGCTTCAGCAGCCCGCGGCCGCGGCTCGGCGGCGAGACTCGGGGCGCCGTGCTGCCGACCGTCGGCTGGAAGGTGGGCCTGCGGGTCGGCGATCGGGGCGGCCTTTTCGCGTCGTACTCGTTCCAGTACCTCGACCGCGTGGCCCGGCTCGGCGACGCCTTCTGCGGTTGCGGCGGGCACTCGGACCTGTGGGTCAACTCGCTCGGGCTGGGCCTGGAGTTTCGCTTTTAGCGCGGCCGCCTTCCGCGCCCGGTAGCGGGTCATCCACACCCGGGTGAGCACCTCCGCGGACCGGAACACGACCGATTTGTTGTCCGACTTCAGCAGCGCGCGTAGGGCGCGGACGGCGGCCATGAACGCGTTCGTCACCAGCGCGCGCGAGGCGTCGTCGTCCGGGGCGGCGGACGTGACGATCGCGGTGAAGAGATCGAGATCGGCGCGTGCGGCCTCGCGGCCGGCGACGGCGGGCATGGCGGCTCCCGAGGTGCGGGGTGGGAGTGACGGGCGAAGACGTGGACAGGTGTCTATTAAGCTACGGGACGGGGAAGTCAAATCGGAATCGGGAGGAACCGTGAGTTCCGTTGCCGCTTGCGGCTTCGCGCGCCCGGCGCCGCGAAGCCGCAAGCGGCAACGGAACTCACCTCGCGCGGCTCGCCAGTTCCAGTAGGTGCCGCGTCGCCGCGGCGGGGCCGCCCGGCGCGCCGAACACCGCCGTCCCCGCCACGAACACGTTCGCCCCCGCGCCGGCCGCGTCCCCGATGGTCGCCGCGTCGATGCCGCCGTCCACCTCGATCTCGCACCGCGGGTTGATGCGGTCGATCAGCCCGCGCAGCTCGCGGATGCGGGCGGTGCTCTCCGGGATGTACGCCTGCCCGCCGAAGCCGGGGAACACGGTCATGCACAGCGCCACGTCGATGTCCGCGAGGTACGGCTCGACGCGGCTCACCGGCACGTCCGGGTTGAACGCCAGGCCGACCTTCTTGCCGAGCGTGCCGCGGACGTGCTTCAGCAGCGGCCGCGGGTCCGGTAGCACCTCCAGGTGAACGATCAGGCTGTCCGCCCCGGCCTTGACGAACCCGTCGAGGAACTTGTCCGGGTTCGTCACCATGAGGTGAACTTCGAGCGACAGCCGCGTGACCGGCCGCAGCCCCTTCACGACCACGGCGCCCATGCTGAGGTTGGGTACGAAGTGGCCGTCCATCACGTCCACGTGAACGCGGTCGGCCCCAGCCGCTTCGACCTCGCGGACGTGCTCGCCGAGCCGGGCGAAGTCGGCGGACAGGATAGACGGGGCAATCGCGGCCATTTCAGTCACCGAGACGGGTAGTAGTCCTGCTGACTTTGTAGCGATTCGATGCCCGCATCCACGTCCCGGAACTGGCGGTCGGCGGTGAGATACTGCATCTGGAAGGCGGCGAGGCGGACCGCGGAGTCGGGCGGCAGCGCCTCCAGCGGCCGGCCTGCGATCTCGGCCTCGGCCGCCATCCGCAGGTTCGACTGGTGGGTGGTGAGGTACTGCCGCTCGCGGACGAGCCCGTCGAGGTCGGTGCGCCGCTGCCGCTCCTCGGGGTCGTCGCACCCGGCGGCCGACACGGCGAGCATCAGCAGGAGAGCGCGGGTCATGGCTGGGCGGCGTTCGGGGACACGTCCGTCTGCCGGCCGACATAATGAGGTGCGCTCGGGCTGTCAACATCGGTGTGGGGCCGGCTTCCGGCCGGCCGGGTCGGACGCGGCCGGCCGGAAGCCGGCCCCACACCGGCGGGATCAGCGCAGGTTCAGGAAGTAGTTCACGTCCAGGTAGTACGGGCTGATGTAGTTCCGGTTCTTGCGAACCATGTTCACCCGGTCCTTCTGCCGGGCCTTCAGGTAGTCCACGATCTTCACCTCGGCGTTCACGTCCTTCGACCCGAGCATGTCGACCCCGCTCAACTTGGTCTTGCCGACGTCGATCCGGAACGTCTGCTGGACCTGGGCGAGGCCCGCCGCCTTGTTCCCGTCGGCCACCAGCACCTGGTCGTAGAAGAACTTGGAGTCCCGCTCCGCGGCGGCGTCGTCTTTGCCGTACAGGAAGAGCATCTTGGTGTTGTCGCGGAGCTTGATCGACGCCTTCGCCCACCCCTTGATCGCCGCGTCGGGGATGCCGGCAGAACTGGCCGGGCGAGTGGGGCTGAGCCAGACGGCCCCGGCGATGTCGGCCCCCGCCGGCGGGTTCACGACGATGCCGCGCATCGGGGTGGTCATGTACTGGAGGCCGAGGCCGAGCATCGGGTGGGTGGCCGGCCGCAGCCACTCGGACGACAGCCACATCATCCCCAGGGTGGCGGTGTCGCCGGCCCCGATGACGTAGATGGAGCTGGTGTTCACGTCGTTGTTGTCGTTCTTCTGATCGAGGTGGAGGCGGGCGGCGGCCAGGTCGTTCGCGTACACCGGGAAGTACGCCGCGGTGATGCCGCCGCCCTTCACCTTGATCTCGTTCGGCTTCTTGGCTTTCCTTCCGTCTTTCACGTAGTTCTGGTTCCACGAGCCGGTGATGTTGTTCGAGAAGAACCCGCTGTACAGCACCCCGCCGAGGGCCATGTTGTCGCCGAGCGGGTCGACGATGTCGGTGCTGCCGCCGTGGCCGCGCCAGTCGAACCGGAAGACGTGGAACCCCTCCTCGTTGAGCTTGTCGATGAGCGGGTCCCAGTTCCCCTTGAGCATCGACCGCTCGGCCCCCGGCGAGTACAGGAGCATGACGACGGCGTCGCCCTGCTTGGCCCCGTTGGGGCTCTTGTGGAACAACCCCTTCAGGCGTACCCCGTCGGAGGTGTTGAACGCCTCCTCGCTCGGCTTCACGGCCGTCTGGGCGTCGGCCGGGGGCGGGTCGAGGGCCAGCGCCAGTAGTGCGGCGAACAGGAGGGGGGCGGTCCACAGGCGGCGCATGACGTGTCCTCGGGGAGGGGTTGAGTGGATCATACTCTCGACCGCGGGCGGAAGCAATTAGCCCGCCGCGCGGCTCCTCGGAGCGTTCAGGGGGTCACCGTGTTCCCGCTGCCGCCGACCACCCGGACCGGCTCGCCCGCGGCCCCGGGGCGGTCGTCGCGGACCACGCACCCCGTCACCCGGCTGCGCGTCAGCTGCTCCAACAGCAGGCCGCCGTCGCAGTCGAGCACCGTCAGCCCCGTCGCGTGCATCCGGTCGCACTTGACCAGCGCCACGCCGGCGGGAGCGGTCCGCGTTCCCTTCACGAACAGGCCGGTCAGCGTGCAGTCGGAGCAGTCGCGGAACAGCACCGCGTTCGCCGCGCCGTCCTCCTCGCGGTAGTAGCGCGGGTTGCGGTCCATCGCGTTCGGCCCGACCACCACACCCGTGCTGTTCTCGACCAGCAGGTTGTGCTCGACCCCCGTCCAGAACGTGTTCCCGGTGATGACGACGCCGCGGGCGTGGTCCAGGTGGACGTTCACCTTCGTGTCGCTCAGCACGTTCCCCGTAATCGTAACGTGGCCGTCGCGCGTCTCGTTGGTCCCCTTGTCGAGCGTGCTCGGCCCCTTGATTCGGACGTTCGCCGACCCCGGCGCGTTCCGCGTGTGTTGCACGGTGCAGCCGGTCACGGCCACCTCCGCGTTCGACCCGCCGGTGCTGTCGATCAGCACGTTCGCCGTCGGCGGGCCGTCCTTGTCGTGGTTCGCCTCGATATCGCAGCCGGTGATTTGCAGGTTGCGCACCTCGCCGGCCTTCACCACGACGCCGCCGCCGCCGTTGTAGCTGACGTGGTTGCCGGTCACGTTCGCCTGGTGGAGGTTGACGCGGTCGAAGAACACGCCGACGCCGCGGTTGTGGTAGACGTGGCTGTCTGCGACGGTGAGGTTGCGGTTGCGGCCCGTCAGGTGAATGCCGTGGAGGCACTTGCGGATCAGGACGCGGCGGACGGTGAGCATGTGCGTGCCGGTGGCTTCGACGCCGACCGCCTCGGGGTGGTCGCCGACGATCTCGACGCCGTCGAGGCACGGCATCCGCTGGCGGTCCCAGACGTTTTCCTTGACGCTCGCCGGGGCCGCGGTGCCGGCGTGGGTGCCGACGAACTTGAACGCCGGACCGGGGCCAGCCATCACCACGCGCGCCGTGCCCCCGCCGCTGATCGACGCGGGGCCGACCTTGTCCAGATCGACGAGGATCGTCATCGTGACGCGGTACGTGCCGGGCGGCAGCAGCACGGCGCCGGCGGCGCGGTCGACGGCGTCCTGAAGGGCAGCAGTGTCGTCGGCGGTGCCGTCGCCCTTGGCGCCGTGGTCGCGGACGTTGCCGGTGGCAGGCCGGGCGGGTTGGGGGCGGGCGGCGACCAGGGCGCAGCCGACGGCGGCGAATCCGGCGATGACGAGAACGCGGCGCATGACGACCTCCGGTCGGGGCGGGTGGTGTAGCGGCCGCGTGGCCGGCGGGCGAGCGGCGGCCTACGCTGGACGGCATGTCGTACCGCTTTCCCCTCGCCCGGAAGCTCGTCGCGTTCGCCGACCGGGCGCGTCGGAACTGGCTCCTCCGCCACCAGAACGGGTTCAACTTCGCCGTCCACATGGTCGGCATCCCGCTGGCGTTCGCGGGGGTGCCGCTGCTGTTCCTCGTGGACTGGTACTGGGGCGTCGGCGCGATCGCGGGCGGCTACGCGCTCCAGTGGGTCGGCCACCGCGTCGAGGGGAACGACGTAGGCGAACTCATCCCGCTCAAGCGCGCGCTTGGCCTCCCGGTCGTCGCCATTGCCCCGCAGTACGCCGCCGCCGCGGAGCGCCCCGCCGACGCCACTTGAGCCGGAGCGGCCAGATTCCCCAGATTCCGCGCCGGCGCGGCCGCACGACCGCTTCCGCCGGCAAAGTCGCTGAATTCTTCCTCACGCTCGGGCCGATAGCATCCCGGACGCCCGCCGTGGCGGCTGCGCACCCCCGTCCGTTTACGCGGACGAGGGTCGTGGCGGCCGGGGGACGCGGCGGCGCACGGCTGACGGACGGGGGGAACGATGAGCCGGTACCGCTGGACGACGCTGGTTCTTCGCATCTGCGTGCTGGCCGGTCTCGGCGGGGTCGTCGGCTGTAAGCAGCAGCTCTTCATCGATCCGGGCGACTACGCGAGGGCCGTCACGGCCAACCTGCCGCCGCACATGGAATCGAACCCCCACGCTGCCATCATGCCCGCGGTCGTGGACCGGCTCGGCGGCGGCGTCGGCCCGGCGACGGTGCTCGACCCGACCCGACCGCCGCGGTTCATGACGCTGCGCGAGTGCATCGCACTTGCCCTGGAGCAGGGGAACGTCGGGAACACGTTTGGCGGCAGCCAGTTCGGCACCCCGAACGAGTCCCTGCCGGCGTTCGGCCCTGGCGGGCTGAGCAACCAGAGCGACGCCATCCGGGCGTTCGCCCTCGACCCCGCGTTCAACCAAGCGAACGTCGAACGGGCGCTGGCCCGGTTCGACGCCCGGTGGGTGACGAGCATGACGTGGCAGAAGGTGGACCAGCCGGTGGCGGCGCAGTTCCTCTCCTTCCAGCAGCAGCGTGACGGCGCGTCGTTCAACACCGCGCTCGTCAAGCCGCTGCCGACCGGCGGGTTCACGCAGGTGTCGTTCGGCGTCGACTACTCGAAGTTCGCCCAGGGCTCGACCCAGACCGGGTTCGTGAACCCGAACTACACGCCGCGGGTGCAGTTCTCGTTCGAGCAGCCGCTGCTGCAGCTGTTCGGCGTCGAGGTGAACCAGATCGCCGGCCTGAACACGGCCCCGCGCGGTCTGTTCATCCAGGGGGCCGGGCCGACCGTCGGGTCGTCGGTCGTCCAGTCGGGCGGCGAGGGCATCCTGATCTCCCGCATCCGCTCCGACCAGTCGCGGTCGCAGTTCGAGAGCCAGGTGAACTACCAGCTGGCGAACGTGGAGGCGGCGTACTGGAACCTGTACGCGTCGTACTACAACCTGTACGCCCGGGAGGAGGGGCTGCGGCAGTCCTACGAGGGCTACCGCTTCACCGCCGCCCGCGTCCCGGGCATCGACCCGCCGCAGCAGCTCGACCAGTCCCGGGCGCAGCTCGAACTGTTCCGCGGCCAGGTGCTCACGGCCCGCGGCCAGGTGCTCGCGGCCGAGCGGAACCTGCGCCGGTTCATCGGCCTGCGGAGCGACGACGGCACCCGGCTGGTGCCGGCCGACGAGCCGAACCTCGCCCCGTTCATCCCGGACTTCTACGAGGCGGCCCAGGAGGCGATGACCTACCGGCCGGAACTGATGCTGGCCCGGCAGGAGGTCAAGGTCCAGCAGTTGCAACTCGAGCTGGCGCGGAACCTCCGCCGCCCGGACCTGCGGAGCTTCGCCCAGTACGACGTCGCCGGCCTCGGCACCCGGCTCGACGGACCCGAGCTGGTCGGCGCCGGCGGCACCACCCCGGGCAACGCCCTCGCCAGCCTCGGGAACAACCAGTTCAACAGCTGGACGCTCGGCCTGCGGCTCGACATCCCGATCGGGTTCCGCGACGCCAACTCCCAGATCCGGCAGCAGCAGATTACGCTGACCCGGAACTACATCCAGCTGAAGGACTCGGAGCTGCGGGTGGCCGAGTCCGTGGTGGAGCAGCTCCGCCGGGTGGTGCTGACGCACTCGCTGATCGGCCCGGCGCGGGCGCGGCGGGAGGCGCTGCAGCAGTACGTGGCCCGGGTCCGCATCCGCATCGAGATCGGGTCGTTCCGGCCGGACGAGTACTTTCAGTTCCTCCAGAACCAGCGCGACCTCGCGGACTCGGTCGCGGTCGAGTTCCAGGCGGTCGCCGACTACAACTCGGCGCTGGCGGCGTTCGAGTTCGCGAAGGGGACGATCCAGCGGTACAACAGCATCACGATGGCCGAGGGGCCGCTGCCGCAGTTCGTCCGCGAGCGGGCGGCGGACCACGAGCGGGAGCGGGTGAATGCCGCCATCAAGCTCCGCGAGCGGCCGGCCACCGACCCGTCCCCGCAGTCGCCGCCGCACAACCTCGGGCCGGCGGGGCCGTCGGGCGTCGGCCTGCCACAACTGATGAACATGCCGCCGCCGCCGCCGGACGTGAACCCCGACGCCCTGCCGGGCGTGCGCCCCGGCGTGCCGCTGCCGCAGCCGATGACCGTGCCGCTGCCGCTGCCGCAGCCGATGACCGTGCCGATGCCGCCGCGGGCGGTGCCGATGCCGCCGGCCGGCAACCCGCCCGGGAGCCCGGAGCCGGGGGCGTTCTTCACCCCGGGCGGCACGGTGACGGTGCCGCGCTTCCAGCCGATCACCCCGCAGGTGCCGCCGCCCGGCCCCGGGGCCAGCGCGGCCCCGCCGGTCGAGCGGCCGACGGTGCCGCCGTTGGAAGTCGGCGGCATCCCCGCGAGCCTGCCGCCGATGGGGGCGCCGCCGGTGAACGTGGCTCAGTGAATTCGTGACAGAAAGCCCGGGGACGGCCGTCCCCGGGCTTCGTCGTCTCACCCACCCAACAGCACGACCGGCGAGGCAGGCACGACCTCTAGCCGCGTGTCCGCCACGAAGAGGCTCCCCGCGGTCGGGCAGCTTGCCTTTAGCTCCGCGGGCATTCCCTCCGTCGCGGTCGTCAGCACCAGCTTCACGCCGTCGGGCCGCTGCACCAGACACGGGCAGGTCACCCGCGGCGAGCCGGGCGTCGCCCACTCGTCGAGCGTGGCGCCGGTCCGCAGGTCGTACCGCACGGCGCGGCCGGCCGCGACCGGCTCGGGGTTGTAGAAGGCGACGACCACCGTGCCGTCGCCGGCGTCGGCCATGCCGTCGGGGAAGCCGGGCTCGCCGCGCAGGTCGAGCGCGACGCCGTCGGCCGTCAGTTCGCGGGCGGTCGCGTCGAGCCGGTAGCGGGCGACGGTCCGCGTGGGGGTGTCGATGTCGAACAGCGTGGCCCCAGCGAACACCTTGCCGTTCGAGCACGTCTGCCCGCCGCGGAGTCGTGACACCCGGTTGTCACCGAGCGTCAGCAGGTACAGCCCGGCGAGCGGCTCCGCGAACCGCGTATCCTTCGTGCCGAACACGACGGCACGGCCGTCCGGCGTCACCTCGGCGTCGTTGACGAGCTCCCGCGGGTGCGGGTCGGGTAAGCGGCCGAGCGGCAACCATTCGTAGGACTCGAGGTCGAACGTACCGACGGCGTGGTCCATGCCGACGAGGACGACGCCGGGCCGGTCGGTCGGGATGGCGAAGCCGGGGCGGCCCGGGAGAGTCCACGACTCGGTGCCGCCCGTGTCCCAGTAGCGGACGTGCAGCTCCCCCTGCGTCGCGTCCAAGGCGGTCTGGATGTTGACCCACAGGAGCGCCGCCCGGCCGTCGAGCTCGAACGCGCGCGGCCCCTCGGGAAGAAAGCCCTCCTCGTCGGCGTCGGAGGCGTGGAGAACGGTTGCGGTGGTCGGCGGCGGCATGGCGTCCTCCCGGGGGCGGGTGATACGCTACGAAAAACGGCGAGGGCGGGACGATGCTCAACGGCAAGCGCGCGCTGGTGACCGGCAGCAGCCAGGGGATCGGCCTGGGGGTGGCGCAGGCGTTCCTCGCCGCCGGGGCCGCCGTCACGCTCACCAGCGAGCACCCGCTGGAAGCGCTCCGCGACGTGCAGCGGCTCCTGAGCGACTACCCCGCCGCCCGCTACACCCGCGCCGACCTCCTCGCCGACGGCGAACCCGAACGGCTCGTCGCGGAGGCGTGGGACGGGATGGGCGGCGTGGACGTGCTGGTGAACAACGTCGGCACGTACAAGGAGCCGCCGCTCGCCGAGCTGGCGCGCGGGCACTTCGACTTCATCTTCCGGCTGAACGTGTGGGTCGGGCTGGCGCTGACGCGCGAGGTGGTGCGGCGGGCCGCGGCGGTCCGTCGCGGCGGGCGGATCATCTTCAGCACGTCTCTGAACGCCACCCGGTCCGAGCCGCTCCACACGCTCTACGACGCCAGCAAGGGGGCGGTGAACGCCCTGTGCCGGCAACTGGCCGTCGAGCTCGCGCCGGTCGGCTTCACGACCGTCGCCGTGGCGCCCGGGCTCGTCGAGACGCCGCTGACCGACTTCGGGCTGAAGTCCGACCCGGCCGGGCGCGCCGCGGTAATCGACCAGATTCCCCTCCGCCGGATCGCGGCCGTCGAGGACGTGGCCCACTGGTACGTGTTCCTGGCGTCCGACCGCGCGTCGTACGCAACCGGCGCGGTCATCAACGTGGACGGCGGGCTCGACGCGCAGCAGATGGCCGTCCGCCCGGTGACCGACGCCGAGCGCGGGGCGGTGTGAATCAACTCGACCCGGCGTCGCGGGCCGGGCGGCCGCGGCGCGGCGGGCGCGGCCGGGCGTGGAGCGACCGCGCGAACGCCGCCAGGTGGCCGAACCCGTCGCCGAATGAGGTGTAGCGCATCTGTCGCCGCAGGCTCTCGGTCAAGGCCTGCCCGCCGACCGCGACGGCCACCCCGCGGGCCTCCGCCTCGCGTGAGAAGGCGTTGAACTCGGCCAGGAACGTCGCCGGGTCCACGACGTGCGTGGCCGACACCCACACCAGCGCCGGCCGCAACTCGTCGAGCGCGGATCGGAGCGCGGACATCGGCGTGTGCGGCCCGAGGTTGACCGCGTTCCACCCGCCGTCGAGGAGCGTCAGCTTCGCCAGCAGCGTCGGCAGCAGGTAGTGGTCGTGCTCCGGCGCCCCGCCTACTGCGACCGGCCGGTCCGGGCCGGCGGTCGCCCGCAGCGACCCGGCCAGGGTGTAGAGTGCCGCGACGCACGCCTGCGTCACCCGGTGTTCGTGCATCACCTCGATCCGCCCGCCTTCCCACTCGTGCCCGACCTGCTGCATCAGCGGCGCCAGCACGGCGTCGGCCAGTGTCTCGACCGGCATCCCCTGGTGGTACGTCGCGGGAATGACGGCCCGGATGGCGTCCAGGTCGCCGGCGCGGGCGGCGGCGAGCAACTGTCGGTACACCGCAGTTGGGTCGGTGTGGGCGGTCGTCTGGTGTGGCAGCAGCCGACCGAGATCGGCCTTCGGCAAACTGCCGTCGCGGACGAGCCTCAGCAGGTCGGCAACGAGCACCTTGCGGTGCTTGCCGACGGTGCGGTGTGCGGGGATGACGCCGTCGTCCACCCACCGCTTCACGGTCGTGACGCTGACCCCGAGCGCGTCGGCCGCCTGGGCGGTGCTGACGTACCGCGTCGCGTCCGAACCGGGAGTTTCGGAATGTGGTCGATTCATGCGTTCCGCGGCGGGATGAAACGGCACATAACTATAGTCGGCCGCGGTCAGGGGCGGCCCGTCAAACTGTGAATCAGCACTTCGGTGTCGGTTCGACCCCCGATCGGCGACTGATTCTTCGGGAAGGGGGCTTGACGACCGCGGGGGATCGGCCGATACTGATGAACGATTTGGTCGTTTCCAGCAGAGTGGCAGGAGCGAATCGACGACAATCGCTGTTGTCCTGAGAAACGATCCGTCGGTTCCTGCTATCGGAAAACGACCGAACCGTTCACCGCCCAGTCACACCCGGAGCGTGCGATGACCGCGGCCGCCACCCTCGAAACCCGCCGCGTCACCCGGTCGGACGACCTGCCGGGTTACGTGAGGCACCCGTCCTTCGCCGACGCCGACGCCCCACAGCAGTACCGTGCGGGGTCGGCGCTCGACGACGCCGGCGACTACGAGTCGCGGTACATGCCGGACGACGTGACCCGCGACCACGCGAAGCGGATGCACTACGCCGCGCACCGGGCGCACGCCGCCCGCACGGCCGGGGAGCGGATCCGCTGGCACAACGTTTATCTCGCCCTCCGCGACCGCGTCGTGCTCGGCAACCGTAAGCTCGTCTACCGCGCCGTCCGCCGGCGGATGGCCGTGTCGAACCGGGCTGACGACCTCATCGGCGACTGCCACATCGTTCTGATCCATGCCGTCGCCGCGTTCAACCCGTGGCTCGACGTGCGGTTCAGCACGTATGCCTACACCTGCCTCGTGCGTGCCCTCTCCCGGCTTTCCCAGCGGCTCGCGTCCGACTGGCTGACCCGCGCCATGTCCCTCGACGCCCTTCCGGACGGCGAACCCGGCCGCCGCCCGACCGGCGACCAGCTCGCGTCCGCCGGCAGCCTCGGACTCGACGACTACCTGCGCGCCGACCACCCGCTCCTGTCCGACCGCGAGAAGCGCATCCTGGCGCATCGCTTCGGCGGCCCCGCCACGCCGACGCTTGCCACCGTCGGCCGGGCGGTCGGGTTGTCAAAGGAGCGCGTCCGCCAGGTGCAGGCGGCCGCGCTCGAGAAGCTCCGTCGCGCCCTGTCCTGACTCCTCCCGAGGTGCCCCGTGATCCGTACCGTCCTCGCCGCGGCCGCGCTGGCCGCCGCGCCGCTGGCCGCCGCCGAGCCGAACACCTGGCCGCAGTGGCGCGGCCCGACCCGCGACGGCGTGTTCACTGGCCCCGCGTGGCCGGACCGGCTGTCGGACACGAGCCTGATGAAAGTCTGGCGGGCGGACGACCTCGGTCCCAGCTATTCCGGTCCGGTCGTTTCGGCCGATTCGGTCTTCACCACCGCCACGGTGGACAAGAAGGTCGAGGTGGTGACCGCGTTCGACCGTGCCACCGGTAGGGAGAGGTGGCGTACGAAGTGGGAAGGCTCGCTCACGGTGCCGTTCTTCGCGGCCCGGAACGGCAGTTGGGTCCGCGCCACCCCGGCGCTCGACGGCGGCACGCTGTACGTCGCCGGGATGCGTGACGTGCTCGTCGCCCTCGACGCGGCCACCGGGAAGGAGCGGTGGCGCACCGACTTCGTGAAGGAATACGGCACCGCGCCCCCCGACTTCGGGTTCGTGTGTTCGCCGCTCGTCGGACCGGACGGCGTGTACGTCCAGGCCGGCGGCGGGCTCGCCAAGGTGGACAAGGCGACCGGCAAGGTGCTCTGGCGTGCCCTCACCGACGGCGGGGGCATGATGGGCTCGGCGTTCTCGTCGCCGGTGTTCGCCAAGCTCGACGGCCGCGAGCAACTCTTGGTTCAGACGCGCACGAAGCTGGCCGGCGTGGACCCGACCGACGGCCGCGTGCTGTGGTCGCGGATGGTCCCGGCGTTCCGCGGCATGAACATTCTGACCCCGCAGCCCGTCGGCCCGGACGGCGTGTTCACCAGCACCTACGAAGGGGCGACGCAGGTGTTCCGGGTGAAGGCCGGCGCCGACGGGTTCGCGGCCCGTGACGGCTGGTCGGTGAAGTACGAGGGGCACATGACGAGCCCGGTCGTGGTGAAGGACCACGCCTACCTCGTGGGCCGCGACCGCCGGCTGGCGTGCTTCGACCTCGCGGCCGGGAAGGAGGCATGGCGGTCCGAGGAGCGGTTCGGCGACTACTGGAGCCTGATCGCCAACGGCGACCGGCTGCTCGGCCTGGACAACCGCGGCACGCTGTTCCTGGTCCGGGCCAACCCGCGCGAGTTCGAACTGCTGGGGAGCACGAAAGTCGCCACGTCCGAGACGTGGGCACACCTCGCGGCGGCCGGGGGCGAGTTGTTCGTGCGCGACTTGACCGGCCTTACGGTCTACCGCTGGGCGCGCTAAGTTGGTGCTTGTTTTCCCCGGGGGTCGTCTCTAGACTCACGTCCATGTTTCGACCGGCGCCGCCAACGGGACGTACTCTCCCCGGCCCGCGGCCCGATCGCCCGCACGGAGGCGGGAGCGCCCGGGGACGGTCGGAGGAGACATGGCGAGGAAGAAGGTCGGGCCGCCGCCCGCCGCCCTGACCGCACAGCGGGCCGCCCGCCTGTACAAGCTCCTCACCCTCCTCGGCGAGGGGCCGCAGACCCGTCGCCTCCTCCTCAACCGCCTCAAGCTCGACGTCCGCGGGTTCTACCGCGACCTCGAAACGCTCCGCGGGTTTACCATCGAGGTGGCGCCGGGGTTCGACACCCGGTACACGCTGGCCGGGTCGGTGGACGACGCGCTGGCGAGGCTGCCGTTCCCCGACCCGGGCCTCAACGTCCGCGACGCCCTTCAGCTGTCCAACGGCACCAGCCCGGCCCACCGCCGGCTCCGACAGCGGGTGTCGGCGTTCCTCCAGAACGGCACCGGCCCCAAGTCGCGCTGACGAAGCCCACCCGTCGCAACGGGTGGGCTTGCACCTCTTTCCACCTCTGCGGTTTAATCCCGGCGTAAGACCAAACCCCGACACGGAGGTCGGTCCCGATGCGCGTCGCCGTCGTCATCCCCGCCCGGTTCGCGTCGTCGCGGCTGCCGGGCAAGCCGCTGCTGCGCGACACCGGCAAGTACCTCATCCAGCACGTCTACGAGCAGGCCGCCGCGGCGAAGGCGTCGTCGCTCGTCGTCGTGGCGACCGACGACGAGCGGATTCGGAAGGCCGTGGAGGGCTTCGGGGGGAACGTGGTGATGACCCGCGCCGACCACCCGTCCGGCACCGACCGCGTCGCCGAGGTCGCGGCCGGCCTCGGATCCCACGTCGTCGTGAACGTTCAGGGCGACGAGCCGCAACTCGACCCCGCCGCGATCGACCTGCTGGTCGATCTCCTGTCCGCCGACCCCGGCTCGGACATGGCGACGCTGGCGACGCCGCTGCCGGACGAGGAGTCGTACCGGAGCCCGAACGTGGTGAAGGTGGTGTGCGACGACCGCGGCCGGGCGCTGTACTTCTCGCGCAGCCCGATCCCGATGGCGCGCGACGGCGAACCCGACCTGGCGGCCCGCCCGGCCCGCTTCCTCCAGCACCTCGGCGTGTACGCCTACCGCCGGGCGTTCCTACTGAAGCTCGCCGCCCTACCGCCGCACCCGCTGGAGGAGGCGGAGAAGCTGGAGCAGCTGCGCGTGCTCGGCGCCGGCGGCACGATCCAGGTGGGGCGGGTGGCCCACGCCCACCGCGGGGTGGACACGCCGGCCGACTACGCCGCCTTCGTGCGGGCCTACGGGGAAGGGCGGTCGCGCCGGGCGGCGTGACCGGTCGGCCGGCCGATCCGGCGCGACCGACGTTGGAGCGCGGGGCGTCGGGCGATAGAGTGGGTGGGTAGGAATGAACGACCGGGGCCGGCGGCAGCGCCGGCCCCGCTCCGTTCACCGACCATTCGGGGTGATCGCGACATGGCCACCAAGCACATCTTCGTCACCGGCGGCGTGGTCAGTTCGCTCGGCAAGGGGCTCACCTCGGCGTCGATCGGCCTCCTGCTCGAGCGGCGGGGGCTGAAGGTCCGGATGCAGAAGCTCGACCCGTACCTGAACGTCGACCCGGGCACGATGAGCCCGTACCAGCACGGCGAGGTGTACGTCCTCGACGACGGCGCCGAGACCGACCTCGACCTCGGCCACTACGAGCGGTTCACCGACGCGGCGCTCAACCGCGACTGCAACGTCACCGCCGGCCGCATCTATCAGACGATCCTCAAGAAGGAGCGGCTCGGGAAGTACAAGGGGAAGACGGTCCAGGTCATCCCGCACGTCACCAACGAGATCAAGGCGTGCATCGCCCGGATGGTCGCCCCGGACGTGGACGTGGTCATCACCGAGATCGGCGGCACCGTGGGTGACATCGAGGGGATGCCGTTCTTCGAGGCCATCCGCCAATTCGCGCTGGAGGCCGGCAAGCACAACTGCCTCTTCGTCCACCTCACCCTGGTGCCGTACCTCAAGGCGGCCAAGGAGCTGAAGACGAAGCCGACGCAGCACAGCGTGATGGAGTTGCGCAAGATCGGCATCCAGCCGGACGTACTGGTGTGCCGCACCGAGCGCGAGATCCCCGAGTCCGACATCGAGAAGATCGCCCTCTTCTGCAACGTCGAGCCGCAGGCGGTGATCGAGGAGAAGGACAAGGAGTTCAGCATCTACGAGGTGCCGCTGGGGCTCGCCGACAAGAAGGTAGACGAACTGGTGGCCGCCAAGCTCGGCCTGCGGCTGGCGCAGCCGCTCCAGATCGACGACTGGCGGGCCATGCTGGTGCGGATGAAGCTGCCGCGGCCGACGGTGAAGGTCGGCTTCGTCGGCAAGTACGTGAAGCACCGCGACGCGTACAAGAGCGTGTACGAGGCGCTGGACCACGCCGGCATCGCCAACCAGGTGAAGGTCGAGGTGGAGTCGATCGACTCGGAGAAGCTCCACGCCGAGGGGGCGGCGGGGCTGCTGGCCGGCGTCGACGGCCTGCTGGTGCCCGGCGGGTTCGACAAGCGCGGCGTCGAGGGGAAGATCGACGCGGTCCGCCACGCCCGCGAGACCGGCCTGCCGTTCTTCGGCATCTGCCTCGGCCTCCAGTGCGCGACGATCGAGTTCGCCCGGAACGTGGCCGGCCTCGGCGGCGCGAACAGCACCGAGTTCGACCCGGCGTGCGCGCACCCGGTGGTGTGCCTGATGAGCGACCAGGTGGGGATCGAGTACGTCGGCGGGACGCAGCGGCTGGGGTCGTACGCCTGCCACCTGACGGCCGGGACGCGGGCGCGTGAGGCCTACGGGAAGGACGTGGTTCACGAGCGGCACCGCCACCGCTACGAGGTGAACAACGTCTACCGCGACCGGCTGGCGGCGGCGGGGCTGGTGTTCAGCGGCACGAGCCCGGACGGGACGCTGGTGGAGGCGCTGGAGCTGCGGGGGCACCCGTGGTTCGTGGCGGTGCAGTGCCACCCCGAGTTCAAGTCGAAGCCGACGAAGCCGCACCCGCTGTTCCGCGACTTCATCGGGGCGGCGGTGAGACACCTGCAGGCGAAGTGAGCCGTCGGAGCGAGCGTACGGCCCGCGGATCACGAACGTCACCACTTTTCAGCCGTCGCGAACGGCCGCGGCGGCAACTCCGTCGTCGGTCCCTGGATCACGACCGGCGTGCCGAGGCGCCCGGCCTTACCGTTGTCGAACCCGACCTTGTCGTGCCAGGCCACGATGGAGTAGTTGCCGACCGGAGCGTTCGGGATGGTGAACTTCCCGTCGTCGTCGGTGAGAGCGTAGTAGGGGTGGTCGAAGACGCGGACGTATCCGCTCATCCACGGGTGTACGGTGCACTTGTACGGGATCGGGGGCGACTCCGCGACGAGCGCGTTCTTGAACCGGAACGTGGCACCCGCGGCCATGTTCTCGTTGAGCTCCCCGTTGTTACCGCTCGACCAAAAGAAGTTGTGCTGCACCGGCGCCGGGTTCTTGACCACGACGGTGTCGCCGACTCGCGCGAGCGTGATGCGCGGCATGAACATGCAGCACGGCTGGTCGATCACCACGTCGGCCGGCTTGCGGTTGGCGTCACCGGGGTGAATCTCGTTGGCCGCGAACACGGCCTTCGCGTTGGGGTTGTTCGGCCGCAGCCACACGACCACGTTCTTGATGCCGCGGTTGGCGGGGTTCACGATCACAACGTCGTCGAGGATCGGACCCTTGCTGAGGCAGTGAGCCTTGTCCTGTACCACGTTCACCGGCGCCCGCACAGGGATGGGCAGGTTGGCGGGGAGGATGTACTGGCCCTTGAGCGTCGCCCACCCGGCCGGGGGCTGTGCGGAAGCGATCGGCAGCAGGGCGGCCGCGGTGAACGCAGACAGGCAGAACCCGGTACGACGCATCGCGGAGCTCCCGGGGTGAAAAGTGACGTTCGTGGGTCGGGGCTTCGCCGCTTGCGGCGTAGCAGGGCATCCCCTGCTACGCCGCAAGCGGCAGGAGTTGTTACTTCGCCAGGTCGCCGAACACCACCGCCGGCAGCTGCGTGATGTCTCCCTTGATCTCGATCGGGGTGCCAAACCGGCCGGCCTTGCCGCCGAGGAAGCCCGACTTCTCGTGCCACACCACCATGCGGAATTTCCCCTGCGGGGCATTCGCCATCGTGAAGTTGCCGTCGGCGTCGGTGATCGCGTAGTACGGGTGGTCGAAGACGCGGACGGTGCCGTTCATCCACGGGTGGATGGTGCACTTGTACGGGATCGGCGAGTTCTCCCCGACTAGCGGCCCGATCTTGTGCTCGCCGCCGGCCGGGATGATCGGGTTGTGCTCGCCGTTGTTCGCGCTCGACCACGAGAAGTTGTGCGCCACCGGGGCCGAGTTCTTCGCCACGATCGTGTCGCCGGCGCGGGCGATCGTGATCCGCGGCGTGAACATGCAGCACGGCTGGTCGATCGTCACCATCGCCGCCTTGCGGTCCTTGTCGGACGGGTGAATCTGCCCGGCCGTCAGCTTCGACTCCTTGTCCTCGTTGTCCGGCCGGAGCCACACGACCACGTTCTTGACGCCGCGGTTCTTCTCGTTGACGATCAGCGTCTCGTCCAGAATGTCGCCCTTGCTCAGGCAGTGGGCCTTGTCCTGGGTGACCTGAAGCGGGGCGCGCTTCGGCAAGTCCTTCCCGGCCGGGAAGGTGAACTGGCCCTTCACGGTGGACCAGCCGGCGGGCGGCTGGGCGGCGGCCGTCGGGAGGACGGCGGCCGTGATGAACGCGGCGAGGCAGAACAAGCGGCGGCGCATGGTGCGCGACTCCTGCACGGGGAGGGGTATAGGCTAGGCGGGGCGGCCGACGTCCGGCCGTGCTGTCATTCTTCGCGCGCGACCGGCGAATGGCAACAGCGGTTCACGGGGTGTCGCGGAGGATCGCCAGCACGTCGGCGTGCAACTTCCCGTTGCTGGCCAGCACGTCCGGCGTGGCCGTGGTCGGCGTGCCGGTCCAGTCGGTGAACGAGCCGCCGGCCTCCTCGACGATCGCCTTCAGGCCGGACACGTCCCACTCGTGGACGCCGTGGTCGATCATGAAGTCGCACGCCCCCTCGGCGACGAGGCAGAAGCCGTAAAAATCGCCGAACCCGCGCTGCCGGTGCGTCCGCCGCACCAGTTCCAGGAACGCGTTCTCGCGGCCGACCTTCGTGAACCAGTTCAGGCTGCTGTAGCACATCAGCGCGTCGCCGAGCTTGTCGGTGGCGGCGACGTGGATGCGGCGGTCGTTGACGTACGCCCCGTCGCCGCGGAGCGCCCGGTACACCTGGCCGAGGACCGGTGCGTAGGCGACGCCGCCGATTTGCTCGCCGCGGTACTCCAGGCCGATCAGCGTCGCCCAGATCGGGATGTGCCGCACGAACGAGCGGGTGCCGTCGATCGGGTCGATGACCCAGCGGAAGCCGGACGTGCCGGGCTGGTAGCCGAACTCCTCGCCGAGGAAGCCGTCGTCCGGGAAGTGCTGGGCAACGTGCGCCCGGATGAGCTGCTCGGCCTGCCGGTCGGCGATGGTGACCGGGGTGTCGTCGGCCTTGTTCTCGATGTCGAAGGTGGACTCGTAGTACGCCCGTGCCAGGTCGCCGGCCTTCCGGGCGGCCTCGACCGCGAGCTCGTACCGATTCTGCCAGTCGCGGTTCATCGTGTCTTGTGCTTCGGGTGATGAGTGTGAAGGGTGAGCGTCGGAAAGCCCACCCGTTGCAACGGGTGGGCTTCGCCCCGAGCTATGCAGGCCGTGACCGGGCATACGCCGCGCACCCGATGACGCCCGAATCGTCGCCGAGGGCCGCGGCGACGCAGCGGACGTTGTCGGCCGCCCCGGGCAGGGTGTACCGCTGGGCCAGTTCCCACACCCGCTCGATGAACGAGTCGCCGAGCGCGCCCGCGACGCCGCCGCCGATCACCACGACCTCCGGGCTCAGGAGGTTGACCACGCCGCCGACCGCGGCCCCGAGGGCACGGGCGCCGTCGTCCACCAGCTGCACCGCCACTGGGTCGCCCTTTTGGTAGAACTCGGCGAGCTGCGAGCTGCGCACCTTCGCCAGGTCCACGTTCTTCCACTCCTTGCGGACGCGCTTGGGGGCGTCGTCGAGCACCTCCTTGGCCCGCTTCATCATGTACTTCCGGCCGGCGATGCTCTCCAGGCTGCTGCCGCGCCGCCAGTGAACCACGAGGTGCCCGACCTCGCCGGCGTTGCCGTTGAAGCCGGTGAATAGCTCGCCGTTGAGAATCAGCCCGCCGCCGACGCCGGTGCCGACGAACACGCCGAACACGTTGCGGGCGCCCTTCGCCGCGCCGTACGCGAACTCGCCGTAGGTGCCCATCCGCACGTCGTTCTCGAGCGCCACCGGCCACGTCCACGCGGCCGGCAGCAGCGGGGCGATGTCCACGTCGTGCCAGTCGAGGTTCGGGGCGAACTTCACCGTGGTCGTGCCGATGACGATCTGCCCCGGGACGCCGAGTCCCATGCCGCGGACCTGCGCGGGGTCGATGCCGGTCTCCTTCAGCACGGCGTCGACGCCCGCGACGATGCGGCCGACGACGCCGGCGGGGCCGTCGGCGGCGCCGGTCGGCTGCTTCGACTTGGCGAGGAGCTTGAGGTCGTCGTCGAACAGGGCGGCGAGGATTTTCGTGCCGCCAAGATCCACCCCGAGCCAGTAGCCGCCGGTCATACGCTTCCCCCTGCGTCGCGGGCCGCGGACGGCGACCATTTTAGAACCAGTGCGGCTGGGCTCAACGCGATTCGCGGACGGCCCGGACGAAGCGCTCGACCTTGTCCGGGTCTTTCACCCCCGGCGAGCTCTCGACGCCGCTGGCAACATCGACGCCCCACGGCCGCACGGCCGCGACCGCTTCGGTGACGTTCTCGGGGGTGAGCCCGCCGGCGAGGATGACTGGCACGCCGGGGTCGAAGCCGGCAAGGAGGTGCCACGGCGCCACGTGCCCGGTGCCGCCCATCTGCCCGGGAACGAATGAGTCGATCAGCACCGCGGCGGGAGTGCGGCCGGCGGTTCGGGCCGCCTCGACGTAGGCGCGCACGGCGTCGAGTTGTGCGGCGTCTGCGACGCGGAAGGCGGGGATGTGGGCAAACGGGAAAGGGTCGTCGTTCGGCGGGCGGTCGTCGTAGGTCTGCACGCCGCGGAGGCCGAGCTGGAACGCGACCGCGCACGCCTGCCGTAGTGGCATCCCGACGAACACGCCGACCGTCGCGGTGAACGGCGGGAGGGCGCGGACGATCGCGGCGGCGGCGGCGGGGGTGAGGAACCGCGGCGACTTCGGGTAGAAGTTCAGCCCGACGGCGTCGGCCCCGACCTCGGCCGCGTGCCGGGCGTCGGCCGGCGTGGTGACGCCGCAAATCTTGACGCGAACGGTCGGCATGTCAGGTGGTCGGTTTCTGACCGGGGAGGCGGAACAAGGCGGCAACTGGGCACTCGAACCCCGGCAGGTCTGGGTCTCCGTTCAAAGCGCGGGCTCCTTCAGCACGGCGTGGGTCCGGTCGTGCCGGTAAACGGTGACACTCCGCTCCTCGTAATCCACGACCCAGACGACTCGGACGCCGCCAGACAGATAATCTTGCACCTTCTCACTCACCTTGCTCGGCCTGTCGGTCGGTGACAGAACCTCGACGGCGAGGATCGGTGGGGTCTCGGACCACTTCGGGGCGACCTCATCGAAGGTGGTGATGTCGGTGAAATAGGCCACGTCCGGGCCGACCACCGTTTCTGGCACCTCCTGCAGGATCACGCCGGTATCGTTGCATTCGACGTAGCCGATCCCGCGGCCCTCTGCGTACCGGCTGAGCAAGGACGTGATCTGAGCGCAGATTATCCCGTGGGGCTTCTTCGGGCGCGGCATCTCGATCACCCTCCCCTGTCGGAGTTCAAACAGGCGGTCGGCGTTCTCCGGTCGGTTGACGAACTCCCAGTACTCGTCCACCGTCATTCGCGTCGTCGGGACCGCGGCCGGCTGCGTCGGGGACATGGTTTTCCTCCTGTGTCGCAGTTTACCCGCCGAACTGCTGCCGCGCCAACGCGAGAGCGCCGTGGATCACCACCTCCTCGCCGAGCGCCGCGGGGACGATGTCGGTCATCCCCGCGAACGGCGCGAAGGTCAACTCTGCAACACGTCGGCGAAGCGGGTCGAAGAACAGCCTCTCCCCCATCAGCGAGACTCCGCCGCCGATCACGACCCGCCGCGGGCAGACGAGCTTGATCATCTGGCCGAGCGCCTCGGCCAGGGCGTCCAGGGCCACGTCGAGGGCGTCGCGCCCGGCCGGGTCGTCGGCCGCGGCCGCCGTGGCGATGTCCTTCGCGGTCAGGGCTCGGCCCACGACGCTGCGGAGTGCGGCGTAGCGGTCGTCGGTGTCGGCCAGGCGGTTGGCGCGGGCGGCGATGCCCGACCCGGCGGCGTAGCTCTCCAGGATGTCGCCGTCGCCGACGCGCAGGTGACCGATCTCGACGGCACCCCGCCCACACCCGCGGTACATCTTCTGGTCGATCACCAGCCCGCCGCCGATGCCGGTGCCGACGGTCACGTAGAAGACGGGGCTGAGCCCGCGCCCGGCGCCGTGCCGCGCCTCGGCGAGCCCGGCGATGTCGGCGTCGTTGCAGATGACGGTGGGAAGGCGGGTCAGGTCGGACACCCACGCCGCGAGCGGGAAGTCGTCCCACCCGGCTACGTGGTGCGACTTGATGACGCGCTGCGTGGCGTCGTCCGTCGGCCCGCCGAAGCCGACCCCTACGCCCTGTAAGTCGGTGCGGGCGAGCCCGGCGTTCGCCAGCAGTTCGGGAACGGCGGTGACGATCTGCCGGCGGATGCAGTCGCCGCCGGCGGCGGAATCGACGGCGCCACGCCACAGCCCTGCGAGCGTGCCGTCCCCGCGGCCGACGCCGAGTTGCAGCTTCGTTCCGCCGATTTCGATTCCGAGGTACATCGGCCCTCCCGCGGCCGGGGCGTATGCGGTGTGCGGTCGAACCGGATTTGCGTTGTCTTACCCCGGCCGCCGCCCCGGACAACCGGCCTCGGCGTCGGCCGCGGGTGAAGCGGGGCCGGAGGAATGGTACGATTCGGTATGCTCCGCCGCGCCACCGCCGCCGACACCGACGCCCTGGTGACGCTCACCGCGGGGACGGGGTTTTTCAGGCCGCTGGAGCTGGAGGCGCTCCGCGAGGTGCTCGACGACTACCACGCCGGCAACGACGACCTCGGCCACCGCTGTTTCGTCTGGGACGAGGCCGGTACGTTGCTCGGGTACGTGTACCACGCCCCGGCCCCGATGACGGACCGGACGTGGTACCTTTACTGGATCGCGGTGGACGCCGGGCGCCAGGGTCACGGCCTTGGTGGCCAGCTACTCGCGTTCGT
>Ga0105046_10001661_pt1 | contig 34442 bp, 18 predicted proteins | sample MAT03_FD_78385 | JGI IMG/M metagenome (GOLD analysis project Ga0105046, IMG submission 78385) | Freshwater microbial communities from Lake Fryxell liftoff mats and glacier meltwater in Antarctica - MAT-03 (megahit assembly) | ecosystem: Environmental > Aquatic > Freshwater > Ice > Liftoff... | reverse complement strand
CGGGAGGCCGGCTGCCCGCCGCGCGCAACGACCAGCGTGCAGTAAGATCTTCGGTGAGGTATGGTAAGATCTTTCGTGAGGCAGCGTTCCCCCCAAAGTAAGATTCTCCCGTGAGGCCCCGCGACCGGCAGTTCTTATTGTCGCTCATCACGCCCGGCCTGACCATTGTAGACCAGGGCAGTGCCATTTGCTACTTGTTGTCCCTGGAGCAGACGCGCGACCTCCTGGGCCATGAGGCCACCGATGATAGCGGTCGTAGAAATCGTCGTCGGCATCGGCCCCGTAGCATCGTCTACGCGAAAGCCACTGCTGCACGAGTAGCGCAGCCAGAGGTCGCTCCGCTCGTCGGAGGTTAGCGTGCAATCAAAACATGGCCCTTCGGCATCAAGGAATGCGCGCACCTCACTGCCCATAGCCCACATCCCTGCGTCAAGTAGGGGCGTGCCGGCGAGTTGGCACAGCTGGCTTAGAAAGGAGCGTGCGCCCTGGCTGTCGAGGCAGCCCAGGGCCAGCGTGCAGGCGTGGAGCCGACCGAGGCCCAGCACAAAGCGCAGGTCGCCGTCGAGGGCCGTCACCCGCACTGCCGGGTTGAGCTGTCTAACGGCGCGAGCTGCGGCAAGGGCTTTCGAGACACCAAGGTCGGCCTCGCGAAAGAGCAGTGTGCGGCTGAGATTTGAGCGCTCGATGACATCCATGTCGACGATGACCAGTTGCCCGACGCCGAGCAGCGCAAGATTCTTGAGCACCTCGTTGCCAATCGCCCCAGCTCCGGCAACCAGCACCGTTGCTGCTGACAGCGGCGCCTGCGCCCAGCCGGGAATGCGCCGCTGCCGGTCGTAGCGTGCATCGTCACTCATTGATGATACTCAGCAGGGTCGCGAAACGACGCGCCGGTAAAAGCGCAGTAGGTTGGATTCGCGCCGCGATTCCAGGTATCCCAGCAGGTCAGATGTTGGAGCGGGTCCTCATGAAACACTCCACCGCAGTCGCGGCCGCAGGGGCAACGCACCACCGTATCCCCGGGGCGCACAGTGTGGCGACAGATCGGGCACTTGCGACCGATCAGCTCCGAGCGAGGTTGCACCAAGACGGTGCTCACACCCCCAGCGGGTTGCCAGTGGGTCTGAAGACCGCGCATAAACGCGTCGCGGGTCGCCTCGTTAGGCACCGAGGCGAGCGCGGGCGCCATAGCATCTCTGCGCGGTGGTGCCCAAACAACGTAAATTTGACGGCTCATCGTCGTGGATCATTCGTTTGGGATACCTCGTGTCAGTGCGCACACAGTCGGCCTCGCGAAAGGTGTGGCGGCAGACCCGGCAGAGTTGCAGCAGCCAGGGCGAGTAGACGGTCGTCACCCGTAGATCATCGGGGCCGCGCACGTGGGCATTACGCGGGTCGCGCGCCATGTCCATGCCGTGGCGCAGCTGCCGTTCAAGCTCATCAAGGGTCATCAGCCTACCTCGCCAGATTCGAGCGAACTATCCAGAGGGCAGTCGCACCTCAGGGCCGGCTGCCTCAAGAAATGTCTGGAGCGCCGCCTTGGGAATCCAGGTTTTGTGTGGCGTCGGCTGGATTGCTGGTAGTCGGCCCACACGCACAAGCCGATAGACGTACGAGCGATCAACACGCAGCAGTGCCGCCACCTCGCGGACGGTGAGCAGATCAGGGCCTGCCTCGAGTTGGGCGATCACAAGGCGCATAGAGTCCACAAATGAACACGAATACCCTTATTGTAAGCCGCTGAGGGGGAACATGCAAGAGCTAGCACATTGTGAAAACACAAGATTCCTGATAAACCAGACCACCTGATTTCACTAGCGTAAAAAAGTGGTAAAGATCAGGTCGTGTAGGACGATGTAGCCTACAGCATGCTGAATTTTTCAGGTCGCCACCTGTTGCACATGTGAGCTACACGTAGCGATGATAGCGTGTACCGATATGTCTGGTACTCCATATCTCGATCTTGACAGGTGTGATATGATAAGGGAGCCGCTGGCCTGGGCTTCCACAACACACTGCTTTCCTTCCATAGCCTGCTACCGGCTCCCGTCACCATTGCCACATCTATATTCTGCGTGTTACCTGTAGTTATCAACGGGCCGGTTCGATGCGCCCAGAATGTGCTCAGTGCGTGGGTCAGCGTTGCAATCGACAGGGGATATAAAGATATACTGCTGGCAAACCTTTCGCGCAAATGCCTAACATCGGGTTTGCTCCCGTGGCGTATCTGCGAACCAGGCGGCCACGCTGAGGAAGTTGAAGGCCACCGCGACCAAGAAGTGCATCAGGCGCGTTTTCGCTGAGCCTGCTGACTGATGATGTGAGCGGCGCTTTTCTTAGGTAGTGATATCATTATTGTATTCATCGGCGAAAAATTGAGCAACAATTGGTTGGTAAACTATCAACCGTGTATCTTGATGATACGAATAGCACAACTTTAACTCGAAAATGGATAATGATGCTGAGCGGCGAAGCTGTCCCTCGCCCCCCCGCGAGCTACGCTGCAACAGCCGCCTTGGCGTTGCTCTGCAACCAAGAGCCGGCATGACGCACAGGATAATCCAGGATATTATTACGTAAGTCTTTAGTGAGAAATCTATGCCTGAGATCTGGCTGCCAAGCGCTGAACGAGTCCAGGGAGCTCAAAATGCAGGCGCCTTCACCGGCGACCCGTGGCGAGGCCTGCTCCATACAACCGAGGGTTCGAGGCTCAGCGGAGCCTTAAACACCTTTCGTGGATCACATAACTGGCCCCATTTTATCGTCGACCCAATACAAAAGCGCTTTGTTCAGTGCCTTGCCCTCGACGTAGCCGGGCGCGCGCTCAGGGACGGAAACCGCAACAACTGCATCCAGATCGAGCTTGTCGGCCAGGCAAGTGGCACTCCGGACTGGAGTCAGGGGACCCTCTACTTTCTCGCGCTAATCATGCGCCAAATCGAGGCGCTGGTGCCGATCCCTCGTGTATCGACACTAGATTTCATAGCCTACCCTCAACCGAGGCCACGCCGAAATGTGCGTTTGAGCAATGCAGAGTGGCGCGTATATACCGGCTGGTGTGGTCATCAGCACGCTCCGAGCCGCAACACTCACGGCGACCCAGGCGCGATCAATATCGCTTTTCTCCTGGACCCAATCAACCACATCCTTCCCCAAGATATTCTTGAGGGTCACCTCAGCGCGCTTGCCATCGATGCAACACGGCTTCACCTCTTTACAATCAGGAGCGGCCGGCTCAACCATGATGCTTGGAGCGCGCCAAATATCGACGTAGCGGAGCTCGATATCCAAGCTATCAATGGCACGACCAGGCTCTTTCCCTGGGCGCAGCCTCAAGCCATCCGCCAAACGCTCAACGGAGCTCTGCATACGTGGGTCGTGTCCGTCGGGCGACCAGAGACAGATAACGTGGCAGGAAGACCTTGGCAGCTCATCGCATTTCGCCAGGAGGAGAAAAGCTGGAAACTGGACACCCAACTGCCGATTCTTACACCCTCGGTCGACCCCGAGATTGGATGTGCTGCGGTGAGCCGGGCTCCCGAGATGATCGAGATCTGTTTTGCTGGCCCTGCCGATCAAAATGGCGATGTGACGCTGTACAACACGACACTTACCGGACAGCAGAGCTGGACCCAACGGGCGCAGATCGCGGCACCAGACAGCAGCTTCGCGCCACTTCGCTCACACGGCATGGTTACGGTTAGCCATACTCCTGGCCAAGTCGATCTCTTTGTGGTCAATCGGCGGGACTCCGGACTCTATCAGCTTTCCTCGTCACGTGCTGGCCAATGGCAGGGGCCGGTGCGGGTTGGCGGTAGCCAGCTTGCGGCATCTTCTCATGGGCAACTTGCAACCGTGAGCCGCGAACTGAACACTATCGATGTCTTTGTGGTCGGGAAGGCCTCCACCGACGCCGACTGGAGACTCTATAACGTCTGGTGGCGGAGCCAGGACGGGTGGGGAAGCGAGGCAGCGCCGCATACTCAGTTCATCGGCGGAGCCGCCGTCCCGCCGCAGCCGATGGCGGGCGTGGGCGCTATTAGTCGAGGTCCCGACGTCGTGGATGTGTTTATCGTGGGGCGAAACGACCGGCGGCTCTATACAGCCGGGTGGGAACGCCAGAGGAACTTCTGGACGCAGTTTCACCAAATCGGTGGAGACCGAATCGAGGTTCTCTCAATCGACGCGGTGGTGTCCCGCACGCCGGAATCTATTGATGTGATCGTCACCGATCTGCACACGAATGTCTCCATCACCACGATCACAACGACATCGGGTGCGGCAACCCCCTTCGTTGCTCTTCCATCGATACAGGTGAACGATGTCCGGCACCCCGTACGGCGTCTGCGCGAGAGGCTTCAGCAGCAGCGGCCTCAGTTACGCCAGCAGACCGAAGCGGCCAGCGATGTGACGCCACAATCGTCTGAACTGATTAGAGGTCTACAACTGCTGATGAAACGTATTGCATCCGACTACCCCTCGCCGGAGACCGCCACTGACGTCGATGCGATTAACGCAGATCTTGACCAGTACACCGTCTAGGTTATCAAGACGAGGTTGCTGATGACAATACCGGTGGCACATAGCCCCATACCACCCGATCAGGTAGAGGGCTTACTCACGCTTATCGGCGGTCTGATCGAGCAGCTTGCCGACGCGGCGCCTCTCGTCCCCGGAGACCTGGGCATACGGTGGGATCGCTTCGACCTTGACCCGGGTGATCCAACAACTATCATCTTCGATAACCTGCGCTTCAGCGGAGGGCCCCTAGCCGACTCGCAGATCGCCATCGATCTGAGCCTCGTCTTTCGCGACGGGGGCATCGACAGTGCCGAGTCCTACTTACGGCGGCACGGTGCGAGCGAATCGCCGGGTCACATTGGGAAGTTCTATCTGAGCGCCACACAGATCGTTGTGCTCTGGCGCGAAGACGACCTAAATAGTTGGACGCGCGCGCTTGCACCGGGCATTGGCGGCGCGGCCCCAAGCCAGTCCGTCGATTTGGCTCTATCGGTTATGCTCGGAGGCGCCGGCAACTCGCTCGTGCGCGAGATCCGCCTCGACTGGATCGCACCGGAGCCCATCAGGTTAAACTTGCCAGGGCTCGTCGCGAGCATACCCCAGGGCACAACCTTCACCCTGCTGCTCCAGAACGATCCCGGGGCAGGCCCTCGTGTCGGGCTAATCGTCACCCTTGACCAGGCGCTCTCCGCCAGTAGCACCTTCGCCTGGAAGCGTGACGCCGACCGCGAGCTACAGAACGACAGTGGACGCCCAACCGACGAGCCTCCGCTGTTTGAGCTGCGCCTGAGCCCGACGGGCCGCAAAAGCCTGGTGTTGCTCGACCTGGAACTGGGTGGAGGGCAACTCGCGCTGCCAAAGCTTTTCCGCCAGCTGGCCGAGCCCCTCGAACCCCTCGCCGATGACCCGACCGCGCCGGTCGGGCCAGTGGATCTCAACGACACGGTGAGCCTGGCGGTGGGCTGGACGGCATCGTTCACCGTGCATGCGCTGAAAGACGCTTTTGAGCTGCCATTCTTGAAGAATGGCGCGCTCGCGCAGGTGATCTCGATCCGCGCGCCAGACATCCAGAACCTCGAGATCGATCTGAGTCAGGCCGAGGTGCTGCTGCCATTCGAGATTACGGTTACGATCGGCAAACTCCAGTTCGATAGCACGTTCCAGGTCGCATTCGATCTGAACACCTTCGCCCTGGGTATCAAGCACGATCAAGGCATTGATCTCTATAGCAAGAAGCCGGAGTTTGTAACGCCCGAGTATCTCGGGCTGCGCTGGCGCTTCAGTGCGCCTGAGCGCGAGGGGAAACGCCACTACCTTACCCTGGTGACAGCCCGGGGCCACTACGAGGTGATCCAGGCCCCTGACTCATTGATGGAGCTGGAGTTCGACGCAATCTCAGAGGAGCCAATCGTCTTCCTGGTGCGCAACTTCAAAATCAATGCAAGCGGGATCAGCCTTAGCGCCGCCGTGAGCCCTGAGCCAGTGCGGCTGAAGGGGCTGGACACCAAGTTTAGTTTCCGCGACTCCGAGCTGCGCATCAGCAACAACCAGATCGAGGAGCTACAGCTGGGCGGCGCGGGCGCCCTGCCGCCGGCCCTGGTTGGCGATGCGGCGGTGAATATTCTGCTGCGCTTCGCCCGCGATGCGAGCGGCGTGCTGCGCCTGCAGAGCGGTGATGCCGGACTAGCCTTGAACAAGCCCCTGGAGTGTAAGCTCTCGCGCTTCCGCTTCACCCTCAGCCGACTCGACGTGGGCTTCTTTCTGGAGGGCAAGTACCATCTTTACTTTATGCTTACTGGTAGTGCCGAGTTTGCCCTGCAGCCCGGCGATGATGTAGAAGGTCCTCTGGCCCTGCTGCCGAAGATCAAGATTGATCTGGTGAAGGCCCCGCTTACCGGCGATACCTCGGTGCTCATCAACCATGTGGACTTCCTGATCACGCTGCCTCGACCAATCTCGTTCTCCTTCCTCTCCTGCTTTGAGATGGAGGTGCGCTCGATCGGGTTTCGCCCCCAGGCCAAGGTGTTCGACGGCGACGGGGCCATGCAGATCGGCGGACAGATCCGCTTTGCCCAGGGCGAGGGCGACAACGCCAGCCCCCAGCGCGATTATCACTCGCTCTACATCGGCCTGCCAAAGCCCGGCGACCTCTTCCCGCGTATCTTCCTCGAAGAGCTGCCGGTCAGCCTCGCCATCCCCGGCGCCTTTACGATCGAGGCAGTTGTTAACTTCATCAACACGGACGAGCAGGAGGGCTTCAGCGGCAGCGGCAGGCTTGATATTCGTGGTATGCCCAGCCTGGAAGCAGCTTTCAGCTTTGTGCGGGTGCGCCGCGATGCCGATGGCGCATGGGTGCGGGCCTGGTTCATTGCGCTGAATGTCGGCAAGCTGGCGATTCTGATCCCGGTGGTGCAGATCTACATCCGCGAGATCGGCCTCGGCTTCGGCTACCGTTACACCGTGACGGCGATCAAGGCTGCCGACGAGATCGATGATGTCAAGAAGCTCATTGCGGCCCTCGACGTGATCTCGCGCTCACAGGGCGATCTGTCACGTCTTGACAGCTGGAAGGTAGACATTGAGGGGCCGAACCGGCCGGTGCGCTGGACAATCGCCTTCCGTGCCCTAATTGCTCAGACCGCTGCCTCGATCGGCGCCGGCTATGATGATGAGGTTGAGGAAAAGCTGCGTTGCCTTTATCTCTTCGATGCCCTCTTCGTCTTCCGCAGCAACTTCACCTTCTTCATCAACGCGCGCGGCTGGATCAACACCAATTACAACGACTACCTACACAATGTGAAGGGCGCCCGCACCCGGCCCTTCGTCACCGGCTACATGCTGCTACACCCGCAGAAGAAGCGCTTTCTCGCCCGCCTAGTGAACAACCCGAACGGCATCCTCGGCCTGCACCCCGAGATGCCCTCGTTTATCGAGGCGGCCCTACGCAGCGTGCGCTTCTCGATCACGCTGCTGGTCGAGCCCGGCTTGGTGCATTTTGATATGGGCTGGCCCGATAAGCTGCGCTGGCAGCTGAGCCTTGGTCCGCTACGGGCCGAGTACCGAGGCGGTATGATCTTCCGCGTTGCCCTGCGCGGCGGTGAGAAAGAGCTGGTCATCGGCGTCAGTTCGCTGGTGAAGGCCACCCTGGACTTCCGCGCCGAGGTGGATCTCGGCTTCATCGGGGTGCGGGTGCGGGTCTTCGCTGAGGTCGCCTACAGCCTGCGCTATATCGGTGTGCTGAGCCTAAGTGACCCCTTTGGCGACTCGGCTTTCTATGCCCGTGTCGGATTGGAGATCCGCGTTCGGCTGGAGCTGACGGCCTGGATCGACCTCTTTCTCTTCTCGCTCAGCGGCACCTTCAGCCTAGAGATTCATATCAGCGCCGCCCTTGAGCTGGCGATCAACGGAATCAAGCCCGATGGCATCGGCCTGCGCGGCACGGCCCACCTGAGCCTGGAGGTCTTCGGCCACGGGATCGGTTTCGACGTCAACCTGTCGGTCGGGGGCGAGAATGTCGACGCGGTGATCGCGCGTACCGCCCGTTACGACGCGATGGGCATGAGCAGTGACGATCCGACCGACGCGCTGCCGGCTCCACCTGGCGAGCCCGTCAAGCCTGCGGGCGCAGCGATGGCTCTCGGGGCAGCGCTGGAGTCCGCCCAGCTGATTCTCGGCGGCTCCGCTGACGTGCAGACTCTGGAGGCGCCGGAGTACACGATCTTCGCTATCGAGCAGGACGGAGCTACCTTTTTTGCCATCTTCCCGCGTGGCGAGGCCGAGATACTGGCGGATGGCACCCGGGTGGCGGCGCGCGGCTTCCTACCGGTGCCGCCCACCCGTTCCGAGGCTGTGAGCGCCGACTTCGCGTTGCACATCCCCGGCGGCACCCTGTCCCAGGGCAGCTCCCTGGTGCAACTGGTGCCCAGCGTGGATGGCGGCATTGTCGACCGAACGCTCGATCAGCGTGACGAGGTGGGCGACATTACATACAGTTGGAAAGTGAACTGGGACGCAGCTGTGATGCGCGGTCGGAATCCACAGGATAGCTCCGGCATTACTCACAACTTAACCCTGGGCAGGTACTTGAGAGAGATGTTCGCGGGCCAACCCGGCAGCTTGCACGACCCGGTGCCCTTCACATCGGTCGAGCGCAGCCTGGAGGACGCACGGGTGGACAACCCGAGCGAGGCCGACTATGAAGCCGCTGTGCGCGGGGCCTTCGAGCAGTTCCGTGGCTCGCCCTACTTCAAGTTCGATGAGCGAAGCGCCTATGATCAAGCGCTGGCAGCGGCCTTCTCACAGAACACAACTGTCTACAGCGAGGACGGCAGCAACCCAGTAGATCAGGCCACCCAGGCACGCCAGCGCGTCGACCAGATGCGCGGCATGGTTATCCAGACGATTGTAGATGACCTGCGCCAGTATGTCGAGGACCCACAGAGCTTCGCCACGCGCGCCAGCGAATCGGTTGCCTTTCAGCTGGGCCTGGTCTTTCGCTGCGACGGACCTGCGCCGTTGTGGCTGCACACGATGGTCAGCGGCAAGGCCGAGCTCCCGCAGATCAGGCAGCGTCTTGGGGAGGGTGCTGCCGCGCCGTCAGACGACCTGGCGAATCCGCCGCGCTATCTGCGGGTTTTCAATACCCTGGATACGAGCTTTGCCGCCCGCCCGCCGGCCTTCAGCCGCGTGCGCAGCTACAGCAGCGCGAACACAATCGCCATCAGCTGGAGCCTGGCCTGGGATCATCTGGACACGACGCTTTACTCGCCCGCTCAGGCCAACCCGAACCACCATCTCTCGCACTACCTAGTGCAGCGACGGGCGCTGGACAGCAGCGAGCGCGCCCTGAGCTACCGCGTGAAGCCGGCCCAGGTACTCCACCGCCAGCAGAAGGGCGGGCGCAGCGAGTTGCTGCGCATCGTGCCGCGCTTCCAGGTGATCGACCACTTCAACCACGAGACGGCGGACGAGCAGGCGGCGCTGCCGGCCAGCGGTCTGCGCTACCTCTACACAATCACCCCAGTGGACTATGCGGATCGCATGGGCCGCCCTCTGACGATGGTGGTAACGCGCTTCCCTGACGAGCCGCCACAGGTGCCAGCTGACGCACGCCTGCTCCTGCGCTACCGCATCGACAGCGTGACAGACCCAACCGCCCCACTCGAGGCGCTCCCGAAGCTACGCACGCCTCAGCTCGTCCTGGTTGACTGGAGCGAGCCGCCGCCGCCCCAGGCGGGACCCGCCGTAGCTGTGGCCGGCTACCGCCTGATCTTTCGGCGCGACCGCATCCTGGCTGTGGGCAGCTACGGCCTCGACTCGGCCACCAGCGGTGACAGACTGGCCCTGTTGCCGTCGAGCCTGGCCCGTACCCTGCCAACCGACATTGTGATCGACCTCAACCTCGATCTGCGGGTAGAGGGAATGGTGTCGCTGCTCGTCGAACTGCTTACGACAAAGGGTGTCTTCCCCGCCAACGGAGTGTGGCGACCTGAAGCGTGGCATGTCTTCATCCAAACGGTGGCGATCAACGGCACGCCCTCATCAATGGCTCCGGTACAGATTGCTCTTGAGTTTGAGCGAGTTGATCCGAACAGTGGAGACGTGAGGAGCGAGGAGCGCCAGCCGTCGAGCCTGGAGTGGTTGCCCGGCCCGGCGTCGCTGCCGCTGCTTCCCCCCGAGGACCAGCGTGCCCAGGTGGGCGACGCCCACTTCCCCATGCCCATCCTTGAGGGTGCGGGGGCCAGCTTCCGCTTCGCCGGGTCGGTGGCGGGGATAGCATACCAGCGACACCCGGCGGCCATCCGCTGCGTGCGCTTCCGCTGGAATCAGGGGCCGAGCGGCGCCTCCCTATACCCGCTCGAGCTGCACGCAGGCTACCGCCTGCTTGAGCTCGATGTGGACGCCCATACCGACCAGACCTTCGCCGACTCCACGCTGCTCGCGGCCGCCTTGCGTCCCCTCCAGGAGGTACAGCTCATCCCCGACGACGAGGTGCTGTTGTCGCCGCAAGACACCCTGGGGACAAGTCGCTGGGAGGCGTGGTACGCGAGCGCCGTCGTTCGCCACGATGATGCCGTGAAGGCTGAGCGCGAGCTGCCGTACGGGCCATGGTATTCCTGGCGCGACTCGATCCTGGAGTGGCCGAGTTGGCCAGGGCTTACGGTGGCCGACCGCTACGAGCGTGGCCCCGACGACCGTATGCGGCTTGTCGGTCCAATTCGGCGTTCGGGACGCTTCCACCCGTTCCTCACCGCGCTGATCGAGGCCCTGGCTGGGCACTGCTTCGACGCTAGCCCCGCCTACGCTGTCGACCTCGACCGTGGCAGCGTCAATAACGAACTGGTGACGCGCTTCCAGGTGCTCGGCTGGCCGCTCGTTGCGCCAAGGGCAACGGTAATTGTGCCTGGCAAAAACTGGGAGATCCACGAGTCTGGGTCGGATCAGGTCTTCCAGGTGCGCCTACCCAAGCAAGGCAACCTGGAGATATACACCGAGAGCGAATACATTGTCGACCAGATGGTACCACCGCCGACGCGGGCTGCCGATCTTCCCGGTCTGCTCAATGCCACGCCGCCGACAGCGGACCCCTACGGCTGGGGAGTACTCCAGCAACTCGGTCTGAGTGTTACCTTTGGCCTGCGCTATCGGCGGACGCGCGAGCCCGTTCCGGGCGAGGTGCTGCTGGCGGAGATCCAGCGCGTGCTGCTGAGTGCGGCGATGCTGGAGCTACAGCGCGCTCCGGAGAGTACAAAAAAAGTGCTGGTCTCGCTGTACAGTCGCTTCCTGCACATCGAGGCACTCTTCCAGCCCGGCCGTAGCGTCGAGCTGCGGGAGCAAGACGCCGCCCCCGAGGCCCTCCTCGGCCTCGTGCAGGTGAGCCTGCGCCCCACTATCCGCCAGGTTCGAGAGTACGGCGCCTTCAGCATTAACCTTGGCAGTTCGCAGCCCGCCAGCTTTGACCTAGTCTTCGACCTTCCTGAGGAGACCACGTGCAGTGTGATCGACGCGGCGAATTCGGCCGCCGGGCAGATCGAGCTGCGCCGTAAGCAGGGTGAGCAGGCACCCACTATTCCGATCTTTCTGCCGAAGGGCGGTAATCTGGATATCCGTATACGCGCGGCTAGGCTCCCGGCGGTAAGCCTGCGTGTGCCGCCAGTCGACGGCGCCGACCCGCTGGTGCTGAAATACGTCGTGATCGATGAGAGCGACGACTGGCACGCGCCGCCTGAGGACGCTACGCGGGAGATACGGGATGCGTGGGCAGCGAAGCGAGCGGAGCATCGCGCTACGCTGGCGCAACAATTGGAACAACTGGGCGATCATCCGCTGCGCCGGGCCAGCTTTGGCGAGCCGACGATCTTCGCGCCAACCGACGATCGGGCGGCAACCTTCAGTGTGCCTGAGAGCCTGGTCGGCGAGCTGGCCTCGTCGGGACGCAGGGCAGATCTTCAGACCCCAACAAAGTGGAGCTGGATTGGGCTCAAGCGCTACCTTGAGGCTCTGAACCTGGAGCCGGAGCAGGTGATCAACGTGCCCCTGGCCGAGCCCGATATTGCGCCGATTCTGCCGGCGCTGTTCTCGTGGCTCCAGCGTTTCTTCGACCATGGTGGCGTGCCCTCGCAGATCCTGGCCAACGCCCTACTCCCAAGCGATATAAGCGGCCCCGCTCAAATTCCCGACCCCGGCGCCGGTCGCCTCAACGCTGTCCCCGACGGCCCCTGGATGGCCAGTGCCTACCCTCGCGTCGCCACCCCGGCCCTCGTCGCGCCTGACAGCGCAGGGCGCATCCGCTACGACCATCTACTCATAGATCGCTGGGGGCATCTGCTGCGCTACTATGTTCAGCCCTACAGCCGCTACGAGCGGCTCTGGAGCCAGGTGCTCACCTCGACAACGCTCTTTGGCGAGAAGGAGCATGTGATGCCGCCGTTCGCCAATGCGCGGCCGAAAATCGACGAGGGCGCCCTCGATGTTGTGGTGGAGCGCACTGAGCCTGTGGCCCCGCCCGTGGTGCTGCGCTCAGGCCGGCTCGATCCACCGAGTGCTCCTGGTACACCAGCTGCACCTGGGCGCGACTGGGAAGTGATCGTCGCCGAGCACTCCGAGCAGCGCCTGTCCGAGAGCAACCAGACCCTGGCCCGCCGGCTGGAGTTCCGTCAGTTGGCCTTCACCCTGCTGCGCCGCTTTGCCTATAACTGGTGGACAGCCTATCTTCAGGTTGAGTCCGACAGGTACCAACAGCCCGCCCATATCTACCCGGAACCCGATGATGCCCTGCCTGGTGCATACCCCGAGGTGCTCGATCACTTGGATCTGACAGTGCCGGACAAGCCCTCAGATGCCTATGATATTGCTCTCCGTAGCATCGAGCTGCCATTGCGGGTGCCAACCTTTCAGCAGGGGTACATGGCGCTCCAGTGGCAGGGGCTGCCATTTTATTACGAGCATCGCCTGCTGTTGATCGCCCAGGCCGCCGGCCTGGTCTCCAAGCCAGCGCAAGTGATCCAGCGTGACTTCGCATACCGCTCGCCCGCCCCGCTCCAGACGACTATGGCTGGCAGACTGCGCGAAGGCTGGATGCTCCAATTGCTCGCATTCCCGACGCGCCCGCCCGTTGAGGTTGTAGACCCTGCCCCAGTCCCCGTCGACCCACCGGCTGAGCCACCTATAGAGCCAGCCGTTGACGACCCACCGGTCCCGGTAACAACAGAGATGCGTGGGCGCCGCATTCGCATCAAGCTGCGTAACTTCTGGGAGAGTCTGCCGGATGAGGCCAGAGAGACCTGGCCCGCCGAAGACCCAGCCCGGCCCAAGGGGGTCAATCGCGATGCCCACAAGTCTGGCGCACTGCCCGACCCCGAGGTGGTCTATCAGCTAATCGAGCGCTTCAGCGGCAATGTCGAGGTACAGGCCGAACTCTTCTTCAACCGCAGAACGGACACCGATGCACCGCCTATCGCCGCCGATCCCGACGACATCGCGAATGAATATGTCCGTCGCCAGCTCGGCCGCCGCTTCCTGATCGAGCGCCCGGTTCTGCTCCCGCCTAAGGCCGACGACCCGGAGGCTCGTTATCTGCTGGAAACTGTCGCGTATGCAGTGAGCGAGGAGCCGCTGAGCCGTCGCTACCCGCTGCCGGCTGACCTGGCCTTTCGTGAGCGGATCGCCTTTCATGAGAAGATGTTGCTCGTGTACGGGGTGCTAAGCCTGGCAGACCGCGACACCCTGTGGGCCGCAATCGACGCTCGCCAGACCGATCCCATTGACCCACAGATCACCCAAGACCGCGAGCGGGTCGGCGCGCTCTACGAATCCTGGTTTAGCGAGGAGCCTGTGAGCGTGGCGCCAACGCCTGAGCAGCTGAAGGCTCCTGCCCTGAGAGAGCTTGTGAGTACGCTCGCCCCTGTTGAGTGCTCCTTGGTTTGGAGTGGGCCGCTGAGCGCGAGCCAGCGCGATGCATTGCTAGCGGCCCTCGACGCCGCTCCGCCGACGCTAGCCGATGGCGACGCCGAATTCAAGGCGGCCCTGCGGCGCCTGGCGCGTGCCGCTGCCGAGCCAGGGGTTGTCCCCGTAAGCCGGGCGAGTGTGCCACTTGGGCTCGACCAGGTGCCGGGCGGGCTCGACCCAGCGGTCACTCTCAGTGTCGAGCCAAAGCCGATCATGAGTATCACGCTGCCCGCCACCCCTGAGGGCGAGCCAGAGGCGACATCGAGCCTGACAATTGATGCCAACGCCACTCACTACATCGGCCTGGAATGGCAGGGGCCGCTTTATGATAGTCGGCAGCTGCAGCTACTGGCTGATAGCCTGGCCCGTTGGTCGACCATCAGCGCCTTTCGCAGCGCAGTGAATGCGCTCTTGCAGAAGATCGAAACAAGGGAAGAGTCGCGCGAGCTTACCCCGGGACGCCCGATCCGGGAGGATCTTCCCGACCTGCTGCGCGACCAGCTGAACATTGATGAGCGAGCCCCAAATCCATCCCTGAGCTGGATCGGTGTCGGGCCTGATCTGGCCCAGCAGCGGGCACTGCGTGACCTTGTGGCCGACAAGAACTTTGTTCAGGCGGCGGAAGGCCTGCTCACAAGGATCGACGCCCCGGCGCTCCAGACGGACTACCCCGAACCGCCGCCCGCGCCTCCGCCAGGTGAGGGCGAACTGCCGCCCCCGGCGGTCAACCCACTTGCTGGGCTGTCGGATCTGCTGCGCAATCGTCTTGTGCTCACAGTCGTGGACGAGCGCCGCACACTGAGCTGGAGCGGTCCGCTGCCCGCAGACGATACGATCCTTGATCCACCGCTCGGCATTGTCCCCGCCCTGGCAACTGCGCTGGTGGCCCTCAAGCAGGATCTGACCGCTCGTCGCAAGATTGCACTCCTCCCAGGGCCAAAACGTCCGCGCCAGAAGGAACTGGCAGGCATCATCGCCGAGCAGCTCAGTGTTACATCAATCAGTGTGAGCTGGCGTGGTCGCATTGTTAGCCACGACGCCCGGAAGGCGCTTGAGGCTCTCGGGAACAACACCACGCTCGATCAGGAGTTCTACACAGCGCTCCGCTCCATTATCGCGGCCCTGGACAAGCCGGTGACAGGCGATCTCGCTCTGCCCCGGCGACGTCTGATCGACCCGCCGTCCTGGCTGAACGAGGGCTTGTTGATCGGGCGGGCCAGGCTGCGTTACCACGGTCTGATGGATAGCGCTGAGGGGAACGCCTTGCGCCAGTTGTTTCCTGCGGCGCCAGACCGTGCAGCTATTCAGCGCATCTACGAGGCCAGTTTGAGCAAGGGGATGCGCGGTCGGGCCTTGCTCATCCGTACGCGCCGAGGTAGCGCAGCGCCAAGCGCTCCCCAGCCGATCAGCCCCGAGATCCTCGACTGAAAGGTGGTGTGCTATGAGCGACCCGCTCAACCTCCAGACGCTCTCGATTAGCGGTCCGTTTTGGACCGCCGAGCTTACGGTGGCCGAGATTGAAGTGCCTGAGCGACAGCGCGCCCTGCGCACCATCTTCGTTGACCGCACCCCACGCACGGTGGGCGGCGTCGCGCAGGTATTGTCCCCTGGCACCCTGCTGGTCTTGGGCATTCCGCGCTGGGTTGAGCTTCGTCTGAGCCGCAGTCCCACCAAGACGCTGCGTTGGGAGCGGCCCAGTGCTGCCGCACTGCCCCGCCTGGATACCCCGGCGGCGGTGCGCAGCGCCCTTGATGCCGGTCAGGCTTGCCTGCTCCTGCTGGCCGCCAACCCAGAGCAGTGGCCGACAAAGGCGCGCGGCGTCCTGCCGCCGTTTACCTGCCTCGCCGGTGAGATCGCCCTCGAAGTAAACACTCTGACAGCGAAACCAACAGTTCGCGAAGCGCTCTACAAAGGGCTTGCGCTCAAAGAGCTCGCGTCGGCGGCCCTCAAGGGGCGCGCAGGGTCGGCGGGCGTGATCAGTTCGATTGCCGTCCATGCTTCCGGGGTCTCGCTTGCCGGTGCTGCCACCCTCCCCTGGAGCACTGAAAAAAATACAGTACCAGGAATCTTCCAGCTCGCCCGCGTCTTTGATTCGCCGGAGGATGATCGCCTGCGATTTCGCTTGACCTTTGAGCTTGAGCGGCTCACAGAAGGCGAGACCACGGCACTCGTGGAGGCGTGGTACGCGCTAAGCGCTCTAGTGAACCCACCCCACCCGCTCAACCAGCGCTCTGAGGATGTCCGCAGTGCGCCGCGCTGGGTCACGTTCGAGATCGTTGCGCCCGATCAACCGCCGCGACTGTACTGGGAGATCGACGCCTGGCAGGCAGCACCGGGTCAGCTGCCCCTCTTCTTTGCCAGGGGCGAGATCAACGTGCTGCTGAGCGACCGCCAGCCATATGATCAAGAGTCTCCGCCCAGCACATTGGCGCGGCTCATCCCCGACCGCGTTGCCATTGGCCGGCGTGCGATTGCCCCCGCGCCCGGGCAGCCTATCGACCTCGCCCGGATGGGATTAGTGATAACAGTGGGGGCGCCCCGAGAGTCCGGCCCAAACACACTCGCCTATAGCGCATTATCGCCGGCAGGGAACGCCTCGGCAGGTTCGTTGTGGAGCGAGCAGATTAGCCTGACTGAGACTGAGCTCAGCTACGAGCCGGTGAACATCGCGCAGATTCTGCGCGAGGGGCAGGCCCTGATCACGCCGGTCTGGGACCGCGATGGGCTGAAGCCGCTTACGCCCGCCCTGCTCTGGGGCGCGGTACCCATCGCTGACGGCTGGCTCCAGATGCCAATCCCCAACCTCTCTGCGCAGAACTACGCCGACGCCGAGCTCGTTGGACCCTTGGAAGGCCCGCCCCAGGCCCTGCTGCAGGGCGCGGTCATGTTTGCAAATACAGACGCCGCCCCGGCCCAATACCCTCACGAGCAGCCCTGGAGCTTGACACTGATCGACGCCCACGAGATTTTCGCTGAGTGGGTCTTTCCCGAAGGTACAGCGGGCTTCCGCGCAGGGTGGGTCCGTCTGGTCGCCAGCGAGCCCGTGCTCGTAATCGACGGGTTGCTCTGGCTCTCCAGGAGCGCCCCCAGCGCTGCCGACGCCCTCCCCGATTTCGACAACTGGGTCTCGGGGCTGCACAGCGTGCCGATGCGCACGGTGCGCACCGTGCGCTCGCTAGACAGCGACAAGGTGCGCCTTACCCGTGACCCTTTCCCGGCGGCGTTCACATTCGCGCTGCTTCAGCTCGCCCTGCGCCCTACCGCCAACCCCGACGTCGAGCCGGGGGCGGCCCATCTCGGGGCCTGGGAGCTGCGCTGTCAGGCTAACACTGCTCGCATTCGCGCCAAGGGGCCAACGATCTTCGACGCGATCTTCAACGGGCACCTGCTGGACGCCCATGCGCTAAGGGAGCAGCTGGTGCTGGCATGGCGCCGCCATCCAACGCTGCCCATGATCCAGGCCCTTGCCCTGACCCAGAGCAATTTTCCGCCAGATATGCCAAGCGCGAGTCGCCAGCTAATGCCATTTGCGTTGCCCCTGGATGCCGACGGTCGCGCGCCGGACGGCTGGGTCATTGGCAGCTCCACCGAGAACGGTGCGGCCACCTGGCCGCAGCTCCTTGGGGCTACGCGCAGCACTGGCGACTGGTGGAAGGCTGGTGCGCACGCGCTGGCTGATCTACCGATGGCTGCTCTGAGTATTCCAGGTATGTATGTCGACCCTGGCCAGACCGACGGGTTGATCGTTGTGGCCTCGGGCTGGCCGCAGGGTGGCTACCGCTTCGACCTGCCCTACGCCGACGAAGTGTATGCCCTGGCCGCGCTCCCAAAAAAGCCCCGCGACCCACGCGAGGTCTCGCCGCTACCAGATGACCCACCACCAGAGCCACCAGCGCCCCTCGGCCCGGCCAGCTACCGCGACCACTGGCGACGCCTTTCAGAGCTGGCCAGCCTGGCCCGGGGCGACGCGACCGATGCCCTGGCGCGAACCGGCCAGGCGACTCTGATCCGTGGCCTTGTCGAACCCTACGACTGGCCGATACGCATTGCCGTTGACACTGTGGCATACCCCGGCTCCCTCGCCTTCGCCGATTCTGCTATGGTGGCCGACCCCAAGCCGGTTTTGCCGCACGAGCAGCTGCGCGGCTTCCAGGGCGCGTTTACCCTAGACGAGACGACACGTACCCTGCGCACGGCTAGGGACTCCGACTCGCAGCGTTTCGCGATCACGGCAGGCAGCATGAGCGCCCTGCGCACCGCTGAGGGAGCGGTACGCGATCAGCGTGGCCTACATCGCTCGGCGACGACTGTCCACGGCGCTCTGCTAAGCACACCGATAACTCTGGAGCTGCACGCCGACGCCATCCCTACGCCGATGAGTCTTATCTCAACGCTTCAGCCCTGGGAGCTCGAGATCAGCGATGGGCAGATCTGGCGGTTCTGGTTCCGCGATCTGCCGCTCAGGTTAGATAACGCCAATCCGGCCGCCCTCGATGGTGACTTCATCTGGGATAACCTCGGCTCGCCCGCGCGCCAGGACGTGAACGACCCCGAGGCCCACGCCCGCGCGTACAACTACCTGAGCGGCTACGAGTGGCGCCTCGGGGAGCTTGTCTCCCGCGCTGATCGCTCCTACCTGGAGCTCTGCGGACTGCACCTCTACCCGCTGCGCCTCGACCAGGTGAAGCTGAAGGACGGCAAGCCAACCACCGTTGTGCTTCACGGGCGCCTCCAGCTACCGCTCCCCGACGCAGTTGAACTGGCAGACCTCAACAACGCGGTAGCGCTCACCTTCGTGGCCACTGAGACGGGAAGACTCACGCTCAAAGCGGTGGATCTCGTGGGCGAGGCCAAAGACAAAGCGCCCGAGGGCGAATGGCCATTGGCCCTGAAGCAGAGTGAGCTCAGCGATGCGCCCCGCATTGTTTGGAAAAAGATTGTTCTCACCGACGCGGGAATAACCCTGGATACTCCAAGCCTAACATTTTCGCTCTTCGATACCCCCTGGTCGGTTGAGCTGGAGACGCTATTCTTTCCACGAGCAGGCGTACTCATCGAGCCGGTAAAAGCGGCCCATACGCAAAACCCGCCCACAGTGGGCAGCTTTATCGTCCCCACCCACGTAGCTCTGACGCTGGCGCTACAGCCCTCAGCGAACGCAGCGCTGAGTCTCGCACATAGTGTCACCGTGGAGTTGAGTATGCGCTTGGCGCGCACAAATACGGCGGCCTCCTTTGATGCAACGGTAAGCATTCCCATTCTTGGGTCGAAGGATGCCGCTATACACTGGGATAGCGGTATTCTCTTCAGCGATCTCCAGATTCCCCAAACCGATGAGAGCGGTGCATCCGAGATGCAGCAGTTCGGGCGTAGCTTCCAGTTCACCTGGAGCATGTGCGAGGCCGCCGCGATCACCGAGCTTCAAGTCCTGCCCGGCATGCATCTTGCCGAGGGGCCGCTGCCCGGCTGTGCGGCCATTATTGTGGCTGTGGGCGAGGCCATAAATGGTATTCCTCAGTTACAGATCGAGCGCGGCTTCGTCGAAGCCCAGCTTGCTGCTCGCTGGGGTCAGCCTCTACATGACGGCGTAGCTGGCCTGGTGTTGACGGAGACAGCTCTGGCTCAATCCTCATCTGGCGATCTGAGCATTGGTTATACCGGCCACTGGCAGGGGCAAGGGCAGGAGGGGTTCGAACAGCTGCTGCTTAACGGCTTCATCGAGCTGACCAGTCTGATCTCCTGGCCGACCGCACTAGACTACAATGCCGAAAACGCCTACGTTCATCTGCCCGCTATCCGGGACGCGACAAGCAGCCTCGGCCATACCCGACACACCATGCGCTTGCTGCTCAACCAGACTTTGGCCGATAGCGCGACCATTGCCACTGGCGATGGTGCCCGGCTCTTCCAGCTACGTCCGGGCAAAATTTGGCAGCTGCTTGCCGTGGTCGAGCACCAGTTCTTGGACCTCATGCCCCAGCAGGGTGGGTACCAACGCGGTGTGACAAAGAGTTGGACCCTGGTGCAGGAGGTACGTCTGTTGCGCCCGAGTACTATGCGAGCAACGCTGGAGGGCATCGGTCAAGCGCGCACGATCGATCCGACAGCGGGCATCGCCGCGATCTCGACCCATGGCGATAGCTACGCCCAGAGCGACGCACGCGCACTCCTTGTGACCGCTCTTGATCGGCTTGGATCAGAGGACCCCGACACCCTGATCGTCGAGGCTAGTGCGGCGCATTGGGTAGGGCATGCGCCAAGGAATGAAGCGCGTCCCACGGTGATCCAGTACCTCCCCGGCGGCAGTCAGCACGCCGTGCTCAGCAGCCCAGGCGACTACGGGCCGACTGACCCGCGCCATCCAGGGTGGCTGCTGTTAGACGTGGCCTTTCTCGGTCGACTCCAGCAGCGCGACCGCGATCTCGCAGCGGTAGATACAGCAGTGCGCCAGAAGGCATCGCCGCTCGCGCTCGACCCTGTCCTCGCGCTAGCCGCCCAAACAGCAGTTCCCGATGGTGCTATCGACTTGCTGATCTTGATGCTCACTAACCGGGGTGATCGGACACCGATCAGACACTTCTTCGTACCGATCGACACCGACGTCGGCCGAAGTTGGGCACGGCTCGACCCAACGACACTCGAGGAGAATTGGCTGCGTCTCCAGACCCCGCCGCCCGAGGAGGTGCCGGAGCTTCTCCCGAGTATCAGCGCGGCGCTTCTCGACACGCCGGCGCGCCTCAGTCGAACTGCCAGCCTTACGGCACTCTACGATGTCTTCAGACCGGCCTACCCACCTACCACCGTCGAACTCGGTTTGCCCGCACCTATTCAGAATGACACAATCGTCTGGCGCCCCGAGAGTATCCTGCTGCCGCAGCGCGTGAGCAAAACCCGTAATACCACAGGTCTCATTGCACTCTACAGCTTCTCCGAGGGCGAGGGTAACCTTGTCCGCGATCGCTCTGGCCTGATGCCAGCCATCGACTTACGGATTGAAAAAGGTGGGACGGTACAATGGCTGCCAGGTGGCGGGGTAGAGATTACGAGTCCGGCGCTCATCCGCTCGACAGCCCCTGCTAGCCGACTGATCACCGCCTGCAAAAGCAGCAATGAGATCACAATCGAGGTTTGGGTCCGACCGGCGCAACTGGTCTTGCCCGAGCCTGAGCATCCGGGGCGGATTGTTACTCTCTCCAAAACCTTCGAACTACGTAATGCCACCCTCCAGCAGGGTGATTTCAAACGCACTGAGTCGTCATACTATCACGCCCGCCTACGCACTTCCAAGACGAACGATGAGGGCGATCCGCCGCTCCCTAGTGCCGAGGGCACGCTGAAAACGGTGTTGACCCATGTCGTCTTCACACGCGACTCGGCGGGAAATGGCCGACTCTATATCGATGGGGTCGAACGCTCCACACAGAAGGTCGGTGGAACCTTTGCCAACTGGGAGACCGGCGCCGTCTTCTTATGTCTCGCTAACGAGCTTGAACGAAATCGGGCATGGCTGGGCAGCCTCCACTTCGTAGCACTGTACAGCCGGGCACTAAGCGTGAATGATGTGCGCATCCATTATGCTCTAGGCTGGGCGGAACGCAGGGCGCCGTGGGCGCACACCGGTATGCTGCTCAGTGCGCTCGATACTTCGACGGAAAGTGCGACTCGCCATGCTGCTGCGACGCTCCTCCCCGCCCGGCTGCGCCTCCTCGACCGGCGCCCAGGTCACACGGGCAAGCCACGTCCAAACTCCAGCCCGCTTAGCTTTGTCGTAAGCCCTTACATTGATCTAGAGTTCCGACGTGCACCGATAGATGCCGGTACGACCGGCGCACTCACGCTGCTTGCGGCAGAACTGGTGACGATCGACCCACAGACCAATGCGTTGCGCGGGGTCGCCACGCGTATCTGGGAGGCCAGTGAGGGTACGCCGGTCGATGCGCAGTTACAGGTGTGGGCACGCGACACGCATGCCTTGCGCGCTCCCGAATCGCCAATCGCACTTCTGCGTCTGCGTGAGATTCGAACGATCTTAAATCCGGCGGTCGGCCAAGCCATTGTGGTAATCGTCTACCGCTTCGCGCTCGTCGCCGATATGACCAGGCAAGCCACAATTACTCGCCGTGCCACACGGCTACGGGCAGAGCTACGCAGCTTGCGCTTCCGCGATGGACACTATGCCGGCAAGGTCATTCCCGAGGCGGTGCGCCCCTTCGAGATGGCACCTCCACAAGTGGTGGGGGTCCAAGCAATCTATCAGGAACCACAGACACAGCCCGGGCAGAGTCGTCCGTGGCCCTGGGGCCTGAGCGCGCTACGCCTAAGCTTGCGTTACACCCCCAGAAGCGAGGGCATCCTTGGCGCACCAATCCTGCCTCTGCATGAGGTGACCCCAAACGAGCCACAGCAGCGGGCGGAATCTGGCCCGCGCCTCTGGTGGCAGACTGTTGCGCGGCGAACACAGTTCCGCGTGGGGGGAGGCGACAACCGACCAGCGGCCGGACTCCCCTACCTCTTCCGTGCTGCCTCAGTGAGCAGCCTGCTGCCGGCGCCGCCAAACTCGGCGCTGCCCGCACTACGTCGGCTGCGTGGTATGCCGACGGGCAAGGAATCCGACATCTCACTGGTCGGCTGGCAGCCTGTGCTGCCGGGGGCCGTTCGCTATGTACTTCACGGCGCTCGCTCTGGCCTGATGGCTGCCATGCGCCACCACCTGCTCAGCCAGCCTCTGGATGGTGACGGCCCCGCCGTGCTCTCAGGTGCAGTGCCTATACAGCACCGCGCCCCGCGCCCGGTGCCGCTGCCGCCCAACCCAGAGCAGGACACCCAGAGCGCCAACAGACCGGAGCAGATCGCGCTCCTGCCGTGGGCAAGCCCCTTTGCTCCCACACAGCAGCTGCACGCCAGCCGGAATCCCCTCGACGAGGCCTTCTTCATCGGGACTCGCGCCGCCAACGCCGAAACATCGGTCGTCCCAGCCCGTGGGCTGCGCCTGCGCCTAACCAGTCCTGCACGCGGCCTGCTGCTGCCTGCCTGGTCGCGCAAGCGCTCGACCCTCGACAGCAACACCGACCTGGCAGTCCGCCCTGAACAGCAGGGGGAGCTCGGCTTTAGCATCGAGGCTCTCAGTGACGGAGCGCCCTGGAATTGGCAGCTCGATATCGCCATTGTCGATGGCACGACGCGTATACTCTATGAGTATGAGCGCCCGCCAGAACCCCCTCAGGCTGCCGACGCTGGGAAGCCTCGCACAATTGTGGCGCGCCTGAAGGGGGCTGGTGATCTGAATCGGGCCCTTGATCCGCTCCATAAGCTACTTGCCAACAAGGCAAGTGGTAGCGTCATCACGGTACAGGTCCAGGTGCGCGATACTGACGCTGATGATGGGCTTATCCAGATCTTGAGCATCCCATTGCGTATTGGCGGCGGCTCAAAGCTGCCGCTGCCCCTAGAACCGGCCTTCGTCCACTTCGAGGACCCCGAGTACAACCGCCGTCTCGTCTCACAGACAGCTCGTGCCGCCCAGCTCGTAGCTACCAGCGAGGGCGGCCGCAGCTCGACCCGTAGCATCGCTCTGGCCAGCGATCGGCGTGAGTATAACGTTGACAGCCTGCTGGCGCTTCGCCACGACTGGGAGGATAATCGGCGCTCCCATAAGGTTGTGGAGACCACGCTGAAAGCGGTGAGCCAGGCCATAGCCACCCAGCTGCTCACCCTGGAGAGCCCGCCAGTTGGCCTGTCTGAGGGCGATCTGATGCTAGTGGAATCCAGCGGTGCCATGCTTGCGGTAGAGGTGCTCGGTATCAACGACGGCGATATCACCGTGGCAAAAGCCCCGCAACTTACAGCTGGAAGCCCTGTAAGCTATGGCGGCGCCGCCCTTCCACAGACTGCGGTTCAAGGCAGCACGCGTTACAGCGAGCTACAATTGTTGACACTCAAGCCACAGCTGAGGGGTCTGCACGAGGGTGACGTGCTGCTAGTGCAGCCGCCGCAGGGGCTTGCGCTGCTCGCTGAGGTCGAGCGACTGAGCGGAAACGAGCCCATTGTCCGGGCCCAGCGCGCCATCCCCGTAGCGGCCACGATTATGCTCGGTGCTGCATATATCGAGCTGCGGAGGATTGAGCCAAGCGGTATCGTATCACCCATGGCCGCCTACGCGGTACGAGCGGGTCAGCTGCTCAACATAGATCTTGCCGATGTCCAGCTGCGCAGCGGCGTAACCCTCACGCCCGGCGACCTGATTGAGGCGCGGCTACTGGTGCGTGAGACTGCGAAAGTAGAGAATGAGGAGCGAATCTACAAACCAATTATCGTCCAGGTGAACGTCATCGCGAGCCCAGTGATCCCCGCCCCGGAGGCAGCCTATGGGCTGCTGCGCAGTCAGACGTGTGCGGAGGTATCCTCAGTAGAGTGTGTACGGTTCGCTTGGTCGCCCAGGGCAAGCCGAATCGAGCTGGTAAGTGCCGCAGATCTACGGGGGGAGCTCGTACGCAGACGGGCTGTCTTTCAATGGCGCGACGCAGCGCGCCCGCAGGGCGCAGTGTGCTACGCGCTTCAGAAGATCGCTCGCAATGGATCCACCGCCATTCCAGCGCTTGAGACATTTCTCAGCCTGGAGGAGGCTCATGAGGAGCCAGGCAACAAGAGATAATGGCTCAAGGACTTCGGACTCGCGGCCAGGCCAAAGAGTAGAACAGCTGCACGTATCAGATTAGGAGGCTGCATGAGCGCGATTTCGGACAAGTATTGGTCAATGGGTGGGACGGCAAGTTTTCTGGGGAATGCTGTCACTAATGAGATACAGACACCAAACGGCAGGGGGTTCTTCCAGCATTTCCGCGGCGGCTCGATCTACTGGAGCCCGGCGACTGGCGCCCAAACCATCTATGGCTTTATCCGTGACAAGTGGGCCGCGCTCGGCTGGGAGAACAGCTTCCTCGGCTTCCCCACCACCGACGAGTTTCCTACCCCCAATGGGCGCGGACGTTTCAACCACTTTGAGGGTGGCTCGATCTACTGGAGCCCAGCGACTGGCGCCCAAACCGTCTATGGCTTTATCCGTGACAAGTGGGCCTCGCTTGGCTGGGAGAACGGTTTCCTAGGCTTTCCCATTACTGATGAGCTGCCTACCCCCAACGGGCGCGGACGTTTCAACCACTTTGAGGGCGGCTCGATCTACTGGAGCCCGGCGACTGGCGCCCAAACTATCTATGGTTCTATCCGCGGCAAGTGGGCCTCGCTTGGCTGGGAGAACGGCTTCCTGGGCTTTCCCACCACCGACGAGTTGCCCACGCCCAACGGGCGCGGACGCTTCAACCACTTTGAGGGCGGCTCGATCTACTGGAGCCCAGCGACTGATGCTCAAACTATCTATGGTTCTATCCGCAGCAAGTGGGCCTCGCTTGGCTGGGAGAACAGCTTCCTGGGCTTTCCCACCACCGACGAGTTGTCCACGCCCAACGGGCGCGGACGCTTCAACCACTTTGAGGGCGGCTCGATCTACTGGAGCCCAGCGACTGGGGCCCAAACCATCTATGGCTTTATCCGCGACAGGTGGGCCGCGCTCGGCTGGGAGAACGGTTTCCTGGGCTTTCCCACCACCGATGAGCTGCCATCGCGAGCAGGAATTGGTCGGATCTCTCACTTCGAGCACGGCTCGATCTTTTGGTCTCCCGATGTGGGTGCACGTGAGCTGCGAATGGCCGTCCGGCTCCACACCAAGGTGCTGACCTCCCCAACGATCAATCTTGATACTATGCTCGACCGCATGCAAGAGGTGTATTCCACGGCAGGCATTCGCGTGGATTTCATCTCCAACGAAGTTCTAGCCCTGCCACTGCTAAACGACCTGGACGTAGGAGCATGCACCATGGGGGGCGTAACGGCGGAGCAGACGACTCTTTTTGCCAACCGCAACACGGTCGGGGCAAATGATATGGTCGTCTACTTCGTTCGATCAACTGTCCCACCCTTCAATGGCTGTGCAGCCCACCCGGCTGGTCGGCCAGGTGCAGCGGTGGTACAGGGTGCAACCCAGTGGACTCTGGCCCATGAGCTCGGCCATGTGCTAGGGCTAAATCATGTCAATGACAACAATCGGCTGATGACTGGTAATGGCACGGGCAATATCACCAACCCGCCTCCTGACATTATTAATGCCGAGGCGGTAACGATGGACACCAACGTGCTAACGATTAACCTATAATGTACGGAGGTAGTGTTATGAAAGTGACAATGGACGAAGTTCGTGCGGCGCTCAGCCCCGAGGAGCCTGACTACGGCAGGGCGGCTCAGCTTGGCCCCGATGCACTACCATATCTGGAGGCGATTATGCGCGCCTCCGACCCGCTGATGGCCGCGAAGGCTGTCTATCTGGCCGGTCTGATCCCCACTCAACGGTCAATATCTATTCTAGCTGAGGCCGCACAACATCCTCAGCCGACAGTTCGTGTTGCGGCGGCGGCGACGATGTCCAACTTGACGCCGCCGGACGCGAGCCAACTGCTGCTGCGCATGATGAGCGACAGCGATCTGGGAGTAGTGAAAGTAGCGCTACAGTCGGTGCCTCAGGGAGCGAGTCCGGCTCTCCGTGACCAACTGCATAGGATGGCCGTAGGCAGCGGTGACTCGCCACTAGGGGCGATTTTACAGCAAGCGCTCGCCCGTGCCGAGGCGGCGATATCACCAAGCGTTGACCTCGACTAAATAAGTGACTTTCGTGACGCCAATCCACGTTACGGCGAAGCAGGCTGGATGCCGAGGAACCGGCTATGGTTCATTCATGCAGCTATTGCGCGTATAGTACCCAGGCCGAGCGGCTCTTGCTGGCCTTAGCGGTGGCAAGCCTCTGGATGCTGAGCGTGGGCAGCGAACTGGAGCAGGAAGTGACGACATTGAATGTGCCCGTATTGACCTGCCTGCTGCTCGCGCCGCGACGGGGATAGGTGCGTGTGATCCGGCTGCTGCGCTTGATGCTCATCTGGCTGGTCGTGTCGCTGCCGTATGGTAGTTGCTTCACAATGCCTACTCGCCTGGGACCCGACTCTTGGTCAGAACGCTCAGCTTCCTGTGAGTAAACGGCAGTGTCACAGTCGGCGCGATTTTTGGATCAAGACGCCGAAACAAATGCTCGTCAGTCCGCTCCAAATCGCGGACATCCTTCCCTCCAACATCTGGCCCACGCTGTCCTGTGGTGCTACCTGGCGATTATCCAGGCTACTAGCTGCTATAATACGTATCAAGATAGCTTCCTGCCGATTTCCTAACGAATAGTCTTCTATGAGCACCAGCACGAGCCTACGTACGGCGCTACTCAGTGTCCTTGCCCTCGACAAGCGCCACCTGATCGACGAGATCATTACGCATATCGAGCGGCGCATTGCGACCAACGATTTGACGCCGGAGCCGATCACGACGGGCAATGTACGGGTTGTTCAACTGAACTCGCGTGCCTTAGTCTCGTTTGAACACGCGCAAATTGGAGATTTGCGCATCGACGAGATCGTTGGCGGTGACAAGATCGAAATCAAGATTCAGCTGCCGGATCGCCCTTCACGCCCAGACCTCGACGTAGAGTTGCTGGCCGACCCGAAGCCGCTCTACGGTCGAGCAAAAGATCTCGAACAGACGCGGTTGCTCCTGGAAGAGCGGAGCTTCGTCGCCATCACTGGTGGGCCTGGGGTGGGCAAAAGTGCCCTGGCAACATTTCTAGTCCATCAGATCGCGCCGCGCGAGCAGATCCTCTGGTGTGAACTGCCGCCGCGCGGCGGCTTTGCCATCCTCGTCTCGAAGATCGCGGCCTTTCTAGCTAGTAGGGACGACTGGACGGTCTATGACACGTTTAGCGAACTGCTTAAAGGCCAGTCCATACTTACCTCAGCCGACAACCTGATCAACCAGATCGCCGCCCAGTTGCGCGGTCTCAAGGTGCCGATTTACCTGTCGTATGAAGAGGTGACGGAAGAGAACACGGCAGGAGAAGATGATGATGGCCCCCTTCATCGTTTAGGGAAGCGGCTACGCAGGCTGGCCAAAGAAGGTTCGATCAAGCTTGTCATCGCCGCGCAAGACCCGCCGTCCTTTATCAATGAGGATGAGGCCTATAAGCTGGAGAACCTCGACCGCAATGCAATCGGCGCAATGTTGATCGGCATGGGGCTATCTGCAGAGCTGGCCGACGATCTCGCCCTGGCCACTGAAGGCACACCACTTTTCCTCGTTCTGGGCATTGAGGGTCTACGCACGGGCAAGCTCACCCGCGCAGCCCTTGTGCGCCTGGCAGAGACCCCGAGGGCACGGTTGGAGCTGTCTAGGCGGATGTACGACGGGCTTGACAACGCCGAGAAACTTGTGATGCAGGGGTTAGCTCTGCTGGATGGCTACCCGGGCACGGCCGACGCCCTCGGCGCGATGGTGGAGATCCCCGATCTCCGGCTCGTGATCGACCGCCTGTACAGACGCTCCCTGGTACTTATGAGCAGCGACGCTGATTACGTATTCCAGGCGTACACCCAGCATCGTGTGGTGCGCGACTACTGTGCAGCGCAGACCTCGCGTGGGTGGCGCCTCGACGCCCTGAAGCGGGCAGGGGCCTACACGATAACCAGGGGACAAGCTCTCAGCCTCGATGGAAAGCATCAGCGGGCTGTTGCGGCCCTTGAACACGGATTCGCCCTACTACCGCCCGACACAGGCAACGAGCTGCGCATCACTGGCGCGCTGGTGCTGAGCGCCCTGGCATTTTAGCAGGGTGACTACAAGGAGATGATCGCCCATGCCACCCGCGGCCTTGCTTTGTGTGCCGAGCACGACCGCATCAACCGGCCGAATCTGCTGTTGAACCTCGGCATTGGGCTCTCCTGCACAGGGCAGTGGCAGAAGGCATTGGAGAAGTACCACGAAGCGTGGGCTCTCACAGGCGAGCACTCGGTTCTGGAGCGCATCGAGCTGAAGACGAACCTCGGCTTCCTCCAGCACAATCTCGGCGATGATAACGCGGCCCGGAGCCACTTCGACTGGGCCCTCGAGCACTCTCTGACTCTTGAGCACCCCTGGCGTGCTGTTGAGTGTCTGACCGGCCTCGCCGATGTACTGATCTCGGCAGGGGCGCTCGAGCAGGCCACAGCAACATGGTTCGCCTCGGCGTGCTTGCGCACATTCGTCAGCGCCTCCTGCGCTACCCGGAAGAGCGCCACCTCAATCTGCCGCGGCAGCCGGCCCTCGCCCGGACCGATGCGCTCGAACGGCCCAGCTGGTCATGGAGGTAGCGGGCAATGCGCAGTCGCTCCTCATCCTGGGCCGTGGCCAGCTGGCGGAGCACTGCGCTCTCGCGCTGGGCCTCCTCGGCCTGCTTGAGCTCCTCGATGTCGGTCGCCGTGCCAAACCAGCCGGTAATCTGGCCGCCTCTGTCGCGCAGCCGTCGGCCCGCGTTGCCGCACCCGCCGTCAGGCAGTGTCCGCATGATAGCCCCCGACCAACGAGTAGCTCTATAGGTCTGGTGTACCACGGCGTTTGCGCCGCAGCCAGGGGCAACAATAGATCCGACAACAGCTCCGCAGAGCTAGGGCGAAGCGCCTGCACTCCCGTATGATCAACGCACGTGTAGCACAACGGCAACGGGCCAGGCTGTGCGAACACAGAACTGCTTGTGAGTAGTTCACATTGCGAGGTTGACATGAACAAGATAGTCGCTCCTCCAGCCGATAACTCGACCACGTTCGTGCTGGTGCATGGTGCATGGCACGGTGGCTGGTGTTGGAACAAGCTGACGCCCATGCTCCGCGCCGCGGGACACCAGGTCTTCACACCCACGCTGACCGGCTTAGGTGAGCGCGCGCATTTGCTGACGCCGGAGATCGATCTTGCGACCCACATCAAAGACATCGTCTCGGTGCTGGAATATGAGGCCCTCCACAATGTGGTGCTCGTCGGCCATAGTTACGGCGGCATGGTGATCGCTGGCGTCGCAGAAGCTCTCGGTTCGCACGTCGCACACTTGGTGTTCCTGGATGGATTTCTGCCAGAGAACGGGAAGGCCCTGACAGACTACGCTCCCATGCTACCGATGCGGGATGACGGCTGGCGTGTACCTGCGATGGGAACCAGCCGCGATTTTGGTGTCACTGATGAAAGCGACATCGCGTGGGCCGAGCCGCGCTTAGGCGACCAGCCGTACCGGACCATCACGCAACCCGTGCAGTTGTCTGCACAGCTGTACGATGCGTTTGCCAAAACGTACATTCAGCTGACCGAGGCGCCGTGGTTCGTGGAAGCCGCAGAGCGGGCGAAGCGGCAGGGTTTCCGCTCGTACACGCTCCTCTCGGGTGGGCACGATGCCATGATCACCCAGCCGAAGGCGGTATCGGAGATCCTGCTCGAAGTTGCACGATCCTAACGGCGCGCCCAACCAGCAACGTTTGCCGCCCTAAGCAAACGCTTGCCGCTAACCCCAAACTGATCTGGCGGGCCGCCGCTCTCTGCGCCGGGGCGGCTCGACGGGCTGTTGGAGTAGGCGGGGCTCCTGCCGCTAACCAGTGGCGAGAGCGATGAAAGCTGCGGTGCTGGCGGTGCGTCGTCGAGTGCGACAAGCGGCCAGCCACCGCCGCATGCCGCGCAGTCGAAGCGCGCGGTAGGCGAAACGATGCGAGCCACGTTAGGGCTCGACGGGTTTGTGGGGCTGTAGCGGGGGGATCGCCAGGTCGCGCCCGCGCAGGGCCGCCTCGGTTCGCGTGGCCACACGGAGCTTGCCGAGGATGCTTGCGACGTGATGCTTGACGGTGAAGCGGCTGATCACCAGAGTGTCGGCGATCACCGCGTTGCTGGCTCCCGCCACGAGCATCCGCAGCACCTCCACCTCGCGCGGGCTCAAGGTTTCCCCGGTCTCAGCGACGGTGAGCCCGCCGCTGATGCTGTGTTTCGGGCTCTCGTGTGCCGTGAACGCTTGGAGGGGAGCGGTGGCTGGCCCAGGCTCCCGAGCGCAGAGCGTCTCAAGCCAGGGCAGCACTTCCTCGGCGAGCGGGGGCCTCCACGGAGCGAGCTGCCGACGGGCGCTCCGGCGTTCGAGCGTGGCCTGGAGGGTAGTGGCCTGCCCCAGCGTCACGTGTTCGCCAGGAACGTGGTCGAGCGCAGCCAGAATCTGCGCGGCCTCGTCGTCCCGTCCCTCTGCCACCCGCACCAGCGCCAGGCCGTACACGACCTCGGCCAGCGCCAGCCGGGTGTTTTCGCGCGCGATCTGTAGCAGTTCGCTACAGCCCTGCCACGCCGCCACCAACTCGCCTCGGCGAACCTGCGCCTGCACCAGGAGCGCGCGGCTCCGGCTGTAGCTCCACCAGTCCTCCAGCTCGCGCATGATAGCGCAGCTTTCCAGAAGCAGGTAGGCTGCCTCGTCGATATCGCCGCGCTCCAGCGCCAGCGCGCCAAGCTCGCGCAGGCTGCGGGCGATGATGTGCGGATGGTGGGTGATGCTCCCGATCCGCAGGCACTCGCGTCCATACGCCTCGGCGCTGTCCAAACGTCCCGTCTGCCGGGCGACCTCACTCAACATGACGAGCGCTGTGGCCTCGCCCCGCTGGAAGTTCTGGCTGCGCCACACAGTTAGCGAGGTGCTGAACTGCCGCTCGGCGGCGTCGAGGTCGCCGCTGCACAGCGCAACGATCCCCTGAGAGAACGCTGCCCATTGCTGTGTGTACGGGTCGTTCCCTGCGGCGAGCCGGGCGGCCGTCGCGTAGTGGTCGTGCGCCTCGGCGAGGCGGCCTCCGTTGAGCGCCACGGTGCCGAGGTGTACACGGATGTAGGCGTAGCCATCGATCTGCTCGCTGGCCTCCAGCAACGCCACACTCTGTGCCAGCAAGGAGGCACCTTCGGACGCTCGGCCCGACCAGAGCAGGAAGTAGCCCCGGTAGCCAAGGGCGATGCCGCGCACGGTGTCTGATGCCCCGGCCTGCTGAAGGGACTGGGCCGCCCGCTCGAAGAGCAGCGCGCCCTCACGAGCCCAGCCCTGATTATTGTATAGGATGGAGATGCCTCGCGCCATTGTCGGCAGCGCCGCCTCGTCCGTTGCATCGACGGCGCGCGCCCACGCCACACGCACATTGTCGCTGTTGCGGGAAAGTGCTGCCCAGGCCTCAGGCGCGGAGCTGCCCGTTTGGGCGTCGATGCAGCGCCGGAGCAGGTCGGCGTAGGCGGTAACGTGGCGCTGCTCCGCCTCCCGCTGCGCGGGTGGGTCTTCCGCAAGACGCAGTGCGGCGTACTGGCGCACCAACTCGTGCAGCGTATAGTGCGTGACCCCGTCAGTCGCCGTGTGCCGCAGCAGCGACTTGTCGACGAGCGCGGCCAATACAGACAGATCCGCGCCCGCCACGATTGTGGCCGCCTCGCGTTCACACCCGCCGCGAAACACCGATAAGCGCGCCAGCACTGCGCGCTCGGTGTCGGTGAGCAGCTGCCACGAATGATCAAGCGCCGCACGCAGGCTGCGGTGGCGCTCGGGGCTATCGCGGTTCGCGCTGGCTAGCAGGTCGAGCGAGCGGTCGAGCCCGGCAGCAATCTCCTGCGGGGTCAGCACCCGGACGCAGGCGGCGGCAAGCTCGATCGCCAGGGGCAGCCCCTCCAGCTGCCGGCACAGCCGGATCACGGAGGCCCGGTTGGCGGGGGTCAGGGTGAACGTGGGCTGCACGCGCTGTGCCCGGTCAACGAACAGTTGCACCGCGTCGGCGCGGTCGGCCCGCGGCCCAGCATCAGGGTGGGGCAACCCCAGGCCCTCGACCACGACCACCTGCTCCTCGCGCAGGTTCAGCCGCTCGCGGGAGGTGGCGAGGAGGCGTAGGCCCGGCACGCCCTCGATCAGCCGAAGGAGCAGCGCCGTGAGCGCCGGCGCCTCGGCAGGGCCAAGCAGCTGCTCCAGGTTGTCGAGCACGAGCAGCAGACGGCGCCCGCGCAGGGCGGCGAGCAGCTGCTCCTCAGCGGGGCGGGATCCGTGCAGGGTCACACCGAGGGCCTCGGCCAGGGCCAGCGCAACATTGCCGGCGTTGGCCAGCGGCGCGAGCTGCGCGACACCGACCCCGTCGGGGAAGGCGGGGTCAGCGGCGAGGTCGGCGGCAACCTGCAGCGCCAGGCTGGTCTTGCCGACGTCGCCCAGCCCCACAAGCGTCACCAGCGGGCGCGGGCCGTCACGCAGCCGCGCCACGAGCGCAGCCCGCTCGGCGTTGCGGCCGAACAGTTCCACGGCAGCAGCAGGCCGACGTGGCGCAAGCAGCGCCGGCCCGTCCTGGTTCGGCGGCGTCCCGTCCTCCGCGTGGCCATCGGCCCGCGCTGCCGTGCCGTGCCCGCCGTCCGGCACTGTGCTCATGATGGCCCCCTGAGCCGACGAGTAGCTCCGTGGGCCCAGTGTACCACGGCGGTCGCGCCGCAGCCAGGGGCGACAATAGCTCTGGCAATAGCTCCGCAGAGCCAGGGCAAAGCGCTCGTGCTCTCGTATGCTCAATCTCATCCGCGCCTGGCTCCAGCAAGGTGTCAGAAGCGCGGCGCTACCTTGATAACACGCGACGCATACCCCTGCGATGCTAGCAGGAGCAATGCTCCAAAGGAGACACAGCCACATGGCTACGACAACGCTTTCTGCTCCCGAGCAGACCAAGCCGGCCCCCCGCCGCATCTACCACCCGATTCAGAAGGACTACGCCACGTTCCTCGAAACGAGCGCACAAACTGGCGGCAAGCGGACGCTCATCGAGGTCGAGCTCGCGCCCGGCGGCGGCAATGTACCGCACTACCACGACGCCTTCGACGAGCGCTTCGAGGTGCTTGAGGGCGAGTTGGAGGTGTTGGTGGGCACTCAAACCCACACGCTGCGCCCGGGCGACACCAAGACCGCCTTCGCCAACACGCTCCACAACTTCAAGAACCCCACCGGGAAGACAACGCGCTTTCTGAGCGACATCCAGCCGGGCAGCACAGGGTTCGAACAAACGCTGCAGATCCTGTATGGCCTCGCGACCGATGGCAAAGCCAACAAGCAGGGGCTGCCCACGAACATCTACCACCTCGCCGTTCTGCTTGTTCTCGGCGACTCGCGCCTGGGCGGGGGGGCTTCGCTGCTGATGCCCATGTTCCGACTTCTCGCGGCGCGGGCGCGCAAGAAGGGCATCGAGCAGGAGCTCATCCGAACGTACTGCCAGTAGGGCGGCGAGCACGGTCGTTGCAAAGGCGCGGGGGTGAGGCCGGAACTGCTCGCGGGCCTGCCCGCCATCAGCACCCCCGGCATGAGCTTCGACCAGACCGAGCTGCGCGCCGCCGTCGGGCAGACCGTCGCCCTGCCGGGCCACGCCGAGGCGGGGATGCGCGGCACGCTTGTTGTGACGGAGTGAGCGCGTGGTGCTCACCTGTAGCACGCGCTATCGCAAACAATAGCTATTGCAACGGCGCATGGCCTGCTCCATGCAGCGCCACGCGCCGTACATAAGGAGACCCACACTATG
>Ga0105046_10001658_pt1 | contig 34458 bp, 20 predicted proteins | sample MAT03_FD_78385 | JGI IMG/M metagenome (GOLD analysis project Ga0105046, IMG submission 78385) | Freshwater microbial communities from Lake Fryxell liftoff mats and glacier meltwater in Antarctica - MAT-03 (megahit assembly) | ecosystem: Environmental > Aquatic > Freshwater > Ice > Liftoff... | reverse complement strand
ACAATTAATGGCGTTGCCGACATGGCAGGAAATGTAACTTCCGGTCTTGAGACAGAATTCGCAATCTATACAACACAACTTTACGATGTTGTAATTAACGAAATTTTCGCAGACATAGAACCCCAACTTGCATTGCCACTCGGCGAATATGTTGAACTGTATAATAATTCGATTTTAGATATCGATTTAACCAATTTTAAAATGGCTGACGCTTCAAGCGAAAGCGATGGATTTCCAACTTATGTATTACCCGCAGGCGGATATGTAATTTTAGTTGACGACGGCGCATTAGATTTATTTACAGCATATACTAATGTAATTGGTGTTACTTCCTTTCCTTCACTTAATAATGATGGCGACGATTTGAAACTTATTAGTCCCGAAGGCAATATAATTCATACCGCATTTTATACTTTAGATTGGTACAATAATGCAGTAAAAGAAGACGGTGGTTGGAGTTTAGAAATGATTGATCCAAATAACCCTTGTCAGGAAGGCCAAAACTGGACAGCATCAACCAATACGAACGGTGGCACACCAGGAGTTATTAATGCAGTAAACGCGTCTAATCCTGATGAAACGCCACCTGCTTTAACCGATGTTTATCCGCTTTCCATAGATACACTTATTGTTTCGTTTGATGAAAAAATTAAATTGGAAAATGTATTAATTACTGATTTTAATATTGTTTCAAATATTGGCGAATTAATTACACCAATTGCACTTATACTTGATGATGCAAATCCATTTATTATTGGTTTGGTTTTATCGGCACCACTTACTACTGGCACTATTTATACGTTAACGGTTAATAATATTAGCGATTGTAGCGGCAATGAAATTAATTTATTTAATTCAGCACCTTTTGGTTTACCAGAGCCAGCTTTAGCAAACGATGTAGTAATTAATGAAGTGCTATTTAATGCAGTTACTGATGGATTTGATTATGTAGAAATTTATAATCGCTCTGCTAAAATAATTGATTTATCGACTTTAATTATTGCAGAGATGGATTTATTTGATACACTGAATGTTATCGAATATGGAGCCGTAAGCGCAAGCGGTAGATTGTTATTTCCAGGAAGTTATTTATGCATGTCTGCGAATTCATTGCAGGTAACCGAACAATATTTTGCAATAGACACTGGTAATTTTATTGATGTAAATGATATGCCAAGTTATACTGATAACGAAGGTATTGTTGCACTGCTGGATCAAACATTAAATGAAATTGACCGATTACATTTTTTCGATGATTGGCAATATGCAATTTTAAGCGACGACGATGGCGTTGCTTTAGAGCGCGTAAATTTCGACTTTAAAACACAAGATGAAAATAACTGGAATAGCGCTGCGGCGGATGTTCATTTTGGCACGCCCGGATATCAAAATTCCGTATTCGGAGCTATAACAAATAATGGCTCAATTGGAGTTGAATACACAACCTTTTCACCCGATGGAGACGGATTTAACGATTTACTTGTAGTAACATATGCTACCCCCGCCGAAGGTTATACAGGCAGCTTTCAAATATTTAATGCACAAGGGAAACTGGTTAAACAACTAAGTAATAATACAACTTTAAGTCGCGAAGGGTTTTTAACCTGGGATGGACTAAACGAAGATAATGAAAAAAGTGCTTCAGGAATTTACATTGTTTATGCAGCGCTTTTTGACTTAAATGGCAACACAAGTAAGTATAAAATCAAGTGCACACTTGTAAGAAAGCAATAAGCCTTCAGCAGATAGCAAAGTAAATTTTGACGGAGTTCCTTATATGTTTTATGTCATTGATTAAAATACGTCAACAGCCTAATTGCAACCCCAAATTACTGAATTTCGCAAAAGCATGTGCAAGATTGACAATTTTGACGCAATAATTGCAGATTTATATCCCGAAAGTGCACTTTTAATAATTTTCTACTAATACTTATTGACATAACTGGGGCAAAGCCGTTTTTGTGAAAGAGCTTGCCAATTAACCTTTGCATCAACCAAATGATAATAATTATGCGAGGCGTTTTTTTAATAATGATGGTTTTCGTTTTAGCAATTGAAACGAGGGCACAAGCAGCTCAAGAAGCAAGATTTGAGGTTGCTGGAGCAAAACAGTTTAATCGCTCATTTACCCTGCAACCCTTTTCCCCAACTACTGGCTCCCTAAAATTTAACTATAGCCAGGTAATGGTTAAAAACCTAACTATTAATTTCGGACTAGGCATTATAGGTCCGCACACGGCTAATGTAAGCCTACAAAGCAGAGGGATAACGGCTAAATCGGGGGTGAAAATGTATTTTTCACCCGATTATTACACAGCCGACATGAAAAAATACAGCGACTTTCAAGGTGGTTACTTTGAACCGGAATTAGCAATTAGCGTATTCGCTTATCACAATACATTTGAATCGAGAGAAAAACAAAACTTTAGTTCCGCAATTTTACTTAATTTTGGAAAACAACGTGTAGTTGGCAACCAGTTTTTAATTGAAGCGTGGATAGGACTTGGCTATTGTTTAAATAACAATGGTGATTATGGGGAACCTGCCTATAAATATGAATTTGTTGCAATGCAAGAGCTTGGATTGGCATTTACTTCGGGCTTTGCAATTGGATTTTTAACCAAATAATAAATTTTTTCAAATAGATTTATAATTAAAATTAGTATCAATTATAAATTGTACATAATATAAATCATAAACAATTGCAACGCGCAAAAAGGCAACTGCTTATAATAAGTTTTAGTTGCTGATTTGAAACAAAATTGTTGCATACACAAATAGAAATTAATGAAAGTTTTAGTAACAGGAGCGGACGGTTTATTGGGTAGCAATTTGGTGCGCAATTTACTTTTAAAAGAATTTGAAGTGCGCGTTTTGCTTCATCCCTCTTCCAAATCAAAAACACTTAACGGCTTAAAGGTAAATAAATTCACTGGCGATATTCTTGAAATTGATTCGTTGCAACCCGCATTAAAAAACTGCGACGTTGTTTTTCACGCCGCTGCAAGCACTAGTGTTTGGCCTGCCCGCTCAAAAAAGATTCGAGCAATTAATATTGAAGGCACACGGAATATGGTTGACGCCTCGATTACAAATAATGTAAAGCGCTTTATTTACATTGGCTCAGCTAGCGCCGTGAGCAATGCTATTAAGGAAGATTTGGAAACAGGAAAAATTACTAATAAATTCGATTTAGATTATATTGAATCAAAACAGCAAGCAATGAAATTGGTAATGAATGCATCGGAAGAAAATAAATTAAATGCAACAACCATATTACCAACATTCATGATTGGCGCATATGATTCACAACCATCTTCAGGAAAAATGATTTTGTCGGCGGCTAAAGGAAATGTTAAATTTAGCAGCAGTGGTGGCAAAAATTTTGTTCACGTAAAAGACGTTGCAGAGGCAGCAACCAATGCTATAGAATTAGGCTCAAACGGAAAATATTACATTGCGGGAAATGAAAATTTATCGTACCACGATTTTTTAATTAAGGTTTCAAAAATAGTAGGCGTTTCAGAACCATGGTTGAAATTACCCGATTGGCTGATAAAATCGGCCGGCGCAATTGGTAGCGCTTATGGCAACCTTACCCAAAGGCCACCAATATTAAGTTACCCAATGGCATGTATAGGATGTGAAAATCAATTTTTTAATATTAACGACGCCGTAACTGAATTAAAGATGTCGAAAACACCAATAGATGTTGCAATTGCAGACTGCTACCAATGGTTTAAAAGTGAAGGTTATTGTTAATTTGTTGAATAAGCGCAATGTGGACTAATAAAGTAGTTATTATAACCGGTTCAAGCATGGGAATTGGCTTTGCACTTGCGAGGGAGATTGCAAAAAATGGGGCTAAAGTAGTTTTAAACGGCAGTAATTCAACACGATTGGAAGAAGCTGGACGACAATTAACTGAAGAGGGATTAGACGTTACAACAATTGAAGCGGATATTTCCAATTTTGAAGCATGTAATAATCTAATAGCTTCCACTATCAAATTACACGGAAAAATTGATGTGCTTATTAATAATGCCGGAGTATCTTCTGAAGCGTCAATTGAAGAAATAAATCACGAAGTGTTTCAAAAGGTTATAGCAGTAAATTTAATTGGAGTCTTTAATATGACTAAACTGGCTATACCCTATCTGAAAATTCAAGGTGGTAATATTTTATTTATTGGAAGCGTGGCTGGCTTTCATGGAATTGCCAATCATGCAGCATACTGTAGTTCTAAAATGGCAATCACTGGATTTGCGGAGTCGCTGAAAATTGAATTACACAAAACTAAAATACATGTTGGAATTGCTTATTTGGGCTTTGTAGAAAATAGCAAATCTAAAACAATACTTAACAAAAATGGTGATCGCATACCTCAACCTGCAAGAAACAATGTTAGCAAAATGTCGCCTGAATCAATTTCGAAAAAGTTGATACGGATGATAGAAAAGAAAAGATTTAAAAGTGTTTTTTCACCCGTTGGCAATTTTGCATATTTATTAAACAGAATTTCGCCAACGCTAATGAATTTTATTTTAACCAGAATTCATTTAAAAAGGTATATGGAAAAGGGAAATCGTTAGCAGTTTATTCTGCTTAAATTTTACTAAAATGGGTTTAACCTGCATAACAAACAATTTGAAAAGAGCATGTTATTGGAAGGAAACATCTGATTTTATTACATATTATAATATGTTACGATTTCTTTTGCTGGTTCCAGGTTTAATTATAATAAAGTGTCAAGAAAAGTTATATATGGACTTTTCTTGACACTTTTTTTGGAAGCAATTATATTTATGAATGATGTGCCTACTTTACAGTTACCCTAACGCCTTCGCTGTGACTAGTAAATTCTGGAGCATACATACATTGAATTGTTGTGATACCATTACTAAAATTGCCACTATGTGCAACACGTAAAGGATATTCAAATACATATGTTCCTTTGCGCAAATAGGAAATAAAGAAGTTGGTTGCAGCATCACCTGTTGCTTCGTAATATCCTAGACCATCTTGATATTTATATTCACTCATTACATTTACTGGCTCAAAACCAGCAGCGCGCATGTCTTTCATGTGCACATATTCCATATCGCGGTCTACGCGGATTTCAATGCGCACTTTTACTAAATCACCAACTTGTAAAGTGCTGTTTTTATCAATTGGTTTAATTATAGGACCGGTTGCTGAGTTTTGCTGAAGAAATAACTGCTTATTAATTTGTAAATTATTATTACTTGCAGTTACCTTATCAATATCCTCAAAATATTGCCAATACATTGCACCATAACTCAGCGAATTATTAGCGGAAGGCTTAACATTTATCTTGCCGAAATCAGGTTTAATATCAGTGCCCAACCAATTTGTTTTAAAATAACCAGTGCCGGCTTCAACGCTTTCTGGCTTAACCAATAAATTGCCTACTGTAATTACAGCGATTTCTTTATTGCTCAATAAATTTGTTCCGCGCAGCAATAATGCATAGCAAGCTTCTGCTGTTGCACGAGTTGTTTTCCAATCGGTAGTTTGTTTTTGACGTAATAACCAAACTTTTAAATCTTCAACCGCTACATCATCTTTGGCAACTTCACCAAATACCTCAATCATTAAGGCTTGTGTTTCAATTGGCGCTTGATACCAATAATATCCAGCAGTATTCGATTTCCAATACATGCCCATTTCATCAGAACGCAAACTAAATTCTTTTAGTGATTTTGTTATAGCAAGCGCTGTTTTACTTTCAGCATTGCGTTGCATAATTAACGCAATCATTCCTTTTTCATATAAACTATAGCTAGTCCAGAATTTTTTTGCTTGACCTAAATAGTATTTTCTAGCGTCCTCTTGTTTTGCACTTAGCCCAACACGTGTGTTTAAAAAATAACTTGATGCATACAAATATTGTATAGTGATATTGCTAGGAATATGTTCTGCTTTATCAATTTTGTTTTTCTCTAAGTTTTCATAATCTTCTAATATGCGGTTATTGCAATAATCTAGTGCTCTGTCCAACATGCTGTTTAATTGCATGTCTGTGGCTGCATTGGTCACCCCTAATTGTTGTAAATGAGCCAAACCAGTTACGATGTATTGCGTTATATATCTATCATCTTCATAACCTTTAAACCAAGGCCAACCACCATTAGGCAATTGCATTTTTTCTAATTTATTCAAGGCCGTTTTAAGCTCGTTATCCATTCTGTTAATATCGAATAATAGCGCAACGCGTTTTTTACGTTCAGTTTCATTTTGTGCCTGTAAAACCCAAGGTGTTTCTTCCAATAATAGTTGTTTCAGTTCTTGGTTTTTTTCTAAATTAGATGTTAATGATGTTGCATTGCTTTTCCATGATTCGAAAACGCGTTTAATTTCAGGGTCCGAATTAGCAATGTTATAAGCGATGCTGTTTGCATAATAGCGACTAAATACTTGCTCGGCACATTCGTAAGGATATTCCATCATATAAGGCAGCGCTTGCACTGCATACCATGCTGGATTACTCGTATATTCTAACGTAAGGCTTTGGTTTCTAATTGATTCAGATCTACCAGAAGTTAACAACCTGTCGAATGAAAAATCTTTTGGCTTTGTTCCGCGCACCCACAATGGCAAAGCCTCGGTTACTAAAATACGATTACTTAAAATTGGTAATGCATTTTCTTCACCATCGGTAAAAGTACCTGAGGCTGCTTTTACTTTATATACAATAGCATTATAACCTTCGGGTATTTTTATTTTCCAACTAACTGGTGCGCTACCTTTTGCATTAGCACTAAAATCGACGGTACCATTTTTATTAGCAAAAACAGCATCAACGGGTTGCATAGTATGTGCATCAAATAATTCGAGCGAAGCCTTTCCACTTAATTTACTTTCTGTAAGATTACTCACCTTGGCCGTAAACGTTAACTCATCTCCTTCACGCAAAAATCTTGGTGCATTTGGTTGAATCATTAATTCTTTTTGTGTTATAACTTTATCAAATAATTGAGCCGTTTGCATATCTTTAGTGTGCGCATAAGCCATAAAGTTCCAGGTTGTAAGTGCTTCCGGCATTGTAAATGTAATTGCAATTGCACCGTTTGAATCAGTTTCCAAATGAGGATAAAAGAAAGCAGTCTCGTTTAGATTAGTGCGTGTTGCAACTGCAGCTAAATTTGGATTAGGTAAAGCAATATTTAATACCGATTCTTCAACTGGAGCGTTCGCATTTAATTCATTAGCAAAGAAGCCATCTTCTTTTTTTGATAATTTAATGTTTGGTTCATCTGCTGATTTACTTGCATTCGCATTTTGAACCATCATCAATTCACCCTTAAATCTGGAGCCGCGCAAACTATTGCTATCGTATAAATAATTTCCACCCCAATATAATCCAAACCAGTTTAACTCGTTGTAAGTGAAACCAGTATAAATTCCTTGGCGCCACCAACTCTCGTCTGTATAAATAAAGGTAGCACCATTTTGAAAAGTAGCACCTGTCCAATATTTATAGTTGTAATAATTAGGCCAACTTATTCCAGGCCAATAGTGGCCTTTAAACGCATCAAGCGATGCATCATACATGTTAGCCAATAATTCAGCCGCAACTTTTTCGCCATTATTTCCAGTGATTTTAATTTTCCAAGTTTCAGTTGCACCAGGTTGCAATTTATCGCGATGTGTTTCTAACGACACATTAAGTTGCTTGTTATCCCATGGTACATTTATAAAGTATTGTTGACTGTAAAATCTGCCGTCTTTAATAAAACAAATTTGTGCAGATATACCACCTCTGTCAGCTTCTGTTACCGGAATTTCAATATCCAACATAGATGTATTGGCGCCACGATTCATGTTTTCGGGTAGTTCAATCCATTTTCTAGCACTGCTGCCATCGCCCCTTGAAATTTCTAAAAGTACCATTACATTTTTGGCGCTACTGCCAATATTAATAATCGCATTTTCTCCCGGTTTGTAATTACTGCTTCCGGTAGTGGAAAAATTGTATTTTGGTGCAACAGCATAATTGCCATTATTTAATACATCGAAATATTTTACAATCTTAATTACTTCTCCGCTTTTATCAATTGTGGTGAGCTCAATTTTATAAGTGCCTTGTTTTAATTCTGAGGTATTTATAACTAAAGTGTCACTTTTTTCGGTGGTCCATGTGGTTTCTAATACACTGTTTAGCACCGGCCAAGTATACATGTTGTTTTCATCCGCATATAAATCATTGGGAAATAATTTATAATAAGTTTCCTTATTTACAGTATGCACATCTGGTTGTTGCCAGGTTCTTTCTCGGAAAAGCTTTTTAGGTGCAGCTATTGCGTAAATTATTGCTTTTCCAGATGCTGGTAAAGGTGTGCCATTTAAATTAGTTGTACTTAATTTAATTGTTGTGTTTTTACCAGCTGATATAGATGTTGGTGCATCCGCAAATAAATTAACAGATGTAAATCCAACAGTTACATAAGCCTGACTGCTTCGTGTTTCTCCAGCAACATCTGTTATGTCAACATAAACGGTATATGAAAATTGTGGCAATAATTTTTTATCTGCACTTAAATCAGCAATGGCTTTAAACGTTACTTCAAATTTTCCATCACCATCGGTGCTTGCTATGCCATTTGTTATTTCCATATCTGGTGTATTAGGCATTGGTTTTCTCCACCAACTATAATCATTGTAGTAATATGGATAAAAAGTATTGCGCACTACTCGATATGCAACTTGAGCGTTATCAATATTTGCTCCAGCATACGATAGTGCTTTGCCTGTAATTGTTATGCTATCTCCCAAAACAAAATTACCTTTTGCGGGGTCGGTGGTAACGGAAAAAGTTGGGCGTTTGTATTCTTCTACTGAAATGTTAGCAGAACCACTTTCGTTTTGTATACGCATTTGTCCAGTTAGGCCACCCGCTGGCGCTGTAAATGTTCCGTTAAATGAACCGAATTCATTTGTAGTAACATCAAGCGATGCAATTTTTTGACTATTAACATCATAAAATGTTACGGTTGATTTTTTATTTGCCATTACATTTTGCGATTTACCATTATTTGCGCTTTCAACCATTATACCTTTAAAATAAACCGTTTGTCCAGGGCGATAAATTGACCTGTCGGTAAAGAAATAAGTAGTTGTTACTGCACGATCAGAAAGTCGTTCTTGTTTTGATATGTAATAATTATCAAATGCTCTTATAAAATCGTCGCCCTTGGTTATGTTAAAAGTAAAGTAATAATAATCTTTAATAAGTGGATCACTCACTGAAAATAAACCGTTATCATCTGTTTTGTACGACTTTAGTGCATTGTATTTATATACGCGTTTATCGTAATCATATTCTTTTCTAAATGTTTGAACGCTTGCGCCTTTTACAGGTTTACCAGTAGTGCGGTCCAACACATAAAAATCTTTATTCATATTATTATTGTAATCAGAACCAGTAGCTATGTACGACAAATTAGAAACACAAAGTTCTTGTGCTATTAATTTATTTCCGCTACTAGTAAAGGCATTGTTTTCGCTCGCAACTAAATAGTAACTACCAATTGGAAGTTCATCGATTTTTATTTCAGTAAAATGGTTTTGATAATCACCATCAACTGGCAATAATTGATGCCAAGATTTTAGCACGGGATATTTTTCAAGTGCAGTAAATTTTTCATCGTAACCCATTACTTCAATCATGTCCATCTGTTCAGGCGTAACTTTTACAATACGCAGAAACATAGTATCGATATTGCGAAAGCTTACACCTGCTCGAAAAGGTTTTTCAGGAACCACAACCGCTTCGGCTGTTAAGGTGAATTCTTTTTGTAAAATGGATTGTTTAAGCGCAGCACAATTTTGAGCACCTAAACTTTGCGGAAATTTATTAATGGCAGCATCACAAATTTCTAAAGCCGTTTTGTACTCCCATTTATATGCATTGCCCGCCAAGGGAGCATAATTAGATCCAAGTGCATAGTGATGTTGCGCTAGCAAGTAACTAATTTGAGTTGAACTACTATCGTTGCTATATAATTTTTCTTCAGCTATTAATGCATTTAAATATAGACTATCCTTATTAGCTAAGCTGGCATTGTTTTTTGCAAATGCAAATCGTTTTATATCAACATCAATTAATGCTGCTGGATATGGATCGTATAAGTGCGCGCGTGTAAGGTCTTGTAATATTCTAAGTGCTAATAATTTTTTGGCATCAACATCTGGGGTAACAAATTCAAATCCTGCAAATGCTTTATTGCTTCCAAAAACAACTGGATTGTCAATTGTAAACGCATAAGCCGGCTCAGTAATATATGCTTCATCGTTCATTAAAAAATCTAATGTGCGATGTGCAAGAAAGTCGTAAACAGTTGGGCGCATTAATTGGCCATACTTATCACCTTTCGTTAATATTGCACTAAACTTATTAATTTTTACATTCTTTAGTTCTTCACGGTTGGCAATTGATGCAACATATAAATCATATGTTTTACGATGCAACATTGTAACATCCCAAGTGCTGATATCATTATTTTCGAAATCCGCTGTTGGTGTGCGGTTTGCAAACTGCCATCGGTTATTTTGGTAATAATTCCAATAAATTTCTGCTAGCATATTTTGAAATATGCTTTTAGTAACACCAGAAGCGCTTTCCACTTCCAATGCAAACAAGTTGATGGCTTTTAATTGTGCATCTTCTTGAACCATGTTGATATACTTTGCTTTATATATAACTGATTTAATTAGCTGTTCATCATTTTTTTCAACTTTTGCATAATTGTAAATTTTTTCTACTGCAGTTAGTGCAGATTCTGGTAGTGCTTGTTGCTCTAGCGAGTCAACAACTTTCCATTCGGCATCATAACCGTTCCATGAATCTTCTTGAGTGTTTATAATAGTTTGTATTGAAATCGCTGCAATTATGGCTCCTGCAATTATCATTATTGCAACGAACATTATACTTTTCCGCTTCATATTTAGTGTTGTTTTGTTCTAAGTTAATCTAAATTATAACATTAAATTACTATTGAGATTCAGTATCAGCTCAAATTGCATAAAACAAAGGTTTTTATTTTAAAATACTTCGTTTCAAATATATCATCAGCACAATGTCTATCCAGAAGTGTGCTGTTATTGAAGCATAAATTCCTGTATTTAGCAATAAATAGCCGAAACCGGCGCTAATTATTAACAAAACCGTGCCATAAATAAATAGTGGTCGGTCTTTTGGATTTAAGTATCCGTGCAAGGCAATAAAAAGGAAGGCAGTGGGCCATATACCAAGCCAGGGTTGAATTGCACCTCGAAAAAATAGCTCCTCTCCAACGCCAGCACAAAACGACAAAAAGAAGATGTCAATTGTTGAAACATTAAACTTCTGCAGTAAATCGGCGAAAAAACCACGTGTGCCATCAAGCATTTTTCGTTGCAGCAAAAATGTAAGCGGAATTAACGTTATGAATGCATACCCGGAACCAATCAGGAACTGTCTTCCAAAGTCAAAAAGTGAAATAAAAAAATACTTATCAATCAGTTGGTTGTGAAAAAAATAAATCAGCGCAAGCCCAATACCACCAAAACCCAAAAGGGTAACCAATCCGGCAATAAGCACATGTTTTTTTGAAGCTTTTAGCGAGCCCATTTAATAGTGGAATTACTGACCTGTTTAGAAGTGGTTACGTGCCCGTCGTAAGAGTCGGTTAAGCTCATTCCCTGGGCAATTTTCATGAGAATTGGCCAGCCTGTTTTTTCTTCTACTTCGCCCGTGCCCTTTATATAGGCAGTAAATTTGATATTTGCCATTTGAGATAATAATTCTGCCGGAATTTGACTTTTATCGATTTCAATAACTGTATTAAAATTGATGTAGGCAATTCCATCTCTTCTGTCGGCTAGTGTGTAGCTATTTTTTAACATAATTGGCACGCCTTGTAGTTGTGAACCGGCTGTATAATTCCATGTTTCGCCAATTTTTATTGTTGTATCGGGATAGGTGATAAAGTAGTTTTCAAGGTTATCGGTAGGTGTTCCAATTTGGGCTGCAATGTATTGATCGGGAATGTCTTGGCCAATTACAGCTCTCACTTTTTTAATAATAGCATCATAACCTTGAACATCAGTGCCTTCGCCGGCTGTGTTCATTATTATAGTGAGCGGACTGTTCACTAAACAATCTTCAACCTTGCGTCCCATATCTGCTTGCGGGTCGGTTAAAGCCTTGCCATATTTATAAACAATTGTAGAAGTATCGGTTTTAATTGTTTCACCAGCATCGGTTAAAAGAAATTCCATTTTATAACTGTTGTTTTCACGACTTAAAATGCGCAAACTTACTTTAGCATACTTGTTCGATTTTAAGGTCATTTTTACACTATCCTGTGCTTCATTTATAGTGTAGCTGCTTGTATTTTCAATATTATATGTTTTTCCAATTTCTGGTTGAAAGCGAAGTAATATTTCTTCGTTTGCAACAGGATTGTCTAAATTTATGGTAACGGCCGTGTCGTTTTGAACAACATTAGTGCTGTCGTTTAAAGTCTTATCTTTATCGTCAGAAACATTTTTTTTACATCCAAAAAAAATGGTTCCAGCAATTAAAACAACGAGCAATAAATATTTATTTTTAAGCATTTGTGGTTTTTACATTTGTTGTTCAGCGCATGACTGATTTGTCAGCCTGTTTAAAAAAACAATACAAACCAACAATGCAAAATTACGCGAATTACCATGCAAATTTCAACCAACCATAAAAAATCATTTGACGCTGCTTATCAATCGCTAAATGAGCACCAAATGTCTGCAGTAGATAATATTGAAGGCCCTGTGCTTGTAGTTGCGGGTCCTGGAACTGGTAAAACACAGATTTTAGCCGTTCGTATCGGGAAAATATTAATGGAAACCGATACAATGCCTGAGAATATTTTGTGTTTAACTTATACAGATGCAGGCACCATTGCAATGCGCAAGCGTTTGCTCGATTTTATTGGTCCCGACGCCTACCGAGTTCATATTTATACTTTTCATGCTTTTTGTAATGATGTAATTCAGGCTAATCTCGACTATTTTGGAAAGCGCGAATTAGAGCCAATATCGGAGTTAGAAAATGTGAATTTAATTGAAGAAATTTTACAGGAATTACCTGTTGATCATCCTTTGAAAAAACTGCGTGGCGACAACAGCTATGAAGTAGGACGATTAAATAATTTCTTCAAAATGATGAAAGATGAAGATTGGGATGAAGCTAAAGTAAATAGTGCAATTGATGCCTATATCAACGATTTACCAAACAGAGAAGCATTTATTTATAAACGGGCAATTTCAAAAACCGGTGCTAAACCTGGCGATGTAAAGGTTAAAGATGTTCAGGCCGAAATAGATAAAATGGCAAAAACGCGGGCTGCAGCAAACTTATATCCAATTTATGTAGAACGGATGCGCGCAATTGGCAGGTATGATTATAGTGATATGATTTTGTGGGTAATTGGCGCTTTTCGCGACCCATCACCTACTGGTGAAAATATGTTGCGCAATTATCAAGAACGATATTTATATTTTTTAGTTGATGAGTTTCAAGATACTAATGGAGCACAGAATGAAATTTTAAATTTATTAATTAGTTATTGGGATGTGCCAAACGTTTTTGCCGTTGGCGACGACGACCAAAGTATTTATGAATTTCAAGGGGCAAGGGTAAAAAACATTATGGATTTTTACCAATCGTACCATAATGATATTAATGTTGTTGTGCTAACAGAAAATTATCGCTCACATCAGGCAATTTTGGATGCGTCGAGAATAATGATTGAGAAAAACCAGGAGCGTCTAGTTAATAAATTAGAGGGATTAAGCAAAGTGTTATCGGCAGCACATGCAGCGCGACAATTAATTACGGAACCGCTTATTATAGAATATCAAAATCCGGCACAGGAACATGCAGGTGTGTTGCTTGAAATAGAACAGCTATTAGCAAAAGGAGTACCTGCGGAAGAAATTGCCGTTTTATATCATAAACATGCTCAGGCAGAAGATTTGATTAATGTATTTGAAAAACGTGGACTTCCCTATCAGGTTAGAAAGAAAATTAATATTTTGGAAATACCACTGGTTAACCAAATGATTAATTTGTTAAAGTATATTAACGATGAATGTAGAAAAGCGCACAGCGGAGAATATATTTTATTTGAAATAATGCACTACCCGTTTTTTGACATTCATCCGCACGATATAGCAGCAATATCAGCATGGATTAGTTCGAAGCGCGACAGAACCATAACATGGCGCTCGGTAATTTCAGATTTTACTGTTTTAAGTACTATAAAGTTACGTAGCTACGACGCTATTGTAAAATTTGAAAAAAATAGTACAACCTGGTTACGCGAATCATTTAATTTAACACTGCAAATGTTATTCGAAAAAGTGTTAAACGAAAGCGGAATGTTGCAACATATATTAAAGGGAGAAAACAGGGTGTTTAACCTTGAGGTAATAACTACATTATTTGACCATATAAAATCAGAGGGACTTCGTTTGCCAAGACTCAATATGTATCAATATTTGGATACTTTACAACAAATGGAGATGCATGGAATAAAAATTGAAATTCAGAAATCAATTTCAAAAAAAGGTGGCGTTAATTTTATTACCACTCATTCCAGTAAAGGATTGGAATTTGAACATGTTTTTTTAATAGGCTGTAACAGCGACAAATGGGAAAAAGCGAGAGGAAATAATCAGAAGTTTTCGTTGCCAGATACGTTGACATTTACCGAAGGCAGCAATAAAATTGAAGGGCAACGACGATTGTTTTATGTTGCCATGACAAGGGCAAAACAGCATCTTGTAATATCTTATGCATCAAGTTCCAACGAAGGCAAAGTTGCTGAACCGTCATCGTTTATTGCAGAGTTAAAAGATGGAACAGGAATGGTGCAACATATTAAATCAATTCCTGAAGAAGTGCTCGCCGAATATAAAATTACTGCATTAATTGAATCACCGAAAGTGCAAATTGAATTGTTCGATAAAGATTATATCGCTCAGCGCGTGGAACATTTTGTAATGAGCGCTTCGGCACTAAATAGTTATCTTGATTGTCCAATTAAATATTATTTCGAACGCATTGTAGGTGTTCCTGCGGCAAAAAATGACAGCATGTCGTTCGGAACTGCCGTGCATTACGCGTTGCGCAGAATGTTTGAACGTATGAAAGAATCAGACAAACAGCTATTTCCAACAATTGATATTGTGTTGCACGATTTTTTATATGATATGCGTAGAAATGAGGATTCGTTTACTGAAAAACAATTTCAAAACAGAATGGATTTGGGCAAGCAAGTGCTTACAACCTACTATGATAAATATATTAATCATTTTAATAAAGTGGTGGTAACTGAGTATCCAATTCGAAATGTAATTATGGAGAATGTGCCACTCACCGGTGTGTTTGATAAGGTAGAGTTTTGGGGTAAAGATGTAAATGTTGTAGATTATAAAACAGGTAATTCAGACAGAAGCAAGGATAAATTATATCCACCAAGTGAAAAAAATACAGATGGTGGTGATTATTGGCGACAAATAGTGTTTTATAAAATTTTGCTCGATAATCAGAAACTCAAGCCATGGAAAATGGTAAGTGGTGAAATTGACTTCTTAGAAAAGAATGAGCATGGCGAATTAGTTAAATTTAGATTTGAAATTGTTCAATCGGAAGTTGATATTGTGCAAACTCAGATTAAAGATGTTTATCAACGCATAAAAAATCTTGAGTTTACTACTGGATGCGGTAAAGAAGAATGTCGTTGGTGTAATTTTGTAAAGGATCTTCAACAGCAATAAAATATTTTCAAATTAATTAATAGTTTTGAGTAATGATAAAACAAAATTATACTGTACATCCTTGGCATGGTATTAGTCCAGGCGCTAATGCACCCGAATCGGTTACCGCATTTATTGAAATAGTACCTACCGATACGGTTAAATATGAAATAGATAAACATAGCGGATTTTTAAAAGTAGACAGGCCGCAAAAGTATTCAAATGTTTTACCCTGTTTGTATGGGTTTATTCCACAAACGTATTGCGGCCAAAAAATTGGTGATTATTGTTCAGAAAAAACTGGTCGTAAAGGGATTTTTGGCGATGGTGATCCGTTAGATATTTGTGTGTTTACTGAAAGAAATATCACACATGGAAATATTATTGTTCCTGCAATTCCAATTGGTGGTTTTAGAATGATTGACGGTGGACAGGCAGATGATAAAATAATTGCCGTAATGTACCACGATGAAATTTATTCGAGTTGGGATGATATTGATCATCTCCCATTGTCGTTAGTAGAAAGATTAAAGCACTATTTTCTTACTTACAAGGCTATGCCTGGTGCACCCAATAAAGCTGAGATTACGCATCTCTATAATAAACAGGAAGCACAAGCTATAATTAAAGCTTCGATGGAAGATTATTTTAACTTGATAAAAGAGTGAGGGAGAGAAATGTGCTAATTTGATAATGTGCAAATATACCGATGTACCAATTTAACAACCTAAAATGTAATGTGCTGATGTGAAAAAGTGCTGATGTGATAATTTAACAGCATATAATTAATTGGCGGTGAGGGTGTTTGGTGAATGATATTTGTTATTATGGCAATAGATTTTTTGATCAGCAATAAATGAGGTGTGCATGAAAAAATAAATTAAAATTATTTGCAGAACTATTTGTTATTATAAGGCACTTTTTAATGCGAGATTAATATGAGCCAGGTGATGTTCGCAGTGCCAAGCGTAGATGGCGGTATGTGTGTAAAGCGTAACTTCTTTGCCACTTGATGGATGAATAAAAGTTTTGTTGTAATCATCGCTATGCATTGATTTTAATATAGCCACCCACCTTTCGTGAACGCCTTCAATAATTTTAATGGATGAATTAATATTGAAATTTTTACTGTCGCTTAAGTTTGCCCAATCGGACTCTTTGTATGCTTTAGCAATAGGCTTTTCTTCTGTAAGCGCTAATTTTAGTCGAATAATACTATTTATATGGCTATCTGCACAATGATGAACCACTTGACGAATTGTCCACCCGTCTGGACGATAAGTAGTATTTAATGCAGTATCAGACAGATTGATTGTAATGGCTTTTATTTTCTCAGGAAATGATTCAATGGTATCGATAAATGCTGATAACTGATTATCTGAAAATTCGGTTGGGGCGATAAATTTTCCTATAGGGTATTGAAGTTTTTGCATAGTTGCGGGTTTAATTGTATGATACAAATCTCTACATTTTTTAGTTCTGTAATTTTTTTTCTTAGAGTTACCTCAAATTTTAACCATTGCGTATCTTAGTGTTTTCAGTAAACCATTATTTAGCGACTTTATGCCGGAAAAAACAAGTTTATATGCACCATTATTAGTTGAAACAGCTTGGGAAGTATGCAATCAGGTGGGTGGAATTTATACCGTTGTAAGGAGTAAAGCTCCTGAAATAGTTGATAGGTGGACTGGTAATTATTGTTTGCTCGGGCCCCTGCTACAAACCAAATTGCCAGCCGAGTTTGAAGAGGTTTTTGATTTTGAGGATGATTTCGGGCAAGCTGTTTTAGCAATGCGGAAGCAAGGTTTTGAGCTGTATTACGGTCGTTGGTTAACCGACGGAAAGCCAAAAGTTGTATTAATTTCTCCCATGCAGGTTTACGACAAAGTAAAGGAAATTAGAACATCATTATTGCATGATCACAAAATAAATATTTTTAATCCTGACGACCTTTTGCAACAAGTAATTGCATTTGGTTACATGGTTACCCAATTTTTTATAACGCTTGAGTCGCAGCAAAAGGGTAATCCGATTATTGCACATTTTCATGAATGGATGACTGGTATGCCAATCGGTACCATCAAGAAGGATAAATTACGGATTAAAACAGTATTTACAACACACGCAACATTATTAGGTAGGTATATTGCTGGTAGCGACGATAATTTTTATCGCAATTTAAGTAATTACGATTGGCTTCAAATGGCGCAAAAGTTTAATATTGAACCTCAAACACGTTTGGAACGATTAGCGGCAAACGATTGCGATGTGTTTACAACAGTAAGTGAAATTACAGGCAAAGAATGTGAGTTTTTATTAGGGAGAAAACCGGATATCATTTTACCAAATGGAATTAGTCTGCCTAGGTTTTTGGCAACGCACGAGTTGCAAAATTTGCACGGACAGTTCAGAAATAAAATTGATGAATTTGTGATGTCGCATTTTTTCCATTCCTATACATTTGATTTAGATAAAACGGTTTATTTTTTCACTTCAGGTAGATATGAATATCATAACAAGGGTTATGATGTTACGCTGGAAGCGCTGAGGCGATTGAATGAAAGGATGAAAAAAGAAAATACCGACAAAACGGTAGTCATGTTTTTTATCACAAAACGACCGTTCGATACCATTAATCCTTTAGTGCTGCAATCGCGCGCCGCAATGGACGATATTCAAAGTACTTGCGAAGAAATGTTAAAGCAGATAAGAGAAAAACTGTTTAAGGCCGCAGCCTCAAATGTTGATCCGAATGTGCCTGAGTTAAATGATTTTATTGATGATTATTGGAAATTTCGCTATCGCAAACAAATACAAAGTTGGAAAAGCGATTTTTGGCCAATTGTTGTAACACATAATTTGAAAGATGATGCTGGCGATGAAATATTAAATTATTTACGCAGTCACGATTTAATTAATAAGCCAGGCGATAAAGTAAAAATGGTTTATCATCCCGATTTTGTTGCGGCAACATCACCATTGTTTGGAATGGAGTATCCTCAATTTGTAAGGGGATGTCACTTGGGTGTATTTCCAAGTTATTATGAGCCTTGGGGATATACACCATTAGAGTGCGTAGCACGAGGTGTTCCAGCGGTAACAAGCGATTTGAGCGGATTTGGAAATTATTGTCAAACAAAATTTCGGAATCTCGACGAAAAAGGAATTTACATCGTTAAGCGAAAAACAAAAACGTTCGATGAAAGCGCGGATGAATTATGTGAAATGATGTACAATTTTGTTCAACTAAGCCGACGTGAACGCATTATACTTAGAAATACTGTAGAAAGCTATGCTGAAAATTTCGATTGGAGCAATCTTGCTGCTAATTATGAGAAGGCATATAAGCTTGTGCTGCAGGGTAAGTGAATAGATTGGTTTCGCCCGAAATAAAGATTAATAATAATAAATAAAAAGCCCCGTTACATCATGCAACGGGGCTTTTATAATAATGTAGTAATTACAATTTAACGATATTACCAGAAGTTACTGCATCACCAGCTACTACGCGATAGATATAATTACCTGCAGGAATTGCAGTTACATCTACATTGTAAGAGTGGATACCAGCAGCTTCATTGCTGTTGTTAATTGTTAATACTTCCTGACCCATTAAGTTAACGATGCTGATAGCAACTTCGCTAGCATTTTGTAAGCTAAAGCTAATTGTAGCGTTAGTTGTTACAGGGTTTGGAGATACTGCAACAGCAGAAATAGGATTTACATCCTCAACACTTAAAACGATAGGGTCGCTACCATCACATCTGAAACAAGCATCCCAGCAGTATTGTAACATTATATCTGCATCAGGAATTACTAAAGCACGGTTGATGTTTCCACCGCCATCGTCAGTACCACAACCATTAGTTGCAATAGTGTTAGTTGTATCAGTTCCTTCGTTGGTTCCCCAGTCGTTGTTAACGAATTTGTAAGGCTGAGTCAAACCAATTGAAGATGTAGGATAAGTAACAATAATACCCCAAACGTTGCTACCCATGTCCGTTAAAGCACATGTAGGATCTGAAGGAGTCCAAGCAGCCATAGCAGCAGCACCATTCATTGCACCTGTAGCAGCGAAGTCGCCACCGATTCTGATTCCACCCGCACCCAACGTGTTGCCGGCAGCTAAATAGTTTGTAACGTCTACCATATAGGTAACATTTACCTGCGCATTAACCGCTCCAGCTACAAACAAAATTGAAAGTAAAGAGTAAATTTTTTTCATGTCTAATTAGTTTTTTTAAGCTTAAAAATAAAATTTCAGCATAAAGTTAAAGATTATTTTAATATGAAGGATTGATTTTTTAACAAGATTATTCTAAATGAATTCAATTATGTACAGTCAACTAGCCGCCTATTTTTCCCAAAATAAATATGCCGATTGCGTTTCCTTGAGTAGCACCATTATATAATGCTGCATGGAAATGAATACCTGCGTATAAACGACTGACACTAGCCTCGTTAGCAGCAGCATTAAATGAATTAAATGCCCTTGGAGCAAATCCGTAAGCGGTTAAAATGGAATCGGTAAACACCAAATTGTCGCCAATACAATAAGTAAGGATTGTTGCACATGCGGCTGAAATTGTGCTATGCCCAGAGCTGTACTCAGGAAAAGCGGGTGTGATTATATAAGGCTGCCAGGCTGGATTTATATACTTTTTAATGTAAGTTTCGGGCCTCACTATATTTGTCGCGTATTTAATATGCCAGCATGCAATAAACGCATCGGCCATAGATAGTGATGCAAGCGCATAAATATAGGCTGCTTTTATAGACGATATTTCTTGGTTTTGCATTACAGTGCGAGCAATACTTAGCCAATGGCCAGCAGGAGAAATCTTTTTCTTGCCAAGCTGTAAATGCCCGACATAAGCAATTGAATAAGGGTTGTCATCCCAAAAATCAGCAATTGCTTTTTGTTCGGCAGTTAAATTATTGATTGTGCTATATACTTCTAAAGCTTCTTTATAAAACAAAGAATTTGTATCTGTGCTAAAAGTTGGCGCTGGCAAAATGTTGTTTATGGTTGTTTCATCAATCACAAATGTGCGTAATTCGCCCCAATATGGCTCAACGGCGTTTTCGTAATCGGGACCAGTTGGTTGCCATGCAAAAGGTTCATTAATTAATGTGTACCGGGTTTTTAATCGTGTGGCATCATAATTATCAGATTGCGACCATTTAATAATGCTCTCGCTAATTGATTTTGCATAAACAATTGTTTGATTAAGGTCCTTAATATTTTTTGTATAATCGTAATTATTAATTAGCATTTCAATTTTTTCGTTTAAAATACGCTCGCTGTAAATAAAATGTTGAGCGGTGAAATAACAAGCAAGTATTCCTGCCGCATCAAAATCAATTTCATTTGCTTTTTCTGGCATTTGCATAACGGGCATTTCATTTAATTTGCCATGAAAGGTGCTGTATTGCGCATATCCCTGTTCCATAGCCTCATATACTGCAATTGCTGTGTAGGCATATATTCTGGCAGCGGCAGGCGCTGAAAACACATCGTGCACAATTACATCAGTAACATCTTTAAACGCACTATGAATAGTAGTTTGAGCGTTGAGCTTGATTGTGAAAAAAAATAATATTGCGAGTAAATATTTCAAGCTACAATAATAATTATTTTAGGATTAAAATTGACTATAAATATTGAGCAGATGCCAAGCAATGTTAATTATTCTACAATACCAATTGTTGCCAAAGTAAATGGCGTACCAACCATTCTAACATTGTTAGGAATTTTTCCGATAGTTCCCGATATTATTACAGTTATTCCTTCCCGCTTAAACGCTTCAGGTAATAAAACTGGCAAATATCGTGTCATATCATTTTTGCCATTTTCTACTTCAATGATATAAGTACCAGCTACTAATTTAATTACTCCTTTTGTTTCTGGTAAAAAACCGATTGAGTCGAATGGAAATAAATCTTTTACAGCGTCTTGTAATAAATTAGCGTCAAAAGCTTGTGTAGATTCTGCCCTTATTTCTTTTATTTTAATTGGTGTCCCCATCATTCGCACGTTTGGGTCGTGTTTAAGAATGATGGCGCTAAATGTAATTTCAGTATTCGCAATTTTAAAATCGTCTGGTAAAAAATCAGGGATATATCGCTTGGTTTCACCATTTAAAGTTTGGGTTATGAGATAAACATCGCTAATTAATATAATTGAACCTGCGCAATTTTGGAGGTAGCCGATAGAGTCTGAATTGGTTTGTGCAACAGGTTGTTTTTCATTACTGATTGCCTCCCCGGCTCCAGGATCTGGCTTGGTGCGATAAAGAATACGAATCATGCTTAATTTTAAAGGAGTTCCTGCTAGTTTTACATTCATTGGTATTCTGCCAAGGGCTCCTTCAAAAACAACTTCCTGATTATTTATGCAATATTTTTCGGGCAGATTGACAGGTAGATAAAATTCGGCAAAATTGCCCTTATCTACTTTAATTACCCAAGTGTCGTTTTTAATAACAACAATGCCAATTTCCATACTTTTTACGCCAATCGAGTCAAACTCAATGTCTTGAGCCGAAATGCTGAAGCTGATTGTTGATAACAGTAATAATGTAAATACTTGTTTCATAATTAATTGTGTGGCTAAAATTATACCAAATTGTGTAAATATTAGCATTTGTAGCCCTTGCGGCAATAGTTTAACTTTACTTAATGTAATATTTTACTCTAATAATGAGCTTATTGATAGGCTTATCTTCTAAAGCCTAGAATTGGGCCTTGTTTCCATTTCAGCAACATAGCGATGTCATTATGAATTACGGATTATCTGATTAAGTGCAAACTGTCACGCCAGATGCTATCCTAAATGATATTGATGCACAAATAATTTATTTTCAATACAGCTATTCAACACATCCGCAATATGGCTGTGCGGAAGCTGTAAACGATTATTTTGTTATAGGCGGATACTCCTCCTACTTTCCATATTTATATTCTATTGTTTATCCTAACGGGTTATCAAAACTATTTAGTTATCGAATTGATTTTGAAATGCCTTTTAAAAACATGGCTAGTTTGTTAAACACTTTTTATATGCTTGGCCCAGGAAATGAAGCAATTTATGTGCAATGTTATTATGTAGGAATCGCCGAAGTATTGGGTATATCGGAAAGCATAAAAAAATTCCGTTTTTATAGAGAAGGTGGAGCAACAGTATTGCGGCCTTATACTGTTTTATTAAGTAAAAAATATGGATTGATGAGTTTCTTTGATTTGAATTATTTAGCAAATTTTGTTGAAGGTTCTACCCCAGAATTTTATAATGTTGCTGGTATTCAATCACCTACGGTTAAAGCCGGGTTGTATTTCAGCGATTGGACAAATTATTTCCCATTTGATGAAAATGATATTCAAATTTAGCATAATTATAATTATTCTGATTACTTACCTTATAGCTACGATTATAGCAATTATATAAAAGATTCTATAACGTCGCGAGCAGATAATGCGGATAGCATAATTATAACTTTCGACAGAACTAAAAAAGATACTGCGGAAGTGTTAAGTCAAACATTAAATATTGTTATTACTTATTATCGAAAACATTTAAACCCTTTATTGATGGGGCCTCCGCAGAGACCAGTTGCAAGTAATTATGGGTGAATTTATGCCTCGTATAAGCCAATAATATATGCTTCTTGAAACGAAACATCTGTAGTATTTGAGGAAGCCGATACTATTTTATCTCATCGATTGAGCGGTGGTGAGTGGTATTTAGATACCTTATATTGTGTAATAAATACTATATATGATATAGGATATTATATTGAAATAAATAGTATCCATGGAATAGTAGTTAAATCAATCAGTTTTTCCGATGCAGGCATTATAGATACACTTATAGGTGGTATACTTCAAGAAGTGCCATTCGGATATACTGATTTTGAAACTTTGAATATTTATACAAATAATGCGGCTGCTACAAATGTTTTTCCTAATCCAGCATCTGATGGTATAAAAATTAGTATTAATACTCAGTCGAATTTGTTTTATTCGATTTACAATATTTTTGGACAACTTGTGTAAGATGGAATAATGGATAGCCAATCAATTAATATTCAACAATTAATTGATGGTATTTGCATAATGAAGGTCGGCAACATAATTAGTAAGTTCATTAAAACAGGAATTTAAATTAATAATTGAACGTTTTAATTGCCTTTGACTTTAATGCAGTAAATGCAACAATAAGCAACGTGACAGTTCCTCCAAAAACCACCGATGGCACTGTTCCCATAAGCCTTGCTGCTGCTCCACTTTCAAATGCGCCGAGTTCGTTACTGCTGCCAATAAACATGGTATTTACAGCTGCTACGCGACCGCGCATTTCATCTGGAGTAAGTACTTGAATAATGTTGCTTCGAATAACTACACTTACACTATCAAAGGCGCCATTTAAAAACAGTAATACCATCGATAAATAAAAATTAGTAGAAAGTCCGAATAAAATAATAGTTACGCCAAATCCAGCTACTGCCCATAGCAAGGTGTAACCAATACGTCCGGGCATTTTTTTCCAAGAAATATAACTTATAGTTAAAACAGCACCCAACGATGGCATAGCGCGTAAAATGCCAAGTCCTTGTGGTCCGCATTTTAAAATATCTTCTGCAAAAACAGGTAGTAACGCAACAGCACCACCAAATAAAACTGAAAACATATCTAAACTAAGCGCAGTAAGAATTACCTTGTTTTGAAATACAAAGCGAATACCTTGCTTTAATCTTTCAAAAACGGGTTCAGTATTGTTTAGTTGAACAGGCGGTTTTGATGATACTTTTGCAAATAGAATAATACCAGTCAGAATACAAATCAAAACAATAATCATTGAAATAGTCATACCCAAGCCAGCATAAATAAATCCACCTAAAGCTGGGCCAATAATTGCACTCATTTGCCAAACAGTTGAATTCATTGTTGAGGCTTTTATGAGTTGCTTGTTTTGATTTGATTTCGCTGTTGTTTGTTGGTCTGCAATATTTTCTATCGCATCAAGGTCAGTATCGGGAAGCGGATTTGTTTGAATATTGTTATTGCTCGTAAGTACAATTTGCGGAATAATTGACGTCGCCGTAGGCCCATAAAACCCTCTCGCTAATCCCGTTGTGAAAATAAAAGCATACATCAGTATAACAGTATCGCTGTCGCTATTAATGCTACGCATATATTCGGAGGTGAAAATGGCAAGCCCTAGCGAAGAAATAAACATCCCGACCAATGAAGCCAAAAGCAGGTTTCGCTTATTTCTAATATCGGCCAGGTGCCCGGCATAAAGCGCAATACTAATGGCAGGAATAGCTTCTGCAAGCCCTATTAAACCTAATGAAAAGGGGTCTTTTGTGATGGAATAAATTTCCCACCCTGCCACAACATATTGTATAAGAAACGCAAACGTAATGAACACGCGCATACTTAAAAAGTAGCGAAACTCAAGGTTGCGAATAGGCGATTGATAGTTCACAAAAAAATATAATGCAAAAGTAACGCGCTATTATCGAACACTGTAATTTTGTAACTGTTTTTATGAGGAAGGCAATTTTACCAAATAACACATGCTATGGAAATAAATCAACAAAAACTGAAAGCCATTCAGCGTTTCGCTTTAATAATGTTATTTATGTTATTAATGCTTGGATCCGGATTTGTTTGGGGCGAATTTGTTCGAGTAAGTGATATAAATCAAAACGACTCAGAAGCTAATTCAAGTTATGGTAAAGATTATATCATAACATATAACACCGGCGAAACAACGGAAGGGAAAAGTGTTTTTCAATCTAAATGTCAGCGATGTCATTTAATAGAAAAAAATATGACAGGTCCTGCATTAATGAATGTAAAAGATAGGTGGCCAGATTCAACGAATCTTTATAGCTGGATAAAAAATTCACAAGCATTTTTAGCAACTGGCGACGCCTATTCAAATGCATTAAATAAAAAATATAATTCTATAATGCCCGCTTTTCCCGAATTAAGTGATTCCACTATTGCTGAGTTGCTATATTATATTGATCCCGAATAAATAGTTTGTTACTATTTTAATTTTTCGTTGTCGAGGTGCCTTGTTTTATCCCGTTCATTTTTTTTCTCGAGGTTTTTCTGTAGCGCATCAGTTAGGTTAATTCCTGTTTGATTAGCAATACATATTAAAACAAATAATACATCTGCCAATTCATCAGATAAGTGTTTGTCTTTATCACTTTCTTTAAAAGATTGTTCTCCGTATTTTCTTGCAATTATTCTGGCTACTTCACCAACTTCTTCGGTAAGCATTGCCATATTGGTGAGTTCGTTAAAGTAGCGAACACCGGTAGTAGTTATCCAGCGATCGATTGTATCTTGTGCTTCCTGAATTGTCATACTGCAAATGTATTAATAATGCAGTTGCGCTATAGGAAAAATAGTTAATTAATTATTTCCTATTATAAGCACTTTTGTAACAATGGTTTGGGATCCGTCTTCATTTGAACTATAAACCATATAAACACCAGTTTTTGCCCGGTTACCATCATAGCCGTTTCCATCCCAAACCGCTTGGCCTCCCAGCGCCGAAGTTTTATAGATTATCCTTCCTGCCATATCGGTAATGCGTACTTCAGCGTTTTCAGTTAGTCCGTTTATAGCAATAGTTCCGGTGTAGTCTTCACGAACAGGATTAGGAAAAACATTAACGGTGCTAATTGTTTCAACGCCTTCGGTTGCCGTATATCGATATGCGATTATGCCTTTATCTGTACCAAAATAAACGTCACCAGTAATTGGGTCAATTTCAATATTAATAACGGTGTTTGAAATTAACGGAGAATTATCAGTATTAAAGTAAATTAATTGTTCGGTGCCATCTTCACTTATTAAAAATGCACCACTGTTAGTTCCAACCCATTTTCTATTTGCACCATCAACAGCAATAGTATTAACAATATCGTTGCGCAATAATTGTTCGTAGAATCCGCCAAGGTTAACCAATGGCTGTGTTGCGTCGCCAGCGGTGGTTCCAGAAAACACTTCCGATGGATTGTAAAATATTGTAATACCTTCGCTTGTGCCTACCCAAACTTCATTTTGTTTATCAACTGCAATACAATTAATATAACTTGTGTGTAAATTTCCGTTGCCAGCTCCAGCTGCAAGTACTTTAATTAAATCATCACTTTCATCGTCGATGGTGCCATTGTCGTTAAATACTAAAATACCATTGCCACGTACTAATTGAAACCATTTTGTTTGCAGTTCATCAATGGCAATTTGTGCAACCTGATTTTCTATATCAGTGGGCATGCCAGGATTAAAATTTTTCCATGTTCCATCCGATTTTTTTACTGCAATGCAATTTGTTGCACCTAAATTGGAAATCCATAAATTATTATTTACATCTAATGCAAGCCCCGCCACACGATAAGAGTTTATATCTGCTGGTACTAAATTTAAATAGCCTTGTTTAAATAATTGTAGGGTGTTTGTGTTTCTGTTCAACTCAAGTAAGCCGCCGCCAAATGAACCAAACCATGCAATGTTGTTTACCGGATCAACTTCAACAGTAATAATATCGAAAATGGAATCTAATAGCGGGAAAGTATATTGTGATATATTATTCCAAGAAAAGTAATCATAAATAAAAAATCCATCCTGATTGTAATTATAACCCCAGGCAGCAGTAATTTCTCCAGGCGCAACAAAAAGTGTATTGCCCACGCTTTTCATGTCAAAAACTTTATCTGAAGCTGGGCCATTTGGAATATAGAAATTAAAACTTCCATCATATTTAACAACACCTGTAAAGGCATCTGCTATCCATAATGTGCCTTCGGAATCGGCATCACTTTGAGTGATATATGAAAAATGGATATCGGAAACAAGTTCTGTGACATTACCTTCTAAATCAATTTTTACAACCCTACACGAATCTGCTGGAATTGTAGCACCCAATACCTGCGTAATTAATAAATAATTATTGGAAGCCCGAACTTCTTTTGTTGTCCATATCGGTTCGAAAAAATAAGCCTCCCAACTGGTGCCATTAAATTGATATAATGTTTCTGCAATTTGCGTATAGAGTATATTATCAAAAACACAAATAAAATTTGCATCTCCTTCAGGCAATCCATCTAAACCACTTATTAATTCCCATTTTCCAAAGTCCTGTAAATTTGGTTCAGATAATTCACCGCGATAAATACCATTTACTGTAGCGGCATAAAAAGCATTTTCAAACACGGTAGTTTGGTTTACTTTCATGTTTGCTTCATTCGTATCAGTAAAAAAACATGTTGCCGGGCTTTCACGTTTTTTGGCATCGAATAATACAACTCCAAATCCACAGCTTAAAATTACAGTGTCGCCAAAAAAAGTTGCACTATAGATGTTTTTATCGCCACTAATATTGCTTGATTGGATAAACGGGTAGTTGAAAATTTCATTCCCAAACAAGAAATCAAGATTGCTATTAGTATAAGCTATAACTAAAGTTTGGTTTTCGTCATTATAATTGAGGTTGCGAATTCCAATATCAGAAAACCCCGCAGCAGTGCTCAGCTTATCGAAGGAGTTGTCATCCTTATTGTAAGCAAAAACGGAATTTACGTTAGCAGCATACACCTTGTTGCCAGCATCGGCAACTAAGGCAACACCTCCATAAGGCAGATGAGAAGTCCACTGTCCAATTGCCACATTTTGGCTTTGAACGGTTAAAAAAGAGAGAAAACAGGTAAAAATTGCTAAAAATTGCTTCATCATGGCGGAACAAATTTCCGAAATTGAATGGTATAACGTAGCAAAGCAACAATTATTTCATCACAAACAGTCATTATTCGGTCAGTTAAGGTCTTTATTTGTTTATCTTTGCCGTCCTTTTTGACTATGATTTGGAGGGCTCTAGGTAGGATAATTTTACGCAATCGCTGGGCATTTTTAGCCGGATGGTTGGTAATTACGGCTTTCATGACCTACCAAACTACTCGGGTGAAGCTCAGCTATGAGTTTTATAAGACCGTTCCGGAAGACAATAAGGCCTTTAAAGATTACGAGGATTTTAAAGCAATTTTTGGCGAAGAGGGCAATGTTTTGTTTCTCGGCGTGCAAACCGACCAATTTTTTGAGTTAGATTTTTTCAACGATTGGTGTAAAATGGAGGAGTCAATCCGCAATACACCTGATATTGAAAGCACCTTATCGGTTCCAACTACTTATAACCTTGTTAAAAACACATCCAAAAAACGTTTCGACATTCAGTCGCTGGTGGTTAATCCACCTAAAACACAAGCAGAACTTGATTCTATAAAGAACGATTTTTTGCGCTTACCATTTTACAACAATCGAATTTATAGCGCAGATTCCAATACATTTGTAATGTTGATTGCCATTGACAGAGATGTGTTAAATTCGGCAAGAAGGATATCATTAATAAATGAGATTAAATCTAAAACCGAAGCATTTGGCGCAACACATAAAACGGACATTAAATATTCTGGATTACCATATATAAGATATTACCAGCTTTCAACCATTACTCGTGAGGTAAAGCTGTTTTTGCTTTTGGCAGTAATCATCACCATTATTGTATTATATATTCTATTTAGAAGTTGGGATGCCGTTGTATTTCCTTTATTGATAATCGGTTCAGGCGTGTTAATTTCAACTGGTTTTATGGCAATGTTGGGCTACGAGTTTACGATATTAACCAGTTTGGTTCCCAGCTTGCTTATTGTAATGGGTATTCCTAATTGTGTTTATCTGCTCAATAAATACCATCAGGAAGTTCGCCGGAACGGAAATAAAATTAAATCGCTAAGTCTAACCATCGAAAAACTTGGTTTTGCTACTTTTATTACAAACATGACCAAGGCTGTAGGTTTTGTGGTTTTCTGTTTTACTAACGTACGCATATTGGAGGAGTTTGGCTTAATTGCTACAATAGGTGTTTTGGCAACGTTTATTATTTCATTGGTAGGTATACCGATTGTATACAGTTTTTTACCGCCACCCAAGGCCAAGCAAACAGATTATTTAGAGAGCAAGCAACTCAAATTTATTTTAACAAAATTAGAATCCTGGACTAGCAATCACAGGAAACAAATATTTATTTCAGCAATTGTTATTATTATCGTTTCAAGCTTTGGTGCTGCCAGATTAGAATCAAAAGGTTATATCCTTGACGAGGTGAATGAAACCACCGAAGTTTACCAAGATATGAAGTTTTTTGAGCGCGTATTTCATGGTGTAATGCCATTTGAAGTAATTGTTACTAAAAAGCAAGTGGTAACGTTTGTGCAAGATACTATTGTAAACGAATCGCTTGAAATTGTTGAAAATGATACTATAATTAATTACGATACTCTAGTGGTAAAACGACCAGATACTTCGGGTACTAATGTGATGGGAATGGCCACCATAAAAAAAATAGGGCAACTGCAAGATACTTTAGCAACTTATCCTCAATTATCTACTTCGTTATCGGTTTTAGATGGATTAAAATTTGCGCGTCAAGCTTATTATAATGGCAGTCCACGCTATTACACGTTACCCGATTTTAATACATTAACCAGCAACGACCTTAAAGTAATTGATTATCTTGAAAACTCAGGCCAGAAAGGGATTTTGGAGAATAGATTTGTTGATTCAAAGGGAGAAATTGCACGAATTAGCGTTCAGGTTGCAGATATCGGAAGCGACAGTATGCCAAAATTACTAGCCGATTTGCAACCAAAAATCGATGCTATTTTCGACAAAGAAAATTATGATGTTAAAATAACAGGAACCAGCATTGTTGCTCTTTCGGGATATCAATATTTAATTGATGGATTATTTGAGAGTTTGCTTATTGCATTAATAGTTATTTCGTTGATATTGCTATATCAATTCCGTAGTTTGAGGATGCTAGCAATTTCGTTTTTGCCGAATTTAATTCCACTATTTATTACAGGCGCTATTATGGGCTTTATGAATATTGCAATTAAGCCATCAACTGTATTAATTTTTAGCATTGCTTATGGTATGTGTGTCGACTTTACCTGCTACTTTATAGCAAAATACAAATACGATTTAATTCGAAATAGCTTTAATATCCCCAAAACCGTAATGAGTAGTTTGCAAGAAGCTGGTGTAAGTATGATATATACTTCATTGATTTTGTTCTGCGGGTTTTTCATTTTCGTTTTTAGTAAATTTGGTGGCACCGTTAACATGGGTTTGCTCACTTCAATTACTTTACTAGTTGCACTATTTAATAATCTACTTTTATTACCGGCACTTATTTTATTATTCGAAAAAGGATTGAACAAATCAAACAGTAAATTGCGCGCCCGTACCCAGGTAAAAGCACAAAGACCTTTCACCGACTTAATTAGTAATAACGAAAAGGACAGCAAGTAATTCTCGCTTTAATTAGTGCTAAACAAGTTGGTTTATACCGATTCACCTTGCTTTTACCGTCTTCTTCCTTCATTTTATCGAATACAGTGCTTAAAAGCACCTTAAGCATCCTTCCTTTGCCTCGAAACAATTAAATTTGCAGGCTTATCATCGAGCATTAATAGTTGATGATCATTTATATATGTCGAACAAAAAGTATCCTGAATTTAAACAACTCAATCTGCCAGTATTCGAGAAGGCAATACTTCAGTATTGGAAAGATAATGATGTATTCCGCAAGAGTGTTGCAGCGCGCAGCGATGAAAGGCCATTTGTATTTTATGAAGGGCCTCCTAGTGCCAACGGTACGCCAGGCATCCACCACGTGCTATCGCGTGCGCTAAAAGATTTGTTTTGTAGATATAAAACGATGCAAGGGTTTCGGGTTGAACGCAAAAGCGGTTGGGATACACATGGCTTGCCTGTAGAACTCAGTGTCGAAAAATTATTGGGAATTACGAAAGAAGATATTGGGAAAAAAATAAGCGTTGCCGAATACAATGATCGCTGTAAGAGCCAAGTAATGCAGTTCAAAAACCAATGGGAAGAGCTAACCGATATTATGGGCTATTGGGTAGATATGGAAAAACCATATATTACCTATGACAAAAATTATATTGAATCGCTTTGGTATATTTTAAAGCAGTTGTATGATAAAAATTTACTTTATAAAGGATTTACCATTCAGCCTTATTCACCAGCTGCAGGCACCGGATTAAGCTCACATGAATTAAATCAGCCAGGAACCTACAAGCCAGTAAAAGATACCACCATAGTTGCGCAATTTAAAGTGATTAAAGATGATCACGCGGCGCATCCAAAATTATTTGCAGGTCACAATGATGTGTTTTTTCTAGCATGGACAACCACCCCTTGGACCTTACCGAGTAATTGCGCATTAGCAGTGGGAAAAGAAATTACCTATCAACAAGTTGAAAATTATAATCAATACACCGGAAAACACATTTCGGTAATATTGGCTCAAGATAGGGTTGCGACATATTTTAAAGATGAAAATAGAACCCATGCCCTTGACCCTGAACACAAATCGGGCTGGAAAATAGTTTCAGAATTTAAGGGAAAAGATTTAGCAGGAATTAAATACGAACAATTACTACCTTATCAGCAACCAATTACTGGCGAATCATTTAAGGTAATTATTGGCGATTTTGTAACTACCGAAGATGGAACAGGTATAGTTCATATTGCGCCAAGTTTTGGAGCAGATGACTTCCGCGTAGCGAAACAAAATAATATTGGCTCATTAACATTAGTTGATAAGGAAGGAAAATTTATTGATGGCGTTGGACCCTATAGCGGCATGTTTGTAAAAAACTATAAGGATGACGAAAATTGGGAAAATCCAGATGTACTAATTGCCATTTATTTAAAAGAACAGAATCGCGCATTTAAAGTAGAAAAATACGAACACAATTATCCGCATTGTTGGAGAACAGATAAGCCGATTATTTATTATCCATTAGACAGTTGGTTTATTAAAACTACAGCAGTTAAAAACCGTTTAATTGCACTAAATAAAACCATTAACTGGAAACCACAAAGCACAGGCGAAGGGCGTTTCGGACAATGGTTAGAAAATTTGGTGGATTGGAATTTATCGCGATCGCGTTATTGGGGTACACCTTTACCAATATGGAGAACTGCAGATAATGCAGAAGAAATTTGCATTGGTTCATTTGAGCAATTGCAAGATGAAATTATTAAAGCAAAAGATTTAAATCCTGATTTGCCTTCAGATTATGATGCACGCATTGCATTGGATCCACATCGGCCTTATGTTGATGCCATCGTGTTGCGCAGTGCTTCAGGAAAACCGATGCTTCGCGAAGCCGATTTAATTGATGTTTGGTTTGATTCGGGTGCGATGCCTTTTGCTCAAATGCATTTTCCATTCGAAAACAAAGCAGCATTTAAGCAAAATTTTCCAGCAGATTTTATTGCAGAAGGTGTTGATCAAACTAGAGGTTGGTTTTTCACTTTACATGTTATTGCAACATTAATAAACGATAGTGTGGCATATAAAAATGTAATAAGCAATGGATTAGTTTTAGATAAAAACGGAAATAAAATGTCGAAGCGTTTAGGTAATGGCGTTGATCCGTTTAAAACAATTTATACCTATGGAGCAGATGCTACACGTTGGTATATGCTTACCAATGCACAACCGTGGGATAATTTAAAATTCGACAATGAAGGCATTGTTGAAGTGCAGCGAAAATTTTTCGGAACACTATATAATACCTATTCATTTTTTGCATTGTATGCAAATATTGATGACTTCGATTTTTCACAATCTGAAATACCAATGGAGCAGCGTTCTGAATTAGACCGTTGGGTAATTTCTATATTAAATTCTTTGGTAAAAGAATGCGAAAGTAGTTTTGATGATTATGAACCCACGCGCGCCGGACGTGCAATTCAAGATTTTGTGAACGATCATTTGAGCAATTGGTATGTGCGTTTAAGTCGTCGACGTTTTTGGAAAAGTGACAACAGCAACGATAAATCAGCAGCGTACCAAACGCTTTATACCTGCTTGCAAACCGTTGCCCAATTAATGGCCCCAATTGCACCGTTTATGAGCGACTGGTTGTATCGCAATTTAAATCAAGTTACAGGAAAAATTGACGCAGATTCGGTTCACTTGTCATTATTTCCTAAATATAATAATGCCTTGATAGATCACGAGTTGGAGGAAAGTATGCAGTTGGCTCAAGAAATTTCATCAACGGTATTATCGCTCAGAAAAAAAGAGAATATTAAAGTGCGTCAACCGCTTTCTAAAATTATGATTCCTGTGTTAAATGAGGCAACGAGGAAGCAAATTGAGCACGTTGGCGATTTAATTCGATCTGAGGTAAACATCAAAACAATTGAGTTTATTTCTGAAGACAGCGGTGTAATTACCAAGAAAATTAAACCAAACTTTAAGGCGTTAGGACCTAAGTTAGGAGCTGATATGAAGACAATTGCCGCAAAAATAACAGCATTTAACCAACAGGAAATTGCTGAATTGGAGCAAAAAGGTAGTTTTACTATTGCTGAATCCAATAAAAATTTCGTGATAACGTTAGAGGATGTTGAAATAGGTAGTGAAGACATTCCTGGTTGGTTAGTGGCAAATGCAGGCCATGTTACCGTAGCTTTGGATGTAACTATAACCCCCGAATTGCAGGCTGAAGGACATGCCAGGGAATTTGT
>Ga0105046_10001655_pt1 | contig 34492 bp, 35 predicted proteins | sample MAT03_FD_78385 | JGI IMG/M metagenome (GOLD analysis project Ga0105046, IMG submission 78385) | Freshwater microbial communities from Lake Fryxell liftoff mats and glacier meltwater in Antarctica - MAT-03 (megahit assembly) | ecosystem: Environmental > Aquatic > Freshwater > Ice > Liftoff... | reverse complement strand
GAGCTCCGTCAGCCCTTCCGCCCGTACGATGGGCGGGACGCCAGCGTTTCCAACACAGCTAAACGCGGCGACCTGCTGTGCATTAGCCGTGGACGCTGCGCCAAAGGCCAGCGCGACCACTGCTAAAGCAGGGAACCATTTGCGGAAATCTACCATTTCCTTCTCCTTAACAAGAATCAAAGCTCGAACGAATGAAGTAATACCCAGAAGTTTTGCTCAGCCCCGTCCCACGTGCATCGGCCGGTCCGGCGGTAAGCCGGGTTAGTTGCGATGCGGCAGCGACTGGCTAAGCTTGTGTCTTTATTTTTTTATTTTTAAGTTTTGGGCCGCAGGATTCTCGCGGCGGGAATTGCGCCTAACACTAAGAAGTCCGTACTCGCAAATAAAGTACGCCCGCCTTCCACGTGTAATTATTGCAATTATCTAGCCAAAACACCAGCATGAAAGAAGGCCGCCACCACGAACGGGGGTATCCGCCTGTAAAATTTTACAAAGCTTCTGGAATCAACGAATTGCGATCGCTACCGGGTTCGCGGTCATACCGCCCTGTCGAATTTCCAACGTCTGGAATAAACCCGGAGGCATATCTGCGGGTAATTGCACATTTAATTGATATAGTCCGATGGACCCAGGAGTGAGTCCAGAGTACACAACCGGCAAGTCGACCGCCGCGCCTCGAACGGTAACCGGGAGCAAGGTTCGTCGAAGCGCGCTCTGCGTGTCTTGCACGGAACCGAAACCGGTCCCATAGATAACGATTATCTGGCCGCGTGCGGCGGGATTATTCGGCGCATTGACCGAGCCGTCCTGATTCGTAACCGCGGCTTGGGCCGCCGAGAGCCGGAAAACAGCGGGGGCGGCATCGCGGACATCGATCTCGGCCTCGGAAGTTCCAAAAGCGCTGGTAAGACGCATGGGCCAGGAGCCCGGCGTCAAGCTCAGCGGAATCACCGCATTAATTTGGAACGGCGTCGCAAAGAGGACCTGGGCCGGCAGCCCGCCAATTTCGAGCGCGGTCTCGCTGTTGTCCCTGGCGAGCCCGAAGCCAAAGATCGAAATCGCGGTGCCGGGCGCATAATCGGCGGTAAAACTGGCTGCGTTGAGGACGGCGGTAGCCTGGAAAGTGGTTTCCAGCGTCAACAACTCCCACGTAAGCGCGGGCCGCGCAACCCGGAAGGATCCGCTACGGAGTCCGTTGATCTCAAAACGCGGCCCTCCGGAGGAAAGATCCGTGAGCGCTCCTCGATACGCACCGGTCGCGGCAATTTCAGCTTGGTAGACGGGGTGCGAGCCGTCGCAATACACGAACAGCGAGGTCGCGCCGGCGCCGGGAATACCGAAAGCTGCCCCACAGGAACCGGCCGGAGCATTGGCGGAAACGGCGGAACCGTAAGCGGTCAGCAGGAACCCGCCCGTGACGGGAGCGCGCGGGGTGAATCGGAGCGCGCCGGCAATGGAAGCGCCGGCGGTAAGATAATCGGCCAGACCGGCACGTGGCTGCCGGGGATTCGGGTCCATAATCTGGAGTCCGCCGTCGGCATTTACTCCCGTGGCGACGACGGCGACCGCCGAACCATCGGCAAGGCGAACGCTGACGAGAACGGGCGAACCGCCCGCGAGTGCCTCACGGATAGCGAGTTCGACAGGAGTAACCGGGAAAATTTCCAGGGTACCGCCGGCAAAATTTACCAGCCGCCACAGATTCGGGATTTCGGGATTAGTTAAGTAGCCGTCGCAGATCTGGTTTGCTTGGCTGTCCAGTACGCAGAAGTTCCGCAGGTATGTGTCGATGGCGGCGGCGGTAACCGTGCCGGCGGCGTTCGGCAGTTCGCTCCGGTCCTGGAAGTACTTGAGAATTGCCGCGACGGAACCAACATAGGAGTTTCCGTCGAAGGGCAGGCGAGGAAAGTTGGATATGTTCGTTCCGGAGACTTGGGCGGTGAAAGTCACAATCTGACGCGACGCCTCGGCGGTAGCCAAGGCAATTCCCGAGCCAGAGGGAAGGCGGAGCGTGGATTCGGCGTCGCCGTTAATGTCGGTGGCGACGGATCGCGGCGAGACTTCAGCGCCGGGCGAAGCGGCGAAAGCCACGGCAACGCCGACGAGGGGCGACCCGCTTTCATCCCTCAGATTCACTCGCAAAGGAATCGGAAGGCGCGTTCCGGGGGCGCCGGACTGGGCGTCGCCGCGCACTTTAGTGAGGCGAGGCCGGGATTCAGCGGCGGAACGGATACTATACGTCGTCTCGGCGGCGACGGCCGTCTGCGCCGCGACGACGGCCCGAACCGTTATCGAACGTGCCGGGGAATCGGCCGGAATCCAGGCTTCCCAGGAGTAGGATCCGTTGGCGGCGCGAACGAGGAAGTCCGGCTGGCCGGTAAGGCTGACGCGCAGATTGCTATTCTCTGGAAAACCGCCCGCTGCGAGGCGAATCCTGGAACCCGCAACAGCCGAAGAGGGGAGGGCCGAGACCGTGGGCTTCCGCGTACTTTCAACGGCGTCTACGGCATCGCTGCCCGGAGTGTACTCCATGTAGCCGCCCTCAAACTCCTGGCGGCGGCGGCCGTTCAGCGTAATCTCTTCGGCGGTTGGCGCGCCGAATCGTCCGTTCGCGCCACCCAGCACTTGATACTTTCCCAGAATACGTCCCGCGACCAAAAGGCTGCGGCCGGCGAGAATTCCCGTCTGAAGCTGAAAGATAGCGCCGTCGCGAAAAAGCTGCTGAACACCCGCGGATGCAGTGAACGTGGTGAAGACGGCCGCCGCCGCGGCGGGTGGCCCCACGGTTCCGGTCTCATAGTTCAACAGAGCCCAACGCGTGAGGACGCCACCGGAGACAACTTGCACCGGTGACCCGGCGAGCGCTCCGTTTTCGAATAGCTGCCGGCCTGTGGCGGTGGGATCGCCGGCAGGATAACCAAGAGGGCCGCCGCCCCCTCCAGCCTGCTCAAAAGCGCTGAGAATCGGGCCTGTTAGTATCCATGCCTGGGCCGAACGATCCGGGAGGGCTACAATTACGCGAGCCCCCGCGACCGTGGCAAGCTCCTGCTGGTAGCCGCTCGCTACACGGCGGACAGGGGCCGGGCTCGGGAGTTGCACCGTCAGACGGTTGCGCGTGATAGCGTCGGAAAACGTCTGCGCGGTGGCGGGAGACGGAGCGCCTTCGCCGATTTGGCAGCACGGCGCCTGGACAGAGACGGCGAAGGGAGCGCTGATCTTACCTTCGCTTACGGCGGTAATCGTGGCCACGCCGCCGCCCACGGCCTTTAAAGTCGCCGACCGGCCTGCTGCCTGTATGCTGACGACGCGTCCGTTTGTCGTCACCCACGACACCGCTCGGTCCGCCAGGGCCTCGCCGGTCGCCCCTCGCGGGATTGCCTCCAGGCTGAAAGACTCATTCAGTTTCAGACGAAGGGTTGTGACGTTTGTCGAGAGATTGACGTTCGTCACGGGAAGGCGAAGCGTGCCGCCCCCGCCTGGCTCATACTCGATCGCGCCGCCTTCAAACGTTTGACGGCGTTTGACGCCAACAAGTTGTTCGGGACCGGTAGGCAGGCCCAGAAACCCGGCCGGCCCGCCATTGGAGGCGTAAACGGAGAAAACCGGATTCCGGACGCTTACCAAGCGGCCGGCTAAGGTCCCTGACGTGATGTTTAAAATGATGCCATTCAGGAACGTTTGCGTGGTTGCCACCGAGCCGGCCGGCGACGTGACAGCGATTTCCGCCGCAGTGGCGGGACCGAATGTGGCGATACCTCCGTTGCTCAGCCACTCCGTGTAATAAGGGTCCTTGACGGTAAACGCCGATGAACCGTTGACCAGCGCGGAGGTATACGCGAACAGGGCGACTTTCTTATCGAACGTCTGCCAGAAACAACTTCCGATTGCGGTATTCGGGCATGTAGCGGTGTCGGTTAGCGGGAAACCGGCGGTATTGACGCCGACTGAACTGTAATGTGCGTACAGAAGCGCCTGAATCTGAAAAACGTCGGGAGTACCCTCGACGCTAATGGTCGACGTATTCGGCTTAACGAGCGCCAAACGGACACCGGCAGTCTTCGCGGCATCGTTGAATTCCTGAATCAGCCCCGCCGGAATCAATTGCGTACCGCCGAAGGAACGGACAATGCCGACCGGGGGCGTGGACACGATATTTGAAAAGTTATTCCGAAAGAACGCGTTCACAAACTGCTGCGAGATGACAGGATCCAGCGAACTGCTGCCAGTGCCGACGTCAATGGTGGTTTGCGCCGGCAGACAGAGTGCGACCGGGAGGAGGACTAAAAGGCGGGCCTTCATGTGGGGGTTCTGCCCGGAATTCGGGTCAACTCGAATTCTAACCCGGCAGGTCCCTTCAAGTTTCGGAACGGGAGCCTATTCGCGCATATACTTACGCAGGCGCCGCAGACGCCCTTTCAGTTCGTCGCTGGCCTCGGAGATCTCATTCGTGTCGTAGATGACGCGGGGAGTCATAAATACGACGAGTTCAGTCCGTTCTTTTCCATAGGACCGGCTGCCGAAGGCGGCGCCGAGGACCGGAATGCGGTGCAGAAAGGGAATACCTGTCGAAGAATAGGTATTGCTTTCGTTGATAATGCCGCCGATCGCGATGGTGTCCCCATCCTCCACCGTCACTTGCGTATTGATAGAACGGCGGGAGAAAGATGGAGATTGAATACCGCCGGAGGATGCTCCCTGGGGCGCACTCACATCCTGGTTCACGATTAGCGTCACGATTCCGCTGGGATTTACACGGGCGGTTATGGAAAGGGTCACACCCGTTTGGCGGTTCGTAATTGTGTTTGCAAATAGCGAACTGCCGCCGGACTGCACTCCGGTAACAGCCTGAGACGCAAGCGTAGGCACTTCCGTACCGACGTTAATTGTCGCCGCGATGGAGTCGGTGGCGATGATCGACGGCGCCGCGATGACACGCGAACGACTCTCAACGTCCTGCGTCGACATAAAAAAAAGCAGTTCTCGGCTCTTCCCGACCAAGGCGCCGGCGGTAAGTCCCACCGCGCCGCCGCTGAGGAAGCCGTTGAGCGCCCGGGAAGCCAATGTCGGCGCTCCATCGGCCGGCGCGGACTTGTTCTGAATAAACGCGGCGATACCGTTGGCGAAGGCGCCGGTGAGCGAAACTTCGTAGATTTTCGCGTCGATCAAAACCTGGCGCGGCGCAATGTCGAGTTGACGAAGGATCTTGTGAATGCCCTCGTATTCTGAGGGCGTGCCCTGGATGATCAGCGAATTGTCCATCGGATTGGGGACCACACGAGGAATGCGCGCCCCGGCGCCGCCCATTTGCGCGCCCAGATACGTGCCCGTTGCGTCCATGCCGCCAACGGCCGGGATGTTGCCTGCCTGAACGCTACCGGGAGCGGTTCCGTATCCTGTGCCAGCGCCGGTGTTGTACTGCATGGTGGTACCCGCGCCGGGTCCGTACATGCCCATCGCGGAAGGATTGTTCATGCCGCTGCCAACGAGATTTCCAAAACCGCCGGCGCCCAAGCCGGCCATGCCGCTCATTCCCATGCCCATTCCCATGCCCATTCCCATTCCCATGCCCATCCCGCCCATGCCGAATCCCCCGTAGAGCATCATGATGGAGGAAGCCAGCAAATCGGCGCGCCCGTACTTCACGCGGTAGACGTAGTTATCGATGGCGCCGGACGTTATCTTGACGGGCGTGTCCAGCTTCTTTATCCATTTCTCGACTTCTTCAAACGCCGATGGATTGGCGGCGACGGCGATGATTGTATTGATCCGGTCGACCGGAATGAACTTGATGGGCGATTGCTTCTCGTTCAGCGAGATGCCCTTAAAGATGGTGTCGATTTCCTTGCTCAGGTCGGAGGGACGGGCGTGCTCGGTTTCGAAGAGCTTCACCCGGCCACCGGCGAAGGAGTCATTGTCGAACAGCGAGATGAGCTCCATGGTGCGCCGCATGGATCGGGCGGAATCCAGAATCAGCAGGAGATTGGCGGGAGGATAGGCCCAGGTCTTGGAGTTCTCACCCATGAAAGGGTCAAGGAGTTTCGTCAGTTCGTCGACGTTCGCGTATTTCAGAAAGATGAGATTAAGGACGATCTGCTCGCTGTCGGGCAGGTCGCGTTGGTTGATGGAAGGCTTGATGGGAAGGCGGGCGGCGTCGGCCATCGGTACGATGCGATAGATATCGCCGACCTGAACCATGGCGAAGCCATTGATTCGCAGGATCATGTCGAGTAGCTCGCGATTGCTTAGCGACTTGGTCTCGCCGTAGGTATTGAGAATGATGCCGCCTTTGACGCGGGGATCGAGAATGTAATTGATTTTGAGCTGCCGCGCGAGAATGTCGATTACCGCCGTAAGTGAAGCATTTTCCAGTTGCAAGCCGCCGGTTGCGCCACCCTGGGGCGCCGCGCCAGGTGTGGTACCGGCGGGCGCAGGCTGCGCTGGGGGTGTTTGCGGCAGAGGCGCCGCTTCGATACGCGGACCGAAGCCCGGAGGCGGCTTGGGCGCGGGGGGCTGCGCCACTAGCAGCGTGGTGGCGCAAAGGAGAACGGCGAGCGAGCGTTTCTGGGGCGTTTGCATTCGGACTTAGTCTTTCTTTGCGGACCCGGACTTGCCTTGGGTGCGTTCCCAGACTGCGGTCTCGTCTCTATCGAGCTGCGTCTTTTTCTTCACCCAGGAGTACTTGCCGAAGGGCCCAGGCCGGGAGAAACGAAGCGAATCGCCCTCTTCTTTCACGGACATCAGATCCTGCACCGCATCCGGCCGGTCGTCGCCCAATTTCTGGCCTGTCTGGCCCACGGCCGCGGGTTGTCCCTTGGGTTCCTCGGTCTTCATCAGGCCCGATGGCATTTCCTGGAACAGCCACACTTTTTGCTGGGGATCGATCCAGCGCCAGACTCCATCGGCCAGCGGTAGCGCCTCGACAGGAACGCCGGAGGGCCGCTTCGCCACGGCTTGCTTCGGCTCTTCGCTGCGCATCATGCCAAATGGGGTGGAGCGGAATAGCCACGCTTTGCCCTCCTTGTCCACCCAACGCCAGGTACGGCCATCGGTGGAGACCGCGCCCGCCGGGACGTCCGAGGATAGAGGGGAAGATTCCTTTGACTGCGCGAGCGTGGCCAAGCCTACGAACAGAACTAATATCGGGAACTTCATGAGACTCCTTACTTTGCTTTTTCCCAGCGGCAAACTTTGCCAAAGGGACTTTCGCTGACTACTTTGCGGTACCCTTCCGACACAGTGCCAGGGGGGGAAGCGTCGCCCGGCACGCAAGCGCGCAGGCCGCCGCCCATGTCGACTCCAAGAGATCCTTGTGAGGAACTTCCGGAGTTCGAGAGAATCTGCGAACTGGATGACGGGGAGGGAGCCGGAGATTCCTGCGCGGCAGGAATGTTCTGGCGATTCATCAGCGCGGCGGACTGCGCATCGCGGTCCGCGAGTTCCTGCAGGTTTTTGGTGAATTTCTGCCCTTCCCATTCGAAGACAATGGTGCGGGAATCGAAATTAACAATCTTGAAATCGGCGATCTGGTCCCCGGCGCGGTAGCCCTTCTGGCCGTCGCCCTTTTTGGCGGACAACATGATAATTGGCGGATCGGCCACCATCAAGACGCCGTAGGCTAAGGGGAATGCGGGAATTTGTTTCACGGGCGCCGGCGCAATGATCACTGTCGGATTTCGGTCCTTCGAAAAGAGAAGACGCGATGCGATGTCCAAATAGTTTGCCGCTACCGTACGTTCCGGCTGAGCGACCGCCGAGGTGCCCTTGGCTTGAGGCAGTTTTGGCGCGCCGTCGTGGACCATCGCTTCGCGCCGGACGGTCTCATCCCGGAGCTCCATCAGCTTCAGCGTCGCCATCGCGATTCCCGCAAGCAAAAGCACATTCAGAAGAAAAAGGCGGCTCATTAGAACGACAGTCCCTTCTTCTCCGGGATCAATTTGCGGGGAACAATGCCGGAAATGGTGAGCCGCACCGGAATCACTTTTTGCGGGCCCGCCGCCTGGCCGATACGGATCTCGCTCGTCGCCAGCAGTTCGGGCTGCGCGCCCAGATCGGCCAGCAGATTCACCAACTGCTCAATGCCGCATTCAAACGAAACGGACACTGAAACTTCGCCGTAATCGTCACCGAACATCCGCGCCTGCCCGATTTCATTGGCCCGCACTTCAATCGGCGGCCCCTGCGCCCGGCCTACGCGGCGGAGAATCTGAAAGAGCTGTGCCTGCGCCTGCGCGGCCGTGTCGGCGACTAACAGGCCCTTCTCGCGCACGGCGAGATCGGACTGCACCTGCTTCAGCACGGCCTGTTTATCGGGCACTTCCATCAACAGCGTGCGCGACTTGCCGAGCCGCTTTTCCAGGACCTCCGTGGCGTTCACAACGCCCGCAGCAGCCTCCGTGGCCGTGCCAGCGGGCCAAAAGTAGATGACGCTGGCGAGTAGAATGGAGCCGCCCAGGTACTTCAACGCCTTTTGATCGCGCTCGGAAATGTTCATGGCTTCACGGCTCCGGGGACGGGCGGTGGCGGCGTTTCGCGTTGGCTGCGGATACGAAAGACTTCGGAGGTTGCCAGTCGCCCGATCGGAGTGATGAACTCGCTCCCGGCCAACCGCGGTGAGCCATCCAAAACGCGAAGCAGCGGCGCGGCCTGATCGATTTCACCGGTTAAAGTTACGTTGTCGCGAGCTATATCCAGACCGCTGAGGAACGCTGGCGCCGTGAACGTGCTGGTCAACTCCAGAACCAGATCGAGGTCGGCGCGCGTTCGCTTCCGGAAATCGTCCAGCTGCGCCAGGCGCTTGCGAGCCTTATCGATGTTCTTGTCCAGGTTGCCGACGCGGGAGGAAAGCGGCTCGGTGGCGCGCAACTCAGCCTCCAGCGCCTCTCGATAAATTTTCTCGTCGTACGGCCGGTGAAAGGCGATTGCCGTGCAGAGTCCGGCCAGTACGAGCGCCAGCACGGCCGTGGGGATGTAGCGGAGTTTGGAGCTGGCGCGGCGCTGGGCCTCCGGCAGCAGGTTAGCGTCAAGCGACAGACCCGGGCAGGCGCTCGACATCGCGGCCGCCTGGCTAAGGCCAATGCCCAAATCGCGCGGCTCCGTGTCGGCAGGCAGGCGCAGCTCAGCGGTCGCAAACGCAAACGCCCGATACGGCTCCATGTCGAAGACGGCGGAATACACGGGCTTAGCCTCGCTTTCGCCGTAAACCTCGAAGCCGTCGGCGGTAGGTTGGCCGGAGATCAACTGCGCCGGCGGATCGTCCACCAGACGAATTGCCGAACGAATCGCGGCGGCGGAAAACGTAAAGCTCGCCACCTTGATACCGGCCTCGGCGAACAGCGCCTGATACTGCTCGAAAAGCTGCCGCCGGATAACGCCGACGAGTACATGCACCCTGTTAAGCCGCGCCCACGTCAACACCGCGTCGTCTTCGTCGTAAGGGTGCAGCGTGTCGAGCTGATAATTGACCGCCGCGGCGAGTTCCGTATCCTTCACGCCCGGAAACGGAACAGTTCGCACAATCACTTCCTGCCGCGGAACCAACACCACCGCCGCCACATGCGAAGCACCGTGTTTGCGAACGAACTCCGTGTACTGCCTTCCCCATTCGGCGGCAGGCCGCCCGCGGAAGTTCTCGATCGTCTCCGCGCCCAACACCAACGCGCCCGACGGCCGCATCCGCACCACTGAAACCGTCAAATGTTCCGGACCGATTTCGATCCCGGCGCCGCGGCCGAAGGCCAGCCATTTCCGGAGTGAAAGCGGCAACATGATCAGTTGGTCCCCGCATTGTCATACCAACGGAGAATCCAGTACGGCGTCAAATCTTCCTTCATATTGTTGTTGAACTTAATAACGAGCGACGCGGAACGGCGCACATCGGACACAAACGCCGGCGGTTGCGCCCGCAACGTGGATGTCGCCCGCAGCGTATAGACCGAGTTCCCGCCGATGCGGAGCTTGCCACCGGCCGGACCGGCCGCGCCAATGATTGGACCCAGTTCCGCGGGCATCAAAAATGGGCGTACGGCCCGTCGCTGCACAATGGCCGCCACCAGATCCGGCGGCAACCCGATAGCCTGCAGCACCGGCGCCGGCGAGGTATTGATGTCATAAGCGTCGTTAATCCCGTACACCGTCAGGCAGTCCTTCAGACCGGGGAGCCGAACCAGTACGCCCGCGATGTTGCGAACCCAGGTTCCATGAAAAAGGTCCGCAGAGACCCCGCGCATATATAAAAGCTCTTCGATCTGTTCAAATGACGCGTGCCGGGGCCGGAAAGTCGGATTCACAGCGAGATAAAACTGGTCCAGCGGCGATCCTCCCGGATTTCCGCTGCGCGCGTCGACAATCGACTCTACAATCATTTGCGCCCGGTCCGGCGGCAGTCCCATTGACACAAACAGCATGCCAAGCTCTTGCGGCGTCGCCCGGTTCACGTTCAACCGCGCCGACTCCGGGATGATCTCCACACTCGCAATCCCGGACGGGAAATTCATATTCAATAGGGACATGCCGGGTTCGTAGAACATTGGCATGCCGTCGGGACGCCGCGCACCGGAGCCCCAGGACATCCAAAGTACGGCGCGATCCAGTGCGCCGGTGGCCAGGTAGTACGCTCTCACCTGCTCAATATGCGTGGCCGTCCGCTCCGTCTCCGTGCGCACCGTGGTGGCGACCGAGAACGCAATGGCCGATAGCGCCGCCACCAGCCATAGAACCGTAAGCAATGCGCCGCCCCGTTGGGTGCTACCGGGCCGCGCTCGTAAGGGAGCGTTCTTCGCGATTGTCGCTCTAGTCCGCATAAACAAGCATCGGGTTAGCCGTAATTCGAATGGGAATGGTGGTGGTAGTCACCTGCAGGTTGGAGGCGCTGGTCTCCAAAGGAATCATTTCGATCCGAATCGCCGTCGGCAATTTGTTGGCCAGCCACTTCGGCGTCCATCGCTCAAGCAGCGGCGGTGGAAGTTCATCGCGATAAACGAACCGGACGCCGGCCAGGTTGTCGGCCAGAACAAAGGAATCCGGCCGTGGCGAGATCGGAATGAACAGCGCCGCCGCCTGCCCCGTCAGCGGATCCGGCTGAGTGCCGACACAAGCGCCGCGCATGCTGTACGGACCGCTATACGGCAACTCGTTAACGATCAGCCGCACGCCTTTCCCGTTCTCCCCGCCAATCACCGTAAACTCCAGCAGCTTCGGGTACCCCCGCGCGCCCTCCTGCAACGAATAGCTGGAAACAAAGCGCATCGACTGCGGATCGCCCTGAAACAGCACGGCTTTGCCGCCTTGGGCGCCAAGGCAATCGATGGTGACCGGCATCAACCCGGCGATCTGCGCGGCCAATGCCTTCTCCACCCCGAGCACACGGCGGTTCTTCAAAAACCGGTCGTTCGTCTTGTCCATCGCGTTGATTCCTACACGCATGGAATACAGGACGCCAAGACTCAACAAGGACATCAGCGAGACCGCAATCAACAGTTCGAGCAGCGTCACACCGCGTTGATTCGCCCTCATAGCGGCGCTCCGTTCAAAGGGATCGGCGGGGGCTCATCCGGCAACAGATTTCTCTTGCGAAAACCCTCCATGGAAAACGATTTGGTACGGCCGTTGTTTTGGAAGAAAATCTGTAACTCCACTCGCTCCAGAATCTGCGCGCCTGGCCCCGCGCCCGGCGCGAACTCGAAGATTCCGGCGCGGGCGCGCCAGTTGGCTTGCAACCCGGAGGATTGGGACGGATCGAACTGTCCCTCAATAACTTGTCCCTGCGGCAGCCGAGGAATCAACAGCAACTCGTCCATCTTGTGGCGGGCCAGCAACGCGGCGCGGTCATGATCCGTCAGGCGCGACGCGTTGCGCAGCGACGTCGTAAGATTCGATAACAACGCCACCACGGCCACGGCCATAATGAAAGTCGCCACCATCACCTCTAACAGCGAGAATCCTTTTTCCTTCATGGCGGCGTCACCACTTGCGCACCGCCCGTGATCGGGTCCACGCTCACAATCATCCGAACGTTACGGCGGTTCTTCAGTTCCAGCCCAATATGCGGAACAGTCCCGCCTGGATGAATCAGGAACTGGCGCGGCAGCGTCTCATCCAGGCCTGGAATCACCGGTAGCACGCGCTCAATGGTCACGCCCTCAGGCATCGTCACTTCGCGCCGGTAACCGGGATCGGCGCTCGCGAAAAGCAGTCGGTTCTGCACACGGTCGACTACGATCTCAACGGCCACCTGCCGGCGGTCGGCGCGATTCATGGCGGAGTTAAACGTGCTCACAATTTCATCCGTCGCGGAGCGAATTCGCAGCGAGTCAATTCCGGAAGTAATGGAGGGGAACGCGATGCCGACCATGACGCCGATGATGGCCACCACAATCAACATTTCGATGAGCGTCAGTCCGCTCTGCGTTCGCCGCCGCCGGGTCACTTCGATTTCCAACTCACGATATCTTCGTTCATGTCCGTGCCGCCCGGCTGCCCGTCGGCGCCGTAGCTGATAATGTCCGGCTCATCGCCGTGTTCACCGGGGTACTTGTAAATGTAAGCCCGGTTCCAGGGATCGGTGGGCAACTCCTGCGGGAGATATGGCCCCTGCCAGCCGTTCACGCCTTCCGGCTTCACACGTAAGCCGTTCAAACCCTGTTCGTTCGATGGGAACAGGCTGGTGTCCAATTTATAGGCGCCCAGCGCGGTGTTGAACGAGTTGATCTGCTGCCGAACCGCCGTCTTCTTGGCGACATCGGCGCGCTGCAGGACCCGCGGCCCGACCACGGCGGCGAACACCGCAATGATCGTCACCACGACGAGCATTTCGATCAGGGTCAGGCCCGCTTGCCGCCGGCGGCGGCGTTGGGAAATAGGTCTGGGCATTGGGGAAAACTCCTTCGTCATACGGCTACCTCATTAATGCTGGAGATCGCAAGCAGCAGGCTGATGACCAGCGCGCCGATGATGAGGCCCATGAAGAGTATAATGAGCGGCTCAAACAGGGACGTGAAACGGCGGATCGCCGCTCGCGTGTCGGCTTCATAAACATCGGCCATGCGCAGGAACATCTGATCCAGTTTGCCCGTCTCTTCGCCGACACTCAACAGGTGGGCGGCCAACGGCGGGAATTCGCCGGTTCGTTTCAGCGGCGCGGCAATCCCTTCGCCGCGCTTCACCCCTTGCGCCACGCTGTTCAGCGAATTCGAAATTCGCTTGTTGTTCATGATAGCGCCGGAGATCGAAATCGACTGCACCAGCGGCACCGAGTTGGCGATTAATGTGCCCATGGCGCGCGCGAATCGCGCGGTTTCGGCCTTCCGCAACGCATCGCCGAGCACCGGGACCTTTAACCGGAAACCATCCCACCACAGGCGCCCCTCGGTGGTTCGAATGTACGTCGTGAACGCGACGATACCCACGGCCAATGCCGCCAATCCGATCGGTGCGTAGGCCTGTGTGTAGCGGCTGACCTCAATCATGATGCGCGTCGGCAGCGGCATGGGGATATTGCCCTGTTCAAACACCTGTGCGAAACGCGGCACCACAAAGTTCATGAGTACAAACACGCTGCCCGCGCCCACCAGCGACAGCAGTGCCGGGTAAACCATTGAGCTGATGATGTACCCGCGCAGTTCATCACGTGTCTTTTCGAACTCGCTCAACCGTTCGAAGATCACGCCCAGCGAGCCCGACGCCTCGCCCGCGCGGACCATGTTGACGTACAAATCGGTGAAATACTTTGGATGCGTCGCCAGCGAGTCGGCCAGGGAACGGCCGCCCTTCAAGACCCGCAGAACATCCAGAATCACCATCCGGAACGCCGGCCGCTCCGTAAGTTCCGTCGAGATCTGCAACGCTCGATCAACCGGAATACCGGAATTGAGCAGCGTCGTCAATTCAGTGGTAAAAAAGAGGACTTCCTTTTTCCGCGCGCCGCCGAAATCGGGCAACTCAAACTCAAATCCCTTGTTCTGTTCCAGCCCAACATAGACCGGCGTCAAACCCTGCTTGCGCAGTTCCCGCGCCACTTCCTTATCGTTCTCGGCCGTAAGCGTGCCGCTGCGCGCTTTGCCCTCGGCATTCACGGCGCGAAAGTGGAAGGAGGCGGGCATCTTTAGAACTCCTGCGTCACGCGCATGATCTCTTCCGGTGTGGTCACGCCTTCGGCCACCTTGTCCCACCCATCCTCACGGAGCGTGCGCATTCCGTTGCGGCGCGCCGCGGCGGTCAGCACGCTGGCGTCCTCATTGCGTGTGATCATTCGGCGAATCTCTTCGTTCATCTCCATCAACTCAAAGATGCCGACGCGCCCCTTAAAGCCGGACCCGAAACACTTCTCGCAACCCCGCCCCCGCCAGGTGCGAACCTCCGTACCTTCCGGCCGCAATCGCCTCGGCCCTTCTTCATTGCAGAATGCGCAGATTTTCCGCACCAGCCGCTGCGCCAGTATGCTCACAACGGACGACGAAATCAGATAATTCTCCACGCCCATATCGGTCAAACGGGTTACGGCGCTCGGCGCGTCGTTCGTATGCAGCGTCGAGAACACGAAGTGGCCCGTCAACGCGGAGCGGATTGCGACATCCGCCGTCTCCCGGTCGCGCACTTCGCCCACCATAATGACGTCCGGATCTTGACGCACGATATGGCGCAAACCAGACGCAAACGTCAACCCAATCTGCGGATTGACGTGAATCTGGTTGATTCCGTCCATCTGGTACTCCACCGGATCTTCAATCGTGATGATCTTCCGCTCTACGCCATTGATTCGTTTCAGCGCGGAGTAGAGCGTCGTCGATTTCCCCGATCCCGTCGGTCCGGTCACGAACATAATGCCATGCGGAAGCTGTGTATAGAACTCCATGCGCTCCAACATGTAATCGGTGAAGCCCAATTTTCGCAGGTCATAAAACTGTTCGCCCGCCGATCGATCCAGCAACCGCATCACGACGCTCTCGCCGTAAAGCGTCGGCAGCGTCGAAACGCGTAAGTCCACTTCGCGGCCGAGCGTCTTGACCTTAATGCGGCCATCCTGAGGCAATCGCCGTTCGGCAATATTCAGCTTCGCCATCAGCTTCACGCGGCTGATCAGCGCGGCCTTCATCTCCTTCGGCGGTTGCTCCTGCTCGTACAACACGCCGTCGACACGAAACCGGATGCGGAAAAATTTCTCGAACGGCTCGATATGAATATCGCTCGCTCGTTTCTCAACCGCCGCCGCGATCGTCGCGTTGACCATGCGGATGACCGGCGCTTCGCTAGCCATGTCGCGAAGCTGTTCCAGATCTTCGTTCCCGCTGACGCCCTCGCCGAAATCGGCTTCGTTCTCGTTCCGCGCGGCTTGACCGTAGTGCTTGTCGATGGCCTCGATAATCTCGCCTTCCGCGGCCAGCACCGGCGTCACGCGCAACCCTGTGAAGCCTCGTACCGCGGCGATGGTTTCAAAATCCAGCGGATCGGCCATCGCCAGCGTCAGGCCGGCTTCGGTCAGGCCCATCGGCAGGCACCGGCTCTGGCGCAGAAAACGCGCCGCCAGGCCATCGGTCTCCGGCGCCGTAAATGTCGGGCCGTCAATCGTCACCAGCGGAATACGCAACTGCTCACTGAGTGCCGCCAGAACATCGCGCTGCGCCACGAAGCCCAATTCAATTAGCAACCGGCCGATCTTCTCCCCGCGCTCCTTCTGCAACTCCAGCGCGCGGTCCAGATCCTCCTGATGAATCAGCCGTTTGGCAATGAGCAGTTCGCCGAGGCGCATTAGTATTCCCGGACCTGAATCGCGGCTTCCAACGCGGCCTTGTCGCCCTTGGGCGCCAGGAATCCGAGTAGCGTCCGTTTGTCGGCCTGCATCACGATCTGCACCGGCAAACCGGTCACGTCCTCATGCGGCCAATGGGCCAGCGATACGCTCAAAACGATTCTCTCCGTCGGCGGCACCGGATCCATCACCACCGCGGCGCTCACCAGCATCTCCCGCATGGCCATCCGCAACACTGGCAGCCGTTCCAATTTTTTCTTGTTCAGTGCTGCCCGTATGGGCTCCGGAATCTGCTTCAAAAATGGGCCGGGCGCCGGCCCCTCGGCCAGATTAATTCGCGTTGTGAATACGCAGCCGAAGCCGCTGAGGTAGACGCCGTGCGTGTGCCCGAGCAGCAGGTATTGCTCCCCCGGAATCAGCATCTCCACCCGTTTATTCATGGAGACTTCCACCGCCGCTATCAGGCTCCGGTTAACAGGCGCCGCGAACAGCGTACAAGCCAGAACTGCCAGCGCAAAGATCCGTCTCATTGCACACCGCTCTTGACGTTCTGGGCGTAAGTGAGCATCATCGCCGCCTGTTTCTCGCGGAACAGGGAATAGTTCGCTTCCATCGCCAATTGGTCTTCCTGCCGCAACTGCTGATACCTTCCATCCGCTTCCTTAATCGCCGTCGCCAACTGCATCCGGTGCCGCTTTTCCGCCTGTTCCAGCGCCACCGGCAGCGCCCGTGTAACCTCTTCCGATATCCGCCGTTCAAATCTCGCCTGATCAAATGCCGGCGCCGCCGCCGGCTTGGAATCCCCCGCGAACCCTTGGACCACGATCGCCGCTGCCAACAGTGCCGCCGACGCGAACCCCATCCTCGGTCCCGAGTTCATCCAGACCTGCCACCACTTCGGCTCAAAGACCTTATCGGAGACAAATGCGATGCGCCGCGGCAGCTCTTCCTCCCGCAGCGAGAATAGCGCGGACTGTGTTATCTGCAATCGGGCAAGCTCTTCGCGCAACACGCCGTCGGCCTCCGCGGCTGTTTCCACCGCCCGCCGCTCCGCAGCGCTCAACTCGCCGAAAACATAGTCCTTCAATACTTCAGGTGTGACATTCATGACGTACTCCGCGTAATTCCAGCCGGCGCGAGGGTATCCTTCAGCAGATCCAACGCGGTATAGAGCCGCGACTTCACCGTCGACAATGGACACCCCAAAATTTCGGACATTTCTTCAAACTTGAATCCTTGATAGATCTTGAGAACCACGGCTTCCCGCTGCTCTTCCGTCAGCCGTTGCAGTGCCGCGTCCACCGCCAGCGCCGTCTCCACCGGGAGCATGTGCCCCCCCATGGACGGCATATCGAACTGTGCCGACTCCAGGTCATCCTCCGGCTTTTTCCGCCGCAGCATGGAGTACGCTTCGTTATGCGCGATGCGGTACATCCATGGCGCGAACCGGGCCGGATCCTCCAGCTTGCGGAGGTTCTGATACACCTTCAACAGCACATCCTGACAAAGATCCATTGCATCTTCCCGGTTCCTGACCAACCGCAAAAGGTAATTGAAGATACGCTTCTCCCAGCGTGAAACGAGGAGATTGTAGGCGTCCACATCTCCCCGCTGCGCTTTCAGGATTAGATCGCGGTCTTCGACCTCTCGGAAGATCAAGGCGGGTGTTCTCGTAGGTTATGACGCCGCCGGTAACAAAAAAGTCGGAGCGGTGCCTTTCAGCCTTCAGTTTATCCCCGGACGCGCCGTCGGCCCGGTGACAGGGAGCGCTGCCGAGAACGGGATCGGGGCCTGTCCCGGTATCGTCCCGCCCGAATCGGCACTCCTCGCCAATGAGGACCGTCAGAAATTCTTCATGCTATTCGATCAAGACATCGCCAAATACCAGCCCGCCGACCCGGCGGAAAAGGCCATAGTCCGTGAGCTTTCCGAGTGCCGATGGACCCATTTCCGCCTCACTGCCCTCCGTCACGAATGGGTCGACAACACCCGCGTCATTGCCCAAATCGAGCGCCGCCTCTACTTCCTCCAAAACACCTGGCCGGACTAACCCCGGACCAATCACCGCAAACAACTGAATCATAATAGGTTAGCTAAACGCGAGCGCCGGGCGAGAGGCGCGGGCATGGCGACCTCACTTTCACCGGCGCCCCCCCACGTCCACGGTCGCCAACTCAGTTATGTAACCGGCAAAACATCCCGGATATCCCGTGACGACAGGACAAATCCGCCTACACTCTACGCTAGAATCAAAGGCAATCCAGCCAAAGGCGGTGCTTGCCGTGCGTCGACTCCTCGCTTCGTCCGTCTTCCTGATCGTTGCCTTCACCCAGACTTTGCCCCCCGGCGTCCAACAGAAAGCCACCGTCGGCGGCATCACCGAATACCAGTTCCCCAACGGTCTCAAAGTCCTTCTCTATCCCGACCCGTCAAGCCCCAAGGTCACCATCAATATGACCTACCTCGTCGGCTCCCGCCACGAAGGGTACGGTGAGTCAGGGATGGCTCACCTTCTTGAGCACCTCCTCTTTATCGAGACGACCAACGGCCGGCAAATCAAGAAAGAACTCGTCGACCACGGCGCCCAATGGAACGGCGCCACATGGTTCGACCGCACCAACTACTATGAGACCGTCCCCTCCACCGACGAGAACCTCCGCTGGGCCTTGGGCCTCGAAGCTGACCGCATGGTCAACGTCAAAATGGAGAAAAAGATCCTCGACACCGAAATGACGGTGGTCCGCAATGAATTCGAGCGCGGCGAGAACAGCCCCCAACGCGTACTTGAAGAGCGCGTAATGTCGACGGCCTTCCTCTGGCACAACTACGGCAAATCCACTATCGGCTCCCGCGCCGACCTGGAGCGCGTTCCCATCGACCGCCTCGCCGCTTTCTACCGCAAATACTACCGCCCGGACAATGCCGTCCTCACCCTCGCCGGCCAGCTGGATGTTCCGAAAACGCTGGCGATGGTCAACGATGCTCTCGGACGCATTCCTCGGCCCGCGGCCGAAATCGAACAAACGTACACCACCGAGCCCGTTCAAGACGGCGAGCGCTACGTCGAACTCCGCCGCGTCGGCAACAATCAGGAAATCATCATCGCCTACCATGCGCCGCCCGCCGCCCACCCGGACGCGGCGGCACTGCGAGTACTCTCCGGCGTGATGGGGGGTGGCGGGAGGTTTGGCGGCGTCCAGGGGCGCCTGTCGAAGGCACTTGTCGAGAACAAAAAAGCCCTCACAGCAGGCATGTCGTTCCAGGCTTTGCACGACCCCGGCGTCGTCACCGTCTCCGCCGGTCTGAACAAGGAACAGTCCCTGGATGATGTCCGTAAAACGGTCTACGAAACGATCGAAGGAATCGTGAAGGAGCCGCCCTCGCAGGAGGAGTTGGACCGCACCAAGAACCGCCTTCTTCGGAGCATGGAGCAGCGCATGTCCGATTCGCAGCAAGTCGGGCTCGGCATGACCACGCCAATTTCGCAAGGCGATTGGCGTATCATGTTCCTCGAACACGAACGTCTGAAGGGCGTCACCGCGGACGACCTCGTCCGTGTCGCCAAGACCTATTTTAAACCCTCCAACCGCACCGTTGGCGTCTTCATTCCTACCGCCGAACCCGACCGGACGACCGTTCCCGAGACGCCCGACCTCGAAAAGGTTTTCGAAAACTTCAAGACCAGCGTGGCGGTCGCGCAAGGCGAAGCGTTCGAACCGGCGCCCGCCAATATTGAAAAACGCCTGATCCGCAAAACGCTTTCAAACGGCTTGCGTGTCGTCATCCTTCCCAAGACGACTACTGGCGGCAGCATCTTGGCTGCGTTGGAGCTGCACTTTGGCGATGCAACGACTCTGGCTGGCAAAGGCGCGGCGTCGTCGATGGCCGCCTCGCTTCTCATGCGCGGTACGAAGTCGAAAACACGGCAGCAGTTGCAAGACGCAATCGATAAGTTGAACGCGCGCGTATCCGTCGGCGGCGGTGGAGGTGGAGGGCGTGGTGGCCGTGGCGGGGGGGGGCGGCGGGTCGGCCAGTGTGTCCGGCATCGGTGCGTTCATCGAAGCGAAGGCTGACAATTTCCTCCCCGCGCTCCGGCTGGCCATCGAAATTCTGAAGGAGCCCGCATTCCCCGAATCCGACTTCGAGCAGATTCGCCGGCAGCGATTGGCCGCCATCGACGCGTCCCGTACCGACCCAGCTTCGCAGGGATCCCTGCTCCTCGCCCGCCGTGTCAGCGTCTATCCGAAAGGCCATCCGCTCTATGTCGGGACGCTCGATGAGCAGGTTGAAGAGTTGCAGAAGCTAACGCTGGAAGGCTGGATCGAACCGCTGGCGTGCCCGGATACCAGATTCTGCGACGCGACAGACACGATCCTCCGCCAGAGCGACCGATTGAAAAACACGATCTGCTTGTAACGTCAACGCCGATACCTCTATCTTCCAGCTAAACTGGGAAGAGACATTTCATGCGCATATTAGGGGTTCTACTCACCGCGACCGTCATCTTCCTCACTGGATGTTCCGACTCTCCGAAAACACAAACGGCGAAGAAAGAAGAGCCCAAAAAGGAGCCGGAGGCCATCACTGGCAAGAGTGCGTTTTTCAAGGTCTACGTCACCGCCCGCAGTTGGGCGTCCGACGTGCAATGCCTCAGCGTCTCCAATATTCCACTTGCCGAAGTGAAGGCCGGCCCGGGCAAATCCGGCGCATGGCGCGTCACGGTTTTCTCCCCCTCTAAACTCCGGAAGCGTTCCTACACTTGGTCCGCCGTCGAAGCCGAAGGCAATTTGCACGAGGGAGTTTTCCCTGGTCCCGAGGAATCCGTCAACCCCAACAACATTACGCGTCCGTTCCTGATCGCCGCCATCAAAACCGATACCGACACCGCCCTGAAAGTCGCTGAAGGAAAGAGCGCCGAATACATGAAGCGCAATCCCGGCATGCGGATTAACTACCTTCTCGAGCTGGGCGACAAGCACCCCAATCCGGCCTGGCGCGTGATTTGGGGCGATTCCGTGGGCACTAGCGGCCACTCCGTCTTTGTCGACTCCGTCACCGGCGACTATCTGGAAACCCGTCACTGATGTCGATCACCGCCCTTGATGTCATAGCCGCCGCCGAGCGTATCAGCGGTCTCGTCCGCCGTACGCCCGTCGTTCGAGCCGAAGTATGCGGACTGGAGCTGTACTTGAAGTGTGAAAATCTTCAGGACGGCGGTTCGTTCAAACTCCGTGGGGCAACGAACTTAGTACGTTCACTGGACGCCAACGCTCTCAGCCACGGCGTAATGGCCTACTCGTCCGGCAATCATGCCGCCGGTGTCGCCCTCGCCGCCCAGCGCGCCGGGACGAAGGCCCGCGTCGTCATGCCGCTCGATGCACCGAAAGTCAAAGTTGATAACACGACTTCTTTCGGAGCCGAGATCATCAGCTATAATCGCTTCACCGAAGATCGTGAGGCCATTTGTAAAGTGCTGGCCGCCGAAACCGGCGCGACCATTATTCCTCCGTTTGATCACGCCCTGACCATCAGCGGGCAAGGCACTGCCGCCCTCGAACTGATCGAAGAAATTCCCGGTCTCGACGCTCTGATTGCTCCGCTCGGCGGCGGCGGACTTATGGCCGGCTGCTGCCTCATCACCCGCCATCTCAGTCCGTCCACGCGGCTCTTCGGAGGCGAACCGGAAATCGCCAACGACACTTGGCTCTCCTTCCAGGCCGGTGAACACCGGCAGATCCCACCGTCGGAAACCATCGCCGACGGCCTTCGCTCCCCTTCCCCCGGCAAGCTCACCTTTCCCATCATGAAGCAGTATCTCGAGGCCATCGCGCTCGTCACCGAGGACGAAATCCGCGCGGCGGTTCGCTGGCTTGCTACCAAGGTTCATCTGGTCGTCGAACCGAGTGGCGCTGTGCCCGTCGCGGCGGTACTGCATGGCAAGCTCCCGCCGGACGTCCGCAAAATCGGCATCATCGTATCGGGCGGCAATATCGAACCGAAACAGCTAGCGGAAATCCTGGCCTAGCTCTCCAGGATCTCTATCAGTTCCAGAACGGTCTTCCGCGCCGGTTTCAATAATGGCAACGAGCCTAGCTTGATCAGCGCAACCACCATTTTTACGCTCGCCTCCACCAGCCGATTGGTCCGGGACTGCCCATCAGAGCGGTCATAGATCCAGAACAGAATCATACCCATCTGGTACATCCAAAGGAGCTTTGGCATGTGCGCGGCCATGTCATCCGGCACCGATGTATCCGTCTCCGCGAGTGCCCTGGCAAACTGCGCCAGATCCTGTTCCCGCACCGCCCGCGACTCCGGCGCGAATGGAGACAAAGGATTCGCCGGGTCCGCCGCATGTCCCATCAGTGCACCGAGAAATTTCCGGTTCGGCGCAAAATAGCGAAACTTCGTGGAGATGATCGCGGCCAGCCGGGCGTCGAGTTTTTTACCCTTTTGCGCTTCTTCTAACAGCGGGGCCAAATCGTCCTTAGCCCGTTGATAGAAGGCGTGAACAATGGCATCCTTCGACGCAAAGTAGTAGTAGGCGAGCCCGGTTGCGACGCGTGCGTGCGCGGCGACTTCCCGCATGCTGGTTTCGGCGAAACCCTTTTCCCGGAACAATTCGAGCGCTGCTTCCAGAATCTTCTCCCGCGTATCCGCCGATTTCTGCTGCCGTGCAGCTTTCATAGTGAGCACCCCGGTAACGAAACTTCACGCAGCCGCGCAGCCACATCCGCGTCCGCGGTCAAGCCCAGCCAACCCGACAGCTCCTCCCGATTCCGCGATAGCGCCGCGAATGCCTGGCGCGCTAGCGGCAACAACTCCGGTCGCGCCAAACGATAGGACCAGTCGCGATAGTCGTCAAGCGCCCACAACACAATTAGCCACGCCGAATCGCCCGTCCAGACTTCCCCAGTATCGGATAGGACCGCCAGATCGGTCTGCCCGGGCGGCTTCGGCGCGCAATCAATCGGGACCAGGTGCCGTTGCCGCCGCAGCCATCCCACCAGCGTGGTGCAAAGCCCGCACCGTTCGTCATAGTAGAGCCGTAGCCGTTTCATCGCGGGCCTCCCTGCGGTTGCGGCTGCCAATATCCGGTTGGTGGAACAGGCGGCGGAGCGGATGGCAGCCGGTCCATTGCCCGGCGCCGCATGCGGCTGAAGATGAAGATGTTGCCGAAGTGCATGATCCCCAGAACAATCAAAACAAACCCGACTTTGTCGCTCACCAGTTCAATCAGCGTTCGCCCATTATCCACTTCGCCGTGTGTCCGCAGCGTGAAAATGATCCATCCCAGATTCAACAAGTAGAAGCCCACGACCAGCAGATGATTCACTGAGTCGGCCAGCCCTTCATTCCCATGAAACGCGTCCAGCAGAAACGTCCGTCCATTCTTTTGGAGAGTTCGCGCCACCCAGATCGTGATGCCGATCGAAATCGTCAAATACAGCAAATACGTGTGCAAAATATACATATCGTCCTTTCTTGAACATGTTCAACTGAACGTGTTCAAAAACAGACTACGCCGATTCCATACGCATGTCAATACTTTTTTGAACGCGTTCAACTAGCGCGCGTTCTTGACGACCTTGCCGCCCTGCATCACGAAGAAGACATCGCGCGTCTTCGTGATGTCCTCCACCGGATTCCCAGGCACGGCGACGATATCGGCAATCATTCCGCCTTGCAGGCTCCCGACTTCATTCGCGATTCCAAACAGTTCGGCATCCACCGAAGTCGCCGCCCGCAACGCGTCGATCGGCTTCATCCCGCCCTTCACCATCAGCACAAACTCCTCCGCATTCGTCCCATGAATGCCCACACCGGCGTCCGTGCCAAACGCAATCCGAATCCCTCGCGCCGCGGCGCTACGAAACGTCTCGTCGATCCGCCGCCCCGCCATGTTCATTTTTGCCTTCGTTCGCGGATCCATCACGCTCCCTTTTTTCTCGGCCTCCACCAAACTCCAATAGGCGTGCAGAGTCGGTACAAAAAAAGTCCCCTTCTGTTTCATCATCGTCAGCGCTTCTTCATCCAGAAAACTCCCATGCTCAATGGAATCGATCCCGGCCCGAATGGCTCGCTTTGCCCCCGTCGCCCCATGCGCGTGCGCCGCCACTTTCTTCCCTTTCGCGTGCGCCTCATCGATAATCGCGTCAATCTCCGCCTGCGTCATCTGCGGCGAATCCACGTCATTATTCCGGCTCAAAACCCCGCCCGTCGCGCACATCTTGATTAGATCCGCGCCGTACTTGATGTTGTACCGAACCGCCTGCCGCGCGCTCTCCGGGCTGTCGACGACGCCATCCCGCCAATCCGGTTCCCGGCCAAAAAACTCCGGCCGCACCCCATTCATCGGATCGCAGTGTCCGCCCAGCGAGCCCAATCCCTTCGATGCTGCCAGAATCCTCGGACCCGCAATCGCGCCCCGCGCAATCGCGTTCCGCATCGCTACGTCCACAAATGCCGGCGCGCCCAGATTGCGCACAGTCGTGAACCCTGCATCCAGCGTGGTTTTCAAATACTTCGTTGCCAGCAGTGCCATCTCCGCCGGCGTTCGCGCCTGTCTGTCGACCAGGTCCTGTCGGTCGTCCAGTCCCCGCTCTTGCACCAGATGAACATGCGCATCCATGAAACCTGGCAGCAGTGTCGCATCGCCTAATTCGATCACCTGGGCTCCGGGTTTCAACACCGCACCACCGCCAACACCCACAATCCGCCCATTCTCAACAACTACCAATCCCGGCGTTTGCAGTGTCTCCGACTTACCGTCGAACAATCGCGCGGCTCGAATAACCACCTGCTGCGGCAGCGCCGCCATCGTGCACAGAACCATCAGTCCAAGAATCTTCATAGCTCCTCCGGGATCGAGTCCGCCATTCGCGCGAACGCCGAGTACTCGACCGCGATTCGGCCCTTCGCCGGCAGCCACCGGTACCCGGGAACGCCAAATAACTCCCGCCGTTCAATCATTGACCGGCGGCTCTCGGGAAACGGTGAGGCCCCAAACTCCATTCCGCGAGTCAGCGTCCGTCCATTCCACGGCGGCGAAGTCCTGCTGTGGTTCTCCTCCCAAATCCCCATCCACGGAAAATCGGACCGTTTCCATTCGTATCCGAACAATAACTTCGACGCCGGAGCCCAAGCCAAAAACCACGCCCGCTCCCGATGTGGATCCAATAAGTGCGTTGAAAACGCCGCCGATGCCGGGACGTTCTGCAATCGGCGCATGTCCACTGTACCCTTGCCATCGCGCCTCGGCGCGTTCGGCCAATCGAATTTCGCCGCAATTGGCAAGTAGCCATTCGGCCCCGCGAAATCATTCGGGTAAGACATCGACAAGGTCCCGGGGAACCGGAACTCCGTCTTCCCACGCTCCAAAAACGGCGGTCCCAACGTCACATGCTGCGTGTAGGCAATCGGCCGGTCCAGCGCCGTCAAATTCTCCACCGTTTCAACAAACCGGACCCGCTCCCCATCCAGCCGCAAGACACGCGAAAATGCCAGGCCATGCAGCGGCAGCGTCGCCCGCATCTCCAATCCCCCGCCCGCAAAATCGGCCAGCGAATACGCCGCCACTGACCCCTCGCCATGCGTCGTCATCCCCGCCGCGGCTTCTTCCGGCGTCGGAGAGCCAAATAGGTCGAGGCACAAGTTGTGTCCATGGATCCCGGCGAGCAGTTTAGACTCCGCGTCCCCGCCATATTCCAGATGTTTCGCCGGATCGTAACGCGACGGGTTCATCGTCGCCCACGGAGGAACCCACAGCGGATTCACCCCCGTTTTCTTGTGCAGGATTTCAGCGACGTGGCCGCCCTCCCGCAATACCGTCACACGAAACGCGTCGTTTTCAATCGACCACGCCTCGCGCTCCCGCCAGCGGCTGAGCGGCATCGGCGTTACACCTTCTTTACGGGCGCGCCCGGCTTCACGTCCGGATTGCCCAGCGTATCGATCTCTTTCCGCCAAACGCGGCGCTCTTCCTTCATGGACAAGTTCGAAAGGATCACGGCCGCCGAATCCGACAAGCCAATCTCCAGATCCGCCTTCGGTTTCGCGCCCGTGCGAATGCATTCCCAGAACTCAATCATCTGCTGGTCAACCGGATTGTTTTCTTCCTCCGGAACCATCACGCCCTTGGAGTAGAGCCAACGGCGCGCAAACTTCAGTTCCTTCTGAACAAAGCTGTCCTGATCGGTGACTTCGTCCTTGCTGAGCAGAATTGGTAGAGCCCTGGCACCCTTGCCGGTCGACGCCAGCGATGCGCTTGCAACTGCCGCTTTCGACGTACCAGCCGCAGGCGTTTTCTTCGCCGGTTCGCGATACCAGATACCAAGCGAAGGCTCGTCGTCTGTTCCGACTGTAATGTGGATCGTTCCCTCGGTGCCCATAATCAGCTCGCCGAATTGAGCCCTCGCCCCGCCGAATAGCGGCAAATGCTGGTTCGTTGAGATGTAGGACCCCATCAACCGTTGCCCTTTCGGATAACGGAAGATTAACTGAACACTGTCGAAGACGTCGCGGCCATCCTTGAAATAGTCGATCCCGCCGACGCCGTTGACGGTTTCAAAGTGGCTGCCGAACATCCAATCGGCGATGTCCATCTGGTGCGAGCCCAACTCCGCAACCAGGCCGCCGGAGTACTTGGACAACAGACGCCAGTTCGATTCCTCGCCGCGCGGATCGTTCTTTTTCATCGTCCATGTCGCGCTGGGGACATTGATCAAATTCCGGTGCCACTGCGCGTAAACGTTGGTGACATCGCCGAGCAAGCCTTTGTCGACCATCTGACGGGCTGTCTGATAGAACTTGCTGTAGCGGCGTTGCAATCCAACTTGCATCACCTGTTTGGGTCGCTCATTCACGAGCTTCCGTAGCATGTGAATCTCTTCCGGCTTATGCACCAGTGATTTCTCACAGAACACATGCTTGCCGGCGAGCAGCGCATCGCGCGTGATGGGGAAATGCGTGGAAAGCGGCGTGGCGATCATGACCGCGTCAATATCGTTGCGGTTCAGAATCTCCCGGTAGTCCTTATAACCCTTCGGTTTGTCCTTGGAGCCGTTGACGCCCTTATCGAGATTGGGCTGATAAATGTCGCAAGCGGCGACCAAGCGGCCACCGTCAAGGCCATTCAGATGCGTAATGTGATACTGTCCACGCCCGCCGGTCCCGATGATGGCCATTTGAACCTGGTTATTGGCCGCCTTCACTTTTTGGATCCACGGCGCCGCAATAACCGCCGCCGTAACGCCCGCCGCCAGCTTCGCCGCGTCGCGCCGCGTCATGTCGTTTGGTTCAGACATCGCACTCACCTCGATTTGATCGTTCAACGAACCCACTATTATATGGCATGGCCCGAATTCGTTTGTTGCACTGGAAGGAAGAGGAGTGCGAGTCCCGCGCGGCGCGGCTGAGGCAGCTTGGCTATGTTGTCGATGCCCACAAATTAGAGAGCTCTTCCATGAAAGAATTTCGCGAAAACCCTCCGGATGTGGTGGTTATTGATCTTGCACGGCTGCCGAGCCACGGGCGCGAAGTCGGCATGTTTCTTCGTGGCGGCAAGAGCACCGGACTCATTCCAATTATTTACGTTGAGGGAGAACCCGAAAAAGTTGCGAAGGTAAAAGAGATTCTGCCTGACGCGCGTTACACGACCTACGCCAAGATTGGTCCGGTGCTAGCAGATGTCTTGGCGAATCCGGTCACAGAGGTGGTCGTTCCAAAGTCTCTATCTGGCTTTGATTCACCTATACATCTCGTCAAGAAGCTTGGCGTAAAGGACGGGCAGGTGGTGGGCCTCATCAACGCTCCAATGGGCTTTGAATCGAAAATTCCCGGCGCGGAAACCAAACGCAACCCGAAAGGGAAGGTTCCCCTGACGCTGTGGTTCGTTGAAACGCGCATAGAGTTCGAGGATGCGCTGCCACGGATGAGCCGGAAGGCGGCTGACGGCGGTATCTGGGTTATCTGGCCTAAGACGACAAAAACGGCGAAACCGGACATTAACGGGAATGTCGTCCGGGAATCGGCCTTGCAGGTCGGTCTAGTTGATTTCAAGATATGTGCGGTTGATGAGACGTGGAGTGGGATGCGGTTTACGGTGAGACGTTAGGGCCGGGCTCGACGGGAGTCTCCGCCCCTCGCGAGGCCCACTCCGCCCCGGCCAGTACGATCATCGAGGCCAGAAAACTTACAAGCACGATAATAACGGCCCAATAAAATGGTCCGTATTCAACCTGCAGCTTCCGAAGGAACGCCGGCCAGATCCACTTCATCAGGTACTTAAATCCCTCCAACACGAATCCGACCACGATCGCGATGGGGACCACCCGCTGCCAGGCCACTTTCGTATTTGGCAATATCCAATAAATCAGGAACAACGCCAACATCAGCACCGGCATCGCCGCGAGCTTGAAAAAGACGATGCTCATCCACGTCGCCGACTTGCCCAACATGGATGGATCCGCCGCCTTTAGGTAGTCGTAGTTCAACGCCCCCAACACAATCGACAACAGCGCCAACGACCCGCAGGCGAAAATAAGGCCCATGCTCACCAGTTGGTTCATCAAGAAACTACGGTGCTTCTTTACACCCCAACATCTGTTTAGAGCAACTTCCATCGGTTCAAAGATTCCATTCGCCGTGAACAGCAAAAGGAGTAGCGACGTGTAGCTAAAACTCTGAAACCGGTTCGGTATCCAGTTGATGCCCTGCCGAATCAGCGTTTCCACTTCCTTCCCAAACAGATCGCTCATCGCTAAGTAGACAGCTTGCTCCGCCGAATCCCACCCAATTGACCGGCAGAACCACACCAAGACGAGCAAAAACGGGAAAAAACTCAGCAGGACATTGGCGGCGATGGAAAATCCGAACACATGGACTTCCACCTCGACCCAGTACTTCAGCGTCGGCCAAAACGGCCGCAAAAATCGCATTCCCTAGGGTACCAACCGCGGCACAATCCGATACACCGCAGCCGGACTCTCATTCCCCTCTTTATCCACCGCCTTCACGCCCAAAACTATATCGTCAATCGATACATCTGACAGCCGGAACTCTTTCCCTGGTCCCACCCAAAACTCCTTCTGCCAATACGGCGAAATCGACTCCCGCCACACCACCGCATACCCCGCCAAATCCGTCACATCCCCGATTTCCTTCCATTGCAGCAACGCGTCATATCCTGACTTTCCCCGGTTCAGATTCGGCAGAGTAAACTCCAATCCCGTCGTTGGCGACTTCGTCGTTGAGATCACATCCGGCGCCGGCGGCGCCAGCGCCAAGGTCGCCGTCACCGCCGCGTTCAGCTTCGTCACCCGAGCCGCATAAGCCGGCGACGCATTCGCGAACGTGTCGGTAGCCGAATGCTGATTCGCATAGAACTCCGCCGTCGTCGTAAACCGCACCGCCGGAAATCCCGCCCGGTCAAACGGCATGTGATCACCGCTCCGCGAAAACCGGTCCGCCCGAAAAACCAAATTCACGGTCATCGCCGGCACATACCGCTCGCCAATTTCTTTGACATACCGCGCCAATGTCCGCGACCCTGAATCAATCGGATCTTCACTAAACAACCGCACGCCCGTGCCCGACGTCCGTCCATTTCCAGCCACGTCATTGCCGATTACATCGTTGTTTAACACCGCATCAATGACATGTTTCTCTTCCTTCGCCCGTTTCGCATAAAGCTCCGACCCCACTAACCCGTACTCCTCTCCCGAAAATGCCACAAAGACCAGCGTCTTCTCGAACTCATACGCGCTCAATACCCGAGCCAACTCCATCACCGCCGCCGTCCCGCTGGCGTCATCGGACACCCCCGGCGCATCCGCCGCGGCAGTCGCCTCCCAGTCGACGCGATTGAGCTCCCCCACCTTCTTCCAAACCATGCTGAGCGAGTCATAGTGCCCGGTAATCAGAATTTGGCGCTCTTTCTGCGTCGTCCCCGGCAGCGCTGCCACTACGTTCATTAGCTTTACATTCCGGATCATCCACCCACGCTTCTTCGCATCATGCTCATCTAACCGCACCTGCAACCGCGGACTATACGAAGCCATCTCGTCCCGTATCCACCGCGCCGCCGCGCCAATCCCCCGCTTCGGATTATCGAGCGAAGAAAACAGGTCCCGAGTTCCAAACCCCTCCAGTTTCTTCATCGCCGCCCCCACACGCTCCGCCGAAATCTCAGCAACAATTTTCTCCACCTGCGGGTTCAGCGCCTTCATCGGAACCTGCGCCGAAACCATTCCATAAGCGAGATACAAACCAATTGTGAGCTTCCCAACCGTTTCTGAGAGAATAACTCTTTAGGCATCTTTCTCAAACATGGTCATCGACGGCATTTATTACGCGCTCGGCCTCCTCGCCGGCGGAGCACTCACCGGCTACCTCACGAAGCCCGCCTACAGCATCCCTTTCGTGATTCTTGCCGTCTTCTGCCTTTGGTTCTTTCGAGACCCGGATCGCGAAATTCCCGCCGGACCGGTGGCCGTATCCCCCGCCGACGGCGTCGTCGTCGCGGTCAGACCCGAAGGCGAACAGACCCGGGTCAGCATATTCCTCAACGTCTTTGACGTACACGTAAACCGCTCGCCCATCGCCGGGAAGATCACGAACATCCGGTACCAGCCCGGCAAATTTCTGGTCGCGAGCAAGCCCGAAGCCACCACCGATAACGAGCAGAACTTCATCACCGTCGAGGGCCCTCAGGGCAAGATCGTCTTCTCCCAGATCGCCGGACTGATTGCTCGCCGGATCATCTGTTACAAGAACGTCGGCGAAACGGTGCAGGCAGGCGATCGCGTCGGCTACATCAAGTTCGGCTCCCGCGTCGATATGTTCCTCGGTCCGGAATGGACCATCGCGGTGAAGCAGGGCGAGCGTGTCGCGGCGGGTTCCGGAATCATCGCCCGCAGAAAGTAAATCCCATGCCGCGTTTCAACATCGCCGAACGCCTCATCGATCCCAGATCTCCCGATCGGCGGCCCCGCCGCGCTGCTTACGCCCTTCCCACACTCTTTACCGCCGGCAATCTTCTCCTCGGCTTCCTCGCCATCATGGAATCTTTCCGCGGCGCTATGGATTTCGCGCTCAACATTCCGGAAGCAACCCGCCACTTTGAACTCGCAGCGATATACATCGGCATCTCGGTCTTTGTCGACGGCCTCGATGGACGCATTGCGCGCATGACAAACACCGTCTCCGAGTTCGGCCGCGAACTCGACTCCCTCGCCGACGTCATCAGCTTCGGCATCGCCCCCGGCGTCCTTGCCTTCACATGGGGAGTTCAGTTTGTCGATTGGACAATCCTCCCTGACCCCAACATGAGCGTCCAGCTTCAGCGCGGAACCTACTTCGTCACGTTCCTTTATCTACTCTGCGGCGCCTCCCGCCTCGCCCGATTCAATATTTCGGTCAATCCCGTTCCTAAGAATCCTGGCCGTCCGGATCGCAAATATTTCGTAGGGCTGCCTATCCCCGCCGCCGCCGGCATGGTCGCCGCCGTGGTGTACGCGCTGGATTCCCAACCGATTCGCATCTGGTACGCCGCTGTACTCTGGATGGCGCTGATCGGGCTACTCGCGTTCCTCATGGTCTGTACCTGGCGCTATCGCAGCTTCAAGGATTTCAACCTTCTTAGCCCGCGATCCTTCAAATCTGTCATCACCCTTGGAAGCTTTATCTACTTGTTAACTAACTTCTCGCAACCCGTCCTCCTCGCCTTGGCCACCGTGTACGTCGCTAGCGGCATCCTGGTCCGCCTCGCCGGAGTGCTCGGGCGCAAATCCTCGCCTGCCGCTCAGAAACCGGAGCCCCAAGTTGGCTAATTCCGTTCTTCTCATCGGAGCCGACTCTCTCCTTGGCCGCGAGGTCCGCGACCGCTACACCGTTGGCAAAGTTGGCACTCGCCTTCAATCTGCGACGCTGGAAAAAGACGCAGCCGCGGTCTTCGCCGCCACCGAAGACGAAATCGAAGTCGTAGCCGCGGTTGACGCCACAATGATCGATGAAGCCGTTGCTGTCGTCGCCGCCAATTTCGCCACCGAAGCCTTGACCCGCATGCGCGATGCCGACGCATCTGCTCCACTCGTCGATCTTACCGGCGCATTGGAAAAGGAACCCGGCGCGGTCCTTCGCGCTCCTCTCTTCGAAGCTCATCCGGTCGAAGCGCCGATCCATCTCATTCCCCAGCCCGGCTCCTGGCTCCTCGCTAGCTTCCTCAACGACCTCCACACCATCCTGCCTGTCACCCGTTCCATCGTCACTCTATTCGAACCCGCCAGCCAATCCGGCCGTCCCGCCATCGACGAACTCCAAAAGCAGACCGTCGCGCTCCTCTCCTTCAAACCGCTGCCCAAAGTTCATTACGACGCCCAGCTCAGCTTCAACCTTCTCGCACGCACCGGCGAGGAATCTAAGATTTCCATTCCCGATCGGGAAGCCAGAATTCAACGCGAGTTAGTTAGCCTTTCAAAACTCCACGGCGCCGGGCTGCCGACACCAAGTGTCCGTCTGGTCCACGCCCCCACATTTCACGGCTACGCCGCCAGTGTCTGGGTGGAATTCGCCAAGCGCCCCAATCTGAAAACGATCACCGCGAAGCTCAAAGAACAGGGCGTCGATGTACGCGACGAATCCTTGGATCCGCCCAACAATACCGGAGTGGCCGGCGAGTCCGGGTATTCGGTAGGCGCGATTGAGGCGGATCGCAATCATCCGGCCGCCGCATGGTTCTGGCTGGCAGCCGACAACTTCCGCCTTCAGGCAGACCTGACCATCGAGGTTCTTCGCGAACTGCTATGACCCGCCGGCACGTTCTCGCCCTGTCGTCTGTCCTTTCCGGCTGCGGTTACCATGTCGGCGGTAAGTCGGACCTGCTCCCCAAGAACATCCAAACCGTTGCCATCCCGCCCTTCAAGAACCTGACCGTCCGGTACAATCTGGCCGACCGTCTTGCGGGGGCTATTACGCGCGAATTCATTTCCCGCACGCGCTACCAGATCGTTACTGAACCTTCGCAAGCCGACGCCGTTCTCAGCGGGACCATCCTTACTTTCACCGCTTATCCCACGATCCTCGATCCCGCGACTGGCCGCGCCGCAGGCGTTCAGATCCAAGTAAATTTACAACTCACACTGGTCGAACGAGCCACCGGCAAGATCCTCTTCACAAGGCCGAATTACGATTTTCGCGAACGGTACGAGGTTTCTGTCGATCAGACGCAATACTTTGAGGAGTCCGGCCAGGGCTTGGAGCGCCTCAGCCGCGATGTCGCGCGCACTCTCCTCAGTTCGATCCTCGAGGCGTTTTAATCCATGACGCCGGACGATCTAATTACTCAGCTCAAGGCCGGAAAAGTGGCGCCAGCGTATCTGCTTCTCGGTCCCGACGCATGGCGGCGCGACGAGTGCCGCACACTGCTGATTGAGAAAACGCTGCCCGAGGAGGATCGAGAGCAGGGCTATAACCGTCTCGACCTCGACGAAGTCTCGCTGACCGACGCGCTCGACGATGCCTGTTCTTACTCTCTGTTTGCCAATACGCGGCTGATCTGGGTGTCGAGCGCGGAAGGTGCATTGCCTCGGGGAGATGCCACGGAACCGCCCGAAGGGCTGGTGCGATTTCTCAAGGATCCTCCTCCCGGCGTGACGCTTGTCCTCCAGTGCAGCCGCTACGATTTCGATGGCGACGACAAGGCCAAACTGGAGCGGGTCCGCAAGTTCTACGCCCCGGTTAAGGCGGTCGTCGAGTTCCCGCATCCGGGACCCTATGAAGCTCGCGCTCTCGCCCAGCGTCTTTCCAAACAACTGGGCCTGACGATTGCCGGCGAAGCCTTGGATCTTCTCATTGAGGCGACGGGTTCCAATGCGACGCGTCTGGCGAACGAGATCGAAAAGCTCCGGCTGCTTACGCCGAACGCAACACTCCAACACGTCCAGCAGCTCGTTCCCGACGCCCGCGAATCGACGATCTTCGCCCTCGTGGCCGCGTTGGGCCGCCGCGACCGGAAGGCGTCTCTAGAAATACTTGACACTCTGGTTCGCGACGGCGAGTATCTTCCGTTGGCATTGAGTTTCCTCGCCACCCAGTTCCGATTTGCGCTTGCCGCGAAGGAAGCTAAGCTCTCCAACGCGCAGGCCATCCAGGGCCACTTCTCAAAACAGGGGGTCCCGATGTGGCGTGCCCGCGCCGAGCAGATTCAGCAGACGGCCGCCGCCTTCCAACCCGCCCAAATGCGATCCGCCATCAAATTGATCTTCCAGGCCGATCGCGGTCTCCGCGACACCCGCCCCGATGACCGCACCATAATGGAGCAGTTTATCCTCCGGCTTACTGCAAAAGTTTAACGGCCGGGACCAAGTCTGTCTGCGAAAAGTCGTTACCCTTAAACAGCAGCGGCTCCTTCGCCGTTTTCGCTAACGCATACGTAAAGCAGTCGCCATAGTTCAGCTTCGCGTTGTGGATCCCTCTGCCAAATTGCCGAAAAGCTTCCGTCGCGATCATCGCGTGCTCCACCGTCACTGGCTCAAGTTGAATCTCGTACCGAACAAGAAATTCGTTGAGAATGGCTTTCGGCATAGTTGGAGCGCGCATCTCAAGCACCATCGCCGCCTCAACGTAACTCGCCGCCGACATGCGAACAACTTTTTGGTTAGTGATCAGTGCTTCGGCACTCGCGAGAAATTACCCGGGTATGCTCACGGAGAGTGACCCACCGGCCCAACGGGGCCGGGGATGATAATGCCT
>Ga0105046_10001654_pt1 | contig 34501 bp, 35 predicted proteins | sample MAT03_FD_78385 | JGI IMG/M metagenome (GOLD analysis project Ga0105046, IMG submission 78385) | Freshwater microbial communities from Lake Fryxell liftoff mats and glacier meltwater in Antarctica - MAT-03 (megahit assembly) | ecosystem: Environmental > Aquatic > Freshwater > Ice > Liftoff... | reverse complement strand
TTGGCAAGTACGATCCCAACGCGTTCGGGCTGTATGACATGCACGGGAATGTGTATGAGTGGTGCGAGGATTACTATGGGGCGTCCAGCAAGTCGCCGAAGGATGGGGCGGCGCAGAACGTCAAACAATCAAACGAGGTTCGCGTCCTCCGGGGCGGCAGCTGGGACGACAGTCCCAGGTACTGCCGTTCGGCGGACCGCCTCAACTTCTCGCCCGACTTCCGCAACAGCAATGTCGGTTTTCGAGTGGTTGTCTCCCAGGACTGACGTATCTATTTTTTCTTTTACTCTTTGGCTTTTTACTTCTTGTCTTTAACCCTGTATTGAGCGAAATTGAAAATCTACATTATAACATATGTTATAATGTAGATTCATGTTAGTCACGGAAGCAGCGATTGACGAGGAACGACGGGAAGCCGGCTTTGGTCATGGTCAGTATATCGAGCTTGAGGCGCCAAGCACGGCGCCTGTTTCGTTTCACCCATCCTTCGGATCGATCAGCCCCGCGATTGAGGCGTTGATGAGCGTCGCCAGGAACCCGCCCAGCAGAGCTCGGAAGCCCAGTCGGGCGATGTCGCTGCGGCGGTTCTCGGCCATGCCGCCGATGCCGCCCAGTTGGATGCCGATGGAGGCGAAGTTGGCGAAGCCTGTCAGGGCGAATGCCGCGAGGAATGCCGCGTGTTTGCTCATGCCGTTCGGCATACCGGGTTGATAGACCTCCGCGAAACGCAGGAAGGCGACGAACTCGTTCAACACCAGTTTGGTGCCGAGCAGTTCACCCATCTTGGGGATGTCCGAGCCTTGAACGCCCATCAGCACGGCAACCGGGGAGAAGAGGATCGCGAACACGCGTTGTAGCGACCAGGCGGGATTGATGAGTGCGATCAGGAAATTGAAGAAGGCGATGAAGGCGATGAAGGCGATGAGCATGGCGGCGATATTGATGGCCAATTTCATTCCTTCGGATGCCCCGGCGGCCGCGGCATCGACGATGTTGGCGTGCTCGGTCTTGATCGGCACTTTGACGTCGCCGAGCGTCTCCGGATTGCCGGTCTCGGGAATCAGGATCTTGCAGATGTAGAGCGAGGCGGGGGCAGCCATCACGCTGGTGGCGATAATGGCCACCGGGTTCGCCCCCATGCCGATGTAGACGGCCAGGAGCGCGCCCGAGACGTGGGCCATGCCGCCGATCATCAGGGCGAGCAGTTCCGAACGCGTCATCCCCGCGATGAACGGTTTGACAATCAACGGCGCCTCCGTCTGGCCCATGAAGACGTTGGCCGTCACGGAAAGCGTCTCCGCCCCGCTGGTGCCCATGATCCAGCGCATCACTTTCGCGAAGACCTTAACGAGCCGCTGGAGCACGCCGAGGAAGTAAAGTACCGAGAAGAACGACGAGACGAAGATGACGGTAGAGAGCACAACGAAGAGGAAGACGCCTTTGCCTTTTTCCAGAACCAGCTTGCCGTCCTTGTCGGTGTGCATGTCGACGAGTGGCCCCGCGACGAACTTGGCCCCTTCGTAACTGAAGGCCAGAAACTGCTTGGCCGCCATGCCGATCCACTCGAACACGTCGCGGATGGGTTCGACTTTCAAGATGAGGAACGCAAGCGTCACCTGGAGCGCGATGCCGGTGATGATCGTCCGCCGATTGAGCGCCCGCAGGTTCGTCGAAAACATTGCCGCGATGCTGAGGAAGCAAACGATGCCGATGGCCGCTTGCCCTTGCCGGCCGAGTGTTTCTTGATTGAGGTAGGCGATCGTCGTCAGGATGGTGATGCCCGCGCCCAGCGCCAGCCTCCACCAGAGGGGCATGGGTTCGTATTGCTTCATCATGGGTTTAGCTCGACTGTTCGAGAACGGGCCGCGCGGAATGGCTTTAACCTAAGTGTTCCGTCAGCAACGGACTAGAGTCTAGCGCGCGGATTGGAACGCAGATTCTGAGCCTCTAAATATCGTGCAGATGTCATTTCTTCTGGTTTTGTTTGTTTCTTCTGGACATGTTTGTTTCTTCTGGACATGTTTGTTTCTTCTGGACATGTTTGTTTCTTCTGGCGAGGGGGGTGTGCATATCCGCCAGAAGAAATAATGCTGTTTTGAATGACGACCAGGAGACAAATCATTGATGCCCGCTGATCACTCCGATCGCTATATTGTCACGATAGGAGCAAGCCAAATGCCGATACCCAAGGTGATGATTCTTCGGGCCCCGGGAACGAACTGCGACGTGGAGGCTCAGTTCGCGTTCGAGCAAGCGGGCGCCGTAGCCGAGCGCATTCACCTCAATCGCCTGCGAGCCGAGCCGAAGCTGCTGCACCAGTTTCAGATTCTCATGCTCCCGGGCGGCTTCAGTTACGGCGACGACGTGGCGGCCGGCAAGATCATGGCCGTGCAACTTGCCCATTTCCTCGGGGAGGAACTGCGCAAGTTCCGCGACAAGGAGAAGCTCATCCTTGGCGTCTGTAATGGTTTTCAAACGCTCATCAAGTCCGGTTTGTTGATCGCCCCCGATGACGAAGGACCGTTGGCGACCCTTTCCTACAACACGCACGGCTACCAGGACCGCTGGCTTTATGTGAAAGTCGGCTCGAATAAGTGTCCGTTCCTCAAAGGCATCACGATGATGCACGTGCCGATGGCCCATGGCGAGGGCAACTTCGTCTGCCGTCAGGATTGGATCTTGAAGGGGTTGGAAGAGGCGGGCCAGGTGGTGCTGAAGTACGTGGACGCGAAGGGGAAACCGGGGGCGTATCCGGTGAATCCGAACGGTTCGCAGGGCGACGTGGCCGGCATCTGCGACGCCACGGGCCGCGTTCTCGGGCTAATGCCGCACCCCGAACGGCATGTGTTGCCGACGCAGCACCCGCGCTGGACGCGTGAAGGCTTGCAAAAAGAGGGCGACGGCATGGCGATGTTCCGCAACGCGGTCGAGTTCTTCAAGGCCTGACTGCCGGTGATTGATCTTCTCGTCTGCGAGCGGATTCGCTACGATCTTCGCTCGTTAACCCATTCAACGAGGCAAGGATGCCGACCGTTCCGCTTCCGCGATTGACCGATCCCCGATGGCTGCCCCGGCTTTTGCTCTTCGTGGCCATGGTGGTGGCCTGCGTCAGCGCTCGGCCGTACGCGGGGGGATGGAACGACGGTTCCCGGCTGGCGTCCGTCGAGTCGCTCGTTGATCGGCACACCTTCGCGATTGATAATTCGGTCTTCATCCGCGTGCCGCCCGCGCTCATCGAACGTGGGACGACGCCGTATCCGCCAAACCAACCCCATTTGTTGAAAACTGGCAGCCTCGACAAACTCTTGATCGATGGACATTTCTATTCGGATAAACCGCCCGTGGTCTCCGTGCTCATGGCCGGCGAGTATCAACTCTGGCGCTGGCTCGGCTTGCCGTCGTTCGCGGAACGGCCTGACGTTGTGTGTTACTTCCTGACGCTCGGCACCAGCGGTTTGGCATTTGTGCTGATGGTCTGGAGCTACTATCAGATCGGCCTGCTCTTGAGGTTGCCATTGCGAACGCGCATGATTCTCCTGGCCGGCTTCTCCATCTGTACGATGGCGCCGGCTTATACCCGGTATGTCAACAATCACATTCTCTTCCTCGCGGTCTTCGCCATGATTCTCTGGCAGGCGCTGCTCCTGCGGGAAGATCCCCGGCAGTTGAAGCGACTCATTCTCCTCGGCATCCTGGGCGGGCTCGGCTATAACCTCGACCTAGGCCTCGCGCCGTTCCTGGCGGCCGGCCTGTTCGGACTGGTGGTCTACCGTTGCCGACAATGGCGGCCGATCGCGGCCTTCGTTCTGGCCGCGCTGCCTTGGGTGGTCGCCCATCACGTTCTCAATCACGCGATCGGCGGGTCGTGGATCAAGCCGGCCAACGCCAATCCGCAGTACTTCGACTGGCCGGGCTGCCCGTTCTCGTCGAACAACATGACCGGCGTCTTTCGGCATGATGCCTGGGGCTTCGTGAAGTACTCGCTCGATCTGCTCTTCGGGAAAAAGGGGCTGCTCAGTCACAATCTGCCGCTGTTCTTCGCCGTCGCGGCTTCGTTTGTTCTTGGGCGAGCGAAGCAGCTTGACGCGGAAGGATACTTCGCCCTGTTCTTCATAATCGGCGGTTGGCTCAGCTATGCCGCGTTGTCGAACAACCTGGGCGGGGCGTGTGCATCGGTTCGCTGGTTCGCCCCATTCGTTGCCGGGGGGTATTACTTCACCGCGCAATTCTTGTCTCGGCATCCCGCCTCGCTGCGATCGATCGCTACACTATCGGCATTCGGTCTGCCCATCGCGGGTTTGATGTGGTGGTACGGCCCATGGATGTTACATATGGTGCCGGGACTGTGGTTCTTCCTGGCGGCAGGCCTGATGGCGTGGGGCTATCGCGAATACACCCAGCGAAAGATCGTCCTGAACGATCCGGCCGACGAAATTCGATCTCAGGCGGCATGACGAGGCATCCATGAGCAACGACTTTGATCTGCCCGAACGGCAAGCGTTTGCCGCCCTGCTCGAATTGGCGATCCGCGAGGACCTGGGAAGTACGGGGGACGTCACCAGTCTCGCGTGCATTCCGGCGGACGCTCGCGGCAAGGCGGTCTTCGTCTCCCGACGCCCTGGAACGCTGGCGGGTCTGCCCGCCTGCATTCGGGTGATGTCTCGCATCGATCCCAAGTTGAAAGTGGAATCGCTGCTGACTGATGGCATCCGGATGGATCATGGCTACTGGATCGCCACGGTCGAAGGCTCGCTGCGCTCGATCCTGGCAGCCGAGCGCATGGCGCTGAACTTCCTGCAACACCTCTCCGGCATCGCAACCCTGACGAGCCAATTTGTCGAACGAATGTCCGGGACAAAGGCGAAGATTCTCGACACCCGCAAGACGCTACCGGGCTATCGGGCTCTGGCGAAGTACGCCGTTCGCATGGGCGGCGGCGTCAATCATCGGCTTGGCCTGCACGACGCGATCCTCATCAAGGACAATCATCTGGCCGGCATTCGCCACGGGGAACTTGACGGCTTAAGCGATGTCGAGGCTGCGATCACGCGATGTCGGGAAACGCGACCGGGCTTGAGCATCGAGCTTGAAGTGGATTCGCTGGAACAACTCGAACGAGCGTTGCCGTGCCGGCCGGAGATCATCCTGCTCGACAATATGAATCTGGATCAACTCCGGCACGCGGTCTGGCGGCGCGACACGCTCGCCCCGGATGTTTTGCTGGAAGCTTCCGGCGGCGTGAACCTGGACACCGTCCGCGGCATCGCCGAAACAGGCGTCGACCGCATCAGCGTCGGGGCGCTCACGCACTCGGCCGCGGCCCTGGATATTGGATTGGACTATCTTGAATAGGGGACTTCGAATAGTCGCTTGCCGCTCTGCTCGCTGACGCTTCCAGGTCGCCCCTGCAAACTAAATGCCTCGCAAACCTCGAATCATCTCCGGTTGAATCACCAGAACTTCGTCGGCCGTTTCGATCGCGATGCCGTCGAATGCCAGTTCTCGCAAGTGACCAACGACCACGCCGCCGTCCATTTGCTCCGCTCGCACTATTCGGCCGATCAGGCCAAATCGCGTTCTCCAGTCGGTTTCCAGCAAGGTGATCTCGCCCGCGTTCAGGCGACTGTATTCCGCGTCCAGATGGCTGATCAAAGTGTCGCGCACCTTTGAGACATCAAGTGAATTGCCGATTTCGATCCCGAGCGAAGTCGCATCGGGAAGTTCCATCTTCTGGAAGTCGTCGGCCGTCTGGTTCACGTTGAGGCCGATGCCGGCCACGAGATGCCGAGGACCCGCTTCACAAAGAATGCCGCAGACTTTTTTCCCCTTGATAAGCACGTCGTTCGGCCATTTGATCGTTCCTTCCAGGCCTGACACGTCACGGATCGTCGCGCAAACGGAGACCGCCGCCCAGGCGGTCAGGAGCGAAGGCCGGCGTAGTTCCGGGGGCGGGAAGAGCAGGACCGACATCAAGATACTGCTGCCCGGCGGCGCCTGCCAGGAGCGCGCATACTGCCCCCTACCCGCGGTCTGCATCTCGGCCGTGACGACAAGACCGTGGTTGGCTGAGTCAGATGAAAACGTGCTTGCTAAGGTATTGGTGCTATCGAGCGATGCGCAAGAGCGAACATCACGGCCGATCGACGCATCGCATTTGGGACTTTGGAATTTCATGAAACTACCGTCACGAACGCGGGCATGTTGCACCAGGTATCCGGCTTCGGGGTGCAGGATAACGTAAGAAAGCGCTGGTTCAAAGCAATCACGTCAAGCGAGGCGGCGTTAGTGAATGTGCTCCGGTCGATGCATGCGGGTGGCGGCTAAACGCCGGCTGACTACTTCTAGCAACTGCTTCGTCAGTTGGAAGCCCAGGTCATGGTCGCATTCGCATTGATTGCGAAGCCATTCAGCGTCGAAGCGAATTCCGTTGACCGTGTTGACGGCCCGCGCATCGAATTCCCAACGGTATGGCGACATCAGCCACGACCAGCCGACCACATCCCCGGCGCCGACTCGTAGAATGGCGGACGAACTGGGCTCATCCAGGTCGGTCCCAATCTCGACATTTCCCGATTCGATCAAGAAGAATGCTTGGGCCGGATCGCCCTCACGCGACAAATATTCGCCAGGGGACGCCTCAAAAAGTTGGGCGGCCTCGGCCAAGCGCGTCCGATTCGCCGGGCTCATCGTCCGGGTGAAGTGATGAGAGGCCAGCACGTCAACGATCGAATGGGTTGTCATTTTGGACCTCTATGCGGATTTCCGTGATTCCTTGGGATGTCCCTATCCAACGGTTGTTGCGGTTTCAAACGCGTGCAACCGCTTCTTGACTGCGTGCGCAGGTCGTGCAATGGGATGCGTACGGGATCGCCTGCAGGCGAATTTGTGCGATTTTCTTGCCACAACGATCACAGACACCGAATGTTCCAGCGTCCATGCGTTCCAGGGCTGCGGCAACCTCCGCGTGGGTCCGCTCGACGTTCTCGTATAGACCAATAGCGACCTCTTCGTCGCCTTCGCTGACTCCCACGACGTCAGGACGGATTGATGCGGTTGAAATATCGTTGTTTGAGGAGTTGCCGACCGGACTCTGCACTTGTTCCAGAAGTTGCTGCTTGTCGCGTGTGAGACGTTCGAACATGTGGCGAAGTTGCTGCTGAAATTGCTGGGTTTGTTCGGTGGTCATGGCCTTTTCCTCACGGTGTGACGGTTTACGGACAACCTGGTGCAACTCGTGTACCAACCGCAAAAGGGGACCAAACAAGCCATAACTACACCAGCCTTCGGAGCAAGATGTGCGAAATTGGCACGAACGGTGTCACAGGTGTGCATTCGGTGTGGTGCTGTCAGGCCAGTTGATTCGATTGAATGCATCTCGTAGTTTTCGGCCGCGTGCCTCATTCAGCATCGTCACATGGGCGATGCGGCCCAGCAGGTGCGACCGGAAGTCGGCGTGGTCCGCGCGGTTCTGCGTCGCCGGGCCATGAAGGACGCAATTGTGCAAGATTGCCTTCAGCCGATCGAACTCAGCGCGGCGGAAGTTGAGATGGGCGTTGACGACAATCCCCACCAGTTGCTGTCGCACACCTTGCCGCATGAAGCGGGATTTACGAAGGTGCAACTCGAAGCCTTCATCCAGAACGATTCGGTAGATGAGCACCTGGAATCGCTTCGCCATTCGTTCCAGTTCGCGGTCGCCCGAAAATGCCAGATCGTCGGCATAACGCGTGTATTGGGCACCGACCGATTCCGCCAAAGAGTGAAGACGGCAGTCCAACCGATAAGCGCAGAGATTGGCGAGTGCCGGTGATGTGGGAGCGCCTTGCGGCAAGTGAAACGATTGAAACCGATGCAGTTCGTCGAAGGTCAGCGGCGCGTAGTCGTTGCCCGGATAGGACTGCCAGACGTCGTCTGGAACTCGGTTGACGCACAGGCCCGTCAGCAACCGCGCCACTTCGCCTGGATACCCGGCCGTGGTGAACACCGCGTGAACACGCGACCGGCGGACGGACGGGAAAAAGTGACGCAGATCGAACCGCAAGACGATTCGCCGGCCACAATGCGGAGCCGCGAACGTGGCGATTGAGTGATCGCGAAGATAACCGTGAGCGGAATTGTGAGGCGGGATGCGGTCGAGAATATCATGCAGAATCTTACGTTGGATGGCTTTAAGCCGCCTCTTGGGCGATTCTAAGAGTCGCCATTGCTGAGCCTTTTTCCGCAGCCAGCGATAACTGTAATGCCGGAGTGGCCCCGGTTCCACCTTGGATTCCGAGCCGTGACAGACGGTGAACCAGGCCAACTTTGCCGGATCAAGACTCAGCCATTCCGCGAGAGCCGTGACCGTTGGCACGGCCGGCACCGGCCAGGGCGATGGCGACATCGCGCGGGTGAACCAGTAGATTCGATGCGGAGGCGAGTCTTCCGGATCGTGTGCTCGTCCAAAGCCCGCGGTGCTCTCGATAAGCCAGGTCAATCGACCCGTGTCGCCATCAAGCGGCTTTTCTTCAAAAATGGTGAGCACGCGACGAATCAGAGGTTGCAGCCAACGTTCGCGTCGGCCACAAGCCAGTTTGCCACGGGCGAGAAGCCCCGACATCGTCCACGGGCCGGCCATGAAGGCGGCGGCGAGGTTCCGTGCGAAGATGTGGTCGATTGACATGAAATAGTCGGCGGGGCGCACCAACCCGTCTTGTAATGCGCGACAGAATATTCACGGGAGTGAATCGGCTGTCGCGCGGCGTGATGCCGAAGCCAACTGCTCCCCCGGGGTAACCCCGGAGAGACCGAAAAGGCAGGTTTTCACCAGCCTCTCAAGTCATCTTGGAACGCACCCGCCGAGGGACTTATGTTGAGTTATCCCCGGCGAGTTGTCAAGAAGAAGTTGAAAGCTTCACACGACGACAGGTTCTGCTCCGCTTCGCGGATTACTGGTGGGGGGCGGCACAAAGAGCACACCCACTTCGGCGATGGCACGCGTTTTGTCGTCCACGGATTGCTCGGCCCCCGCGGATTCCGCGCGACTCCGCCAGACATCCAGCATCGCTGAAGTTACCGCTAGAATGGCCGGCCCGAGTATCAAGCCTGATGGACCGAAAAGAGATATTCCGCCCAAAAAAGAAAGGATTGCGGGCACTTGATGGAGACGCATTCCGCCTCCGGCAAGGCGAGCGTATAGCAGACTGTCTACCAGTACGGCAGTCACGACCCCCCAGCCAATCAAGATTGACGCGCTCAGCCATTGTTTCGTCAGGACTAGAAAAACACAGGCGGGGACCCAGATGAGGAAAGTTCCCAAAACTGGAATGACGCTCACTACGAAAATTACCACGCTCCAGAGAACAGGCGAAGGCAGACCGAGCGCCCAAAACAGCAGTCCGCCTGTGATTGCGTCGATCAATGATGTCAGGAACGTGGCGTAAATATTGGCATGGACGGATGCCGAAGCGCTGGCAAATACGCGATCGCAGTCCGCCCGACGCATCGGCAATACATTGCGAACGCGATCACGCCACCCGGGCCCATCTTTCAAAAAGTGATATAGGATGTAGAGCGCCAGCATGAACTGGAGAATGCCCCAGAGTGATCCTTGAAACAAGCCGGCTGCATCTTGTGTGTATCTGCCAACCAACTGGCGAAGCTGGGCATCCACGTCGATATTGACACGATCGAGCCATTCAATCGTACCTCGCAGGTCCTCTACCTGGGAGAGACTCGCCCGCACCGTGGTATCGACCGTTTCTGATTTAATCCGCTCCGCGCCAGAGGCGGCCTCTTGTACCAATTGATAGGCAACGAAAACGCCCGGGATTACGACGATGAGCAATACCGCGAACGTGGTGATGAAAGCAGACCAACTTGGACTGACGTTACGCCGCCTCAGCCAAACATGAAGGGGCCAGGCCATGATCGTAAACGCGAGCCCCCAGGCCAGCGCAGGTAAGAATGGCAGGGCCAGCAACACGCACAGGACCAAAAAGATCACGGTGAGACCGGCCAGCGCAAGCGATCTGAATGTTCGGTCTTTCATCGAATTATTCTCCTTGAAACATCGCTACCGTGAAGCAATTTCCGTGCCAGAAGATTGTTTCGCGAACGCAACGCTCGGGGAGCGGAGAATGTTTCTGGAAACGATGAACCACCAACCCTATTCGGGGAATTCGGCTGCGTAGTTTTCGGCAGGAAATGCGTTGAACGGGCGATTCTGGCGCATTCTACTCGGCTACGTTTTTGCACGTGGGCGACAGGGGTGGGCGGTTGTCGAGAACGGATCATTACGACCCGGTCATACAGTTCTGGACTTTGGGCGATGCTTCCCTGGATGGCTAGCAAGGACTTCGCCAGAATCATTCGTATTACCCCTCCGCCGTGAACTGATTCCCCTTCGGATAGATCCGGTCCATGACGAACTTATCCAGTTGGTCGAACTTTTTGTCATGCACCATGAAGATCGCGCTTTTGAGGTAACCCAGTTCCTTCTTGCGCTCGTCAAGATGGCGAGCCAGGGCTCGGCGCTCGTGGGCGTGTTCTTTCAGGATCGGCCCGGAGACACGTTCGATATTGAGCATCGTCCGCGCGTATTGGCCTTCGAGGATGGCCTGGTAACGCTCTGCCAGGGGGCGGAGTTCCTCGGGGATCTGCACCAGGTAGTCCTGCCGCACTTTGCCTTTCTGCATCACCTCCCAGAGTGCGATTGGCGTCAGGTTCGACATGATGCGGGCCATGTTCAGATACCACTCGGTCTTCACCTTCACGCGTCGGCCGTCGTTGAAGCGTAGTACGAAGCCTTCGAAGTTCTCGCGGTTCTTTTGCAGATGCAGCAAGTCTTCTAGCGACATCGATGCCAGGAGCGGCACGATCGGCAGGCCGATCTCGTTGGCCCACTCGGCCACCAGAGCACGCGGATACTCTTCGCCGGTACGTCGATTGAAGGCCGCCAGGATGATCAGCGTCTCCTGACCCGAATAGTTCAAGATGATCTTGTGTTCAGGATGGATGATCTCGAAGCAGAGCGTGGCCTCATCCGGGAGCACGGAGAGATCGAACCGCTGCACATGTTGGCTGGCCCAGACGGCGCCGCTCGAGTGGAACGAGCCGCGGCTGGAGATCTGATAACGGCCGTCGTGCCGGTAGAGCACGCCGAGCCAGCCGTCCATTTTTTCGTAGATCTCGTACGGTTCGTGCCAGGGGAACTTTTCGGGCAGGCTTTCCTCGTTCTCACCCAGGTTGAAGAACTTGGGAAACGGCGCGGCGACGCACTCGCCCGTCTGCGTGTCGTAGATGTGGCCGCGGGCATTGCGGGTGATGTCATCCCAGGCGTTCGCGAAGACACACTGATCGGTGTAGGTGTAAATGGCCAAACGGCCGTCGTCGGTGCGGTCGGTGCGGAGAAGGCCCGCGATGACGTACTCTTCCCGCCGCCGCCGCACCTCATTAGGAGCGACATACTTGACCAGGCCGTACTCGCTATGAGAATGGACCTTGGCCGCCGGCACGGAGTGGATCTGCCCATCGCGGCTGTCGAAGGCGCACAGCCGGCCGCCGAAGACACATCCCGCGTCGAGTGCATAAATATTGCCAGCCGCGGGTCCGTCTTCGAGAGGAATGTGGCCGAAAAAGACACGCGGTAATTCCGCGGGCCAAAGGGTGAACCAGGCCCGGCCGTTGATCTCGTCGAAGTAGGTCTTGCCGCCGTAGAATCGCATGTAGAGGCAATCCGCCCGGCCCTGCTCGTCAGGCGGCATTTCGGGATCGAAGCCCGCGTGAACCACGATGCCCGAAGGAGTTCGCAGGATCAGCGGCAACGCTCGCAGCTGTTCAGCCAGTTCGAGCGGAAAACGGCCGTCATAGGCGTCGATCGTCGTCTGCATCCCGCCGGTCGGCTTGACGTTACGCCCTTCGAGATAACGCAGCAGTTTCTCTTCATGGTTGCCGATGACCATGTGGAACCGTGGCAGTGAAAAGAGGAAATCGATTGTCTCGCGGACCTTGGGGCCGCGATCGATAATGTCGCCGACGGAGACCAGAACGTCCTCGGCCGGATCGAAATTCAACTGGGCGAGAAGCGACTGGAGTTCATCGTAACATCCATGGATGTCGCCGACAATGATGTGCCGGCGGTCGCCGATCTCTTTCGTCCGATCATCAATCGGTACGAAGTAGGGCGGCGGGCCAATGATCGTCATGACGTCAGCTTCACGCCGTGACGGAATCTGGAAGCTGCTGAAGTAGGTCTGCAGAGCCCGTTCGGCATCCTCGGGTTTCAGGGTCGGATGATCAGGCCGTTCGCGACAACGCTTGAGGCAGGTGTTGCGATCCACGTTCAGCCAAATGATCCGGGTGTGATACCCGTGCTGCCGGGCCAGATCGAGATAACGCTTTCGCTGGCTCTTCAGGTTGTTGATGCGATCGATAACGAGAAAGGGAGCCCCTTCTCGTAGAAACTGCTCGAACAACAGAAAGTGCGCCTGCTTACCCTGGTCGTCCTGCGAGATGCGGGTGTAGCCAGGCAGATGCTCACGGCAGTAGGTGGACTTTCCCGACCCCTGAGGGCCGACCAGGAGTACTGCAATTTTTTCCACCAGAATCTCCCGTAACAAGAAGGAGGGCCGGGACAATGCCATCCCTTTCGATTACAATAATAATCGATCCGAATGCCCTTGATCCGAAGAAAGGAGACTATCACCATGAGTATCGTTCGCATTGGACTGGGTGAAACGAAGAATTTTGGCGAAGGTTACGACGCCATCTTCGGCAAGAAGGAAAAGAAGGCGGCAGAGAAGCCTGCTGGCGAAGCAGCCGAGGCTGAGAAGAAAGACGAGACGAAGAAGAAAAAGAAGAAGTGATTTACCAGCGGTGCCGTGGTCTTCGACGCTCGCAGAGTTAAGCACCGGCGGGCCTCGAAGACCCGGCCCGCCCTGCAAGAACTGGGCGGTTTGTGCACCTTGTCGTCGTCCGCATGTGAAGAAATTGGAAGGCTCACCATGGATCGCCGTCATTTTCTCGCCGCTTCCGCCGCCACGGCGTTCTTGCCCAATCTGGTGAGCGCCCAGCCGAAGCCGGAGAAGACCCGCTTCCAGATCGCTTGCATGACACTGCCTTACGGGCGATTCCCCTTCGATCGAGCCCTGAAAGGCATCAAGGGGGCGGGCTACGAGTTCGTCGCCCTCGGCACCTCGCACACGGTTGATGGCAAGAGTGCTGCCATCCTTAAGGGCGATGACCCGGCGGAGAAGGCGAAAGAGATCGGCGCCCAGTGCCGCGACGCGGGTCTTGAACCGCTGATGATGTTCTCGGGCATCTATCCCGAGAACGAGAAGGGCCTCGAGGTTCTCACGAACAAGCTCAAACAGGCCGCAGCCGCGAAGATCCCGCAGGTGCTCACCTTCGGCCACACCAAGGGCGGCAACAAGAAGCTCTGGATCGAACGTTTCAAGCTGCTCGGGCCGATTGCCAAGGACCTGAACGTCCTGCTCGTCGTCAAGCAACATGGCGGCGAGACGGGCACGGGTGAATCGTGCGCGGAGATCACGCGCGAGGTTGATCACCCCAACGTGAAGGTGAATTTCGATGCCGGCAACGTGATGGACTACAACGACGTTGACCCCATCCCCGATCTGAAGAAGTGTGCGGCCGAAGTGCGCAGCTTCTGCATCAAGGACCACCGCAACTTCCCGAAAGACGAAGACTGCGGCCCCGGCCTGGGCGAGATCGATCACTACAAGCTCCTCGCCTCGGTCGCGTACACCGGCCTGCCGATGCCGCTCTGCTGCGAAAACATCTTCGCACCGGTCGTCCCGAGACCCGAGAAACCCGAAGGAGTCGACGCGATGGCGAGGCGGGCACGGGAGTTTTTGGAGATCGTGATCGCGGGGTTGCAGGCGTGAACAAATAGGCCTAATTCTTGGAGGCGGCCAGCTCAGGCGCTGACTGATCGTCCGCATCGAGTTCTTCCGTGGCAATCTCACGGATAACGCCGTCGGGAAAGCGTGCTTGCAGGATAAGGTTCCCACCCATCGCTTGGATAACAGTTCGTAGCGTCGAAATATTCATCCGATCGACGCGACTCTCGAAACCCGATATCGCCGGTTGGCTGACCCCCAGCAGTGCAGCCAAGTCCTTCTGGGTTATGTTCCTTTCGGCCCGTAGTTCTCGCAATTGAACGTGAAGCGGCGGCCGTGTCTTTTTACCAGAGGTGAGAAGATCCGTGATTCGACTAACGGTGGCATTAACTGTTTGATAAACTTCGTCGGAAGCCTCTCCAAAACCATGTCCCTCGGGAGACGAGATTCCAAAGTGCTTCATCTCCTGCCACAGAACAGAGATCGTATTGCCGTTCAAAACAATGTCGAGAAAGCCCACACCGCCCGCAGTGGCCGGCTCGGAGTAGTCAATCCGCGCAGTGGGCAACGAAACACTTAGTCGATTTGCTAGTTCATTCAGAGGAGTCATAGTCGCTCACTTTTCTGTCATTCCGGCCGGGTTTTTCGAAGATGATTTGGCCCAATATGATACCGACTCGTTTACAAATTTCAATTGCTCCATTGTCAGCCACAAACGTCGCATGTCCCGCTTGCCGATAGCACTGGACCCCAGACCGTTCCCACAATTTGTAACGGAACATTGCATTTGGCGGATACATGCGACCGTCTGTACCTGGTTCATCGGGGTCGTAAGGAATTTCGCTCAGTTCATTCTCGATTTCGTTTAGCATTTCCAGCAACAGCATCGCTTCATCATGGCTGGTCGCCGGTTGACTGTTACTCATGCGTGTAAAATACGCGAGGAGCCGCTCGCCCTTTGTTACGCTGGCCATGAGACCCTCTTCGACCATCACTCGCTATTATAACCTTCGGATAATATAATTTCAAAGCTATTTCGGTGTGGTGCTTCACTCATCCACCACCCCATCAAACCGCCCCACCGCCACCACTTCTCGCCGGCAAATCAGCACCTTCTTGCGGTTGCGTTTGATGCCGTTGGCCAGGCTGGCGGCGACGTAGTTATCTCTTGAAGTGTCGGTGTCGCGCAGGTCGTGGAAGTCGGCGTTCTTGTCGTGCCGCGACCCAAGAAGCCCGAAGGCGTCGACGCGATGGCGAGGAGGGCGCGGGAGTTTTTGGAGATCGTGATCGCGGGGTTGCAGAATTAGCCTGACTTGCGAGCGACGACTCGCAAATCGACGGCAGCGAGCAATGCCTCGATCGAGGGCAATTCGAGCTGCCGCTGGCCCTTAATGAATTCGTGAACTGCCGATTGAGAGAGGCTTGGATAGTGGACTCGAGCCAGTCGCCAGAGTCGATAAACGGTGAGATGGCGACGCTGCATCTGTCGAGCTACCGCTTCTCGGATCATGCTTTTCGAAGAAGGCAATTTGCCTGTTGCGTCGCGATGGAGCCTTTCAATCTTTCGCTTTTCCGGAATGTCACTGGTATCGATGTCACCCATCATTGCATCGCGAAGCCGTTTGAGATCGTCTTGAGAAGGGGGATTAAGACCCGTTGCCGTTTTTCGGACGATCTTGCTGGTCGCTGATTTCTTGGGCATATCTAATCCTCTCAGCTGGTTTCGCGGCACGGGCACTGATTATCCGTGTAATTTTGTCGTCTTCTGTTGAACGGTCTGTCCATGAAATAATCAGCACGACACTTCGATCGTCGGGGTGCGAGGCCGTCGTCACGAACCGATCTTCTTCCGTGCTATGAGACGAATCGAACTCTTCGAGATGGTAGCGATCCGCATCCGCATCAGCCAAAACCCACGCTGCATCATCGAACGAAACACCATGTTTTTTCAGGTTCTTCAACGACTTGTCTTCATCCCATTCGAAGTTCTCATGAAGCATCATGGGCGGCCTCTAGCTTCGTTATACTACCTTTATCGGAAGCATTGTCTCAGATCAATATCAATTGAAAATCCACGACGCCGACCTCCGTTCGACCTCCTCGTGGGATACGACCCTACCGGCGTCGACGGCCGCTTCGGCCCGGCGGAGGGAATGGGAGCCCACCCCTCAGAATCGATTTCTCGAACGTAATTAATTTACAGCCCCGATGACAAACCTGCAACCGATGAGAAAGAGCAATCACTCATCCACCACCTCATCAAACCGTCCCACCGCCACCACCTCACGGCGCGAAATTAGCACCTTTTTGCGGTTGCGTTTGATGCCGGTGGCCAGGCTGGCGGCAACGTAGTTTTCTCTCGAGGTGTCGGTGTCACGCAGGTCGTGGAAGTCGGCGTTTTTTACTTCCAGGAAGTGATCGTCGATTCTCGTCAACGTGCCCATGCAGACGAAGGGGCTGCTCAGGTCGATGACCACCTTCAGACCTAAGAACTCATCCAGCATGGGCCGGCTCCCGCTGGCGCTGGGCCAACGTCTCTTGCACCTGTTTCAACCACTCAGCATCGGGGAAGCCGTAGGGGCGGAACTTTTCCGGTTGCGGGGCTTCTTCGGTCAGATACAGGGCGCGGTTGCGGCCGAGGCGGCTGGCGAGTGGGTTGTCGATCAGGGCGCTCGAGTCGTTGGCATTCATCTGGAACAGGACGCGCATGCCGAACTCGCGCAGAAGTTGGCGGTCGATGGTCCGATTCAAGTTGTTCAGGCCGTCGCACCAGATGAGAGCATGAACGCCGACGGCGGGGCCGTCGCGCAGGATGTTGCCAAAGTGTTCCGCGGGAGAGACGGTTCGCTCGGCTCCGCGCTTGCCGAAACCGAAGTCGTCTTCCTTGCGAAGTTCACGATAGCGCTGCAGGCCGTAGACGAGCACGAAGCGCGGCGAGCGATCGGGGTTGTCGCCTTTCTGACGTTCGGCGACGAGGGTCGCCCACTTTCCAAGTTGTTCGCCCACCGTCGTGCGTTCCGTGAAGTCGACGGTGTGCGGCAACACCTTGGCGACTTGGCCCAGTTTGCCCGCGAATTGGTCATCGTCCGGCGTGCTGTCGAGGATCAAGAAACTCGTCCGCGGATCGTGCTGGGCGGCGAGGCTGACGAGTGCCGCCGAGAGCAGGCCGAGGGCGGCTTCGTCGTTCTGGCCGATGATGAGCAGATGGCTGCCGCCCTGTGGCCGGAATAGTGCTGCGGTCGGCTCCTTGATGGCGATGGCTTCGCCCAGCCAGGCGGACGCGGATCGTACATTCGTCGCCCACGCCGGCTTCGCCAGCAAGGTGGCGAGCGCCCGATTGTTCTTCAAGTCGCCGGCCGTGTTCCCTTCGAAGACGAGCGGCGGCGGGAACTTCTTGCCGCGGTCGGCAAGCTTGAGAAGCAACTCTTCACGCTGAACGTCGTTGAGCCAGACGATCTGGAAGAGGTCGTTCCCTTCGGACAGGCCGTTGGCGTCGTTGTAGATCGCCTCGCCCGGCCGGGTGAGGAGCCGGGCCGCGGTGTTGTCTTTGTTCAGGATCAACTGAGCGTCGGCATCGGAACACTGCAGCGCGATGCGGACGGCCATCTGGTCGATGGTGCTGCGGGCGAGTGTGTAGGCCCCGCCGAGCGTCTGCGAGCCGAGGATGATGTGTAGGCCGAAGGCACGGCCCTGGCGCACAAGTCGATCGAGCAAGAGAGCCGTCTCCTGGGAGACGCGGTCGTCTTCGATGAAGAACTCCTGGAATTCGTCGACGATGAGCATGATGCGCGGCAGCGGCGTCCCCGGCATGGCCGCGCGAAAGGTGGCGACGTCGTTGGCGCCGGCGGCACGGAAGAGGTCGCCGCGCTCCTTCAACGCGCTGTCGAGCCGTTGCAAAACACTCAGGCCGAACTCGCGTTCGCTTTCGATGGCGACCACCCGCGCGTGCGGCAAGCGGTTCTCGGCATAGGCCTTGAACTCGACGCCCTTCTTGAAGTCGATGAGATAGAGTTCGATCTCATCGGGCGAGTAATGCATGGCCAGGTTGGTGATGATGGCATGCAGCAGCGTCGACTTGCCGGAACCGGTCTTGCCGGCGATGAGGGCGTGCTGGGCGGTGCCGATCCCGAGTTGGAAGAGTTGAAATTTCGTCGCGCCGGAACGGCCGATTGGCACCGAGATGCCTTTGCGGCTGTCGCTCTTCCAGACCATTTCAGGCTTGGGCAGGACCGCTTCGAACGGCACTTGAACGCGGTTGGAATTCCGGCCTCGTTCGCCGACGATTTTCGTCAGCCGGATGATTTCATCGGTGGGCGGCGGCGGTCGCATCGTCAGGGGGAAGCGGGAAAAGTCCGGATCTTTCCAGATGAATTGCTCATCTTTCCAAACAATGACGGTGGCGCCGGTCTCGAGGTCGGCCATGTTGAAACCCTGCGGCGGCGGCAGCCTCGTGTCGATGCTGACGACGGTATAGACGCCGCAGGTGGCCCCGCTCTGCATGATGCTGACAAGCCGGCGAGCCGCTTCCAGGTTGAAATTCGCGGGGAAGTTGGCGACGACCAAGACTCGAAACGGCTCGGCGACCTCGCCGGCTTTCACGTTATATTCGACGATGCTGGCGAATTGATTGCGTAGATACTTCTGGATGACGTTTTCCATGTGAGCCGTCAGTTCGCTCAGTCGTTTTTCGATGTGGCCGGTCTCGGTCCAGATGCGCGAACCGATGAGATTCTCGTCATAGTCGGCCAGGTGCATGAAAGCCGCGAAATTGTCGCCGAGACCGACGGGATCGATGACGGTGAAGCGAACCTTACCGGCGGGCAGCGCGGTGAGATAGCGCAGGATCACTCTTTTCAGAACCTGGATGGCCTGTTCCCGGCCGGCATCGCGCGACTTGACGACCAAGTTGCCGCGCTCCGGGAACGGCAAGAACGCGGGCAGATCCATCTTGATGGGGATGACGGGCGTCAGATCGGCATGGGTCGGCACGCCGCCTGGCAGGTCATGTAAGTCGACAGTGATGGTAGCAAAGCGCATCCCACTAGGTACTTTCTCGACCGGCGGGAACTCCTGCCAGAACGGGGCGTCCCACGGGAGAAAGAATTCCAATTCCGCGGCACGAAGATGGTTGACGATGTCGAGGATCTTGTCCTGCCCGAGCCGCCAGTTGGTGCTGAGCGCGTCCCAGCACTTGGCATGCTCGGTCGTCGCCGTGAACCGGCGTTCCTCGAAGAGTTTCTCGGCCTCGGCCAATTGAGCGTCGCAACGGGCTTCGCACTGCTGCAAGAGCGGGGTGGAGTGCGACTCGACTTTCTGCAAGGAATCGTACTGCCGGGACTGCAAGCGTTCGGTGTCGTGTTCGTGCTTGTCGATCGACGTGGCAATCTCCGCGCGGCCGCGTTCCTCGATCCGGGCCAGGATGGGCGGGAATTTTTCCTGGGCCTTGAACTTCTGGCCCTGGCGCTGGCGTGTCGCGTCCTGGAGCGTCGCGCGGTGTTCGGTCTTGGCCTGATGTAGTACGGCTTCCCGTGCCTGCTTGGCGCGGGTCAGCGATGTGAGTAACTCGGCGGCGATCACCCGACAACGGCGTTTCACCATGGACCGCACGACGGCATGGGCAATGACGCCGGCCGCGAGAACGAAGCTGAGCCCGCCGACAATCCACCAGAATCGCGGTGTCATGAAGATCGGTGGAATCGCGGCAAACAACCCGAAGAGCCCGAGCCAGCGGAGGAACCCGACGACGCCGACCCGGTCAAGCGACCGATCGCTCATGAGTTGTTCCAGTGAGCGGTACGCCTGATCAAGCGCGGCCTGGAGACGTTCTGTCGGAGCCGCCGCCATTTGTTCTTCGTGCGAAGGGTAAGACTCGAACTCATTCATGCCAACCCGAGCGAAGAACGGTTGCGCCCGAGCCCACGTCGCTTCGATCGCTTCTTGCCCCGCTGTTGCCTTCCGCTTGAGGACGTCAAACTGCTCGTTGGCCTGTTTCTCCGCGGCTTCGTAAAGCGAATCGGCGGTCCAGATCGCGTCGCTGTACTGGGTCTGCGTTTTCTCGTCATCGCTCTGCCGGCGATGTCCCGCCTCCTGGCTGGTGAACTGATGCAGTCGATCGGCGGCGGCCTGTTCGGAAACAAATTTGTCCTGGATCGTCCGGCGTGCCTCGTCCTGGGCCATGGTGATGGCCTGACGCTCGCGTTCTCGCTCGGCGGCAACGATCTTGCGTGCCTTGGCGACGTCCCGCTTGGCAATCGTCTTGGCGTTGTCGAAGGCCTCCTGGCAGGCCTGCTCGGCGGCAACGCGCTCGTCCACCAGGCGCAGCAGTTCACGCAACGCCTCGCGCTCGCGGTCGTGAAGATTGCCGCCGATCATGCCGAGCAGCCCCCTTCACCCTCGCATTCGCGCCGAGCCTGCGCGAAGATCTGACCCAGACGTTCCAGTGCACGGAGAGCCTCATCCGCCAGTTGATTCAACGGCTCGCCGATCTTGTCCTCGAACTCGCCGCGCACCTGATCGGTCCAGAGAGGATCGACCTCCTGCCAGTGTCGGCGCAGTTGCTGCATGGCGTCGTAGAGCCGGCCGCGGGCCGCGTCCACTCTCATGATTTTTCCTTCCGCGGCGCCTGGAGATTGGCGTAAGCCTCAAGACTAGCAATCTGATTCTGCAACAGGGCAAGACCGCGAACAACGTCGCCTTCCAGGAAGTTGCTGAATCGCCGCGACGCGCCGCCGTACTCTTCGTTGATCATCTTCGGCATGCGATGATACCAGCGTTGGACGACTTCGATCTGATCGCGGACATATTGGCCGCGGCGTTCGGCTTTCCACAACGCTTCCTCTTGCACCGTGCAATCCGGGATGCGGCCGGCGAAATCCACGAATCTCCGTTGAGCGAGTTCGTTCTTGCAGCGCAGGATTTCCTCGTCGGCATCGCGGGCCGCCCGCTGCCAAAAGTGTAGGTGATCGTCGAGCCAGGCGTCGGCCCGCTGGATCTCCAACGCAGCCGATGCCAGCGATTCAACCGCTTCGGTCCGGAACGTCCCCAGGGCGGCGTGCCAGTCGCGCAGGGCGGCGATCGATTCAACGCTTGCCGATCCGTTCATGGGTCCCTCAGCGCTGGGTCATATACTCTTCGATTCGTTCCGCCTTCCGCATCAGGAAGGGGATATGCTCGCCGGCCGTCTCGAGGAACTTCTCGAGCACCGCCACGGTTTGTTCGAATTCTTGCACAAAACGCTCGTGTTCCTGATCGCGCCAGGTGTCGCCCAGGGCGAGCAATTGGCCGTGCAACCCGGCCAAATTGGCGTGCGTGTCGGTGTTGAATCGCTTCAAACTACTGGCGAACCGGCGCAATTCCGCGGGATCGACGATCGCTTGTGCCATGGGTGACTCCTGAATCGGACACGTAGTCCGGCCCTTCTCTTCCGGACAGTCCAGAGGTCCGTCCTCACATTCATAGAGGGGATTATAACCCTGGAATCGACCGAAGCGAACGGAATGTTGGCGCGGGCTGTTGGTTGACTTGCCCGCGTGGATATGGCGGCGGGGAAAGGAACGAGCCATGTTCTGTTGGATCCTCGCACTTTCCGTGCAAAAAGCAGACTGGGCAAGCAAATATTGCCATGCTGAATCTTCGACTGAGGTTGCCGAAATTCGCCGCCGCGGATGGTCCACTGAGTCGATCGATGGAGCATCTCGGACTTGATTTTGTAAGAAAAACAGCCTATTATTTCTTACATGAAGATCGTTACATATACGACACAAAGCATTGAAGCAAAGATAATTGCCAGCATTCGCAGGAAGCGTCGCGGCTGCGTCGTCGTTCCAGGGGATTTTCTCGACAAAGGTAGTCGTCGGGCTGTGGATCTCGCGCTGCACCGACTTACCAAAAAGGGAGAAATCCGGCGGCTTGCCCGTGGCATTTACGACTACCCCAAATCGCATCCGCTCCTTGGCACACTGATGCCCTCTGCTGAAACGGTTGCTCGGGCGCTGGCCGGTCGGGATAGAACTCGCTTAGAGCCCTTCGGTGCTGCCGCCGCCAATGCGCTCGGCCTATCCGAACAGGTGCCGGCGAAAGCTGTCTTTCTCACCGATGGGCCGAGCCGTATCGTGAAGATCGGGTCGATGACGATTCAGCTTCGCAGAACCACACCACGGAACATGGCGACTGCCGGCCGCCTGAGCGGCTTGGTCATTCAGGCCCTGCGAGCACTTGGCAAAGAACACATCACACCCGGACGGATTGAGCATTTGAAACGAACACTGCCAGCCGAGAAGCGGCGAGAGCTGGTAAAAGACGTGAAGCTGGCGCCAGCGTGGATGCATACCTTCTTGCGGGAATTGGCCACGGAGGAGACATGAACCTGAAATTTCTGGAGCTTCAAGCAGCAGAACGCCTTCTCTACTTTGAACAAGCTGGCTTGAGGCGGAACCTGTCACCGATCATCATGGAAAAGGACTTTTGGGTGAGTTGGCTTTTGGGGGTGCTCTTTCGTTCTTCGTTCGCGGGTGAGTTGGTATTTAAAGGTGGAACATCCCTGTCGAAAGTATTCGGCGTGATCGAGCGGTTCTCGGAGGACATCGATCTCTCGCTTTCCCCGGACTTTCTCAAACTCCCCAAGGTCGGTGAAAGTCGGAATCAAGCCAACAAGTGGATGATGGAAGCGGAAGCTGCGTGTCGTACATTTGTCGAACTGCAGTTGGCAACCGAACTGGAAAAGACCGTGGCGTCAGTTCTTGGTGGACGAGGCGGGAATTGGTTCGAATTTTTGATGGACCCCGCAACGCATTCTCCCGTACTCTTGTTTCACTATCCGACGACATTCCCGGGACAATTCGCCTACCTCAAGAGATCGGTGAAACTGGAATTTGGTTCGCTTACCGAGCAGATGCCGGTCGGCCGTCACCCGGTGCGGCCCTGGCTTGCCGAAATTTTCGAGGAGGGGTTTACGGATTGGCATGGCGAGGTGGTTGCTTTGGAACTGGAGAGGACGTTTTGGGAGAAAGCAACGATTCTCCATGCTGAGCATCATCGCCCGCTGACGAAACTGACTCCAGATCGGTTCTCCCGTCATTACGCCGACACGGCATCGCTATCGATGCACCCGTCATTCGAGTCGTTCATTCAATCGCACGCGCTTCGAGAAAGCGTCGTTCGATGGAAGAGCAAGTTCTTTGGGAGTACTTGGGCTCGATATGATCTTGCCATACCAGGCACCTTTCGCCTTATTCCGCCGTCTCACCGAGTTCCCGAACTGAGGCGTGACTATCAAGCCATGCGCGACATGTATCTTAACGAACCCATCAGTTTCGATGAAGTTCTTGAAATCTTGGATGAAATTGAACACCGAATCAACAGACTTGTCGACGGATAGAGAGACCGCAAGAACTCCACCGCCATCCCCACGATCATCCGTATAATTTGAAGGAAGTCTGAGAAAGGACCAATGTGGACACGATCCGTCGACGCTTGCGCGACGATTGGCGAGGGCACTTCCGGGGCGAATTGCTCCTGGATGAGTACACGCGCGGATTGTACGCCACGGACGCCAGCCTCTTCGAGATTCAACCTCTCGCCGTCGCCGTGCCGCGCGATGAGGAAGATCTGCGTTTCCTGATTTCCTACGCCTACGACAAGCAAGTTCCGATCATTCCGCGCGGCGGCGGCACCGGCGTCGCGGGGGAATCGCTCGGGGCCGGTCTGGTCGTCGATCTCAGTGTCCATTTCCGCGGCATTCTCGAGATCGGCCCCGACACCGTGCGTGTTCAACCCGGCGTCATTTGCCAGCATCTCAACAAAGAGCTGGCAAAACAGGGCCGTCGTTTCGCCCCGGAGCCCGCCAGCTCCGCGAGCTGCACGATCGGCGGCATGCTGGCGACGAACGCTTCCGGCAACAATGCCGCCCAGTACGGCTATGTGCGCGACCATGTCGCCGCTGTACGCGTCATCTGCGACAGCGGCGAGGCGGCCGACGTCTCGCCCGGCTGCGTTACCACCGGCCGTTTTGGCGAGATTGCCCTCGGCGTCAACACGCTTTTGGCCCAACACGCGACCTTGATTCACGAATCGCAACCGCGGACACGCTTCAACCGTTGCGGCTATCTTCTGGACGGCGTCCGTGGCGATACGGGGCTCGATCTGTGCAAACTTCTGGTTGGTTCCGAGGGAACACTGGCGTTCTTTAGCGAAGCCACGCTGCGGACGATTCCGCTCCCCGGCGGCCGGGCCTTGGTTCTATTCGGCTTCGAGAGCCTTGATGCCGCCTTGCGCGGGGCGGAACAAATTCGCGCCCGTTCCCCTACCGCATGTGAATTGCTCGACCGCCGTCTGTTGACGCTGACCCGAAGCCAATCGCCTGAGATGGCACGCGTGATTCCCGCCAGTGCCGAGGCGGTCCTGATTGTCGAGTTCGAGCGCGATAGCCGCGACGAGGCGCGTGAGGCGGTGCTTGAATCAATCGATGTCTTGCAACGGCTGCATCGTCTGGCCGTTCTCGCTCTGCCGGCATTCGATGAACCGGCGATCGAACGGCTCTGGCAGATTCGCGAGGCGGCCCTGCCGGCTCTTTACTCACTCGGCCGGGGGCCTCGACCACTGGCGTTCATTGAGGACATCGGCGTCCCTCCCGATTCGATGCAGGAGTTCCTCAGCCGGTTGCAGACGACACTGCAAAGGTTCGACACTACCGCGTCGTTCATGATCCATGCCGCCACGGGGCAGATTCACGCCCGGCCGTTCCTCGATCTTGGCAATCCCGCCGACGCGGCCAAGCTCTGGGGCATCGCGGAAGAAGTATACGGGTTGGTGATCGAAATGGGCGGCACCATCAGCACCCAGCACGGCACGGGCATCGCGCGCACGCCCTGGGTCGAAAAACAATACGCCCGCCTCTTCCCCGTCTTCAAGGAAATCAAGCACCTTTTCGATCCGCGAAGCATTCTAAACCCGGGGAAGATCGTGGGGCTCGACCCCAGTCGGCCGGCGTGGCCCTTGCGTTCCCACATTCGCGGCAAGCCCGAGCCGGCGACGAACGGCAAGGCGGTGCCCGCTCAGCGCATTCTCCTCTGGCAGGCGGACGAACTGACCGATCAGGTGACTGCTTGCAACGGTTGCGGATCATGCCGCACGGAAGATTTTACCCGGCGCATGTGCCCCACATTTCGGGTCACGCACGAAGAGGCGGCGTCCCCCCGCGCCAAGGCGAACCTGTTGCGGAGCTTGCTCGCCGGCGAAGGACCGGCGCCGCCGATCGGATCGAACGAGGCCCGGGCGATTGCCGACCTCTGCATCAATTGCAAGATGTGCGCCGTCGAGTGCCCCGCTCATGTGAACATCCCGAAGCTGATGCTCGAGACCAAGGCCGCCCATCAGGCGGAGCATGGCCTCGACCGCACGGATTGGATCCTCTCGCGGCTCGAACATCTTTCGGCACTCGGCAGCAACTTCCCCCTGGTCACCAATACCCTGCTCTCCAATCGGCCGTTCCGCTGGCTGCTGGAGAAGGTCTGCGGCATCTCCCGGCAACGGCAACTCCACCCCTTCGCCGGCCGGAACTTCCTGAAACGGGCGCGACGCCGCGGCTTGACGCGCAAGCCAAAACACTGGAACACCGACAAACCGCGCGTTGCCTATTTCGTCGATCTGTTCCCGAATGCCTTCGACCCGCTGATCGCTGAGTCAACCATCGCCGTGCTGCATCATCACGGTATCTTCGTGCATGTGCCCCCCGGCCAAAAGGCATGTGGCATCCCGGCACTGAACCAGGGCGACATTGAACTGGCGCGGGAGACCGTCCGCCACAACCTGCGCCTGCTGGCAGATCTGGTGCGCGACGGCTTTACCATCGTCTGTTCCGAGCCCACCGCTGCGTTAATGCTTCGACAGGATGCGCTTGATCTGACGGACGATCCCGATGCGAAGCTCGTCTCCGAACACACGATGGAACTGACCACGTACCTGTGGCGGTTGCACGAACAAGGCAAACTCCGCACCGATCTCCAGCCGATCGATCTCTCGCTGGGGCATCACGTTCCCTGTCATATCAAAGCGATCGGCATGGGGGTTCATGGACCCGATCTGCTCGCGTTGATCCCGCGCCTGAAGGTGCATACAATTGATGTTAGTTGCTCCGGCATGGCGGGAACCTTCGGGCTGGCTGCCAAGAATCACGCGGCGTCGCTGCAAGCGGGCGGGCCGATGATCGCGGAACTTCAACGGCCGCGCGTACTTTATGGTTCGACGGAATGCGGCAGTTGCCGGATGCAGATGGAGCAGGGCAGCGGCAAACGGACATTGCACCCGATCCAGTACCTGGCCTATGCCTACGGGTTAATGCCCGAGGTGGCCCGGAAGCTTCTAAAGCCGCCGCGCGGCCTGGTGACGTCGTGACGCTGACCGTTCATGTCTTTGCCCGCCTCCGTGACCTTGCGGGCTCGGAGACGATCGTTATCCCCCTACCCACGCCCGCCACGGCACGCGACGTGCGTGATGTGATTCGCCGAAATCACCCGTCGCTGGCCGAACTGCTGGTTCGCTCGCAAATCGCCATCAATGGTGAATTCGTAAATGATGACGCGGCAGTCCGGCCCGGCGATGAGGCAGCCGTGATTCCACCCGTCAGCGGAGGTTGAGGCACCCATGATCCGCCTGGTTCGAGAACCGATCGATCACGCCGAACTTACGGAACTCGTCCGCCGGCCGGGCTGCGGCGCGGTCGTGACGTTCCTCGGCACCGTCCGCGATTTGACCGGCGATCAGGTCACGGTGGCTCTCGATTACGAGGCCTACCCGGGCATGGCGGAAAAGAAGTTGGCCGAGATCGAGGAGGACGTCCAGGCTCGCTGGCCGATCGGCGCCATCGCCATGGTGCATCGCCTCGGCCGGCTTGATGTGAGCGAGATCAGCGTGGCAATTGCGGTCTCCTGCCCACATCGCGGCCAGGCGTTCGACGCCTGCCGGCATGCCATCGATCGGCTCAAGGAGATCGTCCCCATCTGGAAAAAAGACAACTGGGCCGACGGCCGCACGGAATGGGTCCACCCCGGCGGCGAAGAGACCCGAAAGGTGGAGCCCCATGCGCACTCTGTCTAATCAATCGCTGCCAACGATCAACACGTTGCAAGACGGCTTTGGCCGCATCCACAACAACCTGCGGATCTCCGTCACCGACCGTTGCAACCTGCGCTGCACCTACTGCATGCCGGAAGACGTGGTCTTTCGCGATCGCTCGGAATTGCTGAGCTTCGAGGAAATCACGCACTTCGTCCGCGTCGCCGCCCCGCTGGGGATCGACAAGATTCGTCTCACCGGCGGCGAACCGTTGATGCGCCGCGACCTCCCCACACTCGTGCGGATGATCGTCGATATCCCCGGAATTCGCGACATCGGTCTTACGACGAACGGCATTCTCTTGGCCGATCAGGCGCAGGCACTTTACGATGCCGGCCTGCGCCGGCTGAACGTGAGCCTCGACACGCTCGACCCGGGTCGCTTCCGCGAACTCACTCGCCGCGACGGTGTGGAAAAAGTAATCGCAGGAATGTTCGCCGCCAAGAAAGCCGGCTTCGACCCCATCAAGGTGAATGCTGTCAGCATCCGCGGCATCACCGATAACGACGCGGTCCCGCTGGCTCAGTTCTGCCGCGAGAACGGCTTCGAGTTGCGCTTCATCGAATACATGCCGATCGGGGCCGACTCGTGGGAGCGGGAAAAGGTCTTCTTCGCGCACGAGATTCTCGACCAGCTTGAAAGCGCCTTCGGGCCGATCGCCCCGTCGCCCAATTACGATCCGCGTTCCCCGGCCATGGACTTCGACTACAGCGACGGCGGCGGCCGAGTCGGCATCATCGCATCCATCTCGCGACCATTCTGCCGGAGTTGCAACCGCGTCCGCCTGACGGCCGAGGGGAAACTGCGCAATTGCTTGTTTGCGCTCGATGAAGTCGACGTCAAACCGTTCCTGCGCGAACAGCACGATGACGAAGCCCTGGCCCAAACGATCCGCCGCAACGTGGCCGAGAAATGGGAGGGCCACGAGATCAACACCGCGAAGTTCGTGAAACCGGAACGGACGATGCATACCATCGGGGGGTGAGGGCTTTGAGTGTGTGGCAACGCCATTGTGTTTTCCGCCACGGATCGGCAGAATAAAATCGTCAACGGATGCTAGGCAGGAATCGTCATGACAACCTTGACTCCCCCACTTCCGCGCACAGCGAAGACCGGTCCTCGGCCAGTGCGTTGGACTTGTGCCGAATTTCATCGCCTTGGCGACCTGGGGATCTTCGAGGGACGTCGGCCGATGCTCATCAACGGAGTCCTTCTGGAAGAGGGTCCGATGAACCCGCCCCACGCGATCACGCTCGAAAATTGGTGGAAGACGCACTGCGAGCAATTTTTGGGGCCGGTTGGCGGATTCGAAGCCATTCGCCGCTGGTTCTTGGCTTGGATCTCGACCCCGAACCGGACTTCGCGGTGATCGCGGGGTCGCCGCGTGGAAGTTCAGGACATCCAAGCACGGCCGAATTGGTGGTGGAAGTGGCGGACTCGTCATTCGACTACGACACGAACGAGAAACGCCAGATCTACGCCCGGGCTGGTATTCGAGAGTATTGGGTCGTGGACATCAACGGACGACGGCTGCTCGTGTACCGCGATCCACGAGGTGGCGATTACGCCGACCAACGTGCGTTTGAGGCAGTTGACACCGTGTCGCCTTTAACGGTTTCGGCTGTTGTGCAGGTGGCCGATCTGCTCGAGTGAGGTCATTCTCTCGAAAAATCGACTAGATTTCTTCCCGGGCTCTGGTACAATTCTTTTCAACAGGATGTGACTTGTTGGTGAACCCAGGCTTGTTTGCCACTTTTTCGCGCCGCACCGCTTCCCGATTTTCCACCATGGCAAGCTACTGATTTGACGATGTACCGACTGGATTCGTTAGTTTCCAACGCCGTCGTTGCTCCGCGAACAACCGGCAAATGACCCACGCCTTCATCCAACTATCCAATACCTTTGACGACGAACTCTTTTCCACAACCCGATTGCGAATCACTTGACTACTCATTTCGAGGATACCACCATGACCGTCGCTAAGAGCGACGAAGGGGCGACCAAGTCTTCCCCCTCCGCTTCCCCTGGCTCTCACGCCAACTCGGCCAATCCAGCCATTCGTAAAAAGATCATCCGCAAGCCCGGCGAACCATCTACGTCTTCGTCACCGCCCTCCCGGCTTGACGATCTCTACCGGCTGACGATGCCCAAGCTCTTCGCCCAAGCCGAGAAGGAAGGCATTGCCGAGCACAACGGCCTCAACCGCGCCCAGCTGATCGTCGGCATCGTCCGCCGGCAGGTCGAACGCGGTGAAGTCGTCCGCGGCTCCGGCACGCTCGAAGTCCTCCCCGACGGCTACGGCTTCCTCCGCAGCCAGGCCCACAATTATCTCGCCTCGCCGGAAGACATCTATGTCTCCCCCAGCCAGATCCGCCGCATGGGGCTAAAAACCGGCCTGGTCGTCGAAGGCCCGATCCGCCTCCCCATCGAAGGGCAAGACAACTTCGCGCTGATGCAAGTGGAACTCGTCAACGGCGGCTCGCCGGACGAAACCGCCAACATCACCAACTTCGAAGACCTGACGCCGCTGCACCCGAACGCCCGCTTCATTCTCGAAAGTTCCCCCGAGGAACTCTCCGGCCGGGTTGTCGATCTCGTCACCCCCATCGGCAAGGGGCAACGCGGGCTCATCGTCTCTCCGCCCCGCGCAGGCAAGACGGTGCTCTTGCAACGTATGGCCCTGTCGATCATCAAGAATCAACCCGATTGTTACGTCATCATCCTGCTCGTCGACGAACGGCCGGAAGAAGTGACCGACATGCAACGCGTGGTCACCGGCACGAATGTGGAAGTCGTCGCCAGCACGTTCGATGAACCGCCCGAAGAGCATATCCACGTCAGCGAGATCGTGCTCGAAAAAGCCAAGCGACTCGTCGAGCGCAAGCACGACGTCGTCATCCTGCTCGATTCGATTACGCGTCTCGCCCGGGCTCACAACACCGAGTCCGGACCAGGCGGCAAGCTCCTCTCCGGCGGTCTCGATTCGAACGCCATGCAGAAGCCCAAGCGCTTCTTCGGCGCCGCCCGCTGCGTCGAGGAAGGCGGCTCGCTCACCATCCTGGCAACCGCACTTATCGACACCGGCAGCCGCATGGACGACGTGATCTTCGAAGAATTCAAGGGCACCGGCAACATGGAGCTTCATCTCGACCGCAAGCTGGTCGACAAACGCGTCTGGCCCGCCATCGACGTCAACCGCTCCGGCACCCGCAAGGAAGAATTGCTCGTCCATGTGGAAGAACTGGAACGCGTCCGCCTGCTACGCCGCGTGCTGGCCGACATGCACCCGGTCGAAGCGATGGAAATGCTGGTGAATCGTCTGAAGCGGACGAAGACGAATGTCGAATTCTTGACAGGCATGCACCTGTAATCACTTTTAAGATCGAGAACAAAGGGTCGGGAGTCTTTTCCGCCGCGGAAAAGACTCCCGACCCTTTGTTTTTCCCGCGGCTTGGAAGGCGTGCTGCAACTCCGCGCCGACGACCTCAGCGAAACCCAACCCCTGCCCGCCTTCTGGCAGCGCCGGCAGAATGCGACAACTGGGCAACGCCCCTACCGACGGGCGGCGTGACAAAGCATGTCGTGCGCCCAATCAACTGAGGATTGCGCGGCAGGTCAAACGGCATACCGCTGCTCCGTCCGTTCGCCTATCCTTCGAAATAAGGCGACAATTGCCGTTCGCGAACGACAAAAGCGGCAATCGTCCGATCAACTGGTTGCTTGTCGATGAAGTGGAGATGAGCAACACGTTGCCACTGGACGGGAACTCAGCGGTCACTTTATCCGAGACCCGATCTTTTCACCCTAACGAAATCACGACTATTCCAGCCTGCTTTCGTCGCGATTCGACAACTAGCCTGGCGTATTGCAACTTCGCGGCACGCGCATTGCCCTGTCGCTAAGCGTTGCAGGACAAGAATTCTGCTTGCGAACGTTTCGCGGAGTCTCCTTTCCTGACATCTCAGAGGAATCGACCATGGCCACGAAGGAAAAATTGCTGACCGCCGTAATCCGCGACCGGGAAGTTGCCACCCAGACGTACGATTGGCTTCAGCAGAATGGCCACAGCCCTTCCGACATTAACGTAATGATGTCGGAACAAACACGCGCCACGTTCAGCGATAAGGGCACCGAAGGTAAGATCAAGAAAGGCGACAAGGCCCTAGAGGGAGTTGCCACGGGTGGCGCCATTGGCACGGCCGTCGGTGCAACCATCGGCGCCGTGCTGGCAATCGGCACTTCGGTCTTGGTGCCAGGCCTGGGCCTGATCGTGGCAGGACCGATCCTCGCGGCTCTGGCCGGCGGCGGTGCGGGCGCTGTCACCGGAGGCATTGTGGGAGGTCTCGTCGGGCTCGGAATTCCCGAGTCGAATGCGAAGGCCTACGAGGAAGCGCTCAAGAAGGGCGGCGTGGTCTTTGGCATTGTTCCACACTCGGATGAGGACGCCGCCTCCGTCCAGAAATACCTCGAAACGCACGACGCTGAAAACATCGTTTATGCGAATCGGACATAGAAATGGCGATATTGGCGAGGGTGGAAATGGAATACTCCCTCGCCATATGCTTATATGACCGGCCTCGTGAAAAGACCTTTGTCGCGATCCTTCCATAGGGGCGTTAGCGCAAATCACATCGGGCGATCATTCTCACCAGCGACATTGAGATTATGAACGACTTGCAGGTACTTTCATCTCATTACTTGCGAAAGCTCCAATGATTACACCTGAAAACGACATTCGACATCACGCCTTCGGTTGGTCAAAATTGGCCGTGATCTATCTACTCAGCTTGATGGTCGGCGTTGGCCGCTTAACGATTCCCGGTCACGATCTGTCATGGCCTGGAACGTATGAAGCGTTCGCCCATATCTGGGTCGGCATGCTGCTCGTGTTCTGCTTTCGCCGCGGAACACTTCAGAAATCGGCAATAATCTGCTTGGTCATCACTTCCGTCATCGAGATTGTCATGTTCAAACTTCGGTGACGATCGCAGGGGCGTCGCTTCTCGGCAACATCGACCATGCGGACGGTCGTCACACTCGCCGTCTGAGTGAGCACGCCTTGCGCACCGAGCAAATAAACGTCCAGCCTCGCTTCACGTCGCTGATCCTGGGACGCCCCAGCGATTTTACTATACGCCATCGCCCTCATTCGCAATCTGGCAGGTCAAAGAATAACTTGTTATGGACAAGACAACGGTATGAAATATGCGTTACTTGTTTATTCCAGCGGACTAAGTTCCATACGGCTCTTAGTCGGGACCGAAAATTTTCGAATCGTCCGATGACCAGATAAAGGGCAGCCCGCTCGCAACGGGATGCTCGTTAAAGAGTAAGCCGCCATGACCCACCACCTCGTGGTAATCGGTCATATCGGTTTCCTGTTGGCGTCAGGAAGTGTTTCGTGGAGCCGTGACGCCTGCACTGGTTGAACTTAGAGCGTAAACTTACAAAGCAGACCTACAGGAGGATGGAAGATGATCACAGCGCAGAAAGAAAACAACCGAGCCGCGCCTTACAACCGAGAAGCGGCGGCGGAAGTGCGGTATGAACGATGGGCACAATGCAACGTCAACTGGACGGCGGTCTCCGTCGGCGCCCTGGCATCATTAAGCATGGTGTTGATCTTCGGGCTGATAGGGGTCGCTCTGGGAGCGCAGCTGTTTGGGTCCGAGCACCGGCTCGTCGAAATGAGAAAGCTGGGCATCTGGACGCTGATCTTTAGCGTTTGCGGCGCTTTCTTCTCGGCAGTGGTCGGAGGCTGGGTAGTCGCCAGGATCGCAGGAATTCGACATTCCGAACCAGCCATCATCCACGGTGCGATCGCTTGGCTGGTGACGGTGCCGATACTGGTAATGGCCGCAGTTCTTGGAGCAGGAAGCTTGCTCGGCGGCTGGTACGGTGGGCTCGCACAGAACTCGGCAACTATCGAAAAGACACCGTTCGTTCACCCCGAGACGCTTGGCGCTTCCGCGACGACGGAAGAAATCGCCAACTACAGAACGCAACTGGCGGAATACGACCGCAATGTCAAGCAGTGGAATAATGACACGCCGGCCGTCGTGCGCGTCAGCGCTTTGGGGGCACTCATCGCAATGCTCTTGGCGCTGATGGGTAGCGTGATCGGAGCCTGGATGGCTACCGGCGAGCCCATGAACTTCAGTCACCACCGAACTCGGAAGCCCCTCTACCATACGCTCTAAACGCAACGTCTCTGCGAAGTGTTTTACTCATCCAGAAAAAAGGAGAACGGTCATGAAGTCGATAGGTCTTTGGCTACTCGGCGTGCCTGTGAGCTTGATTATCATCCTGGCACTCGTCTTTGGGATCAGATAAGGGCCACCGAGGGATCTGAGAAAGGCGCTGGGAGTCTTTTTCAGGTCCCTTTAGTCGCCTTGGGCTGCCGCGTTGCGTGCATTTTCGGATTGCGGTGACTTCCGACTCGGTCTCGGCTCGGTTCACCATTTGCAGCCGATGCCAGCGAGGCAAACGTCCCAAGCAGCGGGCGAAAACAAAGGTGTCGGGGGTATTTTCCGCCGCGGAAAATACCCCCGACACCTTTGTTTTTCTCAAACGAACAGGCAATTCACTTCACCGGCACGGAACTCGTCTTGTCCGCTGGCGGGAAGTCCTTCGGGATCGGCAGCGTCACCGCGCCCGTCGCGGCCCACTCACTACCTCGCAACAGAACCGTTGTCAGGCCGATGCAGCGCAGCGACGTCATGTCGTGCCCCATCGGCGTGTGGAAGACGCGGCCTTTGCCGTAGGTCACCGTCCACATGCTCAGTTCGTGTTCCCCCGTCCCCCGCTTCGTCTTGTCGGAATAGGCCGTGGCGAGCACATGCACATTCTCGGCCGGGCCGCGCAAACCGTGGACGAGTTGATCGGCCGTGTGCATCCATTCCCGCGGCATGCCCTTCGTGATCGGGTGTTCCGCGTCACGCACGGTCACGACGAACGGGTGGCCGATCGTCTCGCCGGCTCCCGGCCCCGTCCCCTTCGGCACGCGCACTTCTTTCCCCTCGGCATCAAGATACATCCGTTCGCCGAATTGGTTGTTGCGCCAACCCATGGCAATCATCTTGTTGAACTCCGGCCAACCCGTGAACGAGTTGTTGGCCGCGTGGAAAATGACGAGACCAATCTTCCCGTCGCGCACGGAATCTTCGAGGCTCTTCTGAAACGCGTCCGGCCAGGGCATGCCGTTGTAATTGCTGACGACGACATCGTACTTCGACAGACCGGGCGGAAACTCCGTCGTAGTCGAATCCGCGGGCTTGTCGTCCTTCTTCAACTGAGTGGCTACCGCCACGGTGAACCGCCCGCTCTCTTCCAGGGCCTTCTTCACATAGGGCGTCGTCTCACGCCATTTGTGATTGTTCTGCCCGTCGATGATGACGACGCGGATTTTCTCGGCGGCGCTGGTTGAAGAGACACTCGACATTAGCAGGAATAGAGCAGCTCGAAGCATGATGAACTCCAGGTGAAGCCGCGACGCGAAGGCTTTGCGCAGGGAGCGCTCGGGCTATTCTACTCGGCTTGTTGCAGAATGC
>Ga0105046_10001653_pt1 | contig 34503 bp, 27 predicted proteins | sample MAT03_FD_78385 | JGI IMG/M metagenome (GOLD analysis project Ga0105046, IMG submission 78385) | Freshwater microbial communities from Lake Fryxell liftoff mats and glacier meltwater in Antarctica - MAT-03 (megahit assembly) | ecosystem: Environmental > Aquatic > Freshwater > Ice > Liftoff... | reverse complement strand
TGCGTACTCACCCTCTCCCCCCGGGAGAGGGCCGGGGTGAGGGAGAGCCGGAGCGAAGCGAAGGCGAGCAGAACAGCAAGCGCTCCCTCACCCTAACCCTCTCCCGGGGGGAGAGGGAATAGCATGCGACACGTCGGTAGAGTCTGAACAAGTCAGTGCGAGCCGCGATAATCAGGCCAAGAAAAACCAAAACCCCAGTTCGCCCCCTGACGGAGCGTACTCACCCTCTCCCTCCGGGAGAGGGCCGGGGTGAGGGAGAGCCGAAGCGAAGCGAAGGCGAGCGCGGCTGATTATGCCGGGGGTTTGTATCCGAGCAGGCGGCGTTCCTTGATCCGTTCGGCGACTTCGGCTGGGACCATGGTTTCCCAGGAGGTGTCGCCGGAACGGATACGAGCCAGCGCGTCCCGGGAGAACATCGGCAGGTACGACGGATTGTATTCGCGGAGACCCTGGATGTAGTGGTTTTCCATCAGGTACTCGTAGAGATGCCTGAGGTGAGGTTCGACCCGGAGATTCCCAGCCGTGATGACGGCGCCAGTGGTCGGATCGAGGAAAGGGTAGACGTACAACTTGAGCTCGTTTTTAAAGAGGCGCCCGAACGACTCAAGGATCCCGCCTTCCAAGTCCGTGTAGTATTTTTCGTCGAAGATCTCCCTCAAACTGGGGACGCCCATGGCGATGCCGATCTTCTTCTTCGTGTAGCGGAAAAGGTAGGCGGCGAGCCGATGGTATTCGCCGTAGTCCGAGATGAGCACGGTCTTGCCGACCGTTCCGAGAAGGTCGACCCGGTCGAGGAAGTCCTGGGCATCGATGATTCCGCCGTCGAGCAGGTTGTGGAGGGTCATCTCCATGAGGACGAGGAGATCCTCTCCTAGAACGCCGGGTTCCTGGACGAACTGAGCTCGGGCACACTGGAGCATGTCGAGCGTGGCATTGGTCAACGGACGGAATGTGCCACGTTCGACTAGGATGTTCTTCTTGTAGAGGACTTCGGAGGCCTGGATCACTTCGCCATCGGCGGTGAACATCGCTGCATTGGTGAGGCCGAACTGGACCAGCTTGAGGCTGATCAGACGGTTGTCGCAGTTGCGAAAGGCGGGCCCGCAGAACTTGGCCATGTCCACTTCGACGCGGGCGGGGCCGAGGTCGTCGGCGAGGGAGCGGAGGAACTCGTCGAGATTCGATTCGAGGTTCATCGCCGCATAGATGAGGTTGACCCCCATGATGCCAACAGCTTCCTGCTGCTGAAGGTTTTCGCGATCCACCATGCGCACGTGGACGATGACTTCAGAGGCGTCGGCGCCGGGTTGATGCTGGAACCGGACGCCCATCCAGCCATGGCACTCGTCCCGCCGTTGGTAGCTCTGGGCGGCGACGGTATCCGCGAATACGAAGAACCGAGTGGTGGCGCCTCGTTTGGCGGCAAGGCGCTGGACGAGCAGGGTGTACTCGTGGTCCAGCATCTGCGCGAGGCGCGAACGACTCACGTAGCGCTCACTGGGCCCGTAGATGGCGTCGCTGACGGTCATGTCGTAGGCCGACATGGTCTTGGCGATTGTACCCGAGGCTCCCCCGACCCGGAAAAACCACCGGGCGACTTCCTGCCCGGCCCCAATTTCGGCGAATGCGCCGTACTTGGTGGGGTCGAGGTTGATTTGGAGCGCCTTCTGTTGAGTTCCCACGCTCCCGGCGGTGCCGGGTTCGGGGAGACAGACAAACTTAGCCTGGGACGTCGCCACGCCGAGACGATGGGGTGCGACGGCAGGCGCTGCAAGTTGGGGATGGAAACAGCTACCGTACGGGGTCGTCGGCGATCGGGATCTTGAAGAAGCACTTCCAATCGCCGATGGAGCCATCGCCGGCGCCGAGGCTGACCCGGCGGCCGTTGTTCCAGGAGACGCTACCGTCCTCGAAGGTGAAGTTGCCGCCATCGGGTGCGCCATTGACGCGTCGGTGAACCGCGGTGAGCACGCGCTTGCCTTCGAAGTCGGTGACCCAGCGGAGGCGTCCGTCGTACATGTTGGTGGTGGACGGACCGATGCCCTGCATGCGGTCGATGAGAATGGGCGCGGAGGCGAATGGGCCGCCCATCTTCTTTTTGAAGAACCAGTTCGCGGTGCCCTTGGCCATGGTGGTGACGTCCGGGTCGTTGTCCCGCCGGCCGGGGAGGTAGAAGTACCCCATGAGCTGAGCGGCGTTGTCGGACTGGATCATGCTGCGTTCGGCCTCGCGGTGCCACTTATCGGTGGGGCAGAAGAGGACGTTGTTGGCGGCGCGTTCCGAGTTGCGGGTGGTTCGCTGGTTCTTGATCAGGTAGCCGTTCCAGAAATTGCTCATGCTGGGCATCATCCAGCTGAGGCCGACACCGCCGCTGTTGTCCGGGAACGAGTTGTCGGCATCGAGGGCGTAAAGATTGACGGCGATCCCCCACTGTTTGGAGTTGCCGACGCAGAGGGATTTCTGGGCTTGGGCTTTGGCCTTGGCGAGTGCGGGCAGGAGCATCGACGCCAGGATGGCGATGATGGCAATGACCACGAGCAACTCGATCAGGGTGAAGGCGCGATCCACTCGGCATGGGAAGGTTGAAAGGGTTCGCGCGCGCATTGAGTCGCGCTCCTATAGTCGGAATCGCTCGTCATGACAACGGCAAGATTGCCGGCGGCCATGGATTACGTAATCTTTCCTCATGTTCCCCGTGCGCTGTCGTTCCTCGTGGCTGGCTGTCATGGCATCGGTTGGGTTGATGGGTTGGGGAACAATTTTGGGCGCGTGGGCTGGGCCGAAAGACGGGGCCTTGGACTTCTACTGGATCGATTCGGAAGGCGGGGGGTCGACCCTGATCGTGACCCCCGAGGGCGAGAGTGTGCTGATCGACGCGGGGAATCCGGGAGGTCGTGATCCGAATAGGATTCAGCGCGTGGCCCGTGACGTCGCGGGATTGGAGAAGATCGATCACTTGATCGTCACCCACTTCCACATCGATCATTTCGGGGGCGTTGCCGAGTTGTCGGCGCTGATCCCGGTGGTGAACCTTTGGGACAACGGTCTCCCGGACGCGGACCCGGATGGTCAGACCGTCTCGACGTGGCCCCTGACGAGCCGGCCCTACCGGGAGGCGAAGGTTCAGGAGCGACGCGTGGTGCAAGCGGGAACGTCGATTCCCCTGCGGCGCGGGGGCACTGACCTGTCGTTGCAGTGTCTCATGGCCCGCCAGATGCCGTGGACACCGCCGGAGGGCGTTCGTCGCGCCGCGGACCCCGGGGCGCCGCCGTCGGAGAAGCCCAAGGACACTTCGGACAACGCGAACAGTTCGGCGTGGTTGCTGAGTTTCGGCACATTTCGATTCTACACAGGCGGCGACCTCACCTGGAACGTCGAGGCCAAGCTGGTCTGGCCTGAAATCCTGGTGCCCGAGGTGGACCTGTACCAGGTCGTGCATCACGGGCTGGATGTCAGCAATCACCCGCGCCTGCTCCGGGCGCTGAATCCGGTGGTCAGCGTGATGAACAATGGTCCGACCAAGGGAGGCATGGGTGAAGTGATGACGACGCTTCGCGGGTTGCCCGAGCTCAAGGCCCAGTTCCAGGTCCACAAGAACCTCCGCCCGGACGGGAGCACCAACAATTGCCCGGACGAGTGCATCGCCAACGTGGACGCCGAGTGTGCCGGGCATTTTGTTCGCTGCACGGTCTCCCCGAATGGAGGAAAGTTCACGGTGGTGGCCCGTCCGGGGGCGGCAGGAAAAACGTTTGAAAGCCGGCGCAGGGTGCTGAACCGGGCCGACGCGACAGTCCCCCGCCGTCGATAAGGGCAACCGGCGAAACCGGACGACGTGTTGACGTAAGGGGCACGCAGCGGTGGCGGAGGCCCCGAATGATGCCACGGGCGGGGTGACGTTCTTCAGGACCGAGATCGAGGACGTCGGCTGACGGCCCAGTCAGTTTCCGCGAGTGCCGAAGAGTTGACGGATGATGTCCTCCACGGGGACCTCTTCGATATCGATATCCTTCACCGGGATTTCATCGAGCAGGGCTTTGCAGGCGGCGATGACCCGGTCGCGCTTGATCTTCAAACGGACGGTGTCGGCGTCGAGGGCGACAATTTCACCGTAACGTTCGAGGTGCGCGCGGGGGCATTGGGCCGCCGACTCACTGTGGAGCGTGACGAGTTTGTGGTCGGCGAAGCGGTCGATAACGGCGGCAAGTCGGCCGTCGAAGAACAGGGAGCCGTGGTCGATGATGATGACGCGGTCGCAGAGTTCCTCGATGTCCGTCATGTAATGGCTGGTCAGGAGGATGGTGGTCCGGCGGGTGGCGTTATGCTGGCGTAGGAACTCGCGGACTTTTTTCTGGGAAACGACGTCGAGTCCGATGGTGGGTTCGTCGAGGAAGAGGACGCGGGGGTCGTGCAGGAGTGAGGCGATCAACTCCATTTTCATGCGCTCGCCCAGGGAGAGTTCCCGGACCATGACATGCAGTTTGGCCCCGACGTCGAGCAACTCGGTGAGTTCTTGGACGGTTTTCTGGGCTTGTGCGACCGGGATGCCGTAGATCCGGGCATTCAGGGCGAGCGATTCGCTGGCGGGGAGATCCCACCAGAGTTGGTTCTTTTGGCCGAGGAGCAGGGCGAATTGCCGTCGGTAGCCATCGGATCGTTCCCACGGGACGTATCCAAGGACCCGGGCGTCGCCGGAGGTCGGGTGGAGAAGCCCCGAGAGCATCTTCAACGTGGTGGTTTTCCCGGCGCCATTGGGGCCGAGGAAGCCGACGAATTCCCCTTCGTTGACGGTGAAGCGCACATCCTTCACCGCATGCACCTGTTCGTATTCGCGTCGGACGAGCGACTTGAGAGCGCCGCGGATTCCCGGTTCCTTCTTGAAGGTGCGGAAGGTCTTGCTGAGCCCTTGGACCTCGATGATGGGCGTGGTTGGCACTGCTAGCCGCGGAGATTGCGATCGAGTTGGTGAACGGCCTTGCGGACGCCGGCGTCGGTTTCCATGCGGTCGGTGACGGCCCGGCACGCGTGGAGAACGGTGCCATGATCGCGGCCACCGAAGGCCTCCCCGATGGTGCTGAGGGAGGACTCGGTCAAGGTCCGCGCCAGGTACATGGCCACTTGGCGGGGGAATGCGATGCTGTCGGGGCGGCGGCGGCCGAGAATATCCGCGACACGGAGGTCAAAGTGGTCGGCGACCCGTTTGATGATGACATCAATGGTGAGGGAAGCGCGGCCTTCCTCGCTGAGCACATCGCGAAGCAGGTCGCGAACGCGCTCCACGGTGATGGGCTCGCCGGTGAGCTTCGAATAACTGGCGACACGGGTGAGGGCGCCTTCGAGCCGGCGGATGTTGGCGCGGATGCGTTCGGCGAGGAACTGGGCAATGTCGGGTGCCAGGGTGTAGCGCATCTGGTCCGACTTCTTGCGAAGGATGGCGAGGCGGGTTTCGATATCCGGCGGCTGGATATCGGCCACCAGGCCCCATTCGAACCGGGAAACGAGGCGATGCTCGAGCCCTTGGATCTCGTTGGCCGGCCTATCGCACGTCATGACGATCTGTTTCCGGGCTTCTTTGAGGGCGTTGAAGGTGTGAAAGAACTCCTCCTGAATGCGTTCCTTGCCGGAGAGGAAGTGGATGTCGTCGATGAGAAGGACGTCGGTTTCCCTGAACTTCTTCCGGAACCGCATGACGCGGCTGTTTTGGAGGGCGTCGATGTATTCGTTGGTGAAGCGCTCGGTGGAGACGTAGGCGACCTTGGCCGTTCGTCGAATGCCGGTGACGTACTGGCCGATCGCGTGGAGGAGATGGGTCTTTCCAAGGCCGACACCGCCGATGAGAAACAGGGGGTTATACGATCGTCCGGGATTCTGGGCGACGGCGACCGCGGCGGCGTGTGCGAGCTGGTTATTCCCAACGACAAAGGATTCGAAGGTGTTTTTCGGGTCGAACGGGGAAATAACGTCTGAGGTGTCCTCAACCACGGCTGGTGCGGGTACCGGGGTTGGTTCAGTTGCTAAGCCCTTCGAGCGGTTAGGTTTGAGCTGGGCTGAGGTGAGGTCTTGGGCGATAAAACTGAACTCAATTTGACGTCCAGAAGCGGCCTTCAGGGCGTCTTCGATGACATCACGATAGTTCTCGCCGAGCCAAACCGCGCAAAAATCATTAGCAACTCCCAGGGAGAGCCGGTCGCTGGTCATGGCGATCGGTTGGATCGGGGCAAACCAGAGTTTGTACACCTCTGGATTAAGGACTTCGCGAAGCGAGTCGAGGGCGGAGCACCAGATCGATTGGGCCGGGGATTCCATGGAGAGAGGCACAGATTTGCTTTGGGAAGTCCCTACTTATTCACGCAAGGGAAAAATGGTGAACCTAGGCGGTTCATCGTCAGTGATTTGCGGTGCTCTAGCGGACTTTCGGATCGAAAGATTTTTAGACTCGTTCCGGCGTGATCGCTGATTTCGCTAGGTGTAAACATCCCAAGATCAATTATTTAAGAAATTCGTCGGTCCGGTGTCCGTAGACGGTCTTCCCCAAGAGGAATCGGTTAGGGGACAAACAGAACGATAGTTTTATAGGGTCCGCTCTACAGAGGGGCGAGGTAAACGTATTAACTGTTATCCACGGGTTATTCACAGGGCTGTTTTTGGTGAATCCTGCGAATTTTCCGATTGTTCAGGGGACGAAAAGGGGCGCCTCGAGGAGAGGCGCCCCAAGCGAAGCGGCGCGCTGATTTCAGCAATCGTAATAGAGGAAAAACTCGTAGGGATGAGGCCGGAGACGGACGGCGTCGTGTTCCTTCATTTTGTGTTCAATCCACATGTCGAGGAAGTCCTTGGTGAAGACATCCCCCTTGAGGAGGAATTCGTGATCAGCCTTCAGACAATTCAAGGCCTCCTCGAGGCTGCCGGGCATCTGCGGAATCTTGGCATGCTCTTCCGGCGGCAGTTCGTACAGGTTCTTGTCCATCGGTTCGCCGGGATGGATCTTGTTGATGACGCCGTCCAAGCCGGCCAGGAGCAGAGCGGAGTAGCAGAGGTAGGGGTTGGCTGCGGGATCCGGCGGGCGATACTCGATGCGTTTGGCCTTGGGTGATTCGCTGAAGGTGGGAATGCGGATCGCGGCGGAACGATTGCGGGCTGAATACGCGAGGTTGACCGGCGCTTCGTAGCCGGGGACGAGGCGTTTGTACGAGTTGACGGTCGGATTGCAGAGCGCGGCGAGGGCCTTCGCGTGTTTCAGAATGCCGCCGATGTAGTAGAGCGCCATCTCGGAGAGGCCGGCGTATTCTTTGCCCGCGAAGAGCGGCTTTCCCTTTTTCCAGAGGGATTGGTGCGTGTGCATGCCGGAGCCGTTGTCGCCGAACAAAGGCTTGGGCATGAAGGTGACGGTCTTGCCGTGTTTCCGGGCGACATTTTTGATGATGTACTTGTAAAGCATCATCGTGTCGGCCGTTTTGACGAGGGTGTCGAAGCGGAAGTCGATTTCGGCCTGGCCTGCGGTGGCCACTTCGTGGTGCTGACGCTCGACCTTGATGCCGAGCTGTTCCATGACCAGCACCATTTCAGTCCGGAGATCCTGCTGGGTGTCGGTCGGGCTGACCGGGAAATAGCCCTCTTTGTGCCGGATCTTGTAGCCGAGATTCGGCATTTCATCCCGGCCGGTGTTCCAGACCGCTTCCTCGCTGTCGACAGTGTAGTAACATCCGTTGCTTTTGGCGTCGAACTGGACGTTGTCGAAGATGAAGAACTCCGCTTCGGGGCCGAACACGGCGGAATCGGCAAGACCCGTGCTCGCGAGGTACTTCTCGGCGCGTTGGGCGATTCCGCGCGGGTCGCGGGGGTAGGCTTCCTTCGTGCCGGTTTCAGCGATGGTACAGGTCAGGCTGAGAGTCGCGACGGCGCAGAAGGGGTCCATGAACGCGGTCGACGGATCGGGCATGGCCAGCATGTCACTGGCCTCGATGGACTTCCAACCGCGGATCGAAGAGCCGTCGAAACCAAAACCTTCCTCGAATATCTCCAGGGTGAGTTCACCGGTTGGCACGCTGAAGTGCTGCCATGTACCGAACGTATCGACGAATTTGATGTCGACCATTTTGGCACCGGATTTCTTGGCTAGATCCAATACCTGTTTGGGGGTGCTCATGAGTGATGGTTCCTAAACGGTTCTTTTGGTTCGAATCGACAATGCGCTGCGTGCTCGTCGCATGGCTTGGAGCGAATCCGCCCTGACGGAACCCAGCCGGCGGAGCGGTGTCGGGGCGTCGGGGCGATCGCGGGACGACCAAGCAGAACATGGGAAATCACGCGTAAAGTGAGGGGCATCCTAAGTTCGAGACCGGGTCTGTAAAGACGGCCGGGAGAAAAATTGATGGCTGCTAGTGTGGACTTGACTTCGGGCTGTGGGAGAGCGGGTCCCGGGGCGTCTATTTGCCCGAGATTCCTTTCAAATACGCGAGGATCAACTCCGGCAATTCGTCGCTGTATCCGCCTTCGAGAATGCTGAAAACGGGAACACCCAGGCGCCGGATTTCCCCTCCGAGCCAATGGAAATCCTCGGACTCCAGCGTTTCATGCGCGATGGGGTCCCGCGCATAGGCATCGAACCCCGCCGACACCCCGAGAAGATCCGGCTTCGATGCCATCAATTTTTCCAGGGCCTTGCTGAGAACCTTCCGGTACTCCAGACGTGGGAACTCCGGGGCGAGCGGATGGTTGAAGCAGTTGCCGCCCACATCCACCGCACCTGTTCCTGGGTAACAGGGGTGCTGATGAACCGAGGCGAACGTCAGTCCGGATTCTCCGGCAAGAATGGCTTCCGTCCCGTTGCCATGATGGACGTCGAAATCGAAGACCGCCACCCGCCTGGCGCCGGTGGCGCGAGCGTGAAGTGCGGCGATGGCCATGGTGCTCAGGTAGCAGAATCCCATGGCTCGCGAGCGGGTTGCGTGATGACCCGGCGGACGGAGCAGGCTGAAGACCGATTTTCCCTGGCGAGCCAGCTCGGCGGCCCGAAGCGCGCCTCCTACGCCGCGAAGGGCGTGATCAAGAATCTCCGGGTGGGCAGGGGTGTCACCGTCGAAATCGGTGCGTCCGGCGCCAAGCCGCTGAATGTGGTCGGCTGTGTGGGCGCGCAGGAGGGCTTCGGCATCCACTTTGACCGGGGCGTCCCAGGTGATGCGAAGGGCATCCTGCGTTTTAAGACGCTCGACGGTGCGGCTGACGCGTTCGGGGCGTTCCGGATGGCCGGGTGCGTGGTACAGGGTGCAGCGAGAGTCGGTGATCAGGATCACAGGCGCATGCAATCAAAGATGTCGCGTCGCCTCAAACACTGGATGGTGGCGTGCCCTGACCACGATTCGAACCGCAGGTAGTGCATCGCAGGTACTCAGACAGGCTCTTCGGAGGAACTCCTTGGCACGACTGGATCGAGCCGTGCAGGTGCGGTCGGAAGGAGCGTCAACAGCATCGAGAAGGGTTCAATGGCGCGGACGGAATGCGCCAGGTTGGGGGGCATGTAGAGGAGCTCGCCGGCCGTCAGGGTTCGCGCCGTGGGACCGAGGGTCCATTCGGACCGTCCGGTGAGGATCTGAACCAGCGCATGCGAGGTCGTCGTGTGCTCGCTTAGTTCCTGCCCGGCAGCGAAAGCGAATAGGACGACACGCCCCCGGTCGGATCGGAAGAGTGTGCGACTGACGATACCGTTCGGGGCGAATTTCGTCTCCTCGGCCAGAGAGATGACCCGAGCTTCTCCGGATTGCAGAATGGGTTGTTCACTCATCGTCGGGTCAGTCTGAACGCTGGCCCGCCCCGGGCCTTGACGGGGGTCAACGAGCCGGAGCTTCCTGCCGGGGGCGCAGGCTCCAAAAGAGCAGGTAGGCGAATCCGAAAAAGGCACCCAACCCCCAGGGCAAGATCGCTTCCGCCGACAGTCGGCCCGGTGGGAAGTGGCGCATGAGATCCAAGGCGATGCCCTGGGGTTGGTGGAGAATGTCCCAGGAATTCCAGCGCTGAAACCGGCCCAGGGCGACACCGATGCCGGACAGTACGGAAATTCCGGCAACGAAGGCCCACCCCAACGCGGGTCCCAGCCGTTCCGTGACGCACCGATGGACGATGTGCAGGGCGAAGATGCCGGAGGCGAGGCCTGCAAAACTGAACCAGACCAGGAGCAGGAGGTGTCCCCAGGCCCAAGGCGGGGGAGACCGTTGCAGGTGGATGAAATCGGTAAGGATGTAGGGGGCGTTGGGCAGGAAGAGCAGCCAGGGAATCCCGAGGGCCAGGGCGAGTCGATCCTTCCCACGCTGGGCCAGCGCGTCGATTCCCAGCGCGCACACCAGCGGGACCACCGCCAGGGTGAGGTTCCAGATCAAATAAAAGTGGCGCGACTGCCGGGTGAGCACCGAACCGAACCCTGCCAATGTCAGCGCCGCGAGGCAGAACAATGCAAACACAACGAGAGGGCGCCGATCTTCAAGACGAGTCATGGCAGCAGAACGTGGGTCAAGGAGGTTGGGGCGTTCGGTGTTCTGGGGCGTCGCCGCAACGGGCGCACGCAGGGTTGGACCGGGGAAGGAGGCATCTGTTCAGTGGTCCCGGCAGCCAACGTCAACCGCGAAGTTCACTGGGTCGCGACGGTTTCCAGTTCCGGACTGTGGGCGACGACGTCGACGGCCTCAGGTGTCCAACGGGTGGAAAGGGCATGAAGCCAGCGTTCGATGCCCTGAATGGTGACCGGAGGGGTGGAGGTGCCCGCGGTGATACCGACGGTCTCGCCCGGATGGAACCAGTCCTGCTGAAGTTCCGCGGACGAGACCACTTGATGGACACGGGCTCCGAATTTCCGGCACGTCTGGGCCAGTTCCCGGGTGTTGTTGCTGTTCGCGCCTCCCACCACCACCACGACATCCGCCATGCGCGCGAGGTTCTCAGCGGCGTCCTGTCGCTGCTTGGTGGGCAGACAGACGGTGTCGGCGAAGCGCACTTCGGCGGACGGGAACCGCAGCTTGATCCGGTCGACGAGGGCTCGGACACGCTGGATGGGTTGCGTGGTTTGGGCGGCGACCCCGAACCGTTCCCGGGGCGCCAGGGCGTCGACGTCGGATTCGGTAAGCACGACATCGTAGGCTTCGAGGTCGTCGGTGATGCCCCGGACTTCGACATGATCGCGGCGGCCGACGATGACGGGGTGAAACCCCTGGGCGACGAGGGAGCGCACGGCGCGGTGGGCGACGTGGACGAGGGGGCAGGTGGCTTCGATGAGGCGATGGCCGCGGGCGGCGACGGCGGCGAGGCGTTTTTCAGAAGCGCCGTGGGCCGTGATCAGGACGGTGGGAGTGTCGACGGCGTCGAGATCCTGCTCGAGGCGGATGCCGCGGCGGCGGAGGTCGTCGAGCACGGTTTCGTTGTGGACGAGGTCCCCGAGGATGGTGACCGGGTGGGTGGCGGCTTCGCGATGAGCGAGGGCCAGGGCATCGCGGACCCCGAAGCACATGCCCATGTGATCGGCGCGAAGAATACGAAGTCCGGAGTGTGCATTCATGCTTTGTGGCGCAAAGTTAGTGGCGACAACGGTGGTTGAATCATTTAAGGGAGAAAATCTAATCGGAGGCGGGCCGGGTCTGTTGGACGATAAGTTCCAGCAGATGGATATAGTCGGAAAAGGCACGGCGACCGGTGGGGGTCAGGGCGTAGCTGGTGGAGGGACGGCCGCTTTCGAGGGATTTGGTCATAGTGATGTAGCCGGCCTCGAGCAGGGTGCGGAGGTGGGTGGTGCAATTACCATCGGTCATTCGAAGGGTATCCCTAAGTTCGGTGAAAAGGAGACTCGGCGAGGCGGCGAGGAGGGACATGATGGCGAGTCGCCCTTTTTCATGGATCACGCGATCCAGTTGGAGGAAGGGCTCCGGGTTCACGCGACGGGGGAACGGGCTTCAGTGACGGACAGATACAGGCCGAAGGCGATATGGGAGCCTCCAAAAAGGACGCCCATGACGAGGTGGGCAACGCTGAGGGAGGGGAGTCCAGCAGCGTAGGAGCCGGAATTGACAAACACCAGCAGCGCAACCCCCAGCAGTCCGAGAATCACGCCGAAAAGTTTCATTCCCCGGCGCATGAAGAAGCCGGCGGCGTGGGCGGCGCACCCATAGAGAACCAGCCAGATTCCTGGGAGCCACCAAGCGTGAAGGGGTTCGCGCCAGGGTGGGACGACGATCAGGCAGCCGGCGAAGAAGCCAAGCAACAGCGGGGGCGCCATGGCCTGGGCGACGCGGCGGGATGGGGGTGACCAGAATGGTTCATCAGCGCGGACGGCCTGGCGCCGGATGATGAGCAGGCTGATGACGAGAATTCCTAGGGCAACGAGCATCCAGAGGATTCCGAAGCTTCGGGCGGAGTCGAGGTGGGCGAGCCATCCGGTCATTCCGGCGATGATACCCAGGAGTCCGGCGGCGAATGAGACGGGGGCAAGCGCGCGGCGGTACAAAGAGGAACGTTCCATCAAGGTCCGAATGACCTGAAGGTTTTGAGCGGCCCACGGGTCGTGCACGGCGCGTACTTTGTCCGGCAAAGTTGGATTGTCAAGACTCTGGGACGTGCCTGCGATTCGGCGGCCTTCGGCCATGGACGGAGTTCTGAGTAGTACGGGAAACCGTTTGACGGGATTTGCGGCGGGCCGGTAGGTTCCGTTCCGTGATGCGCACACTGGCGCCCGTAACGGATCGCGACGTCGTCCGGGTAATCCCGGTTTGACGTGCGATCTGTGGTTTCGGCACCGCCCGCAGATCGCCCGCGCTCCCGGACTGAGGGAGGCGGGCGTTTGATTTTCAGGCGGGCCGCGGGCGGGCGAGCAGGGTAAGCATCACGCGAGATCCGTTGACCGATTCCGTTGACCGATATGCGACACACAATCTCGGTACTGGTGGAGAACAAGTTCGGCGTGCTGACGCGGGTGGCCGGGCTATTCAGCGGACGTGGCTACAACATTCATTCGTTGAACGTAGCGCCGACGCACGATGGGACGCTTTCGCGCATGACGATCGTCACGCGGGGCGACGAGGCCACCGTTGATCAGATCGTCAAGCAGCTGAACAAGCTGGTCGACTCGGTCAAGGTGATCGACTACTGCCAGGGCGACTACATCGACCGCGAACTGGTTTTGGTGAAGGTCAAGGCGGAGCCGCAGAACCGGGCCGAAATCTGCCAGATGGCGGAGCTTTTCCGGGCCAAGGTCGTGGACGTGCAGCCGGAGAACCTGACGATCGAGATCACCGGCGGTGAATCCAAGATCGAGAAGTTCCTCCTGCTGTTGAAGGGATTCGGGGTGCTGGATCTCACGCGGACCGGTCAGGTGGCCCTGCCGCGGTCGTAAGGACAACCCCATCCAAGCCAGCCGGACGCAGACATCAGACAACTCACATCGAAATCAATCCATGCCAGTTAAGATCTACACTGAAAAGGACGCCGACCTGGGCGTGTTGAAGGGCAAGACCCTCGCCGTTTTGGGCTTCGGATCGCAAGGTCACGCCCACGCTCTCAACCTGAAGGAGAGCGGGTTGAAGGTGATCATCGGGCTCTACGAAAGCAGCAAGTCGATCGCCGTTGCCCGCGAAATGGGCTTCGAGGTCTTCACCACCGCCGAAGCGGTGCAGAAGGCGGACGTGATCATGGTGGCGCTGCCGGATACGAAGCAGGCCGCGGCTTACGAGAAGGACATCGAGCCCCACCTGACGAAGGGAAAGACCCTCCTCTTCAGCCATGGATTCTCCATCCATTTCAAGACCATCGTACCGCCCAAGGACGTCGACATCATCCTGGTCGCGCCCAAGGGGCCCGGGCACATCGTTCGGCGTCAGTATCTGGAAGGCAAAGGCGTTCCGGCCCTGATCGCGGTGTACCAGAACCCCAGCAAGAAGGCCAAGAAGGTCGCCCTGGCCTGGGCCAAGGGCATCGGCGGCGCACGCGCTGGCGTTTTGGAGACCACCTTCAAGGAAGAGACCGAAACCGACCTGTTCGGCGAGCAAACCGTGCTCTGCGGCGGCTGCAGCGCGCTGGTGCAGGCCGGCTTCGAGACGCTGGTCGAGGCAGGCTACTCCCCTGAGATGGCCTACTTCGAGTGCCTGCACGAGCTGAAGCTGATCGTTGACCTGATGAACGAGTCGGGCATTGGCGGCATGCGGTTCTCGATCTCCGAGACCGCCAAGTGGGGTGACGTTTCGGTGGGACCGAAGATTATCGACGCCTCGGTGAAGAAGCGCATGAAGGCAGCGCTGAAGGACATCCAGACGGGCAAGTTCGCCAAGGACTGGGTGAAGGAGTACGAGGGCGGGTACAAGCGCTATAAGTCCTTGCTCGCCGACGGCGAGAAACATCCCATCGAGAAGGTCGGCGCCAAGCTGCGCTCGATGATGCCGTGGATGAAGAAGCGCAAGACCTCTGGCGTGCAGGCGGCGTACTGAGCGAGCGGGCGCGAGCCTGGGTTTTCGAGAACGGCCGCCGGCATCCCCGGCGGCCGTTGGTATTTTGAGAACTCCGGAACCCGCATCCCACAACACAACATCACGTCACGTGATGTGAGATGACATGACATGACACGGGCGGTCAATTGAGGTTCCCTAGAGGGCTTTCGGAGCATGCCGATGGACTACAAGACGACTTTGAATCTGCCGCGGACGGATTTTTCAATGAAAGCGGACCTGGTGGTTCGCGAGCCGGAGCGGCTGGCGCGGTGGCAATCCGGGCGTTTGTACGAAGAGATCCAGGCCCGGCGGGCGGGGGCGCCCACCTTCGTGCTGCACGACGGACCACCCTTCGCCAACGGGGACGTCCATGTCGGCACGGCGCTCAACAAGATCCTCAAGGACATTGTCATTAAGTCGAAAAGCCTGCGGGGCTTCCGGGCGCCGTACGTGCCGGGTTGGGACTGTCATGGCCTGCCGATCGAGTTCAAGGTAAGCCAGGAGATGAGGAAGGCTGGCGACACGTCAGCAGACCCGGCGGCGATTCGGAAGGCCTGTGACGCGTACGCGCGGAAGTACATCGACATTCAGCGGGAGCAGTTCAAGCGCCTGGGGGTGTTGGGGGATTGGGAGAATCCGTACCTCACGTTGAATCGCGAGTATGAGGCCGATGAATTGCGGTTGTTCGCACGCATCGTGGAACGTGGGTTCGTCTACCGGGGAAAGAAGCCCGTCTATTGGAGCATCCCGTGCCGGACCGCGTTGGCGGAGGCGGAAGTCGAGTACCAGGATCATGTCAGCCAGAGTGTCTTCGTGAAGTTCCCCCTGGTGGGGCAGGTGAAGACCTTCGTTCTGATCTGGACGACCACACCCTGGACGTTGCCGGCCAACCTCGCAGTGGCCTATCACTCGAAGTTCTTCTATACCCAGGTGTTGGTGGGCGATGAGACCTACATCGTCTCGACCATGCTGCTCGACCAGGTCGCGAAAAAAGCCGGCTGGGAAAGCTACCAGATCCTCCGGAGTCTCGACGGTTCGATGCTCGGGGAGGTCGAGTATCAGCATCCGTTCTGCGCGAGAACCGGCCGGCTGTACGCGGGCGACGGTTTCGTCACCAATGATACCGGCACCGGCTTCGTTCACATCGCCCCGGGTCATGGTGCGGACGACTACCAGCTGGGGTTGGCCCACGGTTTGCCGATCTATTCGCCGGTGGACGACGAGGGGCGCCTGTCCCACACGTCGGATCTTCCCGCGGACCAGCAGATGTCGGCCGAACTGGTCGGCAAATCGATCCTCGAAAAGCATGGCAAGAGCGATGCGAACGAGGCGGTCCTGCACGAGCTTCGGGTTCGAAACCTCCTGGTGCACCAGGAGAACTATCATCACAGCTACCCGCACTGCTGGCGGAGCAAGTCGCCCATCATCTTCCGGGCGATGGATCAGTGGTTCGTCCGGATCGATCATGTGCCGGCCGATGCCGGTGCAGAGACCTTTCGCGCTCGTGCGCTGACCGAGATCGATCAGGTGCACTGGATCCCCGACTGGGGCGTCAATCGGATCAAGGGTGCTATTCAGTCGCGCCCCGATTGGTGCATTTCACGCCAGCGCTCGTGGGGCGTGCCGATACCGGCGTTTTACTCGGCCGCAGGCGAGGCAATCCTCGATGCCCGCATCGTCCGAGCAGCGGCGGACCTCTTCGACAAGCACGGCTCGAGCATCTGGTTTGAACGGCCGGCCGAGGAACTGTGGCGTTTGGTCCGTCCCGCCGACTGGACGGGGCCGGAAGCCGTCTCGAAATCGGCAGACACGCTCGACGTCTGGATTGACTCTGGCTCGTCCTCAGTGGCGGTGATCGCGCGTCGACCGGAGCTTCGCGGTGCGGAGGAGGCTCCGTTCCAATGCGACCTGTACCTGGAGGGTAGTGATCAGCACCGGGGTTGGTTCCAGTCGTCGCTGCTTCTCTCACTGGCCGGGCAGGGTGCGGCGCCGTATCGGACCGTGTTGACCCATGGATTCATGGTCGATGCGGATCGGGAGAAGATCTCAAAGAGCAAGCAGGGCCAGGGCGGGTATCAGAAGCCGCAGACGGCGGAGCGCTATGTGAAGGAGTATGGCGCCGACGTGCTGCGTTTGTGGGTCGCGTCGCAGGATTTCCGCAACGACATCGTGGTGAGCGAGGAGCGGTTGCAGAAGGTGGGCGAAACCTACCGGGTCCTCCGCAACGCGTTACGGTACCAGCTCTCGAACCTGTTCGACTTTGACGCGGCCCGGGATGCTGTGCCGGATGAGGCGCTGACGGGGTTGGATCGGTGGATTCTGGGAGCGTTTGCCGAGGTGGAGGCCGATTGTGCGCGGGCCTACGACGCGTGTGAGTATCACGTGGTGTACCAGCGGGTCGCCCAGTTCGCCTCGGTCCAATTGAGCGCCGTCTTTCACGACATGGTGAAGGACCGTCTCTACACCGACGCGGCGGGGTCGGCGCGTCGGCGATCGACGCAAACCGTGCTGCATCGGTTGGTGACTGGATTGTGTCAGGTGCTGGCGCCGGTGCTGGCCTTCACGGCGGATGAAGCCTGGGAACACATTCCCGGCCGATCCGCGGTGTCCGTGCATCTGAGCGACTGGGAGCCCAAGCCCTTTCCCCTGAGCAATGCCGAGAAGGTGGGCTGGGCGTGGCTGCTGGAGACGCGGGAGAAAGTGCTACCGGAATTGGAGAAGGCGCGCCAAGGGCGGGTGATCGGGAAAGCCCTGGAAGCGCAGGTTCGGTTGCAGGCGCCGACCTTACCCGAGGGCTTGGGGGCCGACTGGCGGGATTCCCTGCGGGAACTGCTAAATGTTTCCGAACTTACCGTGACTGCGGGTGTGGCGGGATCCGAGCTCCGGGTGGAAGTAGTGCATGCGGACGGGACCAAGTGCGAGCGTTGCTGGCACTGGGAATCGGACGTGGGTCAGCACCCGGCGCATCCGACGCTGTGTGGGCGCTGTGTGGGGGCGGTGGAGAGCCTGAAACAGGCCTGACGAGGGCAGCCGTCTCGAACGAGCGTACTCCGCGAAGGAAGAAGTCCCGATCGACCGGTTGGCGGTCTATCGGGACGCTGGCGAATTCGTGGCACTGTCCTTGGGCCGGTCTTCGGGCCCGTGGCGGTGGTGCGAGTCGCCCGGTTCGCCGTCGGCCGGCGGCAGGGGATGTCCAAAACGAGGGCCGCCGCGTCGATAAGATTCTCCGCTGGAATTGGTTCCCTGGCTTCGCGGGCCGCGACGTTCGCGGAACTTCTTGGATTGCTCCTCGAATTGGGTGCGTTGTTCGGGAGTCAAGTCGGCCTTGATCCGCTCATGGATCCGCTTCATTTCCTCGTCCATCTGGGGGCGGACCGTGTCCCAGAGTTGGCGAGTGCGCTTGCTGCCTTCCTGGAGGATGGTGTCGATCTTGGTGGCCTGGGCCTCGCTGAGATTGAGGTCCTTCTTGAGTCGCCCGAGAAAATCGAAGCGACGGTCCATCATGGGCGGGGGGCCGCCTTGCTCGCGGGGGCTTTGGGTGGCCTTATTGGCAGCTCGGAAAGCCAACGCACCGGTGGCTGCGCCGGTGATGAAAATCAGCGTGGCGGCGAGAATGACTTTCCAATGCTTCACGGCGCGTCCCCAGCGACGTCGAGATCGGCAAAAAGAACCCTATCTAGCTGGATTCCAATATCTTCCGAAGCTGGTTGCATGATGAACGACCCGATGCCGGCCATGAGCATGAGCGCGAAACAAGGGGCGACGGCCCGCCAAAGGATGGCGCCCCAGGCGGACCAAGCGTCAGGAACCTCGCGGCTCCGAATCCGTGACATGATCCGCTTCTCAAAGGCGTAAGGAACGCGGTCGGAAGGGGGATGCGCACGGGCGCTCGCGAGGAGTTTTTGGCGGAGAGGTTCGTCGTTCATAGCTCCGGCGAATGGGGTAGACGGTGAGGTGGAATGGTGCGGTTACAAGTACTTTTCCGGCTTCATCCTGGCAACCGCGCGGCCCATGGCAGCGCGGGCGCGGAAGGCACGGACTTTGATCAGCGGAATGGACCAGCCGGTCAGGTCGTGGATCTCTTTGACGGAGCGTTCCTCGATTTCCAGCAGTTGAATCACCAGCCGGAATTCCGGCGACAGCGTGTCCATCAGGCGTTGAACGAGGCTGCGGGCGGCATCGGCGTGTTCGTCGGCGGCGTCGGGTTCGGCCTTGTAGCGGTCGAGCCAATCCTCTTCCTCCCGGCTCAGATCCGTGAAACTGGATTCGCGGGTCCGTTGGTGGGCGCGGAGGAAGTCGTAGCAGGTCCGTATGGCGACGCGCATGAGCCAATGTTGGAATGGAGCCTCGAACCGGAAGCCGGGAAGCCGTTCAAAGGCCTTCAGAAAGACTTCCTGGACGATGTCCTGAACCTCGTCCTCGCGACGGGCGTAGCGACGGGCGGTGGCGAAAACGCGCGGTTGGTGACGTCGGATGAGTTCCTCGAAGCAATCATTCTCGCCCGTGATGACCCGGCGGACGAGGGCATCGTCCGGGGTGCCATCGTACGGGGAAGGGATGCCGCTGGGCGCGGGATCCGGGGGTGGAGGAACCGGAGGCAAGAAAGAAGGCGCTAGATTTCGAGTTGTTTCTCAAACCGGGTGAGGTTTTTGGGGGCTTTTCGGGTGACGAGGACGACATCCTCGAGACGTACGCCGCCGACGTCGGGGTAGTACAAGCCGGGTTCCACTGTGACGACATGGCCGGGTCGTAGCATGTCGTGGGAACGGCGGTTCAGTCGCGGCGCCTCATGGACATCGAGGCCGACGCCGTGGCCGGTGCCATGGAAGAAGCCTTCCATGTGTCCATTGCGCCGGCTGGTTTTGTAGCCGGATTCCAGGAAGGACTCTTCCGCGGCGTTGTGGACATCGGCGCCGCGAATGCCGTTGCGAAGTTGCGTCATGGCAGCGGCCTGGGCCTTGGTCACGGCGGCGTACATGGCCCGGGTGAATTCGGTGGCGCGACCCCGAACGACGGTGCGGGTGACATCGCCATAGTACCCGGTGCACTGGGATCGCGGGTAGATGTCGATGACGATGGGTTCGTCCGCGTGCAACTCCCCGTGGCCATGTTGATGCGGGTCGCTGCTTTGGCGGCCACCGGCGACGATGGTATGGGTGGAGTTGCCGCCGGCCTGGAGGATGGCGGTATCGATGATGGCCCGGAGTCGCTCGGCGGTGAGAGGGGACTGATTGAGCATGAGTCGTCGGGCCTTGCCGATGCGGGCGTGGCGGAGGGCGTGGATGCCTTCCGAGAGTCCGACTTCGGCCATGAGGAGGGCGGCGCTGATTTTTTTAACCTCGTCGGTGGACTTGATGGCCCGTTCTGGAAAGAACGAGCCGTCGCGGAGTCGGACCTTGATCTTGTGGCGTCGGAGAGCTTTGGCGAGGCCGAGGGGGAAACTCTCGGCGACGGTGACCTTCTTGATGCGACGCTCGCGCAGGATGGCGTGCAGCACATCGCTGAGTCCGGGGAAGTCGCCATTGTTCTCCCGTTCGTGCCGACGTTCGTAGCGGGTGTAGGAAAGGGTGCGGCAATGCTTGGCTTCGCGCTGGACCCGATCGAACTCAAGATCGCTGACGACCACGAACTCTCGGTTCTGACTGGTAAACCAGATGAAGGGGTCGGGAACGAAGGTGCCCACGGCATACAGCATGTCGGCATTGCGCTCGCTGTCGGCGACGATCAGGAGGTTTTCCTTGGGCACGGGTCGAACCTAGGAATCCGACGGATTGCAGGCAAGCGTGGGTAATTCACCGATGCGAATCCAATCCGGGCGGAGCCAGGGAGGACGGTTGCCGCGGGGCGGGTGGGCCGATACGCTGGAGGGAGTTCCCACTCCAACGATTCATGCAACTGAACCAACGACTCCACGCGACGTTCAATGTCGGCATTCTGGCGGGCCTTGCGATTTTTTTGGCGGGATGCGCTGAGTGTACCCAGGTGATTCTAGGGAAAGGTGATCTCTCGAATATTCGGCCTCCCCATGGGGATTGGCGCGCGGCAGGCGACGTGCGATTGAAATCCGGCGATCCGACCCAATTCGAACTTCTGCCCGGAAGCGGAGTGGTGGTGAACGGTGAGTCTGGCAAGACCGTGGATATTTTCACCACATCCGACTATGGCGACCTTCGGGTTCAGTATGAGTACATGGTGACCAAGGGTTCGAATTCAGGGGTCTATTTCATGGGTCGCTACGAGGTGCAGATTCTCGACAGTTACGGAGTCACCGACCTCCAGCACTCGGACAACGGCGGGATCTATCAGCGCTGGGAGAATGACAAGGGTTTCGAAGGGACCGCTCCCCGGGTGAATGCGAGTAAGCCGCCGGGCGAATGGCAGCGGGCCGAGGTCGTCTTCCGCGCCCCCCGTTTCGACAAGAGCGGCAAGAAGGTCGAGAACGCGCGCTTCAAGAAGGTGGCTTTGAATGGCCAAGTGGTGCAGGAGGATGTTGAGGTGACCGGGCCGACGCGTTCGGCGCGCTATCAGGACGAACAACCGGGCGGACCGTTGATGGCCCAGGGCGACCACGGCCCGGTGGCGTTTCGGAACGTAAAGATCACGCCGCTGCACCTGCCTTGAACGAAGTTCAAGGCTTCACGGTGGTGAACTCCGGCTTGGGATTGGTTTCTAGCCGGAGGTCTTTGAACCGGGCCTCGACTCGGCCTCCGGTCGGCAACCGAAGCGCGACCAGACCCTGACGCGCACCTGCGGGATCCTCGAAGTCCAGGATCGCCGTTCCGTTGACCGCCGCGCGAATGCGGCTGCCGATCGCGAGCACTTCAAGGATGTTCCATCCCTTCGGCAGGGCGCTCACCGGGTTCGTTGCCTTGTGGAGCACACCGCGTCCCCCTTCGTCGGAGAGGGTGGCCCAGGAGTCCGGCGTGATTCCGATTCCGTAGCCACGAACACCGCCGTCGGGGGCGGGTTCAGCCCGGAAGACGACGCTGCCGGCAGAGTTCCCGGTTTGGAGTTGAAACTGGAGCAACAACCGGAAATCACCCGCGACGAGGTCGCTTCGCAGGTGGCGGTTCGCGCCCTGAACCGCGTCGGTCGTGGCGATGATTTCTCCGTTGGCGACGCTCCACGTTCCTTCGTCACCGTGCCAGAGGCCTAGGTCGACGCCGCTGAAGAACAAGTGGGCGGTGTCAGTCGTGGCCAGCATGGGGCTTTGACTCGGACGGCTCAGGTAATAGATCAGGTCGCGAAATTCCTGATCGGCTAGGGGTGCCACGAGGCCTTCCGGCATCATGGAGAGCTGGCTGAGCATGGTTTCGACGATGTCGGCACGGGGCAGTCGGACGGATTCATTGGCCGTGGCGACGACCACGGAACGGTCGTCCTGTTGCTTGACGATGCCGGTGACGACGCGGCCGTCTTTTAATTCCAGGGTCGAGGCCTGGTATTCGTTCGGAATGACGGCATTGGGATCGATGATGTTCTGAAGCAGGTAGTCGAGATCACCCCGGTTCGCCCCCGTCAGGTCGGGTCCGACCTGACCGCCGATGTCGAACAGCAGGTGGCATTGCTGGCAGACCTTGGCGTAGACCGCGCGACCGCGGATGGCATCGCCTGGCGTGGAACCACCCGCGCGGAAAATCCGTGTGTACTTCTCGATATCGGCCTGCTTGTCGGCGGGCACATCGCGGATCGTGCCGTAAACCTGGGTCAGGGCGGTATTGACTTGGTCGTCCTTAAGATTCCTGAGCTGACGCACGACCTCGGCGGTGAGGTCTTTGGGCGGAACGGAGCCGGAAGCGACGGCGGAGAGCAAGGCCCGGGCGTCTGCGGGTCGTGAAGCAAGCGTGGTCAACGCGTCGCGGCGTTCGCCGCCGGCAAAGGAAGCGTAGGCCGCCAGCACGGCGGGCGCGGTGGCGGGATCGTCGAAGGTGGCGAGAGCTCGAGCCGCGGCACCGCGCAACGCGGGATCGGCGAGCAGGCCCTGGAGGGTAGGCGGCAACGAGGAGTCGCGAACACTGAGGAGGGCGCGGAGGGCTTCCTGGCGCTGGGCGGCGGGTGCGGATGCATTGCCGAGCGTGGTACGGAGGGAAGTGAGCGCGGTGGGTGAACCGAAGGTCAGTCCGAGCGACGTGGCGAGGGCCCGGATCTCGGGGCTTTCGCTGGCGATAAGTCGGGCTTCGACGGGCTCCCAGCCGGGCGGCATGGGCAGGCGTGGGCGGCCCTGGGTGGCATCGCGGAGGCCCCGGAGAATGTCGACCTGAACGGCAGGATCGCGGGCGGCGCCGAGAATGCGGACGAGGGCGGGGAGGGATTCCGCCGCGCGGCTGGTGGCGGGCGCGAGCAGGGCCAGGGCGAGAAGGAGTGCGTGACGATGAGGTCTCATGGGAAGGAACGTTTTCCAACCTTTGGATACGTCGTGGGACCATGAACCGTGGAATGGGAGAGGAGCACCGCGGCCCTCACGCCGGCCTTCCCCGGGTGGAGACGGACAGTAGGCTCCGCGGGTGTCGGAGGGTGGGATTGGGGGTGGTCCATGGGTCGACGGGGGCATGGTCCGCAGGGGGTGGGTCCTGCTCAAGGGGATAGTTGGAAACAGTTGTGAGCCTTGCATCACCGGGCAAAAACCCGGACAACCGGGGTCGCTCGCATGAATTTGCCGAACCAGCTGACGGTATCGCGCTTCGGCCTGACAGGGTTGTTCCTGGTGGCGTTGCTGGTGCCGTTCCCGTTTCACGAGACCGTGGCCTTGTTCTTTTTCGCCGTGGCGAGCATCACGGATTACTTCGACGGGGCGCTGGCGCGGAAGCATGGGTTGATCACGAATTTCGGCATCCTGATGGACCCGCTGGCGGACAAGATCCTGACGGGATCGGCCTTCATCGCCTTCGTCGAGCTGCGATGGATGCCAGCCTGGATGGTGGTGATCATCGTGGGGCGCGAATTGGCCATCACCGGTCTGCGGCTGCTGGCGGCGTCGAAAAGCCTGGTTCTGGCGGCCGAGGGATTTGGGAAACATAAGACCATCACCCAGATCATCTGCATCTTGTGCATCCTCGTCTCACTCGCTTATCCGACCTGGGGCGATCTGGCGCGGAGGGTGTTTGAGTTTCCCATGATGGCTGGCGCGCCTTGGCTGGCGGCGGTGACGGAAGCCTCCAAGTGGGCGGCGGTGGGCCTCACGTTGTTGTCGGGAACGTTCTACCTGTGGCGGAACCGCGATGTGTACCTGCGCGACATGTGAGGAGCCTGTTTGAACCGCTGGATTGTCTTCGTGGCCCAAGGTTTCGGAAGTGGCTGGTTGCCGAAAGGGCCCGGAACCGCTGGCACCATCGTGGGCCTGTTGTGGACCTGGCTGTTGATGCTGCCCGGCAGTGTGCCGTTCTTTTGGATCGGTGCGGGGCTTGGTGTCGGTGGAGCGGTGTGGGTTTGCGGCGAGGCCGAGCAGATCCTGGGTGCGCACGATCCAGGGTCCGTGGTGTTGGATGAGATCGTGGCAATGCCCTTGTGCTTCGGAACGTTGCTGATGGTCCAGGCGATGGGGTCTGGCTTCTCCGGGCCGGCGGGTTTCCTAGCCAGTCATCCGGGGTGGCTGGTGCCGACGTTGTTCGCCGGGTTTCGCCTCTTCGACATCTGGAAGCCGTGGCCGGTGCGGCAGATCCAACACCTGCCCGGCGGCTGGGGCGTGGTGGCTGACGACGTGCTGGCCGCAGTGTGGGTCAATGTCCCGTGCCTCGTGATCGTCGGCTGGGTACCGGGGTGTTGTGGGTAGGTCAGATGGCCAGTGACTTGCCACGTATGAGGGCCATGAACCGATCAGCGAGGATGACCGCGAGCGGCCCTCATCCCGGCCTTCTCCCGGGGGGAGAAGGAGAACACGCTATGCGGGTGTCGGAGGGTGGGGCCAGAGGTTCGCAGGAATGGGATTTGACGGCTCGGACAGTTGGGCTTCTGCGAGGAGTTGCGGGTGATACGCGACACCCTCTCCCACCTTCGCTTTGCTGCGGAGGGAGAGGGAGGAAGAGATGGACGGTTCATGGAGAGGTCTGGGGGACACCTCCGAAAGGATCTCACGCGAGAATGCCGCGGACTACTTCGCCCGCGACATCGGTGAGGCGGTAGTCGCGGCCGGTATGGCGGTAGGTGAGCCGTTCGTGGTCGAGACCCATCAAGTGCAGGAGGGTGGCGTGGAAGTCGTGCACGTGAACGCCGTTGCGGGCGACGTTGATGCCGTAGTCGTCGGATTCCCCGTACACGGTTCCGGCCCGGACACCGGCACCGGCGAGCCATGAGGAGAAGACCCAGTGGTGATGTTCGCGGCCCTTGGCGTCGGCCGCGGCGTTGAATGGAGTTCGGCCGAATTCGGTGGTCCAGACGACCAGGGTATCCTCGAGCATGCCGCGCAGTTTGAGGTCCCGCAGGAGCCCGGCGACGGCTTGATCCACATTCTTCGCCAGGGGCGAATGGGTGAGCATGTCGCCGTGGGCGTCCCAGTTGTCGGAAGAACCGACGTCGATCAATTCGACGAAGCGCACCCCGCGTTCGGCGAGGCGCCGGGCGACGAGGCACTGCCAGGCGAAGCCCTGGGTGCTGCCGCGCTCGAGTCCATAAAGTGCGAGGGTGGCATCGGATTCGCGGGACAAATCGAACACGTCGGGCAGCTCCATCTGCATGCCGAACGCGGTTTCGAACGACCGCATGCGCGCGCTCAACAGCGGGTCGGCGGCGCGGGGGGCGAGATGCTTTTGGTTCATCCGGGCCATGGCGCCCAGTTCCAGTTCCTGAAGTCGGCTGGAGGGGACACGACGGCGCAGATTGGCGACCGGTTCCGTCCCAGGGACCACGAGCGTTCCCTGGTGGGCGCCAGGGAGAAAATCTCCGGACCAGACTTGGCCGCCCGCGTAGGGCGTCTTGGGCGCGATGACGACGAAGGACGGGAGATTGCGGTTTTCGGTGCCGAGCCCGTAGCTGACCCACGAGCCGATGCTGGGCCGGGCGAAGGTGAACGATCCGGTATGGATGCCGAGAGTGGCTTCGTAGTGATTGGTGTGATCGGACTTCAGTGACCGGATCACGCACAGGTCATCGACGCACTCGGCCATGTGCGGGAACAGCGAGCTGACCTCGGTGCCGCATTGGCCGTGCCGTTTGAAATCCCATTGGGGCCGCTTGGCGAACATCTTGAAGTCGCCTTTCCGACCTTGGAATTCGTCGACGCCCACCGTCTTGCCGGCGTCGGCGAAGAGCTTGGGCTTCGGATCCCAGGAGTCGACGTGCGAGACCCCACCACTCATGTAGAGGAAGATGACGCGCTTGGCTTTGGGCGCGAAATGCGGCGCGTGCGGGGCCAGCGGGTCGCTCGGAACGGAACTGGACGTTGCGGAGGCGGCATCGTCGGCGAGCAGGCGGGCCACAAGTCCGGGATACAGGGCGGAGCCCCCAACGAGGGAACGGAGGAATCCGCGGCGTGACGGGTCGAAGGCGCATGGGGGCTTCATGGGCATCAATCGACCGTGAGGAATTCGTTGCTGCCAAACAGCACGCGGGTGAAGGCGGCGTGGGCGTCCTCGATGGGAGTGTCCCTTCCGGAGAGTTCCAGTTCTGTACGGTACTCGGCGAGGAAGGCGGCGGCTTCGTGGTGTTCGGCGGGGGTTGGATTGCGACCCAGGGCGAGGCGGTAGGCGACCGCGATCTGGTGGGGTTCGTCGACGCCGGTGGCAAGCACGCGTCGGGCGAATGTCTCGGCGTTGGCGTGGACGAACGGATCGTTGAGGAAGAAGAGGGCCTGGGTGGGAACGGTGCTGGTGCGGCGCTCCGCGGTGCTGGCGTTGGGATCGGCACCGTCGAAGAGCGCCAGGAAGGGGTGCCGTTTGATACGCTGAGTCATCAGGTAGACGCTGCGTCGGGTGTGCTCGTAGGTGGCAGCGTAGGGGCCGTGCTGGGTGTACCCCCAACTTGTGGGTGCCGGAAACGGATGGCCCTGCCCGGGAGTCGCATCGAGTGAGCCGCTGACCCGGAGGATGGCATCGCGCACTTCTTCGGCTCCCAGCCGCCGTCGGGTAAAGGGCGAAAAGAGATCCGCGGACGATGCTTCGGCGGAATCGGGCGCGAACTGGGTAGAATCCGGAGGCCGGACCGACTGGCTCGTCGCCGACACGACCCTGGCGGGTTCGATCGGGCATTCCTCGGTCGGTCGACCGGCGACAGAGCATGCGGGTTGGGCGGAATACCGACTCTGCTGGCGATAGACTGCACTGGCCAGGATCAGGCGGTGCATGGCCTTGATGGACCAACCGCTTCGGACGAACTCGGTGGCCAGATGATCGAGGAGTTCGGGGTGGGATGGGGGTTGGCCGCGGGTTCCGAAATCATTCGGCGTCTTCACCAGGCCCTGCCCGAAGTGGTACTGCCAGATCCGGTTCATCATCACCCGGGCGGTCAGGGGGTTGGTCGGGTCGGTCAGCCAGCGGGCGAGTTCGAGCCGGCCACTGCCTGGGGTGTCCTTCGGCAAGGGTCCTCCGCCCAGCACGGCCAGCCATCCCCGCGGCACTTCGGCACCCGGCCGGTCCGGTTCGCCGCGCACCTGGATCCTGGCGTCGCCGGGCGTGCCTTCGGTGACGCCATAGGCCATGGCGAAGGGACCGTCGGCGAGCAGGGACTCGAGTTCCTGTTTTGTTTTCGAGGCCTGGGCAGCGGCTTGGGCTTTCTGCTGCCGGAGAGCGGTGACCTGGGCGCGGCGGGCGTCGGCCGAAGGCGCCGCGACGTTGGTCTGGTGCTCCAGATCGCCATCCGGGCCGACCAGGCCCTTTAGTTGAGCCTCGATGGAGGCGAGGTTGATTTCGTCGGCGGATGGCGCGAAGGCCGGTGGTTGGGTGGTGACGGGGTTGATGGGCGACTCCTGCACGCCGAGGTTGTCGAACGCGATGGAGGGCAGGACGCTGTTCCCGCTGGGTTGCGCTTCCATGCCGACAAAGTCGAGGACGCCGGACCAGGTTGGGGAGAGTGGGCGGGCGAGGACGGGGATTATTTCGTCGGGGGTTCCGATCCTGCCCGCGACGGTGCCGGCCTGGAGATCGAGGGTCAGTTGGAGATTCTGCCAGGCGTTGGTGCCTGGCCATCGGACCGTGTCGAGGCGGTTGCCGGTTCGTACGGAAACGGATTCGGAGGCGAGCAGGACTTCGACAGCAGGTCCGGAACTCCGACTGCCGATCCAGAACCGATGGACGCCGAGTGCAGCGGGTTCGTGGGTTCCGATGCGGACGTCGAGGTTCACCTGGAGAACCCTGCTGGAAGTGCGGTGTCGGGGAGGATGGAGGGATTGGCCGAGACGGTAACGGTTCGTTCCGGAGGGGACGCTGGCGCCGACCTTGCCGAGGGGGTGAAGATTCCTGAAGGGGCTTTGGGCTTCCTGGGTAACGGCGATGGGTCCCTCGTAAACCCAGGGTGGGACGAGCACGCCTTTGCTGCCGCCAGCGGCGGGGGCCTGCATTTCGAAATCGCCATCGAGTTCGTCGAGAGAGCGGAGGATGGCGGCGGGGGCGGATTGTTTTTGACGTTCCAATTGCTTGGTAAGGGAGGCGACCCGCATTTCGAAAGCCTGCCATTTCGGCGTCGATTCCTCGGGAGGCAGGAGGGGGACCATCGCGCGATGCCGCTGCTTCTGTTCGGAACCCGGGAAGGCGTAGCGGGTGCTCTCGAAGATGCCGTAGAGCCCGTAATACTCGGGCATCGAGATGGGGTCGAATTTGTGGGCGTGGCACCGCGCACAGCCGAGCGTCAGACCGAGCACGCTCTGGCCGACGGTATCGATGGTGTCCTGGATGGTGAGATGATGGTAATTCTCCGAGTCGAAACCGAAGCGCCGGGAGATCGCGAGGTAACCCGTGGCGGTGACCTGTTCGGCGTAACGTTCCCTGGGTCCCTGGCGGGCAAGAATATCGCCGGCGATCTGTTCGCGCAGGAACTCGTCGTAGGGCTTGTCGGTGTTGAAGGCTTCGATGACGTAATTGCGATAGCGCCACGCGACCGGGACCGGATAGTCGGCGGTTTCGCCGGCGGTATCGGCGTAACGGACCACGTCGAGCCAGTGGCGGCCCCAGTGTTCGCCATAGTGGGGCAATGCGAGCAACCGGTTCACCACGGTCTTCCAGGCATCCGGCGAGGTGTCGGCGACGAAGGCGTCGGTTTCGGAGGCGGAGGGGGGAAGTCCGATGAGATCGAACGAGGCGCGGCGAATGAGGGTTTTTCGATCGGCGGCCGGAGCGGGGGCGAGGTTCGCCGATTCCAAACGGGACAGGATGAACGGATCGATGCTGGATTGGCACCAGTCCGGGTTTTGGACGATCGGGGGTGCGGGGTCCTGAACGGGTTGAAAGGCCCAGTGGGGACTGGGCGAAGCATTCGAGGCGACGCCGCGCATCGCGAACCCAACGAGGAGCAGGAGGGTGAGGATCAGGCGCTTCATCCGGAGATTGCGTGATCAGACTGCCATGCACGGGGCGCCGACCGGAAGCCCGCGTTTCGAGAGGGCCATCAGGACGGCCGCCGACCGATCGTGCGGGAGATGGGCCAGGCTCACGGGCCAAGAACCGGAGAGGCCTCCGGGCGAGACACCCGGCATTGCGGCTCGGGAGACGCCCGCCGGTAAGGGCCGACGGTTCATGGAGACGCTTCCAGAGCGTCAGCGGACCGCCAGACCGGCTTCCTCGATCTTGAGGTCGGCCCAATAGCCGAACTCCCAGGACCAATCGTTGGCGGCGTTCTCCAGGCGCAGGCTCACCTTGCGCCCGGCAAACGGTTTGAGATCGACCGACACGGTCCGCCAGCGGGGGGACCCATGGTCGACGACCGTTTCATGGATCAATTTTGCGTCGGCCAGAACCCGGAGCTTCCAATCGCCCTGGTCATGGGCTGCGACGCTCACCCGGAGTACGAAGGAACGATCGGCGGGAAGGTCGAGCATTCGCTCCAGGGCTGCGGCTTTGTCCCCGTCGAACGGATGGGTCAGGAGCACATTGGCACGACCCTGGTACTCCGGAAGCTTGGCGGGGGTGCCTTCAAAGAGCGGTGCCGCGAGGCGCCATTCGGGGTTCCATAAGGCAATGGATTCCTGGTCGGCCGCGGGCGCGGTTGAAGTGCTGGCATGTCCGCCTCCGTCGAGGCGCTCCCGCTTCTCCTTGTTCAGCGGGCCTTCCTGCGGCGGGGCAAGAATGTACCAGAGCATGTTGCGCAGATCCGCGTCGGGCATTTCCCACAGTCCCTCGGGCATGACGGAACTTTCGAGGGTGCGACGGTTCCTGATGTCGCCCTTGCCGATGACCTCTTCCTTGCCGCCGCTGATCAGCAGTCGGACCCGGGCGTCGGTGTCTTCGATCAGACGTCCTGCGACCACGCGGTCGTCCTTGGTTTCGATTTCGACCTGTTCGTAGCCGGCGCCGATGACCTGATTGGGATCGAGGATGTTCCAGAGCAGTGAATCGAGGGACGAACGGCCGACGCCCGTGAGATCGGGCCCGACGACCTGTCCTTCGCCGAGCAGCTTGTGGCAGACGAGGCAAACGCGTTGGGCGATTTCCCGGCCGGCTTCGAGGTTGGGTTCGCCCTCGAGGGCGACCTTGCGTTTGGCGGCGACGAGCGCGGCTTTGTCGGCGCCCGATTCGCGAAATCGGCCGATGGCGTTCTTGGCTTCCTCGCGGACGTAATCGTCGCGGTTGTTGACGAGATTGCGGATGACGGCGGGGCCGAAGTCGCTGGCGGAGATCCGACCGGCCTTCACTTCGGCGAGCAGGGGCAAGGCCCAACGACGGCGGGAAGCCAGGGCGTTGGCGGCGGCGGAACGAGCGCCCGCGGAGAGGGTTTTCCAGCGGCCGAGGAGTTCTTCCGCGATCTCGTTGCCACCGAGTTCACCCAGGGCGTCGATGGCGGCGATCTGCACGGGTTCGGGGTTCGTGGTGCCAACGATGGCGAGCATGGCGTCGCGGACGGCTGCGTTCTTGGTGGTGCGGGCGGTTTGGATGGCGCGTACCCGGTCGTTGGGAGTCGCGTCGGAGTTGCCGGCGACCTGAAGGATAGCGCGAAGCGCGGTGGCATCACCCCAGAGGGCGCCGAGTTTTTGGCCGCGCGAGGCGATGCCCGGGTTGGGGTGAGCGGAGAGTTTGGCGATGAAGGGGCCGCCGCCTTGGGATGGGGGCAGGGCCTTGCCGGCTTGACCGGCGATCAAGCCGTCGAGCGCGGTCTCCGTCATCGGGACGCTGTTCGGGAGGGCGAGTTCGATGAATGCGATGGCGAGGTCCATGGACGCCGCATCGCCGAGATCGCAGAGGCGCCGCATGGTTTTGTGGGCAATGTGTCCGGCCAGCGGAAGGAAGCGATGGCCCTCATCGGCGAGTTGGGCGAGGGCATTGGCGGGGCGGCGGGCGATCAAGGGTTCGGCGGCGTGCCAAAGCATGAAGGGGATGACGGGGTCATCGGCCTTGGCGGAGCTCTCGAGCAGGGCAACCAGGACTCGGCCGACAGGGACGTCCGGGCGGGCGGGCGGGCGGTTGACGGTGAGGTGGCTGGAGGTGAATTGGCGGCAGGCGACCGCCACGGCGAGGCGGACGGAGGGATCGGGGTCCTGGGCGAGCAGGGTCAGAAGCTCGACGTCAGCGTCGTCGCCGACCTGGCGTTCGCCGATGAAACGGGCGGCCCAGGTGCGGATCGCGGGTTCGGCATCACGGGCGGCGAGGGCGAGGGTGTCGTCCGCGAGGTAACCAGAACTGTGGAGGGTCCAGAAGGCGGCGAGGCGGGTATCAAGGGCGAGGGATGCGTGCGGGGGGGCATCGGTGTTCCCTTTGGCGCGATCGGCGAGTTGACCTGTGGCGAAGAGCTTCTGGAGGAGGCCCATGATCTTGTCGTCGCGTCGTTCGTTGAGCAGGCGTTGGGCCATGCGACGGTGCCAGACGTTGGGATGGGCAAGATAGGTGGTGAGTTCGGCGCTGCCCGCGTTGGCGAGGTTCATGTTGCGGTCGGGTCGGGAGGGGACGGGCTTTCCCTTCTCGGAGCCGGTATGAACGACGCGCCAAATGCGACCGTGTTCGCGGTCAACTCCAGCGGGATCGGCATTGGCGTTCTGGTAGCAGGGATAGCGGTCATACCAGTCCATGATCCACACGGCGCCATCGGGTCCGACCTGGGTACTCACCGGCATGAACCAGCCGTCATTCGCGCGAACGAGGTCACGCCAATGGGAGGCGACGAAGGACGACCCGTTGGGTTTGAGGATGTCCTGATGGACGGCGTTGTCGTGGATGTTTCCTTGAAGGACAGTGCCGCTGTTGTCGGCGGGAAACTGGTTGCCTTGATAGACTTGGATGCCGGCGTAGGCGGCCATGTGATGCTTGTGATCGTTGATGGCATGCAATGATTCGTAGGCGTACGGATGGGGGGGAGTTCCCGCCTGACGGTCGTACAGGCCGCCTGGGACGAGGTGGAAGAGGTGCTCGATCACGCAGGCGCTGACGTAGGCATTGCCGGTGCGGTCAAAATCGACGCCCCACGGATTGCTGGTGCCTTCGGCGTAGATCTCGAACTTCTTCGTCTGGAGGTTGAATCGGGCAACGCCGGCGGTGAGGAGGACCGGGTCTTCGGCGGGTTCGTTGGGCGCCACGACCTTGGAGCGGGTGAAGACGCCGTGGGTCATGTACATCTGGCCGTCGGGCCCCCAGGTGAAGCCGTTGAGCAGTTCATGGCGGTCCTCTAGGCCAAAGCCGGTCTTCACAATCTCAGTTTTGTCCGCGCGATCGTCCCCATCGGTGTCGCGGAGGAAGAGGAGATGCGGGGCTTGTCCAACAAACGCGCCGCCGTGGCCCAGCAGAATAGCGGTGGCGAGGTTGAGGCCGTCGGCCCAGACATGGACCTTGTCGGCACGGCCGTCGGCGTCGGTGTCTTCGAGGATCTTGATGCGGTCCCGGGGTTTCTCGCCGGGTTTCGCGCCCAGCGGGTACTCGTAGAGTTCCACGACCCAGAGGCGGCCGCGCTCGTCCCAGGTCATGGCGACGGGGTTGACCACCTCGGGTTCGGAAGCGAAGAGGCGGACCTCGAATCCGTCGGGGACGGTGAACTCGCGTCGGGCATCCTCAGGGGAGAGTGCTGGGGTGGAGGCGGGGGCGTGTTGTCCGGAGAGTTGGCGACCCGAGAGGGCGTTGGTGTAGACGGTGAATCCGAAGTCTTTGTCTTTGCGGGGCGGGCGGTAATCTGCCCCGAGGCTCGACATGGACGCGAGGGAGCAGGACGCAAGAGCAAGGGTGCAAAGCCGGCGGAGCATGGGGAAAGAGTATCGGGGGAACCCGAGGAGTGAAGCCGGGAGTTTCGGGGGATGGCAGAGTGGGGGGCTATGGGACCTATGGGACTTATGGGACCTATGGGACCTATGAGACCTATGAGACCTATGAGACCTATGAGACCTATGGGACCTATGGGACCTATGGGACTTATGGGACCTATGGGACCTATGGGACCTAGGGTGGCGCTCTAGTGATTTTCATTGGTCTCATGGGTCCCATTCGTCCCATTCGTCCCATCACCTCGAACAGCACGCCTCGCCCGGGTCATGCGCTCACGCAACCCTCCGCACCGCACAAAATCCCGCTCCAGGGTGCCCAACTGGCGGTCGAGCAGGTAGTTGGTCTGGTGGATGAGGCAGATCAGGATGCTGGCCACCACAGGGCCGGGGCGGGTCTCGAAATAGCTGCCAAACGTCTCGTAGCTCACGCCGGGCTGTGCACCCATCCGCCGCACAAACAGCGCCTCGCGGGATTCTTTGTCCCAGGGTGTCAGGCCTTGTGAACGGATAAAGTCCCGGTAGTCCTCCAGCAATTCCTCCAGGCTGGCCCGCGCCACATTGGTGAGCTTGATTTCCATTTCCTTGGAGGTGCCACTGGCCTGACTGGCTTCCAGGATGTTCTGTTTGCCGGAGCGCGCTGCCTGAACCATCTGATCATGGGTCCGGCTGCGCCGGTCCACGAAGCGCTCGCAGAAGCGGAGAGTGCCATCGTAGACGATGCGGGCCTTTTGGAAGGACAGAAGGTTTTCATAGCCACCGTGGGGCGGGAGGAAACCGCTGGGATGGGGAGGTTTCTTGGATTCACCCACGGCACCGCGAGCCTACCCCAATCTCCCGACCCTCGTCGCGGCCTCTCTGGGGCGCGCGCGTGATATTCTTTCGCGAAGCTTGACAGTCGCTCGGGTCAATGTGTTCCCGTCACGAAACTAAACGGCGCCTCATCCCGGGCTTCACGAAGGACCATGAGGGCCACTTCGCGCAGGTGGTAGTCACCCCACATGGAGCTCTCGCCATTGGGGATCTTTTGACCGGTGGCGATGTGGTCCCAGCCATTCGGTCGATGGTAGACGGAATGAAGCAGGAGTCCCTGATGGCGCGGTTGGGTGGACAGATAGGGTTCCGAAGCCAAGGTTCGCGTGATGGTCAGCCCGGCCTGACGGTAGCGTTGGGCGGCCAACGCGGTCTTGGGCGACCCGTGGGTGCCGAGACATCGTGCCAGACGTAGAAACCCCTGGGCGGCAATGGCGGCGGCAGAACTATCAACTGGCTCCCAGGCGTTGAACGGATCCGACGGTTTGTCGAGGTACCGCCCGAGGCGATGCAGGTTCGGGGCCCCCGTGTCCCACATGGGAATGCCGTCGGTGCAGGTGTTCTCGAGATAGAACTCCGCGGTGACGGTGGCGGCACGGCGGAAGGTCGCGAGACAGGCTTCCCGGGGTGTGGCGGATTTGGGAATCGACGGCCAGGGCAGGTGGCTTGCGGCGTCGCTGAGTTCGGCGTCGGACAGCGACTCAAGGAACTCGAGTTGTTCGGCGAAGCCACAGAGGGCCCAGGCGAGGCCTCGGGTCCAGGTGGTGAACGGGGCGAATCCCTGCTGGGAATTCGGGCAACGAAAAACCCCGGAGACCGTGTTGAAAACCGCCTCGTGCGCGGTGCGACCGGGTACGTCGTAAGTGTCCCGGCCCTCGCCGTAATAGAGGTTGAATCGGGCGGTGTTGAGGCCGTGTTCGA
>Ga0105046_10001651_pt1 | contig 34513 bp, 26 predicted proteins | sample MAT03_FD_78385 | JGI IMG/M metagenome (GOLD analysis project Ga0105046, IMG submission 78385) | Freshwater microbial communities from Lake Fryxell liftoff mats and glacier meltwater in Antarctica - MAT-03 (megahit assembly) | ecosystem: Environmental > Aquatic > Freshwater > Ice > Liftoff... | reverse complement strand
GGACCTGCGACCTGGGTGTTGTCGACCAGCACTGTCGCGGCGACGGCCCCGGTGGCCCGCCATCGCACGGTCGCGGTGAAGCCGGCGTCGCCGCACTCGAGTGGGGCCTCCACGGCGAACGCCGCGATCTCGACTCCGGTGCCGGTCGTTGCGGCCGGGGCGGATGTCGTGGTCGTTGCGTCCGGTGTCCCTGGTCCACCCGCCGGCGGCAGGAGGGCGGCCGGGAGGGTGATCGGCGGAGTGACGGCCGTTGGCTCACTGCGGCCCGCCGAAGAACAGCCCGAAGCCACCGTGCCCCACACGAGGAGCACGCCCACGAGAACGGCTCGGGCGGCGTGGGCCGGGGTGGTGGTCGGTCGCCGGGACATCGGCCGAGGGTAGGACCCGTTCGTCGGTGTCGAGAAACCGGCGGGGCCGATCGAGCCGCGGCCGGGGCGGCGACGAAGGTTGGAGAAGGGCGGGCGTGGCCGCGTGCCAACATCGCGCGGTGCTCTACGACTTGGCGGACGTCGACCCGGACGCATCGGGAGTGGACGATGGGGTTCGCACGAGAACGCGCGGCGAGTTGCTCGATCGCGCCACTCGCCTGGGTCGCTCGTGGCTCGATCGAGGATTGCGACCGGGTGACCATGCGGCGGCGCTGTGGGGAAACCGGGTCGAGGCGGTCGAGGCGGTGTTGGCGGCAACGCTCAGCGGCATCTGGCTCACCCCGGTGAACCGTCACCTGGCGGTCGAGGAGATCGCCTACATCGTCGAGGACTCAGGAGCGGTGATCGTGCTCACCGACCCCGAACACGAAGCGACGGCACGCGCTTCGGTGGGCGGCCCACAACCGATCCTCGTGGCGGGGGACGAGCTCGACGGCCAGATCTCGGGCGCCGACGCGACGCGGTTCGCCCTCGACGGTCCCGTGGGGGGGACGATGTTCTACACGAGTGGCACCACCGGGCGGCCGAAGGGGGTACGTCGCCGCGTGGCGTCGGACCTCGGGGCGCAACTGCGGGCGCTGGCCGCAGCCGGACGACCGCTCGGGTTGGTGGGTCGCGGGCCCCACCTGGTGACGGGTCCCCTGCACCATGCCGCGCCGCTCGGGTTCGCCTTCTTCGATCTGCACAACGGGGCGCCGCTGATCCTGATGGCGAACTGGGACGAGCGGCATTGCCTGGACCTCATCCGGCGCCATCAGGTGGTCACCACTCATCTCGTGCCGACGATGTTCGTGCGTCTCCTACGTCTCGACGAGGCTGATCGTGACGGGTTCGACGCTTCGTCGCTGCAGACGGTGCTGCACGGTGCCGCTCCGATCAGCGCAGTGGTGAAGCAGCGAATGATCGACTGGTGGGGGCCCACCCTGGTCGAGTACTGGGGCGGGAGCGAGGGGGGCTACGTCACGGTGGCGACCACCGAGCAGTGGCTGACGCATCCGGGCACGGTCGGGCGGGCGGTGTCGACCTATGAGGTCTTCGCCGGGGACGATCGTGGGGCTCGGCTCCCGGCGGGGGAGACCGGACCGCTGTGGTGCCACAACACCGTCGTCGACAACGTGTTCGCCTACCACAATGCGCCCGAGAAGACCGCCGCCGCCTTCGCCGGACCCGGGGTGTACACCCTCGGTGACATCGGACGCGTCGACGAGGACGGGTTCGTGTATCTCTCGGACCGAGCCAGCGACATGATCATCACCGGCGGCATGAACGTGTACCCCACAGAAGTGGCGCAGGTCCTCGCCGAGCATCCCGCCGTGGCCGACGTGGCCGTGTTCGGCATCCCCGACGACGAGTGGGGCGAACAGGTGAAGGCGGCGATCGAACTGCTCCCCGGCTCCGAGCCGTCCGACGCGCTGGCCCTCGAGCTGATGGCGTTCGCCCGAGAGCACCTGGCCGGCTACAAGACACCTCGGTCGGTCGACTTCGAAGCCGCGCTGCCGCGGTTCCCGACCGGCAAGCTCCACAGCCGCCTGCTCCGCGACCGCTACTGGCCCGATGGTGGCCGGCGGATCTGAGCCACCGTCCCTTCAGGCGGATACGGGCGGCGCGTCGTCGGAGAGGACCACGCGGAGAAGACGTGTGAATCGCTCGGGATCGTGGGCTCCACAGAGCTCACGAGCCGAGTGCATCGACAGTTGAGCCACGCCGACGTCGGCGGTGGGGATTCCGAGGCGGGCGGCGGTGAGGGGCCCGATCGTCGATCCGCACGCCATGTCGCTGCGCACCACGAAGGGTTGCAGGGGCACGCCGGCCACCTCGGCGGCCAGAGCGACGGTGGCTGCCGCCGGTGCATCAGTGGCGTAACGAACGTTGGCGTTGCTCTTCACCACTGGCCCACGGTTGACGAGGATGCGGTGGCTCGGTTCGTGCCGCTCGATGTAGTTGGGGTGAGTGGCATGGGCCCCGTCGGCGGAGAGGCAGAACGACGACGCCAGCGCCGCGAACCACTGGTCACGATCGAGGGTGGCCGCCCCGGCGATGCGCTCGAGCACCGTGGGCAGGAGCACACCGGCGGCACCGGTGGCCGACTCGCTCCCGATCTCCTCGTGGTCGAAGAGGCACACCACGGGAACGGCGCGTGGCCCCGAGTCGGCCAGTGTGGCCGGCTCGCGAACGGTGCGGACCAGCGCCGTCACAGCGGCATGGCAGGACAGCAGGTTGTCGAGGCGCCCGCCGGCCAGGAGGGAGCGGTCGACGCCGAGGAGGGCGGCGGGAGTGATGTCGTGGGCCATGACGTCCCAGTCGAGAACGTCACCGGCATCGACCCCGGCCAGGGTCGCAAGGTGACGGGCGAAGGCACCTTCCTCGATCGGCCCTGTTCCCCATACCGGTGAAAGGTGATTCTGGGGGTTGAGCACGAGACCGTTCTCGTTCACCCCTCGGTCGAGATGGATGGCCAGTTGGGGAACCCGCAGGAGGGCGCGGTCGTCGCGGACCAGGCGCACGGCCCCGCCGTCAGGGGTGCGCACCACGACGCGGCCCGACAGGCCGAGGTCGCGATCGAGCCAGGAGTTGAGAAGGGCGCCCCCGTAGACCTCGACACCCAGTTGGCGCCATCCCACCGCGCCCGTGTCGGGGCGGGGCTTCACCCGCAGGTTCGGCGAATCGGTGTGGGCGCCGACGATACGGAAGCCAGAGGAAGGGTGGCGTTCGGCGTCGACGACCCAGGCCACGAGGCTGGCGCCCCTGACGAGCAGGTAGCGCCCGGCGGTCGTCGGCCACGGGGCGCGCTCGTCGACGGAGCGAAATCCCTCGGAGGCCAGCCGGCGTCCCGCCTCCTCCACGGCGTGAAACGGTGAAGGGGAGGCGTCGAGGAAGGCGCACAGATCGTGAGCGTGCTCGAGCGACGCCGCGTCGCCGTGGTCCGTGGCGCGGGAATCCCTGCTCGTGCTCACGTCCGCACCCTAACGGGGGCGGGGCTGCCGGTCGGTGGCTGCGGGCGGTTCGGACCTCTCGACGCCGTCCGTTCCGAATGGGCGGGATCCGTTGGCCCCGGGTATCGTGATCGGTCCGTACAGGGGCCAGCGTCGTCCCCGCCGCGCGGGTCGTGTCCATTGGCTCAACCAGGCCGCCCACGTTCAGGAAGACGCATGATCAGCTCCAGCTCCGACTTCCCCGCCCGCCAGGGGCTCTACGATCCCCGGTTCGAGCACGACGCCTGCGGCGTGAGCTTCATCGTGCACATGAAGGGGCTGCGCAGCCACGACATCGTGATGCAAGGCGTGGGGGCGCTGTGCAACCTCGAGCATCGCGGCGCCGCCGGCGCCGAACCCAACACCGGCGATGGCGCCGGCATCCTGCTGCAGATCCCCGATCGTTTCCTGCGTGATGTCGTGGCGTTTCCCCTTCCGGCCGAGGGGCAGTACGCGACCGGACTGGGTTTCCTGCCCAAGGATCCGGAGCGAGCGGCCGAGGTCGTCGAAGCCGTCGAGAAGATCGCCACCAGCGAAGGGCTCAGAGTCCTGGGGTGGCGTGACGTTCCCTACGACGACTCCATGATCGGCACGCAGGCGGCCGCCGTCGAGCCGTCGTTCCGCCAGCCCTTCCTCGCCGGCGACGGCTTGGCCGACATGTCGCTCGAGCGACGGGTGTACGTGGTCCGCAAGCGCCTCGAGCACGAGCTCGGACCGCTCACCGCCGAAGGTGGGATCTACTTCCCTTCACTGTCGTGTCGCACGTTCGTCTACAAGGGGATGCTCACCACCAACCAGCTCCCGGAGTTCTTCCCCGACCTGGTGGACCGGCGGGTCGAGTCGGCCCTGGCCCTCGTTCATTCTCGATTTTCCACGAACACGTTCCCGTCGTGGCCGTTGGCCCACCCGTTCCGGTACGTTGCCCACAACGGCGAGATCAACACCGTTCAGGGGAACCGCAACTGGATGCGGGCCCGTGAGGCATTGCTGCACACGGATCTGATGGCGGGGGACCTGGACCGCATCTTCCCCATCTGCACGCCCGGCGCCAGCGACTCCGCCACGTTCGACGAGGTCCTCGAGCTGTTGCACATCGGCGGCTACGACCTGCCCCACGCCGTACTGATGATGATCCCCGAGGCTTGGGAGCACCAGCCGTCGATGGCGCCGGCCAAGCGGGACTTCTACCGCTACCACGCCAGCCTCATGGAGCCGTGGGACGGGCCGGCGTCGATCGCCTTCACCGACGGAGCGGTCATCGGCGCCGTCCTCGACCGCAACGGGCTGCGGCCGTCGCGGTACTGGGTCACGGCCGACGACACCGTCATCATGGCGTCGGAGGTCGGCGTCATCGACATCGATCCGACCCGCATCGTCGAGAAGGGCCGTCTCCAGCCCGGGCGCATGTTCCTCGTCGACACGACCGCCGGACGCATCATCGGCGACGAGGAGATCAAGGGCCACCTCGCCGATCGTCACCCCTACGGGACCTGGCTCGACGAGAACCTGGTCGACATCGACGACCTCGCCGTGCGTCCCCACACCCTGCGTCCCCACGACAGCGTGGTGCGCCGCCAGCAGGTGTTCGGCTACACCTCCGAGGAACTGCGCATCATCCTCGAACCCATGGCCCGTAGCGGTACCGAACCCATCGGCTCGATGGGGACCGACACGCCGTTGGCGGTGCTGTCGGACCGTCCCCGTCTCCTTTTCGACTACTTCAACCAGCTCTTCGCCCAGGTCACCAACCCGCCCCTCGACGCCATCCGCGAGGAGTTGGTCACCGCCCTTGGACGTACCCTCGGGCCCGAGGGGAACCTGCTCAACCCCCAACCCGGCTCGTGTCGCCAGCTCCAGGTCCCCCGCCCGGTGATCGACAACGACGAGCTCGAGAAGATCATCCAGATCCACGAGTACGACGACCTCACCGATTTCCGCACCGTCGTCGTCCCGTGCCTCTTTCCCGTCGCCGAAGGAGGAGAAGGCCTACGCGTCGCGCTACGAGACGTGCGTCGGGCGGCCAGCGATGCGATCGCCGACGGGGCCACGATCATCGTGCTGAGCGACAGGGACTCGACCGCCGAGTTGGCGCCCATCCCCGCCCTGTTGTTCACCTCCGCCGTGCACCATCACCTGATCCGCGAGAAGACCCGCACCCAGGTCGGGCTCGTGGTCGAGACGGGTGAGGCCCGTGAGGTGCACCACATGTGTCTGCTCATCGGGTACGGCGCCGCCGCCATCAATCCCTACCTGGCTTTCGAGACCATCGAGGACCGTATCGCCGAGGACCTCACCGACCTCCAGGACCCCACGAAGGCGGTGTCGAACTACATCAAGGCGTCGAGCAAGGGCGTGCTCAAGGTGATGTCGAAGATGGGTATCTCCACGGTGGCCTCCTACACCGGCGCCCAGATCTTCGAAGCGGTCGGTCTGGGGGAGGAACTGGTCGAGGAGTACTTCACCGGCACCGTGAGCCGACTCGGGGGCATCGGGCTCGCCGAGGTCGCCGAGGAGGTGCGCCGCCGTCACCAACTGGCGTACCCGGACAACCCCACCGAGCGGGCCCATCGCACCCTGCAGCCCGGGGGCGAGTACCAGTGGCGGCGGGAGGGTGAGTTCCACCTCTTCAACCCGGAGACGGTCTTCAAGTTGCAGCATGCCACCCGTTCGGGCCGCTACGAGATCTTCAAGGAGTACACCAGCCAGGTCGACGAGCAGGCCCAGCACATGGCCACCCTGCGCGGCTTGTTCCGGCTGAGTGCCGGTGACCGGACTCCCGTGCCGCTCGACGAGGTGGAGCCGGTCTCGGAGATCGTGAAGCGCTTCTCGACCGGGGCCATGTCCTACGGGTCCATCTCGGCGGAGGCCCACGAGACGCTGGCCATCGCCATGAACCGGCTCGGCGGCAAGTCGAACACCGGCGAGGGCGGAGAGGACGCCGAGCGTTTCGTCCCGATGCCCAACGGCGATTCGAAGCGGTCGGCCATCAAACAGGTTGCATCGGGTCGCTTCGGGGTCACGAGCGAGTACCTCGTCAACGCCGACGACATCCAGATCAAGATGGCCCAGGGGGCCAAGCCGGGCGAGGGCGGCCAGCTCCCGGGCAGCAAGGTGTACCCGTGGATCGCCAAGACCCGGCACTCCACCCCCGGCGTGGGTCTCATCTCACCGCCGCCACACCACGACATCTACTCCATCGAGGATCTGGCCCAGCTGATCCACGACCTCAAGAACGCCAACCGCCATGCCCGGGTGCACGTGAAGCTGGTCGCCGAGATCGGTGTCGGCACCGTCGCCGCCGGGGTGTCGAAGGCCCACGCCGACGTGGTGCTCATCTCCGGCCACGACGGAGGTACCGGCGCATCCCCTCTCACCTCGCTCAAGCACGCCGGTGGACCCTGGGAGCTGGGTCTGGCCGAGACGCAACAGACCCTCCTGCTGAACGGCCTGCGTGATCGGATCGTGGTCCAGGTCGACGGTCAGCTCAAGACCGGTCGTGACGTGGTGATCGGCGCACTGCTCGGCGCCGAGGAGTTCGGTTTCGCCACGGCGCCCCTCGTCGTCTCGGGCTGCGTGATGATGCGCGTCTGCCATCTCGACACCTGCCCGGTGGGTGTGGCCACCCAGAACCCGGAGCTGCGCAAGAAGTTCACCGGCCAGCCGGAGTTCGTCGTCACCTTTTTCGAGTTCATCGCCGAGGAGGTCCGCGAGCTGCTCGCCGAGCTCGGCTTCAGGACGCTCGAGGAGGCCATCGGTCGGGTCGAGGTCATCGACGCATCGGCCGCCATCCACCACTGGAAGGCGTCGGGACTCGACCTCAGCCCGATTCTCCATCTGCCCGACATCCCCGCCGACGCCCATCGCCATCAGGTGGTCGGACAGGACCACGGCCTCGAGCATGCTCTCGACAACCAGCTCCTCGAATCGGCCTCTCCGGCGATCGAGCGCGGCGAGGTCGTGCGAATCGAGCTGCCGATCCGTAACGTCAACCGCACCGTGGGCACCATGCTCGGGGCCGAGCTGACCCGACGCCACGGCGCCCAGGGACTGCCCGACGACACCATCGTCGTCGACCTCCACGGCTCCGCCGGTCAGAGCCTCGGCGCCTTCCTGCCTCGGGGCATCACGCTGCGGCTCTCCGGCGATGCCAACGACTACGTCGGCAAGGGGCTGTCCGGTGGGCGCATCGTGATCCGCCCGCCCGTGGGCTCCTCCTTCGTCGCCGAGGAGAACATCATCGCCGGCAACGTCATCCTCTACGGCGCCACCAGTGGCGAGGTCTTCCTGCGAGGTGTGGTCGGAGAACGCTTCGGCGTCCGCAACAGCGGTGCGGTGGCTGTGGTCGAAGGCGTGGGCGACCATGCGTGCGAGTACATGACCGGTGGCCGCGTAGTGGTGCTCGGGGGAACCGGTCGCAACTTCGGTGCTGGCATGAGCGGGGGCGTGGGCTTCGTGTACGACGCCGACGACACATTCGCCTCGCGGGTCAATCCGGACATGGTCGACCTCGAGCCCCCCGCCGACGACGACGTGACCTGGCTTCGCGATCGCGTCGCCCGTCATCTCGCCGAGACCGATTCGGCCGTGGCCCGCCGGCTGCTCGAGGACTGGGATGCGGCGTCGGGACGTTTCGTCAAGGTGATGCCGAAGGACTACAAGCGGGTGCTGAAGGCCGAGAGCGAAGCCCGGGCGAACGGGACCGACCCGGTGGAGGCGGTCATGGCCGCCGCCCGGACGTGAGTCGAGGACGACATGGGTGACACCACAGGATTCATGAAGTTCCCACGAGAGCTGCCGCCGCGACGTGAGGTCCCCGTGCGCCTCCGGGACTGGCGGGAGGTCTACGAGGAGTTCCCGATCGCCAAGGTCCGCGAGCAGGCCAGCCGGTGCATGGACTGCGGTATCCCGTTCTGCAACAACGGTTGCCCCCTCGGGAACCTGATCCCCGACTGGAACGATCTCGTGTACCGCGATCACTGGCGCGAGGCCATGGACAGCCTCCACGCGACCAACAACTTCCCCGAGTTCACCGGGCGGCTCTGCCCGGCGCCCTGCGAGGCCGCGTGCGTCCTCGGCATCAACGAAGACCCGGTGACCATCAAGCAGGTCGAGGTCGAGATCATCGATCGGGCCTGGTCGGAGGGTTGGGTCACGCCGCAGGTCCCGGCCGTGCGTTCGGGGAGGAAGGTGGCCGTCGTGGGCTCCGGGCCCGCCGGGCTCGCCGCCGCCCAGCAGCTCACCCGGGCCGGCCACGACGTGGTCGTGTTCGAACGCGCCGATCGCATCGGCGGTCTGCTGCGTTACGGGATCCCCGAGTTCAAGATGGAGAAGCGTCACATCGATCGACGGATCGAGCAGATGGAGGGCGAAGGTACGGAGTTCCGTACGAGCGTCGACGTCGGAGTCGACGTGACCGCCGAGGACCTGCGTCGCGACTTCGACGCGGTGGTTCTCGCCGCCGGGGCCATGGCGGCGCGGGATCTCGACATCCCGGGTCGTGCCTTCACGGGCATCCACCAGGCCATGGAGTACCTGCCCCTCGCCAACCGGGTGCAGGCGGGCGACCTCACTGCCACTCCGATCGACGCCAAGGGCAAGAAGGTCGTGATCATCGGCGGTGGCGATACCGGCGCCGACTGCCTGGGGACCGCCCACCGTCAAGGTGCGACCGTCGTGCACCAGTTCGAGATCATGCCGCGACCGTCCGAGAGCCGCCCTGGGAGCACCCCCTGGCCCACCTGGCCGCTCGTCTACCGCACGTCGTCGGCCCACGAGGAAGGCGGCGAGCGGGTGTACGCCGTGAACACCGTCGAGTTCGTCGGTGCCGCTGATGGTCGACTCACTGGTCTGCGGGCCGTCGAAGTGCGTTCCGAGGTGGCGGACGGCCGCCCGACGTTCGTCGCGGTGGAGGGTTCGGAGTTCGAGCTCGAGTGTGATCTGGTGTTCCTGGCCATGGGCTTCGTCGGACCCGAACGCGGCGGACTGGTCGAACAACTCGGGGTGGATCTCGACCCCCGCGGCAACGTGGGGCGGGGCCAGGACTGGGCCACGAACGTTCCGGGAGTCTTCGTGGCGGGCGACATGGGACGGGGCCAGAGCCTCATCGTGTGGGCCATCGCCGAGGGGCGATCCGCTGCCGCTGCGGTCGACGCTCACCTCATGGGTGACACGCTCCTACCGTCACCGTTGACTCCGGACGCCCGCCCGCTGGTCTGACGTCCGTCGGCTCACCGGCGCCAAGCAGGACAGAGAGGGTCGGCGAGACGCGAGAGAGCCCCGGACCTGGTCCGGGGCTCTCTCGCGTCTGTCGAGGGGGATTGTGCTCAGACGGCGACCGGTTCGCCCTTCAGATCCTTGTAGACCTTCGCGGCGGCGACGACGAGCAGCGGCCAGGCCACGAAGAGGCCGACCAAGCAGAGGATCAACCCGACGGCCATGATCAGAAAGGCGACGACCATGAACCCGAAGACGCTGCCGGCCTGACCCTTGACCAAGTCGATGCTGCGCTTGATGGCATCGCCCGGTTGGAGACCCTCGTCGAGAACGACGAACTGTGAGAACAACAGGAAGGTCGCGGCGATGATGCCGGGGACGATGTAGAGGAGGATTCCGACGAAGGTGATGACGTTGACGATGATCCCGGTGATGGCGAAGGGGACGACCAAGGGACCGCTGGGCAGCACGTCCCCCATCCCGACCGTCTCTCCTCGGGTGATCTTGAGCGCCATGTTCACGAGTCCGAATGACACGACGGCACCGATGGCGATGCCGATCAGCTGGACGATGAACCGGAGCAGGAACGAGTCGAAGGCGCCGGAGAAGAGCCCGACGATGCCGTTGGCAACGATGATGAACAGGACGGCGACGAGGAGCGGTCCGATGTTGGCGGTGAACTTGTTCCAGCCATAGCTGATCGACCCGCCGATGTCGACTTTCCCGGCGCCGGCGGGCGTCATCCCCGGCACATTGGTGGCGCCTCCCCCTGGGGCCTGCTCAGGTGGGTACCACTTGCCGTCGGAGGCTTGCCACCAGCCCGGTCCTTGTGAGGTATCGCTCATTCCGTCTCCTTGTTCGCCGGGGTGTCCGGAGGCCCACCAATCGCAAGCCAAGCGGGGAAGCGACCCTTGTGGGTCTCACGGCGTCGCTCCACCTGCAGACAACTTACTCATCTGCCGGGTTGTGTGGTGTGACTTCTTCGCCCGGTAACGGAAGGACGGGAGGCAGGGCCGTCGGGCGCGCTCGGCGATAGGCAACTTGGCCCAGACGAAGGGCCGAGTCTCAAGTCGTGCCCAGAACGTCCCGATCAATTCCACACGGGGAATCAAGACCTCCGACACGAACACGCCCAGGCCCCGGTGGGTCGAGCGGAGAGGCCGAGGATGCTGCGAAACATGAAGGTCGGGACCAAGTTGATGGCCACCCTGGTGGCTCCGGCGCTGGTGATCGTCATCCTGGTCACCATCGGCGTACGTGATCGTCTCGACGTGGCCCGCAGCGCCGGCGGGGTGGAGGACGTGGCCCGCTTCGCCGCGACTTCATCTGAGCTGGCTCAGCAACTCCAGATCGAGTCGGTCTGGTCGGCCACGGTGGCGGCGAGCCAAGGTGTCGTGGGACGAGCCGAACTGGATGCGCAACGACCGCGAACCGATGCGGCCATCGTCGATTTCACCGATGCCGAGAAGAGCACCGATCTCGGCTCGGCCGGAGGGAAGGCCGCAGAACCCGTCCGCTTCGCGAAGGAACGCCTCGGGACCCTGAATACCCTTCGGGTGTCGGTCGACACCGGTCAGGTCCTTCCCTACGCCATCGCCGAGAGCTACAGCGACGGAGTCGCCGCCCTCGGCACCCTCATCGGCTCGTTGGTGCAGACCGCCAGCGACGCCGAGTTGCTGCGTGGTCTCGAGACCGTGGCCGCCTTGCAGAAGATCATCACCCCGCAGAGCGCTCTGGCCGGTCAGGTGGTGGCCGCGGTCCGGGTCGGGAAGTTCACCGATCGAGCCGGGGAGGCATGCTCCGCCTTCGGGACGGAGTGCGATTCCTACACACGCGCCGAGGACGCCGACCGTAGCCTCGTCCAGGCCAACGAAACGTTCGTTGCGGGTCGAGCCACCCCGGCGGAGAAGCAGACGCTCCAGAACGCAACGGCCGGTCAGAGTTTCGACGAACTGGCCCGAAAGACCCTCGAGCAGGGCACCGCCGGCAACTCCCTCACCGTTTCGGCCGATGAACTCACCCAGGCCGCTCTGGCCCGGATCGACGGCCTGGCTGGCGTCAACGAAGTCTTCACCCAGAACGTGGTCACCACCGCTTCTGACCTCAGTTCGAACGCCACCCGGGATGCCATCCTCTACCTGCTCGCCGGAATTGCCGCGCTGGGATCGGCCTTCGCCCTGGCCCTCGTGGTCGCCCGTTCGGTGACTCGGCCCCTCAACCGGGTGACCAAGGCGGCCAACCGACTCTCGACAGAGCAGCTCCCCGCGCTGGTCGAGCAACTCCGAAACCCGGACGACGAGTCAGCGGACCTCGCGGCCCAGGCCCTCGAACCCATCGCGGTGGACTCCCGGGACGAGATCGGGCAGCTCGCGGAGGCCTTCAACTCCATCCAGTCGGTGACCGTCGACGTGGCCGAGGAGCAGAGCCGTCTCCTTCGCAAAGGCATCGGCGACATCTTCGTCCACCTGGCCCGTCGCAACCAGAGTCTGCTCGATCGCCAGATCGAGTTCATCGATCACCTCGAGACCCACGAGGAAGACCCCGATCAGCTCGACAACCTGTTCAAGTTGGACCATCTCGCCACCCGGATGCGGCGCAACGCCGAGTCGTTGCTGGTCCTGGCCGGCGCCGAGCCGCCGCGGCGTCGAGGCCGGCCGGTGCCGGTGGTCGACGTGGTTCGCGTCGCCATCGGCGAGGTCGAGGACTTCGCCCGGGTGCACCTGATTGCTCTCGACGAGGCCACCATCGCCGGCAACGTGGCGGTCGACCTCGCGCACCTCCTCTCGGAGCTGATGGAGAACGCCACCCATTTCTCCCCGCCGGAGAGCAGCGTCGAGATCCTGGGTCGACGCGACGAGAAGAGCGGCTACGTGGTCACGGTCGTCGACCGGGGCATCGGGATGAACGCGCAGCAGCTGGCCGAGGCCAACGCTCAGCTGGCGCGGCCGCCGCTCGTGGGCCTGGCCCTGTCGCGATCGCTGGGCTTCATCGTGATCGGCCGACTGGCCAGTCGCTTCGGGCTCGTTGTCGTTCTCGAGCCGACGCCGAACGGGGGGACCACGGCTTCGGTCACGCTCCCGTACTCCCTCGTCGAGTATCCGGGTGAAACCCAGGTCGAGTCCGGTTCGAACGGGCCGGCCTCCAAGCTGGTGTCGCCCCGTGGCGGCCCCTCCACCCGCGGCGACCGCCCGAGCCGGCCGACGCCCATGGCGGCGTCCGAGGCTCGGTCGACCGCCGTCCTCCCCTCTCGCGAGCCGGTGGGAGCGGCCACTGCGGCGCCGGTCACGATCGGTGCCGGCGGACTCCCCTCGCGACGATCGGTCGCGTCCGGGACGGCTACCAGCAGGGTGACCGACAGTCCGGTCGTTCACACGGCGACCCCGGCCAGCGGCACCGAGCCGGCACCTCCGGGTGAGCTCACCACCGCCGGTCTGGTGCGGCGGGCACCGAAGCGGGCGACGTCCACTCCAATCGATGCCTTGGCTGCGGCGGCCGCCTCCGCTCCGCGGCCCGCGGCGAGGAGCAGCCGCTCCCCGGAAGAAGTGCGCCGCATGCTCTCGCGCTACCGCTCCGGCCTCGACCGAGGTCGCCAGGGCGACGGCACGACCGACACCAGTCCCGACCGCAACACCGACGACCAGGCCTGACCCGGCCACCTCACCGAAGGATCGACACCACGATGATCGAACTGTCCGCTGGAGCCCGAAACCTGAACTGGCTCGTCCAGAGTTTTGCCGAGCGTGTGACCGGGGTGAACGAGGCGGTCGTCGTGTCCTCCGACGGACTTCCCATCGCCGCGTCGGCCGGCCTCGATCGTGACGCCGCCGATCGCTTCGCCGCCGTGTCGTCCGGTCTGATCGGTTTGGCCTACGGAGCGGCTGGTCGCTTCGGTGGTGGGGCCGTCAACGAGGTCATCATCGAGATGGAGTTCGCCTTCATGTTCGTGACGGGGATCAGCGACGGTTCGTGCCTCGCCTGTGTCGCCGACGCCGGGTGCGACGTCGGCCTCGTGGGCTACGAGATGGCGGTCCTCGTCGAGAAGGCCGGTTCCGTGCTGACTCCCGAGATCCGCGCCGAGCTCCAGGCGACCCTTCCACGATGACTCCAACGGGTGCCCCCGAAGGTCACGACTCGCGTCCGGCCCTTCGCGTCCGGTCCTATGTCCTGACCGGGGGCCGTACCCGTTCCGCCACCGACCTGCCCTTCGAGACCTTGGTCAAGGTGACGGAACGGGGACGCCTCCTGGGCCCCCGCCTCACCCTGGAGCGCAAGGAGATCGTCGGGCGCTCCACCGAGCCCCTCTCGATCGCCGAACTGTCCGCCCACCTCAAGATTCCCCTCGGTGTCGCCCGCGTGATCGTGGGCGACATGACCGCCGAAGGGCTCCTCGTTGCATCCACACCCCAGCACACCGGAGCCGGCGACCGGCCCGACCTGAGCCTGCTCGAAAGGGTCCTCGATGGCCTCCAAGCACTCTGACGTCCCCACGTCTGCCCCCACTGCCGACCGCCCCGGTGCCGTCGGGACCGACGAGCATGTCCCGCTTCCGGTCAAGATCATCGTCGCCGGAGGGTTCGCGGTCGGGAAGACGACGTTCGTCGGGTCGATCTCCGAGATCGCACCCCTGACCACCGAAGCGGCCATGACCAGCGCCGCCGAAGGAATCGACGAGACCGGTGGCACCAACACCGGCAAGACGTCGACCACGGTGGCCATGGACTTCGGGCGCATCACCCTCGGGACCGACTTGATCCTCTACCTGTTCGGCACCCCCGGTCAGGACCGCTTCCAGTTCATGTGGGACGACCTCGTCCGGGGCGCCATCGGTGCGGTGGTCCTGGTCGACACGGGCCGGCTGGCCGACTGCTTCCCCGCGGTCGACTACATGGAGACGCACGGCGTTCCTTTCATCGTGGGAGTCAACAAGTTCCACGGTCAGATGGACCACCGACTGGAGGATGTGCGTGAAGCACTGGCCGTGCCCGATGACGTGCCTTTGATCACCACCGATGCCCGTGACCGCACTCAGACCAAGACGGCGTTGCTCGAGCTCGTCCAGCACGCCCTGCTTCGAGCCAGCGTCAGCGCGCCCTGATCACGGGCCCACGCCCGCTTCGGCTCGGGCGATCTTCGGGCGGATCTTCGTGAGGTACCAACCAGAGACGATCAGTCCTCCGATGACCGAGACGAAGCCCATCAGGATCACGGCCATCCACACGACCTGTCTCCGGTCGGCGAGGGCCCAGGCCCAGCCGGGTCGCTTGGCACAGTCGAGGAGGGCCCACAGCGATATCCCGATCGGCACACAGAGCACGGCCGTCCACACGATCACCCCGAAGAGCTCGCCGACCTCTTCCACCCGGTCACCGTATCCAACGGCACGACGCCGCTTCTGATCGGGGGCCCCGCCGCACGGGGTGGCGTGAGGGCCCACGCTGGGCATCAGAAGGTGCGATCCTCGGGTCGGCGCAGTCGACGAGCGGGGTCCTCGTCGAGCTGGAGGGTGGACTGGACCGGACGGCCCCGCTCGGCCATCAGGCCGAGGACCCACTGCTCGGCCTCAGCCCATCCCGCCGCTCGCGGCCCCGGGACGTGCTCGTTGTAGGGCTGGTCGAACACGAGCGAAGGCGCCCCGGTCCCTCGCAATGCCGCGATGTTGTGTGGAGCATCGTCGATGTACGCGTCCGCTTCCACCTGCGGCTTGTCGCCGAGGAAGCAGAGGTCCCGGTACGGGATCCCGTGCTCGTCGAGCCAGGCCACGGTGTCGGCGACCGCGACGGCGTGCCCCCAGTTCGTGTAGAGCCGATGGGTGATCAGCCGGATCCACACCCCGGCGTCGGAGAGGCGCCACAGAGCCTCCGCGGCCCCGGCGACGACCGGCATGGTCCGGAACATGCGGTGCTCGAGGACGGCCTTCTTGTGCATATCGATGAAGCCGAGGTGATCGAGACCCCACTCCGAGAAGTCCCAGGTTCGTTGGGTTTCGAGCTCGTGGGTCTCGAGGTCGCGTTCGGCGGCGACCACCCGACGGAACGCCTCGCCGTGGTCGGCGCACACGCCGTCGAGGTCGACGCCGAGCACGAACTCCCGATCGGTGGTTGGTTCCTCGCTCAACGTCCCTGCTCGAGGAACTCGACGACGGCATCGATGAAGGCAAAGCTCTTGGGCGTGGCGAAGTGGTCGACGCCGCGGAGACTGACGAAGCGGGCATGGGGAAGCCGCTCCAGGAGCGGGTCGGCCGGGCCGGCGAAGTCTTGGTCCCCGAGCACGACCAACACCGGGCAGGTTATGCGGGCCAATCCCTCATCCGTCAGAGCGACGGTCTCGGGGCGACGCATCAGCGCGGCCAGCGCGGCGGAATCCTGGTCGGGCGCTTCCGCGAGGGTGGCGAAGTAGCGAAGTTGCGGATCGTCGAGATCGCCCCGGCCGTCGATGGCGTCGGCGATCAGGCCGGAGGTGCCGTCGGACGCGAAGAGGTTGGCTCCGACCCCGGCCACCACGAGGGAGTGGAACCGTTCGGGATCGCCGGACGCGCCCACGAGGAGCGACCGTGCGCCGAGGGAGAAGCCGACGGCATCGACCGGCTCGGTGGGCAGGCGATCGAGCAGGTCAGCCTCCAGCCGGTTGTAGGCGGCCGGTTCGGTGGGCCGATCGGCGGTTCCATGACCGAGGAGGTCGGGGGCGACGACCTCTCTTCCGAGGTCGCCCAGGATGTCGAGCCAGCCGTTGTCACCCCACGTGCGGGCCGCAGACGTGGCGAAGCCGTGGACGAGGACGACGGGTGCGCTCAAGGGACCTCCTCGGGGTCGGGCGGTGCCGGGTCGGCGAACCCGTCATCGGGGACTTGACGGCGAACGATCACGTCGCGGGTGGCCTCGACGAAGAGGAGGAACGCCGCGGCCAGCGCCAGGGCGTTGACGGGGGCCACGATCTCTATGAAGTCCTGGCTGCCGGCCCTTCGCACCCCCAGGACGACGGCATACGCGCCCGCCAGCCCATAGGCCACCACCGCGGCGAGGCCGGCGACGCCGCGGCCGCGTGGGGACCGGAAGACAACCCACGCCACGCCGGCCACCACCGGTACCACCAGCAACGCGCGCGCCGAGAGCGGAAGGTTCGGGATCATCACGGCGAGGAGCACGGCGATGGCGACAACGGTCGCGCGAACCGAGGCCCGTTCGAGCACGCCCGGATGGTGGGGGAGGGTGCAGGGCCTTGGTGAGAGGTCCGGGTCGAGGGGCAGCGCCCGGTGGCCGTTACGGGTTCGCGTCTCGTCGGCCGCGGCCCGTAGCCGGCCGGCCGCAGCGTCAGCCGGCTGGAATCCGTGGCGGCGACGGCGCCGGAAGGCCCGAAAGGCGGCGAAGGCGATGACCCCCAGGCAGACGAGCACGGCGCCGACGGAGACGGCCAGTGCTCCCCACACGGTTCGCTGGGGAGTCCAGTCGACACGGACCACGTACGGGCCCGGTCCCAGTTCGGCTGGGTCGAGGCGCCAACCGTTGGCGTAGCCGTCGACGACGACGGCGGGTCCGAGGTCGCGCCCATTGACTGTTGCCTCCCACCCCGGGCTCCACGACTGGCCGAACGACAGCCATCGGGGGCCGGTGCCATCAGCGACGGTGACGTCGAAGCCGACCCCTCCTCGGGTGACGACCTCCACCGGTGGCTCGGGCGCCACGACGGGAGTCCCGAACTCGCTCAGGGTCATGGGCGTCCCGTCCCGTTCCGAGGCGAGGAGGATGCGGTCGATGTCGATTCCCAGATCCCGACCGGCGGCGGTGGTGAGCTCGTGTCGGCCGGCGGCGACCGCCAGCCCCGCAGCGTCGCCGCAGGCGACCACGCCGAGGGGCTGGCGGTCGAGGGCCTCGTCGAGGGTGCCGGTGATGCGGACGGGGACGGGAGCGCCGTCGACGGCCAGGAGGTCCTGGCGACAGCCGGAGTCGAAGCTCGTCGCCGGGGGGCCGGCCACCAGCCCGGGTAGGCCGAGTTCGGCGATGGCCGCCGGCATCTCGATCGGCCGCTCGCTGTACCAGTCCCTGGTGGTGACGGGCCTGATCTCGTCGATGGAGACCCGGAACGTGGAGCCCTCGAGGGGCACGAAGGTCACCGGCACGGAAGTGGGCGCGTTCGGCGAGGTGCCGTCGGTGATCGGGGGGATCGAGATCGTGCGGGTGCGAGAGGGGTCGCCGTCCGCCTGCACGGTGATCTGGGTGGGCACGGAATGGTGGCCATCGGCCACGATCTGGAGGTCGAGCCGGTCGATGGAGGTCGGCGCAGCGGCAGTGGTTTCGATCCATTGCCCGACAGCCCCGCCGAAGGGTGTCGTCCACGCGGTACCGGGGTCGCCGTCGAGAGCAGCGTGGCCTCGGGCCCGTACGTCTCCCGGTAGGGCGTCCGAGGTGCGCACCGTCACCCCGCCCTCGTCGGCGCCCGGCACTCGGAGGAGAGAATCGAGTACGTCAGCGCCAGCGAGGGGGTTGAGTCGGGCCTGGCCAGAGAACCCGAATGACCGGGCGGTAGGGACGTCGACGACGCGGGTCATGTCGATCTCGGTATCGGTCCGCACCGGCTCGGCCATGTTGGATCGCTGGCGGGTGAAGACGTAGCTCAGCCGATTCGCCCGGGAGGAGGCGCCGGCGGCCCGGAGCAGGTCGACCGGGGGCCGCACCACCTCTCGAACCCGCAGGCCCGCCAATCCGACCTCTGCGAAACCGACTCCGCTCTGGCCGAAGTAGGTGCCGAGGTCACCAGCCGTGTCGGCAAGGATCTCCACGTCGAGGGTACGGAACGGGCGCGAGCCGATCTCGACGCGCTGCCCGGGGGCGGAGCGGCTCTCGTCGGTCAGATCGACCACGACGGGCTCGCCCCCATCGAAGCGCATCGCCACTCGAGTGATCCACCGGCTCCGAATGCCGTTCTGGGGTTGGAGCAGATCAATGTGGTCGGTGGTGACCGGCTGGTCGGCGACGACGACGAGCCGCTGGCCCCGGGCGTCACCACCGTCGGCGACGCGCCAAGCGGTGAGTGGGTCGCCGTCGAGGGCTCCGACTGGGCGATCGTTCGGCGTCAGCGTGCCGATGTTGCCGTAGTCGGTGGCCTGGACTCGCGCCCCCCCGACCTGCTCGCTGACGGTCTGCGTGTCGTCACCAGCATTCGGGAACAGGTCGAGGCGCTGATCTCCGGGCTTGTAGGTGAGGATCGTGTCACCGATCTGCTCGGTGAAGCCGACATTCTCCCGGGTGGTGTTCCAAGAACGGGCCTGCTTGCGGTTGGTGTCGGTGACGATGAGATCGGCGCCGCGGGCGATCATCTGGTTCAGCACCGATGGCTGGTCGGCGAGAGACCCGCTGTAGAAGAGACCCTGGGCCGGATGGAGCCCGCCTAGTGACGCCACGTCGACGATGCCGTCGGCGCTGCCGGACAGGATCACCGGCCGGGTCGCGGCGAAGGTACGAATCGGCAAGAGGCGGTCCTGCACGCCGAAGACCGCCACTGCAGGCGGGTCCTCCCAGTCGAGCGGGGTGGCGAGCTCGATCTCGTCCCGGAGCGGGAACTCGGGTCCGGCGACGTTGCGGTCCGTCGGGCCGAAGCCGATGGGCTCGTCGAGCCCGGGTGCCGCGGTGACGATCTGCCACAGGTGACGGGGTCGGGCCAGTCGGTAGCGCTCGTACATCAGGTCGTTGCGCACCACGATGTCACCTCCGCCCACCAGTCGGGCCAAAGGAGCGATGGCCTCGGGCTCCATCGTGTCCTCTTGGTACCGTTGGTCGACGGCCAGCTGCAGATCGGCCGACGGAGAGGTGCCGTAGAGGAAGAGCTCGCGGGCGGCGTACTGGCGAGTCGTGAGCCCCGGGGTGATCGGGTCGATCGTGTTGCCCCAGCGGTAGGAGGCGAAGTCGGCACCAGGGATCTCGAGGGCTCGGGTGCCGTCGTCGGTCTCGGTGAGCTGACGAGCCACATCGTTCCAATAGGTGGGCACGTTCTCGGGACGCTCGAGGTTGGCGGCCACCATCTGCCCGTTCCAGAGGGTCGGGAGATTCACGACGACGAGCATGGCCACGATGCCGGCGGTGGGCCAGGTGAGCCGGGGCCGAAGACGCCCCAGCGCGGCCACGCCCGCGCCGAGGCACACCGAGAGTCCGAGGGCGATGAGCGGCACCGCCCGTGGCGTCGAACGCAGGGCCAGACCGGCATCGGTGCGGGTGAAGTCGGTGAAGACGCCCCCGAGAAACGACGAGCCGTTCCAGGGGTGCCCGGCGACCGCGGCGAGCGTACCGAACAGGACGAGGGTGAGGAAGAAGGCCCGGTAGCGCCACCGCAGCAGGGCGGCGGCGAGCATGGCGAGGAGCGGCACGCCGTAGCTGAGCGCCAAGAAGAACGCGTTGCGGGTGTAGGTGACGCTGGGCTCGATCCAGGGGCCGAGCTTGTCGTTGCCGTAGAAGAGCCAGTAGCCGAGTCCTCGCATCACCTCGGTGGCGCTCGAGGCATCGGCGATGACGCTGTACGTCTCGGTGTAACGGGTGACCGGCAGCCCGTACTTGCCCTGTGACCAGAGCCCGGCGATCCACCACACGGACGCGCCGATGGTGAGCACGCCGATACGCAGGGCCACCCCGATCGCCCGTCGGGCACTCGCTTCGCGATCGATCACGACGACGTGAACGAGCCAGAGAAGTGGGCCCAGACCGATGAGCAGCAGCGCCGTGGCGTTGACGCCACCCACGGTAAGCACCACGAGAGCGAAAAGGGCAGGGTCGAGCCAGCCGCCGCGACGCACCGCCCGCACGGTGAGCCCGATGAGCCATGGCAGCGCAGTCCAGGGCAGAAGGATGACCGAGATCCGGGCCGAGTAGTTGAGCAGGTAAGGGCTCAACATGTAGGCGAGGGTCGCGACCAGTACCCCAGCCCTTCGTGCCGGCAGAGCACCCCAGTCCAGCGTGCGCAGCAAGAAGCGCACCCCCATCCCGGCGAGGAAGATGACGGTGCTGATCCAGAGCCGTTGCGCCACCCAGTCCGGAACGTCCATCAGGTCGAACAGGAAGTAGAACGGACCCATTGGCCAGAGATAGCCGATGTTCTGGTGGGTGACCGTTCCCAATCCGATCTGGGTGTTCCACAGGTAGGGCGCCTCGGAGAGCAGCTTGCCCGGGTTCAGGTACAGGTAGGTCTTGGTATCGGCACCGACCATGCCGGGGTGGGTGAACAGCAGCGGGACGTAGGCGATCAGCGCCGGAATGCCGATCCCGACCCAGTCGAACCTCCGGGCGCGGCGGCCGGCGGCTGGGGCGGCCGCCTCCCGGGTGAGCCTCACGAGCGTCGGGGGGCAGGGCGGCCCCGACTGTGCCGCCTCTGCCGGTGCATGGCGTCTCGCGCCAGGGGAGTGAAGGCCCCGAGGGCGGCGGCCGACCACGTGAGGGTGGCCGCGTGCTCGAGGGCCCCTTGGCTCAGGCGGGACCGCAGGTCGGCGCGGGTGAGCACCGCGGTCAGGGCTTCGCTGAGCTGACGAGCATCGGCGGCGAGGAGGCCCGATCGGTCGGCGGCGACGGAGTCGCGATGGCCGGCGATGTCGGTGGCGACGGCAGGCGTCCCGCAGGCGGCAGCCTCGGTGAGGGTCATTCCCCAGCCTTCGGCGATCGACGCACTGGCCACGACCCAGGCGCTTCGGTACAGCGACAGGAGTTCCTCGTCGGAGACCTTTCCGGCCAGCCGCACCCACGACCGGGCGTCGAGCTCGTCGACCAGGGTGTCGAGGGTCGGGCGTTCGTAGCCGTCGCCGACGATCACGAGCCGGAGGTCGGGGACCGAGCGGCGCACGACAGCCGCGGTCCTGATCAGGTCGTCGAACCGCTTCGAAGGCATCAGGCGCCCGACCGCCACGATGAGGGGGTTCACGTTCTTCGATCCACCAGGAGAGTAGCGATCATCGATGCCCGGGGGAACGACGCTGATCTGGTTCGGCTTCAGCTTGAGATAGTCGATGAGTTCTCGGCGGGACGATTGGGAGAGGGTGACTATCGGTGTGCGGCGGTAGAGCGGCGGAGCCAACCGGTGCTCGAAGAACTTGCCGGCCTTGGCCAGCTTGTCCTCGAGCACCATGTCCCACATGTCGCGGTGGACGTGGTGCACGAAAGCGATCTTCGGGCCCGTCGCCCACAGAGGGGACAGGAAGGGGACCCCGTTCCAGATCTCGACCAGCCCGTCACGCGGGCCGTGGGAGCCGGCGAGCTCGGCGAGCACGGCGGTGGGGAAAACCATGAAACGGCCGTGCTTGCGGACGACGCGGTAGCCGTCGCGCGTGCCCTTGTAGGGGTGGCCCTGGGCGTAGGAGGTCCTCATCGTCACCTCCAGGCCGGCTTCGGCCCAGAGCGACAGGATCTTGGCGGCGTGGACCTCGGATCCACCCGCCTCGATGTCGACGAGGTCTCGCCACGCCAACACGTGGATGCGGCGTAGTCCTGCCTCGGCGGCGAGAGAGGCGATGTCAGTCTGAGTGGGACGACTGCTCAGCGCGGCCTCATCGTCGTCCGCCACGTCGGGTCGGGTCTCAGGACGCCGGGCGGTTGACGGGATGACCCGGTCCGAAGGCGTCTCGGGGTATCACCGGTGCATCGCGCCCCGTTCCCGGTGTCGGGGCCGAGGCGCCGTCGCTCGCCTTCTCCTCGTGGTACTCCTCCTCGACGTTGACCTCCCAGACGTCGTAGTCGGTGCCGTTCACGAGGTTGTCGACGGTGAGCATGGCGGTGTACATCGAGTGGTCCTGGTTGTTGTAGCGGTGCATGCCGTTTCGCCCCACGGGGTGCACGTTGGGGGCGCAGTCGGTGAGCCAGTCCCGCAGCCGCTGGACGTTGGCCTTGTAGTGCTCGTCGTAGAACGGATACGCCTTCGGCATCCGCACCACGTACCCGGCTTCCACGGCGTCAGCCTTCACCAGCCCGATGATCTCGATCTCTCGCTTGGCTCGTTCTATGAGTTCGGCATCGGTGGAGTTCCAGAGATGGTCGCCCTCGAAGACGAAGTACTCGAGGCCCAGGCAGGTCCGCCCTTCCTTGACCATGTAGGGCGACCACGACGCGAAGTTCTGGATCCGCCCGACCTCCACCTCGGGGGAATGGATGTAGATCCAGTTGTCCGGGAAGCTGGCGGTCTCGGGCACGACGAGGGCGACGGTGAGGAAGTCGCGGTAGGCCAGGTCGTCGGCGGCACGCATCACGTCGGCCGGGACCGGTGGGTCCATGGCCCGCAGCAACTGCGACATCGGCATCGACGAGATGACCTCGTCGCACGAGTACTCGGTGTCGACCCCGTCACGAGTGGTTGCCACCACCGACACGGCGCGACCCTGGTGGTGCCGGATCTTGGTGGCTCTTGTCCTCATGTGGACCTTGGTGCCGGCCGCTTCGACCTTCTCTTGGCACACCTCCCACATCTGGCCCGGTCCGTACTTCGGGTACTCGAACTCCTCGATGAGGCTGGTGATGTCGGTGGCCTTGCGCTTGGCCAGAATCGGGATCTTCCTCGAGAGTTCGTCGATGACGGCGTTCATGCCCGCATTGAGCAGTGAGAGGTTCTTGATACGTTGCGCGGCCCAATCGGCCTGGAGCTTGTTGGCGGGGACCCCCCACACCTTCTCGTTGTACGTCTTGAAGAAGTGCCGGTAGAGCCGCCAACCGAACCGGGCGGCGATCCAGCCCTCGAGGGTGGTCTGGTCCTTCGGCTGGTGGATGCGGGCCCACACGTACGACAGGACGCAGAGGATCGCCTCCCACACACCGAGGTTCTTCAGCGCGTTCGACGCTTTCAGTGGATAGTCGAAGTACTTCCCGTCGTAGTAGATCCGACTCATCCGAGGACGCAACAGGAAATCCTCGGGCGGGAGGATCTCGTGCCACAGTTCCTCGACGGGCTTGACCTTGGTGAAGAACCGGTGGCCACCGATGTCGAAACGCCACCCGTCACGTTCGACGGTGCGAGAGATGCCACCGACGATGCTGTCCGACTCGAGGACGGTCGAGGCGATGTCGTGTTTTGTGAGCTGATAGGCGGCAGTGAGGCCGGCCGGCCCCGCCCCGATGATGACGACCTGGGGATCGGTGCGCGGATCAGCATCACCGTGGGCGTCGGGAGAAGACATGAAGACGTCACTTTCGCGGATCGGAAACCGGTAGGAGTGTAGTGAACAGGGAGGCCGGGTCAGAGCATCGTCGTACGGCAAGGTGCGCCAACGGGCTCGGGTCCGAGGGTACAGTCCGCCTTCATGCAGGACGGAGCACCCGAGGCCGGGGAGCGGGACGGCGTTCGGGCGGTAGCGCCGAGGGCGCCGGTTCTCGTGGTCGTCGTCGCCTCGGCCGCGGTGATCGTCGGGGTGGGCTTGCGCTTCGTCACGCGGTCCGCCCTCTGGCTCGACGAGGCCCTTACCGTGAACATCGCCTCGCTTCCGATCCGTGACCTCCTCGAGGCGTTGCGGAGTGATGGCCACCCGCCGCTCTACTACCTGCTCCTCCACGGGTGGATCGAGCTCTTCGGAACGAGCGACCTGGCCGTCCGCTCGCTGTCCGGGGTGATCGGCGTCCTCGCCCTCGCCGTGGCCTGGTGGTACGGCCGCCGTCGTGGAGGGCCGGTGATGGGCTGGTTCCTCGTCGCCATCGTGGCCGTGTCTCCCTTCGCCGTGCGCTACGCCACCGAGACCCGCATGTACTCGCTGGTCATCCTGTTGGTGTTCGTCGGCGCCGTCCTGCTCGACGACATCTTCGGTGGGCGTGATGGCCGGGGCCGACTGGCGGTGTTCACCCTCACCGCAACCGCGCTGCTCTACACCCATTACTGGTCTCTGTGGTTGCTCGGGGCCGTCGGGATCCTCGTTCTGTGGCGCCTCTGGCGCGATCGGGACCCCCAGGTCCGGCGCACAACTTTGAGGGTCCTCGGTTCGCTCGTCCTGGCCGGCGTCCTGTTCGTGCCCTGGCTCCCCACGCTGCTCTACCAGTCGGCCAACACCGGCACACCATGGGCCGGCCCGTCGCGTCCCACCACCGTGGTCGCAGTGACCTTCGCCGATTTCGTCGCCGGTGCCTTCCCGGACGGAACGTTCATCAAGCTCGTCGTGGGCGCCGTCGTCCTCCTCGGCCTCCTCGCTCGAGGGATCGACAGGCGCACCGTTCGCCTCGACCTGCGCACCGAGCGGGCGTACCGACCCGAAGCCCTCGTCCTTGTTCTGGCCATGGTGCTGGGTGTGGGCGTCACCTACGCCACCTGGAGCGCGTTCGCCACCCGCTACGCGGCCGTCGTCTTTCCGCTGTTCGCGGTGCTCGTGGCCGCCGGACTGACATGTTTCATCGATCGGCGGGTCCAAGTGGGAATCTTTGTCTTCGTGCTGGGTCTCCTCTCGATGGGAGCGGGGTGGAACGTGCTCGACCAGCGCACCCAGGCCCGTGAGATCGCCGGGGCTATCTCGGCCGAAGCCGAACCGGGTGATCTGGTGATCTACTGCCCCGACCAGCTGGGCCCGGCGGGGAGCCGGGAGCTCCAGGGCGAGGTCGACCAGGTCGTCTATCCGACCTTCGCTGCTCCCGAACGGGTCGACTGGGTCGACTACGCCGCCCGGAACGAGGCCGCCGATCCCGAGGCCTTTGCCGCCCAATCCATCGAGCGCGCCGGCGGCAACGCCGTCTTCGTGGTCTGGAACGCCAGCTACCGCACCTTCGACGGACAGTGCGAGGCGCTCGTCGACGCCATCGCCCGAGCCCGACCGGCACGCGAACTGGTCGGTGACGGTGGGGGCACATACTTCGAGCACGCCACCGTCACCTGGGCGCCGCGCAGGTGAGCCGTGTCCGGGTTCTCGGTGCCGACCTCCGGGCGGTGCTGGTTCCCTGGCTGACGGCCCGGGTACTGGTCGGGGCCGGGTTCGTGCTGGCCGTCGCCGTGGCCGACCGGCTGGTCCCCGGAGCCCGACCCACCCCCCTCACCGAGGGTCTCGTGGCATGGGACGGCACCTGGTACCGAGACATCGCCCAGTTCGGCTACGGCGCTCTTCCCCAGGAAGGCCTCCGGTTCTTCCCCCTCTTCCCGCTGCTCGGACGTCTCCTCGGTCCCGTTCTCGGCGGACGTGTCGACGTGGGGCTCGTCATCGTCGCCAACGTCAGTTCGCTGGCGCTCGCGGTCGCGGTCCGCCGGCTCGTGCTGTTCGAGCGGGGCAACACCCAGCTCGCCGACCGCGCCGTGTGGATGGTGGTGCTGTTCCCCGGAGCCTTCGTGCTGAGCTGGGCCTACGCCGAAGCCCTCTGGATGCTCGCCGCCATCGTGGTGTTCTGGGGCATCCGATCGCGTCGTTGGTGGTGGGCGGTCGCCGCCGGCTTGGTGGCCGGGGCCAGTCGGCCGCTCGGCCTACTCCTGGTGCTGCCCGTGCTGATCGAGCTGATCCGGGTCTGGCGACCGGCCCGCAACGACGAGCGCGTCGCCGCTCTCGCCGCGCTCGCTGCGCCCGTGCTCGGAGCGCTGGCCTACCTGGTCTGGGTGCAAGTGGAGTTCGGCGATGCCTGGCTCCCCTTCCGGTCCCAGGGCCCACTCCGGGGCGACGCCGTCGACCCCTTCAGTCGGCTCTGGGAAGGGCTCTCCCAGATGGTCGGTCCCGACGCCATGGGCGACGGTCTCCACATCCCGTTCGCGCTGGTCTTCGTGGTCCTACTGGTCCTGGTGTGGCGGTGGTGGCCCGCTTCCTACGGGATCTTCGCCACCGCCATCCTCGTCGTCGCCCTCGGGGCCGAGAACCTGAACTCCCTCGAGCGCTACGCCCTGAGCGCTTTCCCCCTGGCCCTCGTCCTGGCCGGAGCCACCCGTGACCCGCGGGCCGAGCGGGCCGTGCTGGCGCTGCTCGCGGGTGGGGTTGTCGCCTTGAGCGGTCTGGCCTGGCTCGCCGTCTACGTGCCGTGATACTGGCGGCGCGGAGCGCCGCGGGTGTGGCTCGGTCGCTGGCGCTTCCCCTCGCCACCGGGGTGGGGGTCGTCGGGCGAGTGGCGGTGGGGGTCAACAGCGCAGGGCGTTGCCCTCGACCCGGCGGACGACCATGACCTCGCTGGTGCGGAAACTGGCCAGGCGGACGCTCCAGCGGTCGATCAGGCGCCGGTCGGGATCGGTGCGGAAGAACGTGGTGAGTTGACCTTCCTGGGCGTAGGCGTCGGCCCCGTCGATCCGCTCGACCCGCTCGTCCTTCATGGTGATCTCGTAGGCGATCATCGTGGCCCTTTCATCGCTCGACACGGTGGCCACCGTACGAAGTGATGCTTGTGGGCTACAAGAGGGACAAGCCTGTGAGTTGCGGGAGTTGTCCCCAGCCTCAGTCCTTGGAGGCGACTGCGTTCGGGGTGACGTTCATCTTCGGTTCGTACTCGGCCACCGCGACATCACGGGCGCGAGGGGCGAAAGCTGCCCTCAACGCTTCCCGGCAGTCGGAGCACGGACCGTAGAAGCGTCCGGTGGACGGGTTGGCGCACCTCGGGCAGACGAACTCGAGCGCTTCGCCGCTCACGCCTCGATCGGACGTTCCTCGACGGTGACGCTCTGCATCACGTCGCCCTTCTTGGTGGCCCGGACGGCCTCGAGACCCGACACCACGTGCCCGAAGAGGTTGTACTGCTTCGGCAGGCGCCCCGTGAGGTCGTTGAGGCACACGAAGAACTGCGAGCCGTTGGTGTCGGGCCCGGAGTTGGCCATGGCCAGCGCTCCTTCGCGGTAGTTGCCCTGGACCGGCTCGTCCTCGAACTTGTAGCCCGGTCCACCCCGCCCGCTGCCCTCCGGGCAGCCGCCCTGGATGACGAAGCCCGGTTCGACCCGGTGGAAAGTGAGACCGTCGTAGTAGCCCTGGCGGGCCAGGACCACGAAGTTGTTGACCGTGATCGGGGCGATCCGCGGATCGAGGTCGGCCACGATGGCTCCTCGTTCCGTGGTGATCGTCACCCGGTAGATCGTGTCGGTGTCGGTTTCCATCTCGGGGCGTGTCGGCATCGAAGCATCGTGGCACACCCGGCGAGGCCCGGTCTCCGTTCGTCCTGGCCGTAGGATCCGGCCCGTGCCCGGGGCCCGCCGCTACGTCGAAGCCAGTGCCGCGGTCGCCGCTCTCGATCCGGTGCTGGCCGAACTCCATCGCCTCCATGGACCCATGCGAGTGGGCCCGCCCGCTGTGGGGCGCGATCGCTTCGAGAGCTTGGCGCACTCCATCACCCATCAGCAGCTGGCGGGCGCGGCGGCGCGAACCATCTGGTCGAGGGTGAGGACCAGCGTTCCCGGGCCGTTCACCCCGGAGGCAGTGCTCGCCGTCGACGAGGATGCGCTGAGGGCGGCTGGACTTTCGGGGGCCAAAACGGCGGCGCTACGTGATCTCGCCGCTCACGTGGCCGATGGTCGCGTCCGGCTCGATCGGATGGGTCGGCGAACCGATGACCAGGTCGTCGCGGAACTGATCCGGGTGCGCGGCATCGGACCGTGGACGGCGGAGATGTTCCTCATGTTCACGCTGCATCGCCTCGACGTGTGGCCGGTCGGGGACCTGGGTGTGCGCAACGGCTGGGCCCGGGCCCACGGCCAGCTTAAACCTCCGTCACCCGACGAGCTTCGTGTGCTCGGAGAACGATTCCGCCCCTACCGCAGCGTCGTGGCGTGGTACTGCTGGGCGGCGGTCGACAGTCCCTGAAGACGGCGGTCCTCAACCAGAGCCCGCCCCGACCGGCACGACCCCGGCGGCTCCCGACTCCGGGAAGTTGATGCTCGCGAACCCGTCGACGCCCGAGAGTCCCAACCACACCATCCGGTGGATCACCTCGGTGGCGGACTCGAGCTCGAGGGTGCTCCCCTCGAGCCAGCCGATCGTGGCCGACTCGAGCAGTCCCACGACGGCATGGGCGATGATGTGGGCCTCTGCTCCGCCCCCCCATGCCTCACCCATGCGTTCGAATCGCGTCCGGCGGGCACGCTGGACCTCGGGGTGGGCACCGGCCTCGGTCGTGGCGATCAACCGCCAGGTGGCCAGGTTCTCGGACGCGAACCGGAGGTAGCACTCGACCACGGCGCGGATCCGGTGCGGTCCGTTGCCGCCGACGGCCAGCGTCTGGGCCAGTTCCGAGTCGAGACGTTCGAAGCTGCGGAAGTAGAGCGCGGCGACCACCCCGCCCTTGTCGCCGAAGTAGTTGTACACGAGCGCCCGTGACACTCCGGCCGCCGACGCGACCTCCTCGAGCGTGACGTTGGCCGGGTCGCGACCGGCGAACACCCTTTCCGCCGCGTCGACGATGAGTTCGCGTCGGATACCGGGCTCGAGGCGCGTCCTCGTCCTCGTGGCCGCTCGCGGAGAGACGAGGTCACGATCCGCCACTAGTGCCCCGAGACGGTCCCGCCGGCCGATCGAGGAGTGGATGGCTCGAGCTGAGGTCGGGCGGACGCGCTCAGTTCGACAGGAACGGGGTCGCCCTCGAGCGGGAAGTGGCAGGCCACATGGTGCCCGGGTCCGACCTCACGCATCACGGGCTCCACCTGGGCGCACAGGTCCTGGGCCAGGGGGCACCGCGTGCGGAAGCGACACCCACTCGGAGGGGCCACCGGAGAGGGCAGTTCCCCGCCGAGGGCCCCGTCCATGTTCAGCGGCACCGATGGGTCGGGTACCGGGATGGAGGCGAGCAGCGCTGCGGTGTAGGGGTGGGCGGGATGGGCATACAGATCGTCGGGGGCGGCCACCTCGCACAGCTTGCCGAGGTACATCACCGCCACCCGGTCGCTCACGTTCTTGACGACCGCCAGGTCGTGGGCGATGAAGACCAGGGTCAGGCCGTAGCGCTCCTTCATGTCCTCGAGCAGGTTCAGGATCTGGGCCTGTACCGATACGTCGAGAGCCGAGACCGGCTCGTCACAGATGATCAGCTTGGGATCGAGCATCAACGAACGGGCGATGCAGATGCGCTGGCACTGGCCCCCGGAGAACTGATGGGGACGTCGGCTCACCGCGGCCTCGGGGGCGATGCCGACGGCCTCCAGGGTTTCGTAGACCTTCTGCCGTTGCTCCTTCGCGGTGCCCCGGTTCCAGATCCGCAGGGGCTCGGCCACGATGTCGCCGACGCGACGGCGAGGGTTCAACGATGAGATGGGATCCTGGAAGATCATCTGCATCTCGGGGCGCATCTGGCGCAACTCCGAGGGTGACATCTTGGTGAGGTCGCGCCCGTCGTAGGCCACCTGTCCACTGGTCGGGCGGGGCATCTGGATCAAGGCCCGCCCGGTGGTGGACTTGCCGCACCCCGACTCGCCGACGAGACCGAGCGTCTCCCCCCGCAGTGCGTCGAGGCTGATGTCGGACACTGCGTTGACCTTGAGACCGGTCGAGCCGAGGGGGAACTCGACGACGAGGTTCTCGGCCCGCAGGAGCACGTCGGCGGCGTCGCGGAGGTGAGCGGTGCCACTGCCAGCCATGTCAGGCCTCCTCGGTCGGTTGGGTGCGGTCGGGCGGTGGAGGCCGGGTTCCGCCCGGAACCGGGGCCGCAACCGGTGGGGGATCGAGGGACTGTGGCGTCGCCCCCACGGCCACCTGGGCCGCGCGGAACGCGGCCACGGCCACGTCCTCGTCACCCGCTGCGGCGATGTTGCGGGCGAGGGCATCGTCACCTTCGGGTGTTCCGACCGGGTACCAGCATCGATAGTGCTGACCGGTCGTGCCGATGGACATCAGCGGAGGCTCCTGCACCAGGCACGAAGGCTGCACGTACCGACAACGAGGGGAGAAGTTGCATCCTGGCGGCGGATTGACCAGGTCCGGGGGGCGGCCAGGGATCGCATCGAGTCGGGTGTGACTGCGATGCGAGAGCTTGGGGATCGAGCGCAGGAGCGCTTCCGTGTAGGGCATCTTGACGTTGTCGAAGAGGAGCGCGGTCGGGGCCTGTTCGACGACCTTGCCGCCGTACATCACGAGGATCTCGTCGGCCCGCCCGGCGACCACACCCAGGTCGTGGGTCACCAGGATCATCGCCATGTGCCGCTCCTGTTGCTGGGCGGCGAGAAGGTTGAGGATCTGGGCCTGGACGGTCACGTCGAGGGCCGTGGTGGGCTCGTCGGCGAAGAGGACCTTGGGACCACAGGCCAGCGCGATGGCGATCGTGACCCGTTGGCGCATGCCTCCCGACAGTTGGTGGGGGTACTCGTCGAAGCGCTGGACAGGCTCGGGGATGCCCACCGAGGCCAGCAGGGCGGTCGCCGTGGCCTTGGCTTCCTTCTTGTCCATCTTCAGGTGATGGGTCAGCGACTCGGTGATCTGGAGACCGATCTTCATCACCGGGTTCAGGGAGGTCATCGGGTCCTGGAAGACCATCGCCATCTCGGCTCCCCAGATGTCGCGCATCTGGTTCTGGTCGTAGCCGACGATGTCGACACCCTCGTAGAAGACGTGACCCTGTCGAACGGTGTTGCGAGAGGGCAGAAGGCCCATGATCGATCGGGAGAGGATGGTCTTGCCCGATCCGGACTCGCCGACGACCCCGAGTGTCCGACCCCGGTCGAGGTTGAGCGACACCCCGTCGACGGCGCGGACCGTGCCGCGCTCGGTGCGGAAGTGGGTCTTGAGGTCGACGACGTCGAGCAGTTGGGTGGCGGCGTCAGGAGTACCACTGGCGCCAGCCGTCGTGATGACCTTGCGGCTCACAGCGCCCCTTCCTTGATGTCGAAGTACTCCCTGATCCGGTCGCCGGCGAGGTTCAGCGAGAGCACGGTCAGGAACATGATGAAACAAGGGATCAACGACATGTAGGGGTGGTTGTCGAGCTGAGCTCGCCCGTCGTTGATCATGCCGCCCCATGTCGGGGTGGGTGGGGGAACCGACAACCCGAGGAAGGCCAGGCCACCCTCGGCGACGATGGCGACGGCGACACCGATGATGCTGAACGACAGGACCGGCAGAAGGACGTTGGGCAGGATCTCGCGAGTGATGATGCGGCCGTTCGACGCTCCCAACGAGCGGGCCGCGGTCACGAACTCGCGTTGGCTGAAGACGAGGGTCGAAGCCCGCACCAGCCGGGCAATGGGAGCGATGGAGACGATGCCGATGGCGAGGACGACGTTGGTGATGCTGTTGTCGCCCGTGAAGCTGACGATCACCAGGGCGAGGAGAAGGGCGGGGAAGGCGAGCAGTACGTCCATCGAACCCATGAGGAACGCCTCGGTGCGTCGCTTGTAGTAGCCGGCGACGATGCCGATCGTCCCGCCGACGGCCAGCCCGAGCAGGATCGACGCAAAGCCCACGACGAGCGAGACCCGCCCGCCCCAGATCACACGGCTGAAGATGTCGCGACCGATCGAGTCGGTGCCGAACCAGAACTCGATGTTGGGGGACTGGCGGGGCCGGCCCACCGGGACCAGCGGATCCTTCAACGGCAGCAGTGGGGCCAGGAGGGCGAGGACGAGGACCAGGAAGAACCAGGCGGAGGCCAGCCAGAACCCGAAGCCCAGGCGCTTCTTGGCGACGGCATCGTCGACCTGACCGGGGTCGAGATCATGGAGGATTTCGAGGACGGCGACATCGCCGTCGGCGATCTGGGAGATCTCCGACGCCATGTCGCCCGATCCGGCGAAGAAGGACGAGCCGCCGGGGTCAGATGAGCGCTCGGGCATGGCGGATCCTTGGGTCGAGGACGGCGTAGAAGAGGTCGACGGCGAAGTTGACGAGCACGTAGCCGATGGCGATCACCAGCACTGCCCCCTGCACCGGGATGTAGTCCTGCCCGAGGATCGAGTCGACGGTGTACTTGCCGATGCCGTTGAGGGCGAAGATGACCTCCACGATCAGGGTTCCGCCGATCAGGCGTCCGAAGTTGAGGCCGATGACGGTGACCAGCGAGAAGGTCGAAGGCCGGAAGGCGTGGCGGAGCAGGACCCGCCCGGAGGACATGCCCTTGGCCTTCGCCATGGTGATGTAGTCCTCTTGAAGGGTGGCGATGAGGTCGGTCCGGAGCAGTCGCATGTAGACCGCCATCTCGGCCACGGCCAGCGTGAGGGCGGGAAGGAACAGCGACCAGAGGTTCTCCAGTGGGTTTTCGGTGAACGGGGTGTAGCCGACGGCCGGGAACCACCCGAGCCGTTTGGAGAACACCAGGAGCAGGATCAGAGCCAACATGAAGTTCGGGACCGAGAGCAGACCGAAGAGCGTGCTGGTGGAGATCCGGTCGTACAGCCCGCCAGCCCGCTGGGCGGCCAGGAGGCCCATCGGGACCGCCACGATGAGGGCGAGGAACTGCGAATAGAGCAGCAGCTCGAGGGTGAGTGGCAGTCGCTGTTGGATGGCCTCCCAGACGGGTTGCTGGTTGCGAGCAGAGGTCCCGAGGTCACCAGTGACGGCATTGCCCAGCCACTCGGCGTAGCGGATGGGGACGGGTCGGTCGAGTCCCAGTTCGGCCCGCTTCTCGCTCACGCACTCGTCGGTGCCGGCCCCCGCGCAGAGGCGTTCGGCGGTGTCGCCGGGGAGCAGGTTCAGCATCAGGAACGAGAGGAACGTGACCGCGAAGAGCACGATCGCCAGTTGGATCAGCTTTTTTCGGACGAATCTCATCGATGGTTGCTTTGCGGGGAAACGGGAAGCGAGGAGCACAGAGGTGCCAGCCGCCCCCCGACGGCCGGCACCCCCGAACGGAATCCGGCTGAGGCGGAGAGGCCGGATCGACGGTCTCGGAGCGGCGTGAGGCGCGACCAGGGCGAGGCGCTGGGGACGGTCGGTGGTCTTCCCGTCACCGTCACCTGACAACCATCGGTGGTCGTGACGCCATTCATGCCGTTCCCCCCACGTTGCGGTTCCCCCGAACTCTGGACCATGTCAACGGTCTGCTCACGCTTGTGACACCTGCCACACACCGGCACGCTAGGAAACCACTGCCACGGTGTCAATAACCGTTCGGTGCGGCTCGTCGCCGCCGCCCCGGGGTGCTCACCGCACCCGGTCCTCATCGGGCCGGATCAGGAGGAGGTGGAGCGGGGGGCACCGACGAAGGGGGCGAGGAGGGCCCAGCCGGTGGGGTCGGCGTGGACCCGGCCAGAGTGGCCAGGTACTGGAGCGTGGCGGCGTCGGTCGCGGGTGGGGGTGGGGGCACGATCGTGTCGGCTCGGTCGGCGTAGGCGAAGGCCTCACGCACCACCAGGTCGGCGTAGTAGCCCGACGCGTTGTAGCCCAGCGCCGCCCGGCGGAGCGGCTCGGGGCGGTCGAGCCCCTCACCCCCCGAACGGCACAGCAGCCCGGCGGCGGAGAACGCGGCGTCGTACACGTTGTGGGGGTCGGCACGACCGTCGCCAGTGGCGTCACGACCGAGGGAGCGCCACGTGCCCGGGATGAACTGCATGGGGCCGACGGCCCGGTCGAAGACGGGGTCCCCGTCGAGGAACCCACCGTCGGTGTCGGTGATCACGGCGGTGTTGTTGGAGCCGTCGAGGGGGATGCCGATGATCTGGCGGAGGGTCACGCCGTCAGGACCGGGACGGGTTCCGCTGTACGTCGCGTGTCGTGTCTCGACCTTGCCGATCCCCGCCAGCCCCCACCAGCGCAGGCCGCACTCGGGCCGCTCCTGACCCATCCGCTCCGCAGCCTTCACGTAAGCGTCTAGCACCACCAGTGGGATGTCGGTTCCGGCGACGTCGGCGCCCAGACGCCAGTCCGCGAGCGCCGCCCGTGACCGCTCGTTCTCGACCACGGCCAGCATAAGTCGACCCTCTTCCTCCAGCCGTCGCCCCGAGAGCTCATCCAATTGGCTCGAAAGGTCAGCCCGCGTGACGGCGGCGGCATCGATGAGGGCAGTCGTGCGATCGACGGTGGACAGCGCCGAACGCAGTTCGAGGGTCTTGTTCGTGCTCACCGTGTTGACCATGGCCTGCTGGCGCAGCTCGACGTCGACG
>Ga0105046_10001650_pt1 | contig 34513 bp, 35 predicted proteins | sample MAT03_FD_78385 | JGI IMG/M metagenome (GOLD analysis project Ga0105046, IMG submission 78385) | Freshwater microbial communities from Lake Fryxell liftoff mats and glacier meltwater in Antarctica - MAT-03 (megahit assembly) | ecosystem: Environmental > Aquatic > Freshwater > Ice > Liftoff... | reverse complement strand
GCGGCGGCGGCCCGCTGGCGTGACGCAAACGATCTTGTGGTCTTTGTACATCTGCCACCGGCGCCTGTTCGAGATCAGGATTAGGGGCCGGAAACAGCATATTTGTCCAGCCGGGTGCGAGCGACACCAATGGATTTCGTCGGGCTTCTGGTCAGCCGAAGGGCGAAGCCATCGCACATCACCCCGGAAACAAACTGTTGATTCGCATTGAGTTCTGGTGAGCGCGCAGGGATTCGAACCCTGGACGTTCGCCCGTCGTGTCGCCCATGTCGACACGATCCCGCAGCAGGACAGCGCCGAGCGCGCCTTCAACAAGCTGGCGCGGACTTTCGCGGCCCAGGTCGAAGCGCTCGAACGCTATCGCACCGGCGGCGAGCAGAAGATGACAGTCGAGCGTGTGCATCCAGGCGGCCAGGCCATCGTACCTGATGGTCGAGAGGATGGCCGGCGATTGAGTTACGAAGAACCGCCGGTCATTGGCCATTTCTGGATGAATGTCATGCCGGCAGACGCTCGATGATCTACCGGATTAGCTGGGAACTGAGGGCAGTGCTGCTTGCCGCAGCCTTCATTCTGGCATTGACGGTGCTGGGTTAAGCCTTGTGGGGCCAAACCGCTGGCCGTCGCACTGTCCGGGATAATCGGTTCCCGGGCCGCTTGACAAGGCACAATTGAACTGGACTAAACCCCCTTTGACACGATGTGAACTAGCGTGGAGCCACACATTGCAGGCGTCCGACCGAAGCCGTCGAGCCATGCCGCAAGTCGTGGCGGCATTGCTCATCGTCCTCCTCGCCGCATTCTATGGCAGGATGCTGCCAGTTGGCTCGCTGCAACATGTCGACGAGTATCTGACCCTGGATCGCGTCCATTCCCTTACGATACGCGATGACTGGCTGACGATCTACTCCGAGAACCAGCCTACGTTCAAGAAACCGCCCCTGCAGTACTGGATCAGCGCGCTGCTGATGGAGCGGGGGCTCGATGAAGAGGTCGCCCTGCGTGCGCCATCCTACGTTTTCGGCATCGCGACACTTTTCGTCGTGGGATTGCTCGCATGGCTTGTTCTTCCGGCCAATCCCTGGGTGGTCCCAGCTGCCATCCTGTTGACGGCAAGTTCGAAACGCTTCTGGGAAAGCTCGATCTCGGCGTTGCTGGACAGCGGCGCGACCTTCTTTGCGGCAGTTGCATTGGCCGGCACCCTTCTCGCCGTGCGTCAGCCGCGCTGGTGGTACGCCGTTGCATTCGCTTGCGCCGTTGGCCCCCTGCAGAAGGCCCCGGCGCCGCTTGTCTTCTCAGCGGCGGCCATAGCAGCGATCATCTTGACGCGAGCTTGGCAGGACGAGGCGCCGAAACGGCTCGCGGCCAGGGCCTTCCGCAGCCGGCATTTCCTGATCAGTTTGGGAATTGCGCTGCTTCTCTTGCTGGCATGGCCGGTTTCGCTATGGATTTACCACGGCAGCGGTGCACTAGAAGAGGCCTATCTACGTCAGATGTTCGGGCGTTTCGCACCAGGCGCGGACGAACAAACAAGCAAGAGGTCAATATATACCTTGCTCATGGCAGGCGAACCGTTTCTCCGGATCGTGGCCGTTGCAGCGGCGTTCTGGCTGCCTTGGCGTATGCGCCGCATCGATCTGTTGAGCTTTCCTGGGTTGGTGCTGCTCTACCTGATCGTGCTTCTGGCGGCGTCAGGCTTCGTTTCACCACGGTATTCCTTGCTTCTGCTGCCCATCCTGATGGCAAGTCTTGCGGCGATGATCCTCGTTGTCGTTCCGGGCTGGAGATCACAGATAGCCATCATAGGCGCTCTCAGTCTAGCAAGCCTCGGCCCATTCAAACCCGCATCGGCGCTGGGCCTCTTAGATGAGGGCCAGACAAGGTACATACCCCTTCTGCGCAGCGTTGGCTCCACCATTCGTCCGGAAGAGACGCTCTTGGTGTGCAACCGATCTGGTGGTGAACGTATCTATTCCGGCGCCGTGTCCGTTTATGCAAGCGCAGGACATCGCATTTTCCGTATCAAATCGGCGGAGCAACTCCTGAGGTTACAGGAGGAAGGTGCGATCCGCCCGCCTTATCGCTCGATCTGCTCGATCAAGCAATTCGAGGGGCTGATGCCCGTCCTTCAGGGCGCCGTCGTTGTGGAGTTGCAAGGCGCGTTTCTTCACTGGACAGCGACCGGCGCCTCTGGCGTCGCGCCGGAGATATCAGGCGGGGCTGAGGAGCCGGAATGATCTCGCACCACCACAGGGCAATCTTCGTGCACATACAGAAGTGCGCTGGCCAGCGCGTTGAGACCGTTTTCCTCAACGACCTCGCGCTGCCCAGAGAGACGCGCGCGCCCTTCCAGCTTCGCCTGCGGCGGCCGGCGCTGAGGTCAGCGCAAGAGCGATCACAAGTCGAGCCAGCATAGTGCTCGCCCCCAGCGACTTCACCCCTTGCCCCTCCCGAGTCTCGTCTTGCCGACCATCGCAGCGCGAGGCCGAGTAGCGCAAGGGCGGGATTTGCGCTTTCGTTGCTAATTTCCTCAGCCGCACGCTATCGCTGCCGCCGTGCTCGGCGATGCACGCAACGACAACCAACCGCTCCAACGTCCGGTCACAACAGCGGCAAGGCCGACCGCCACCAACACGCCTACGATGATGACTGCCACATTGGTAAGCCTATGTGGTTCGCGAGGATGCCAATGGCAGCGCCAACCATAAGCGCGCCTAAGCCCCGCACCCCTCCGTACTCCATCTACCCACCTCCACAACCCAATCCGTCCGGTTGAACAAATACCTTGATGTCGTGGGGCGTCGAATCGGTTAGCGGCGTTGTCAGGCCACTACCTTGACCTCGGGGGTGCACACGTAGGCCCAAGGCAAAAGCTCGTTGATCTGGCGTTGGGGTGCAATTGACGATCCTGCGGGCTTTTTCGTCGCCAAAAACGAAAATACTAGCCGTGTGTTAGCCCGAAGGTTTTTCAGGGCTGGCATAGCTCAAACTAAAATTGCATAAGTCATTGATATTTTTGGTGAGCGCGCAGGGATTCGAACCCTGGACCTACTGATTAAAAGTCAGTTGCTCTACCGGCTGAGCTACGCGCTCCCGGAGGGCGCTCGATGCGCTCCCGAAATTGCGGCGGAACATAGGGAGAGTGCCCCGACGGGTCAATTGGAAAAAACCCGCCGCCAGCCGGTTTAGCGACGAGCAGATGCCATGGAGCCGCGCTGCCTCGGCATCGCCGCAATTGCATTACCTTTTGGCTTCCATGATAATTGGGAACGATTGACCCTAAATACCGTTCTGTCGTCACGAGGGACATAAATCTCGGGCTCATTGAAAGGAACCTGTCATGAAGAAACTGTTTTCGGCCCTATGCGCCACCGCGCTGGCGGCGTCGTTCGCCGTTACCGGCGCGTTGCCCGCGACGGCCGCGCCGATCTATTTGCCGCAGACGCAGCCGCTGCAAGCATCCGACGTGATCAATGTCGACAATCACTGGCGCAAGAAGCGCCGGGTCGCGCGCAATCAAGGCTTCCACACGCGAAACAACCACGGCTATTACAACGGCCACCGCGGCTACCGCTACAAGCGTCCAGGCTACAGCTACCGTAACGGCTGGTGGTTTCCGGGGGGCGCGTTCGTTGCAGGAGCGATCATCGGCGGCGCGATCGCCAACAACAACAATTACTATCGCGGCGGCGGCAGTGCGCACGTACAGTGGTGCTACAACCGATATCGTTCGTATCGCGCGTACGACAATTCGTTCCAGCCCTACAACGGGCCGCGTCAGCTGTGCTATTCGCCTTACCGCTGATTGCACTTGACCGATTGGAGACCCGCGACGTTGATCGGCGCGGGTCTTTTTTTGCCTACGAACTCAATGTACGCCGCACCGCGTCGCGCCACCCCTTGAGCTTTGCGCTTCGCGTTTTCTCGTCCATCTTCGGCTTGAAGCGGCGCTCGAGGGACCAGCTCCTGGCAAATTCGACCGCGTTGGGCCAAACACCTGCCCGCGATCCCGCCAGCCATGCCGCGCCAAGCGCGGTCGTCTCCAATATTTCCGGCCGGTCGACAGGCGCGTCGAGGATGTCGGCGAGCCGCTGCATCGTCCAATCCGAAGCGACCATGCCGCCGTCGACCCTCAGCACCGTGCCGGCGGCCGCTCCTTTCCAGTCCTTCTTCATCGCATCGAGCAGGTCGCGGGTCTGATAGGCGACGGCTTCCAGCGCGGCGCGGGCGAACTCCGCGGGACCGGAATTGCGGGTCAATCCGAAAATCGCGCCACGCGCTTCGGAATCCCAATGCGGCGCGCCAAGCCCGACGAAGGCAGGCACGAGATAGACATTCTGCGTCTCGTCCGCCGTTGCCGCGAGCTGACCGCTGTGCGCCGCCTTGGAAATCATCCTGGCCCCATCACGCAGCCACTGGACTGCCGCGCCCGCGATGAAGATGGAGCCCTCCAGCGCATAGGTCGTCTTGCCGTCAAGACGGTAGGCAATCGTGGTGAGCAGCCTGTTCTTCGACCGCACGATGTCGGCGCCGGTGTTCAACACCGCGAAGCAACCGGTGCCGTAGGTCGACTTCATCATGCCAGGCTTGAAGCAGGCCTGGCCCAGAGTCGCTGCATGCTGGTCGCCGGCAACGCCCAGGATTGGAATTGCCGCGCCCAGGATTGCCTTGTCGGCGATGCCGTAGTCGTCCGCGCAGTCCTTGACCACAGGCAGGATTTTCGCAGGGACGTTCAGAATATCGAGCAGTTCGGCATCCCATTCGTTCTTCTCGATGTTGTAGAGGAGTGTGCGCGAAGCATTGGTTGCGTCCGTTGCGTGGACCTTGCCGGCCGTCAGTCTCCAGACAAGGAAGGTGTCGATCGTGCCGGCCAGCAGTTCTCCCTTCTCGGCGCGCCTGCGTGCGCCCTTTATGTTGTCAAGAAGCCATGCGAGCTTGGTGCCTGAGAAATAAGGATCTAGCAGCAGCCCCGTCTTGCGCGAGAATGTTTTCTCGAGACCGGCTTTCCTGAGCTTTGCGCAGAGCTGCGCGGTGCGCCTGTCCTGCCAGACGATGGCGTTGTGGATCGGCTGGCCGGTCGCCTTGTCCCAGATCACGACCGTCTCGCGCTGGTTTGCAATGCCGATCGCATCGATGTCCGCGGCCTTCATCTTGGCCTTGCGCAGGGCCTGCCTGGCGGCCCAAACCACGCTCTCCCAGATTTCCTCCGGATCATGCTCTACCCAGCCGGAAGCGGGATAAAACTGCGTGAATTCCTTCTGGCCGACGCCCGCGACTTTCATGGAGGCGTCGAAAACAATGGCGCGGCTCGATGTCGTGCCCTGATCGATCGCGAGGATGTAGCCGGTCATGATTCCTCCGTTCAACTGAACAGGGAGACGGCTTGATGCCGTCTCCCCGCCTGTTGGGCAGCGGTCCGGGCGCGGACGCCCGGACCGGTCGCGTTACTGCCAGCTCTTAACCAGTTCGTCGTAGCTGACGGTCTGGCCCTGTTCCTTCTCGTTCGCGATCTTGAGCTGCGGTGCGAGGTTGCCTTTGGCAACAGCGTCCGCATTCCATTCCTCGAGGGTCTTTTCCTCGGCGAGCTTCGGTCCGATGTCGCCTTGCACGCCCGCGCGCTCGAGACGCTCAAGCACGCTTTCCTGTTCGGCGCAGAGCGAGTCCATCGCAGCCTGCGCGGTCTTGGCGCCCGACGACGCATCGCCGATAGCCTGCCACCAGAGCTGGGCGAGCTTCGGATAGTCGGGGACGTTGGTGCCGGTCGGCGACCACTGCAGGCGGGCCGGCGAGCGGTAGAACTCGACGAGACCGCCGAGCTTTGGCGCACGCTCGGTGAAGGACGGGTGGTCGAGCGTCGACTGGCGGATGAAGGTGAGGCCGACATGGCTCTTCTTCACGTCCACGGTCTTGGACGTCACGAACTGCGCATAGAGCCACGCGGCCTTGGCGCGGTCGTCGGGCGTGGACTTCATGAGGGTCCACGAGCCGGCGTCCTGATAGCCGAGCTTCATGCCGTCCTTCCAGTAGACCCCGTGCGGCGACGGAGCGAAACGCCACTTGGGCGTGCCGTCCGCGTTGACCACAGGCAGGCCTTCCTTGACGAAGTCGGCCGTGAAGGCGGTGTAGGTGAACATCTGCTGGGCTATCTCGCCCTGCGATGGCACCGGCCCGGATTCGCCGAACGTCATGCCCTGGGCAGCAGCAGGAGCATACTTCTTCATCCACTCAAGGTACTTCTCGATCGAATAGACCGCTGCGGGTCCGTTCGTGTCGCCGCCGCGCGCCACGCACGAGCCGACGGGCCGGTCGTTCTCGTCGACCTTGATGCCCCATTCGTCGACCGGCTTGCCGTTCGGAATGCCCCGGTCGCCGTTGCCGGCCATCGACAGCCACGCATCGGTGAAGCGCCAGCCCAGCGACGGGTCCTTCTTGCCGTAGTCCATGTGGCCATAGACCTTCTTGCCATCGATCTCGCGGCCGGTGAAGAACTCGGCGATATCCTCATAAGCCGACCAGTTGACCGGAACGCCGAGGTCGTAGCCGTACTTCGCCTTGAATTCGGCCTTGTTCTTCTCGTCGTTGAACCAGTCGTAGCGAAAGAAGTAGAGGTTGGCGAACTGCTGCGTCGGAAGCTGGTAGAGCTTGCCGTCCGGCGCGGTGGTGAAGGACTTGCCGATGAAATCGTCGACGTCAAGTCCGGGGCTGGTGACGTCCTTGCCCTCGTTGGCCATCCAGTCGGTCAGGTTGCGAACCTGCTGGTAGCGCCAGTGGGTGCCGATCAGATCGCTGTCGTTGACGTAGGCGTCATAGATGTTCTCGCCCGACTGCATCTGCGTCTGCAGCTTTTCGACGACGTCGCCTTCACCGATCAGGTCATGCGTGACCTTGATGCCGGTGATGTCCGCGAAGGCCTTGGCAAGAGTCTTGGATTCGTACTCGTGCGTCGTGATGGTTTCCGAGACGACCTTGATCTCCATGCCTGCAAAAGGCTTCGCCGCATCGACGAACCACTGCATCTCGGTTTCCTGGGCCGCGCGGTCCAGCGATGACATGTCGCCGATCTCCGCGTCCAGGAACGCCTTTGCTTCGTCCATTCCCGCATAAGCCTGACCCGCTCCAAGAAGCAGGACCAGGGCGGTCGTTGATGTTAACAGGTTACGTCGCATATCGTTTTCCTCCACTTTCTAGTTTCAAGTGCGATCGAAACGGTCGCCATCACGCGGCCGCTCCAACAGTTTCCCCCTCTAAACGTAGCGGAATACGCCAATTGCGTAGACCACGGAGAGAGCGAGAGCCCACCACAGGTTGGGACCTACTAGTCCCAACCAGGCGAGGTGGATAAAGGCGCTGCCAAGCAGCGAAACAAAGAGGCGGTCGCCGCGCGTCGTCTCGAAGCGCAGGACGCCAACGCGCGGACTTCCGCCCGGCGAAAAGTATTCCCAGACGCCCATCGAAGCGATCACCAATGCGATGACGATGAAGAAAGTCGCGGTCGGCAAAGTCCATGCCATCCAGGCGAAATTCATGCGCGGCGTCCTCCCCTAAACCCGTCCAAGGGCAAAGCCCTTGGCGATGTAATTGCGGACGAACCAGATCACGAGCGCGCCGGGAATGATGGTGAGCACGCCCGCCGCCGCCAGCACGCCCCAGTCGAGCCCCGAGGCGGACACGGTGCGCGTCATGATCGCCGCGATCGGCTTGGCGTCGGTCGTCGTCAGAGTGCGCGCGATCAGGAGCTCGACCCACGAGAACATAAAGCAGAAGAACGCGGCAACCCCGACGCCGGATGCGATCAGCGGCATGAAGATCTTCACGAAGAAGCGCGGGAACGAATAGCCGTCGATATACGCCGTCTCGTCGATTTCCTTTGGCACGCCGGACATGAAGCCTTCAAGGATCCACACCGCCAGCGGCACGTTGAACAGACAATGCGCGAGCGCGACGGCGATATGGGTGTCGATCAGGCCGAAGGCGGAGTAAAGCTGGAAGAAGGGCAGCGCAAACACCGCCGGCGGGGCCATGCGGTTGGTGAGCAGCCAGAAGAACAGGTGCTTGTCGCCGAGGAAGCGGTAGCGAGAGAACGCATAGGCGGCCGGCAGCGCCACAGCGATCGAAATCACCGTGTTCATGACCACATAGATGATCGAGTTGATGTAGCCCTTGTACCAGGACGGATCGGTGAAGATCACCGCATAGTTGCGCAACGTCGGATCCTGGGGCCAGAGCGAGAAATCGCCGAGTATTTCCTGATTTGTCTTGAAGCTCATATTGATGAGCCAGTAGATCGGCAGCATCAGGAAAATGATGTAGATCGTCGGCACCAGCCACCAGAAGCGGGACGCCTCGCCACGCCTGCGCATGGCGCGTGCGACAGCATCCTGTCCAGCGTTGACCGAGCCAGATGTCGTCGATCCGAGATTGCCGGCGCGCGCCACGGCGGAGCTCTGCTTGCCATCCGCCATCTCAGCGCTCCTGCCCGTAGTTCGTCATTACGGTGTAGAACACCCATGACAGAAGCAGCACGATGAGGAAGTACACGATCGACATCGCGGCTGCCTCGCCGAGGTTGAATTCGCCGATGGCAAGCTTGACGAGGTCAATCGACAGGAAGGTCGTGGTGTTGCCCGGGCCGCCGCCGGTCACGACAAAGGGCTCGGTGTAGATCATGAAGGAGTCCATGAAGCGCAGGAGCACCGCGATCAGCAGCACGCGGTTCATCTTCGGCAGTTGGATGTAGCGGAAGATAGCCCAGCGCGAGGCGCCGTCGATCTTGGCGGCCTGGTAGTAGGCGTCCGGAATGGAAACGAGGCCCGCGTAGCAGAGCAGCACGACCAGGCTCGTCCAGTGCCAGACATCCATCATGACGACTGTCACCCACGCATCGAACGGGTCGTTGACGTAGTTGTAGTCGAAGCCAAGGCCAGTCAGCGTATAGCCGAGCAAGCCAATGTCCACGCGCCCGAAGACCTGCCAAATCGTGCCGACGACGTTCCACGGGATGAGAAGGGGCAACGCCATCAGGACGAGACAGGTTGGCACGCCCCATCCGGATCGGGGCATGTTTAGCGCGATGAAAATGCCGAGCGGTATCTCGATCGCGAGTATGGTGGCCGAGAAGATCAGGTTGCGGCCCATCGCCTGCCAGAAGCGGTCGGACGAGAGGATATCCTGGTACCAGCTGGTGCCGGCCCAGAAGAAGACGTTGTTTCCGAACGTATCCTGAACGGAATAATTCACGACGGTCATCAGCGGGATGACCGCCGAGAACGCCACCAGCAACAGCACCGGCAGCACCATGAACCAAGCCTTGTTGTTCCAGGTCTTGTTCATCGGCTCAGCCCCCCATCTCGACACGCCAGGAATCGGCGTAGATGTTGATGCCTGCCGGATCGAAGGTGATCCTGGGCTCGCTTGGAATTTCCTCGTTCTCGCCGACAATGGCCGCGATGTCGCGTCCCTCGATACTGGCGCGGACGACCTTGTGCCGGCCGATGTCCTCGACCTTCCTGATCGTCGTGGGCATGCCGGTTGCGCCGAGGCGGACATATTCAGGGCGGATGCCGAGTTCGATCGTGGCCGCGTTTCCGAGTTTCGGCGTGCCCGGCAGATCGATGGTCTGGCCTCCTATTCTGGCGCCGCGCCCCTCGACCGAGACGGGCACGACATTCATGCCCGGCGAACCTATGAAGTATCCGACGAATGTATGCCTGGGCCGCTCGAACAACTCAGCCGGCGTACCGATTTGCACCACCTCGCCTTCATACATGACGACGACATGCTCGGCGAAGGTAAGCGCCTCGGTCTGGTCGTGCGTGACATAGACCATGGTGTAGCCGAACCGCTTGTGCAATTGCTTCAGCTGGGAGCGCAGCACCCACTTCATGTGCGGGTCGATGACTGTAAGTGGCTCGTCGAAAAGGATGGCATTGACGTCATGCCGCACCAGTCCGCGGCCGAGCGAAATCTTCTGCTTCTGGTCCGCCGTGAGGCCCCTTGCCGGGCGTTTCGCCATATCGGCCAGGCCAGTCATCTCCAGCGTCTCGCTGACCCTGCGGTCCACGTCCGCCTCCGGTACCCTCCGGTTGCGCAGGGGGAACGCCAGATTGTCGTAAACCGACATCGTGTCGTAGATGACAGGGAATTGGAACACCTGCGCGATGTTGCGCTCCTGCGTGGAAAGTCTGGTCACATCCCGGCCATTGAAAAGAAGCTCGCCATGCGATGGGTGCAGCAGCCCGGAGATGATGTTGAGCAGCGTGGTCTTGCCGCACCCGGACGGCCCGAGCAGCGCGTAGGCGCCGCCGTCCTCGAATACGTGGTCGACTTCCTTCAGGGCATAGTCCTTGGGCAACTTCGGGTTGGCCCCGTATGCGTGGCGGATGTGGTTGCATTCGATGCGCGCCATCTTCGTGCTCCTACGCAGCCAGCTTGGCACGCGGACCGGCTGATCGGCCGTCGGCGTCGAAAACCATGATGTGCCGCGGATCAATAAAGACCTCGATCTCCTCGTCGGCTTCGAAAGACAGGATGCCGTGCTCCAGCATGACCCAGCGTACATCGGCGAAGTCGAGGTGCACGAAGCTCTCCGAACCGGTGATTTCCGTGACTGAAACCTTGGCCTTGACCGGGACGGCGGACGGCCCTGTGCGCGATAAAGAGAGATGGTGGGGTTGGAAGCCGATCGTGTAACTGGCGTCGGCAATGCCGGCGAGGTCGTCCGGCACAGGGAGGTTAACCCCACCATCAAGCTGGAAGCTCGATCCGATTTTCCTCAACATGATCGTGTTGAGCGGCGGATCGGCGAATGTCTTTGCTGTAACCAGATCGTCCGGCTTTCGGAATACCTCGATCGTCGGGCCGAACTGAGTGACGCGGCCCTCCGAAAGCGTTGCCGTGTTGCCACCCAGAAGCAGCGCCTCCTGCGGTTCGGTCGTGGCGTAGACGAAGATCGTACCGGCCGCCGCGAATATCTTCGGAAGTTCCTCGCGCAGTTCCTCGCGCAGCTTGTAGTCGAGGTTGGCCAGCGGCTCATCGAGCAGCACCAGCGAAGCGTTCTTCACGATGGCGCGAGCCAGTGCCGTGCGCTGCTGCTGGCCTCCCGACAGATTGAGCGGCGTGCGGTCGAGATATGGTGTCAGCCGGAGCAGCGAGGCGGCGCGCTCGACCTCGCGCTCGATCGTCGCCTTGTCTGCCCCGGCCACGCGCAACGGCGAGGCTATATTCTCGAAGACCGTCATCGCCGGATAGTTGATGAACTGCTGATAGACCATGGCGACATTGCGCTTTTGGACCGGAGTTCCGGTGACGTTCACGCCGTCGAGCCAGACGCTTCCATGGGTCGGTACATCGAGCCCGGCCATCAGGCGCATGAGGCTGGTCTTCCCCGAGAGCGTCGGGCCAAGAAGCACGTTCAGCGAACCGTGGCGAAGCGTCAGCGACACGTCGCGGATGTGATCCACGCCGGCGACAGTCTTCGTGACATTTCGCAGTTCGAGCATTCCCGCCTCCTCCCAGGCCGTCGGTCCGGTTCTATTCCGCGGCTGCGATGTGCAGACCCGGCATCCGTCCCTTCATGTATTCGTCGAGTACACCGGCCTCCTCGACGGACATTGTAAGCCCTCGTTTCGTCCGACGCCAAAGCACATCTTCGGCAGTCACCGCCCATTCGTGGTCGATCAGGTAGCGCACCTCGGCTTCATGGAAGTCGGGGCCGAACTTTCTGCCAAGGTCGGCGTAAGACTTGGCAAGGCCAAGCATCGCCTTGGCCCGCGTGCCGTAGAGCCGCGTCAGACGCCGCGCCAACCGCAAGTCGATAAAGGGATAGTCGGACTTCAGCCTGTCAACCTGCGCATCGAAGCCGTTCGCAGGAAACTCTCCACCGGGAAGCTGCGACCCGGCGGTCCAGGACTTTCCCTTCCTGCCTATGAAGTGCTCGATCTTCTCCATCATATGTTCGGCAAGCCGGCGATAAGTGGTGATCTTGCCTCCGAATATGTTGATGACCGGCGGCTCGCCGTGTGGATGATCGACTTTTAGCACATAGTCGCGCGTCGCCTCCTGCGCCTTTGAAGCGCCGTCATCGTAGAGCGGCCGCACGCCCGAATAGGTCCAGACGATCTCCTCAGGCTTCACCGGAACGGCAAAATACTCACTCGCCGCATCGCAAAGATAGCTGATTTCGTCGTCGCTTATGCGCGCTTCGTGAGGATCGCCCGGATAGTCGCGGTCGGTCGTGCCGATCAGCGTGAACTCTTCCTCGTAGGGAATGGCAAAGATGATGCGGCCATCCTTGTTCTGAAAGAAATAGGCGCGCGGGTCGTCGAATTTCTTGCGCACGACGATATGGCTGCCCTGCACCAGACGGACATTGTGTACGTCATTGCGTCCAATGGCTTCCGTCAGAACATGATCGACCCAGGGACCCGAAGCGTTGACGAGAACGCGCGCCCTGACCTGTTCGACGTCGCCGCTGCGCAGATCCGCGACGCCGACGGTCCAGGCCCCATTCTCGCGCCTTGCGCTGACGACCTTGGCGCGCGTCCGAATTATGGCGCCCCTGTCGGCGGCGTCGCGTGCATTGAGAACGACCAGCCGTGCATCGTTCACCCATCCGTCGGAATATTCGAATGCCTTGTGGAAGATGGGCTTCAGCGGTTTGCCGGCCGGGTCCGTACGCATGTCGAGTGTCCGAGTGGCAGGCAACATCTTGCGGCCTCCGATATGGTCGTAGAGAAAGAGACCAAGCCGCACGAGCCATGCGGGTCTCGGGCTGTCCTTGGCGTAGGGCAGGACGAAACGCATCGGCCAGATGATGTGTGGAGCCATCCTCCACAATACTTCGCGCTCCATGAGCGATTCACGCACGAGCCTAAACTCGTAAAATTCAAGGTAGCGCAGCCCGCCGTGGATGAGCTTGGTCGAGTAGGACGAGGTGCCACTTCCGAGATCGCTCATCTCGGCGAGATAGACGGAATACCCGCGGCCAGCGGCGTCACGGGCTATGCCGCAGCCGTTGATGCCGCCACCGATGACGAAAACGTCATGGATCGGGATTTCGTCCAACCTTCCTCCCGAGCTTTCGCACTGCAGCATTCTCTGCTTCTAACGAAAGCGCAGTCGGATTATTTCGAAATCATAACGAATGTCAAACGAAAATGACGATTGGACAATTCAAGCCGAGGTTTCCAGCAGATTGACCTCGGACTCGCGGCAGATCGCGCGGATTGCGGGCAGTTCGCAACGGTCGGTAATGAAGGTGTCGACCTGGCTCAGATGCCCTATCCGGACAGGCGCGGTGCGCTCGAACTTGGTCGCATCCGCAACGAGAACGACGTGACGCGCGTTTGCGATGATCGCTTGCGCAACCCTGACCTCCCGAAAATCGAAATCAAGCAAAGCGCCATCGTGATCGATGGCGGACGCACCGATGACCGCATAGTCGACCTTGAACTGCTTGATGAAGTCGACAGCGGCCTCGCCTACCACGCCACCGTCCGAGCCACGCACCACGCCTCCCGCGATCACGACCTCGATTGAGGGATAGACACGCATCCTGTTGGCGACATTGATATTGTTGGTGATTACCATAAGACCGTCATGGTCCAGAAGAGCCTTGCTGACGGCCTCCGTCGTCGTGCCTATATTGATGAAAAGGGAAGCATGGTCGGGGATCAGCCGCGCCGCAGCGGCGCCAATCGCGTCCTTTTCGTCCGCCGCGATCTTGCGGCGCGCCTCGTATTCGACATTCTCGATGCCCGACGGAAAAAGCGCGCCGCCGTGTGTGCGCGTTAGCAGGCGCTGCTCGCACAAGTCGTTGAGATCCTTACGGATTGTTTGTGGAGTGACGGCGAAATGCTGGGCAAGTTCGTCCACAAGGACACGCCCGTTGTCTTTCGCCATCTGGATGATTTCGTCATGACGCCGCGAAAGGAACATAGCTCTCCTCCTGCTTTCGTTTTTACCACAATCGAGAAAAAACGAAAGTCAACAAGTATTGGCAGCCATTTAAAAGAAAATCATCGCTAACGAAACGCGTCGTCATCAGCTGCCAGCGGTTAGCCGCGCAGCGATGCCCGTGATTACATCAAACGCCATGTCGACGTCGGCCTCGGCGGTTTCGAACTGTCCAACCTGGAAGCGTATTGCCATGCGGCCGTCAACACGCGTTTGGGTCAGATAGACTCGCCCGTCGTCGTTGATCGCACCGATGAGCGCCAGGTTATGCTCGTCCATTTGCTGCTCCTCGCAAGCCTGGTGACGGAAGGTGAACAGCGACAACATCGGTTCGGTCACGATCTCGAACCCCGGCACCTCCGCCAATCGCGAAGCGATCCTTTCGCTCCATCTGACGTGATTGCGGATCATCTCGCGAAGACCCTCAAGCCCGTGCGCGCGCAACAGGAACCAAAGCTTGAGCGCGCGGAAGCGACGGCCGAGCGGGACCGTCCATTCGGAATAGTTGACTATGCCGTCGGCACCTTGGGTTTTCAGATATTCGGGCTTGATTGCCAGTGTCCGGATGAGGCTTCCGGGGTCGCGGATAAAATGGATCGAGCAGTCGAACTGCGCGCCGAGCCACTTGTGCGGGTTGAAGACGACCGAATCCGCAGCCTCGACGCCGGACCAGAAATGCCGGAACTCAGGGCAGATCATCGCCGATCCGGCCCAGGCCGCGTCGACGTGCAGGTAAAGCCCCTGTCTTGCTGCGATGGCTGCCACGGCCGCGATGTCGTCGGTGCCCCCGACACTGGTTCCGCCGACGCATGCGATGACACCCGCCGGAAGAAAGCCCGCGGCGCGATCCACCTCGATGGCAGCCTCGAGCGCTTCCGGCACCATCGATCGCCACCGTCCACCGGTCGGTACGCGCACCAGATTCTCCTCGCCGATGCCGGAAACCCAGATCGCCCGGTCGACCGACGTGTGCACCTGGTCGGATGAATAGACGCGCAGCCGCGGCTGGCCCGAAAGGCCGGTGCGGTTGCCCGTCCATTCGAGCGCGCGCTCACGCATCACCAGCACGGCCGACAAGGTCGCCGACGAAGCGGAGTCCTGGATCACGCCGGAAAAGCCATCCGGCAGGCCGAGCGCCTGGCGCAGCCAGTCGATGACCCTCGTCTCAAGTTCGGTAGCGGCCGGCGATGTCTGCCAGAGCATGCATTGTGCAGCCATTGCGCTGACCAGTTACTCAGCTACAACCGAAGCGGGCGCCGCGTTGGCGGGAAAATAGGCGAAGAAGCGCGGATGTTGCGAGTGCGTCATGCCCGGCACAATGTGCCGCTCGAAGTCCGCGAAGATCGTTTCCATGGCTTCCGGCGCCTCGGGCGGCGAAGGCGCGACCCGCGCCGCGACGTCCCCTGGCAGCGTCTTCGCGCGGACGGGCCGGTCGCGAAGCGTCCTGCGATAGTCCGCGCCCCATTCGGCGGCGCGGTGCGACCACTTTCGAAACTCTTCGCTATCCATCTGGCCCTCCCCGGCGGCACCTTGCCTGCAGCGATATCGGAAGGCTCAAGTGTCTTAACGCTCAGCTTTCCGGGAATTCTGGCAGCGCCTTGAATGCCTGCTTCAGCGCATTCGACCATCCGTCCGAAATTGTCCGGTAGTAGGGGTCGTCCTGCGCGATGCGCTTCTTCAGCCCCACCTTGAAGCTGTCCTTTTCATAGAAAAGAAGGTCGAGGGGCAGTCCGACCGACAGATTGGACTTGAGGGTGGAATCGAAGGATACGAGCAGCAACTTCACGGTCTCGGCAAAGCTCATCGCCTTGTCGTAGGCGCGCACGATGATCGGCTTGCCGTATTTCGTTTCGCCGACCTGGAAAAATGGCGTGTCATCGCTGGATTCGATGAAGTTGCCTTCCGGGTAGATCATGAAAAGCCTGGGCTCGGTGCCCCTGATCTGGCCGCCGAGGATAAACGACGCGTTGAAGTAGCTATCCGCCTTCTGCCCGACCGGAGCGGAATTGGCGATGACCTCCTTCACCACGCCGCCGACGAGCCGGGCAGTCTGGTACATGGAAGGCATTTCGAGCAGCGTCGGCGCGCGTTCGGCGACGGCCTTCGTGCGTTCGTCGAGCATACTGATCACCGACTGTGTGGTCGCCAGATTGCCAGCCGACATAAGCACGATGACGCGCTCGCCCGGCTCTTCCCAGACATGCATCTTGCGGAAGGTGGATATGGAATCGATGCCTGCGTTGGTGCGCGTGTCCGACATGAACACGAGCCCCCGGTCGATTTTCAATCCGACGCAATATGTCATGGAATCAGGCCCGGCCCTCAGGATCCGTGAACCGGATTACTGCTCCACCGTGACCGAGACGGCAAGCTGTTCTTCCGCCAGTCCAAGGCGAATCCCCGACACCGGCATCGCATCGCGATAGTCGCGCCCGACTGCCATGCGGACATAACGCTCATCCGGCGATATCCCGTTCGATGCGTCGAAGGATACCCAGCCGAGGCCGGGAACATGCGCTTCCGCCCAGGCATGGCTCGCCGCCTGGTCGATCGTGTCGTTCATCATCAGATAGCCGCTCACGTAGCGCGCCGGGAACCCGAGGACCCGTGCCGAGGCGACGAAGATATGCGTGTGATCCTGGCAGACGCCGGAACCCTGTGCCAGCGAGTCCTCCGCGACGGTGCCCGCATGCGTTGCTCCCTGCGTGTAGGTCACTCGAACGCCGATGACATGCATGAGGCGGTGCAGGCGGTCCAGTTCGGTGCCCTCGCCGATCGACGCGGCGAGTTCCTGGATGGCATCTCCGGGTTTCGTGAGCGTCGTCTGCTGCTGGAAAAGCCACAGCGGCGCGAAGCCCCTGTGTTCGCCGACAACGCCGGCGGTGTCAAATGTCTCCACCTCGCCCCAGGCATCGATGCCTATTGCCGTGGCGTCATGGAGGATGCTGACCAGCCGCGTGTCATTCTCGAAATGATCGACGAAGCGCACTTCCTCCTTGGCGCCCTCGACCTTGATGTACCAGCTGTGGATCGTCTGCGTCTTGCCGCCGCGCGGCACCAGCCGCAGCCGCTGCAGCGCGTACTGGACCGGAGCGTCGTAGCGGTACTCGGTTCGGTGGGAGATTTTGAGCCGCATGTCCGCCCCCTTCAGTGGAAGCGATAATTGGCCGCGACTTCTTCGCCGAGCCGGTTGTTGTCATGGATGAAATCGGTCAGGAACTCGTGTAGGCCCTCGTCGAAGATCTGCTTGATCGAGCTGGTGCGCAGTTTCTTGAGAGTGTCTTCGACGACCTGATGGCAGGGCAGTCGCTGACCGTAGTCCTCCTCGCGGAACCGCAGATGTTCCGCAAGGAAGCGATAGCAGAAGGTCAGCGAGCGCGGCATGCGCCCGTTGAGGATCAGATAGTCCGCGATATTGGTCGGCTTGTATTCCGCGTCATACACCCAACGGTAAGAACGATGCGCCGAAACCGAGCGCAGGATCGACTCCCACTGGTAGTTGTCGAGCGTCGAACCCACCCACGAAACCGACGGCAGCAGGACATAATATTTTACGTCGAGAATGCGCGCCGTGTTGTCCGCGCGCTCGACATAGGTTCCTATCTGCGCGAAGTCGAAGATCTCGTTGCGCAGCATCGTGCCGTAGAAGCAGCCCCTGATCAGCGCCGTCTCGCGCTTGATTGCGTCTAGCACCTTGGGCAGTTCCCGATCGTCGATCGGCGTTGCCAGAATGCGCTTCAGTGCCATCCACGCCTCGTTTATGGCTTCCCAGGTCTCGCGGGTCAGCGCGGTTCGCACCATGCGTGCGTTGAAGCGTGCTGTCTCCATCGACGAAAGTGCGCTCGACGGATTTGTCGTGTCGCGGATCAGGTAGTCCGACACGGATTCGGAAGTGTAGTCGCTGTATTTCGCACCGAAGCCATGGTCTGCCCCGGCTGAGAGGACCACCGACCTCCATTCCTCACCGGCGTCCTGGGTACGCGTCAGCGCCATCCGCAGCCCGGCATCAACCAGGCGGGCCATGTTTTCCGCCCGCTCGATATAGCGGTTCATCCAGTAGAGACCGTTCGCGACACGCCCAAGAAGCATTCAGTGTCCGTTCTTCATGTCAATCATCCAGCACCCATGTATCCTTCGTCCCGCCCCCTTGCGAGGAGTTCACCACCAGCGATCCCTCCTTCAAGGCGACGCGGGTCAATCCGCCCGGCACGATCTGGATTCGGTCCGAAACCAGCACGAATGGCCTGAGATCGACATGGCGCGGCGCCAGGCCCGCTTCGGTGAGGATAGGACAGGTCGACAGCGAGAGCGTCGGTTGGGCGATATAGTTCGAAGGATTGGCGGCGAGCTTCCTGGAGAAGGTTTCGCGCTCCTTCCTGGTCGACGTGGGTCCCACCAGCATGCCGTAGCCGCCGGAACCGTGGACTTCCTTGACCACGAGGTCTGCAAGGTTTTCCTGCACGTATTTCAGGCTATCCGGCTCGGAACAGCGCCACGTGCTGATATTGTCCAGGATTGCCTTGCGGCCGGTGTAGAATTCAATGATCTCCGGCATATAGGAGTAGATCGCCTTGTCGTCGGCAATGCCAGTGCCGGGAGCGTTGGCGATCGTGATGTTGCCGGCGCGATAGACATCCATGATGCCGGGAACGCCGAGTGCGGAATCCGGGCGGAAGGTCAGCGGATCGAGGAATGCGTCGTCCACCCGCCGGTACAGCACGTCGATCTGCTTGTAGCCCTCGGTCGTGCGCATCGCCACGTGGCCGTCGATGACGCGCAGATCGTGTCCCTCGACCAGTTCGATGCCCATCTGGTCGGCAAGGAAAGCGTGCTCGAAATAGGCCGAGTTGTAGCTTCCCGGCGTCAGCACGGCGAGCGTCGGCGTCGTTCGCAGGTTTTCGGGGCGCACCGCCGCCAGCGACTGGCGCAGCAACTGCGGATAGTTCTCGACCGGCCGCACCCTGACCTTCTGGAACAGCTCCGGGAAGAGCTGCATCATGGTCTCGCGGTTCTCGAGCATGTAGGAGACGCCTGAGGGCGTGCGGGCATTGTCCTCAAGCACGAAAAACTCGTCCTCGCCCGTCCGCACGATGTCGACGCCGATGATATGGGTATAGACGCCGGCCGGCGGTCGAACGCCGATCATCTCGGGCAGGAAGGCTTCGTTGTCGGCGATAAGCGCCTTCGGCACGCGGCCGGCGCGCAGGATCTCCTGCCGGTGGTAGATGTCGTCGAGAAAGGCGTTGAGCGCCTGCACGCGTTGCTCGATGCCCTGCGTCAGGCGCCGCCACTCGTTGCCCGAAATGATGCGCGGAACGATGTCAAAGGGGATCAGCCGTTCAGCGGCCTCTTCCTCGCCATAGACGGCAAAGGTGATGCCGGTCTTGCGGAAAACGCGCTCGGCATCGCGCATCTTCTCGGTCAGCCTGGCCGGGTCCTGCTGCTTCAGCCAGCGGTCGTAGGCGGCATAAGAATGTCGAAGACCGGACTTTTCCGGCAGCATTTCGTCGAACGCAACCAAGCGCATACTCCCCTGTGCCACCATTTGAAAATGCGTCGCGGCTGAAAAGCAAGCGCAATCGCCGAAATCGGCCTAGACTTTGGTCAATCCGGCGAATCTGCCGAAAATGAGAGCATTCAATCCCGGCTTTGCGTCGGACTTTGCACAACTCCGGTGCAAGACCGGAAGAACCAGCAGGGGAATCGCATGTTCGTTCAATTTCGAAGGCGATGAAACCGCGACGCTCTCTCGAGCGTAAAGGGGAATAGCAGCACTTCACCTCTCAATCTGGAGACAGGCATGCGTGCAATCCGTGTATTTTTTCTCATGGCCACCTTACTCGCACCGCCGGCAGCCCTTGCGGGCGACGCGGAAGTGAGGGCGGCACAAGGCACAGTAGACGCGCAACTCAAGGCGCTAAGGGCCGGCGACGGTGCGCTCGCCTATTCCTATGCGGCGCCGACTATCCAGCGCATCTTCCCGACAGCCGAGATCTTCATGGGCATGGTCGAGAGCGCCTACCAGCCGGTGCGCAACCCCAGGAACTACGCCTTCGGCAAATCCGAGGAGATGGGCGGCGGCAAGATCGCCCAGCAGGTCCTCCTCACCGGTCCCGACGGCAAGGAATACGAAGCGCTCTACACGCTGGAGCTCCAGCCCGACGGCGTCTGGCGCATCACCGGCGTGAGCCTCAAGGCGTCGAACGCGCTGAGCACCTGACCTCACACTTCAAAGCGGCGGCAGGTCGCCCCTCGCCCAGCCTTCGGTCATCTCGGCAGCGCGGTCCGCAAAAGCCTGCGCTTCGATCGCGTCACGAATGTCCTGCATGAGCCGCTGGTAATAGGCGAGGTTGTTCCATGTCAGCAGCATGGCGCCGAGCGCCTCCTGGGACTTCACGAGGTGGTGCAGGTAGGCGCGCGAATAATCCCGCGCGGCAGGGCAGTCGCTCTCTTCGTCGAGAGGCCGCGGATCGTCGGCATGGCGCGCGTTGCGCAGATTGACCTTGCCGCGCCTGGTATAGGCCAGGCCGTGACGCCCGGCTCTCGTCGGCATCACGCAGTCAAACATGTCGATGCCGCGCGCGACCGATTTCAGGATGTCATCGGGAGTACCCACGCCCATCAGGTAGCGCGGCTTTTCGGTCGGCAACTCCGGACAGGTGATGTCGAGCATGTCGAGCATCACCGCCTGCGGCTCGCCGACCGCAAGGCCGCCGACTGCGTGACCTTTCAGGTCCATCGCCTTCAGCGCCTGCGCGGAGCGCACGCGGAGCGCCGCAGTATCGCCGCCCTGCACGATGCCGAACATCGCCTTGCCTTTTTGCTCGCCGAAGGCTGTCTTGCAGCGCTCGGCCCAGCGCAGCGACAGCTCCATCGCGCGCTCGATTTCATCCGGCTTCGAGGGCAGCGCCACGCATTCGTCGAGCTGCATCTGGATGTCGGAATCGAGCAGGCCTTGTATCTCGATCGACCGTTCCGGTGTCATCTCGTAGGCCGCGCCATCGATGTGCGACCGGAAGGTCACGCCTTTTTCCGTCAGTTTCCTGAGTTGCGACAGCGACATGACCTGGAATCCGCCGCTGTCCGTCAGGATCGGATGCGGCCAGCGCGCGAATTCATGCAGGCCGCCAAGCCGCGCGACGCGCTCCGCGCCCGGCCTCAGCATCAGATGATAGGTGTTGCCGAGGATGATGTCCGAGCCGAGGTCGCGGACCTGGTCGAGATACATCGCCTTGACGGTGCCGGCAGTACCGACCGGCATGAAGGCCGGCGTGCGCACCGTGCCGCGCGGCATCGACACCTCGCCGCGCCGCGCCTTGCCGTCGGTGGTTAGGAGGCGGAAGGAAAAGTCGTCAGTCATGGAATATCCGCCCGGAACAGCAAACTACCGTCGCCGTAGGAATAGAACCTGTAGCCGCTTGCGATGGCGTACGCATAGGCAGCCTGCATGCGCTCCAGCCCGGAAAAAGCCGTGACAAGCATGAACAGTGTCGAGCGCGGCAGGTGAAAATTCGTGATCAGCGCGTCGGCGATACGGAAGCGGTAGCCCGGCGTGATGAAAATGTCGGTCGCCCCGGACCATTCCGCCAGATGTCCGTCAGCTGCCGCAGCGCTTTCGAGCAGCCTCAGCGACGTGGTGCCCACGCAGACGACCCGGCTGCCTCGTGCCTTCGCCGCGTTGATGGCGGCTGCCGTCTCGGCCGAGACATGGCCGGTTTCGGCGTGCATCTTGTGGTCGGCCGTATCGTCGGCCTTCACCGGCAGGAACGTCCCTGCCCCGACATGCAGCGTCACGAAATGCCGTTCGACGCCACGCGCATCGAGCGCGGCAAAAAGTTCCGGCGTGAAATGCAACCCGGCGGTCGGCGCGGCGACCGCGCCTTCGTCCCTTGCATAGATCGTCTGGTAGTCGGCCCGGTCGCGCTCGTCCTCCGGCCGCTTCGAGGCAATGTAGGGCGGCAGCGGGATATGGCCGACGGCGTGCAGCGCCTCATCGAGGAAGGGACCAGCGAGGTCGAAGGCAAGCAAGACTTCACCGCCCTCGCGCTTCTCGGCAACAGTCGCGTCGAGCGTGCCGAGGAAGCAGGAGTCCTGGTCATGGCCGAAATGGATGCGGTCACCGGCGGCAACGCGCTTGCCCGGCCTCACGAACGCAAGCCAGCGGTCGGATGCGACGCGCATGTGCAGCGTCGCATCGATCTCGGCCGAAGCATCGCCGCGTCGCCGAATGCCGGAAAGCTGCGCGGGGATGACCTTGGTGTCGTTGAAGACGAGGACATCGCCGGGCTCGAGCAGCGACGGGAGATCGCGGACGATGCGATCCTGGAACGGTCCACCGGGTCGGACCAGAAGCAGCTTCGCCGCATCGCGCGGGCTGGCCGGACGCAATGCGATGCGGTCGTCAGGAAGGTCGAAGTCGAAAAGGTCTACGCGCATCGCACTAAGTGAGGCGGATGAGCGCCGCTCCCGCCATCAGCAGGACGGCGCCCGCGACGCGGCCAAGCGAGATTTCGCGGACGGCCATTCCAAGGAACCCGATCCTGTCCATCAGCATCCCGGCAATCAGTTGCCCGGCCACGATCAGGGCCATGAGCGCGGCCGCGCCGATGCGCGGGATAAGCAGCGTGGAGATGGTGACGTAGGAGGCGCCGAGCACACCGCCGCAGACGAAAAGCCAGGGAGCAGGCGCCTTCCAGTCGAGCGATATCCCCTGCACTCGAGTCATGACGAGCGTTGCAATGGCAAGCACGACGGTGCCGGAGAAGAAGGAGAAGGCCGCCGCAGCCACCGGCAGGCCGAGGCCGCGCGCGAGCTGCGAGTTGATCGGCGCCTGCACGGCGATGAACGCGCCGGACAGGATGCCGAGCAGCGACCAGAACATCCCTATCATGCGCGGCAGCTCCCGCTCCGGCGGCCGCCTACTTGACGTCGGCCGCGACCTTCATTGAAACGATCTTGTCTGGATCCTGCACGGGTTCGCCGCGCTTGATCTTGTCGACATTCTCCATGCCTTCGATGACCTGGCCCCAGACCGTATACTGCCGGTTGAGGAATCCCGCGTCGTCGAAGCAGATGAAGAACTGCGAGTTCGCCGAGTTAGGGTTTTGCGCCCGCGCCATCGAGCAGGTGCCGCGGCCGTGGCTGGCGTTGGAAAACTCGGCCTTCAGGTCCGGCTTGTCGGAACCGCCCATGCCGGCGCGAGCTGGGTTGAAGTCCTTGCCGCCCGACTTTCCGAACTTCACGTCGCCCGTCTGCGCCATGAACCCGTCGATCACGCGGTGGAACACGACGCCGTCATAGGCGCCTGCGCGGGCCAGTTCCTTGATGCGGCCGACATGGCCCGGAGCCAGGTCGGGAAACATCTCGATGACGACCTTGCCCTTGGTCGTCTCGATGATCAGTGCGTTCTCGCGGTCCTTGATATCGGCCATTTGGGAGATCCTTTCCTTGAACCTAGTTGCCGTCCGCCGCGACACTCACCTTGATCATGCGGTCGGGGTCGCTGACTGAGCCGTTGTTTGCTTCATCGCCCTTCTTGAGGTCGTCGATCAGGTCCATGCCCTTCTCGACATTGCCGACGACCGTGTACTGGCCGTTGAGAAAGCCGGCATCGCCGAAGCAGATGAAGAACTGCGAATTCGCTGAGTTCGGATCCTGGGCGCGCGCCATGCCGATGGTGCCGCGCACGAAGGGCTCCTTCGAGAATTCCGCCGGCAGATCGGGCTTGCTGGAGCTGCCCATGCCGGCCGCGCTGGCGTCGTAGCCGTCGTTGAGGTCGCCAAACTGGACGTCGCCGGTCTGCGCCATGAACCCGTCGATCACCCGATGAAAGGCGACGTTGTCATAGGCGCCTTCGCGGGCCAGTTCCTTGATTCGCGCGACATGTTCCGGTGCGAGGTCGGGCCTGAGCGCAATCGTCACATCACCGTTCTTCAGCGTGACGATCAGCGTGTTCTCGGGGTCGGCGGCATGGGCGAGTTGCGACATCATCAACGTGGCGGCCATGACGCACGCCGAAGCGAGCATTTTCAGCATGAATTTTCTCCTGGACCTTATTTTCCGGATTTGAACTTGGCCTTGAGCGGCTGAACGACCGCCTTTGGCACGAAGGGCCTTATATCGCCACCCATCGACGCAATCTGGCGCACGAGTGTGGCGGTAATGGTTCGGACGGACGGGCTTGCCGGTAGGAAAACCGTCTGCAATTCCGGCGCCATCGTCTCGTTCATGCCGGCCATCTGCATTTCGTAGTCGAGATCGGTACCGTCGCGCAGTCCACGGATCATGATCGAGGCGCCGTACTTCCTGGCGGCATCGATCACCAGCCCGTCGAAGGATACGACCTTGATGCGCCTTGCATCCTTGCCGAATTCCTGTGCCGCGACGGTCTCGATCAGCGACACGCGCTCATCGAAGCTGAAAAGAGGTTGCTTGCCGGGATGGATGCCAATGGCGGCGAAGATCGAGTCGGCAACCGCCAGCGACGCCTTGATGACATCAAGATGCCCGTTGGTGAGCGGGTCGAAGGAGCCTGCATAGATGGCGTGGCGGCGTGTCATGCGCGTGCTTCTAGCGGTGGTGGCGGGCAAACGCAAACCCACATGAATGCTTGATGAACAAGGGCGTCAGGCACGGTTCAATGCAGGCTCACTACTCTGTGGGCATACTTTTTGGAAACCAAAATCTCCAAAGCGCGTTGCTATGCAACAGGAGATGCAAGAGGTTCAGTCATGATCATCTATATGCTCGCCGCCGCAATGACCGTCGCCATGCTGATCGCAACCGCTTTCGGATTGCATCAGGAAACCGAGCGGATGCGCCTCAAGGAAAAGCAGGTCAAACGAGACGGTTTCGGCTGGCGCTGAGGCGCTGCCGACAGGAACGACTGTTACAGGTCGCTGTCCTCAGCAGGAGTTGTCGGTAGCGCGTCTGGGACCACGACTTCGACACTTTCTTCGCCTTCCGGCTCCGAGATGCGCTCGACCGAGACGACTTTCTCCCCATCGGCGGTATGGAAGATCGTTACGCCCTTGGTCGCACGGCTCGCGATCCTGATCCCCGCGACCGGCACGCGGATCACTGTTCCACCGTCCGATACCAGCATGATCTGATCGTCGTTGCCGACCGGGAAAGCAGCGATAAGCGGGCCGATCTCGTCGACCTTTGAAGGATCGGTCGCCCGAATTCCCTTTCCACCACGACCGATGACCCGGAAATCGTAAGACGAAGAACGCTTTCCGTAGCCGTATTCCGTGACCGTGAGCACGAACTGTTCGTGCGCCTTGAGGAATTGATACCGTTCATCCGACAAATCGGCCGCCTCAACGACTTCCTCGTTGGTGAGCGCGACATCCTCGACGTTTTCGTCTTCCGCCAAGGCGGAGCGGCGCTCCGCCGTGGCTCGGCTGAGATAGGCGGCGCGCTCGGCCGGCGTCGCCTCGACGTGCTCCAGGATGGTCATGGAGATCGCGCGATTGCTATCGCCGAGCCTGATTCCGTGAACACCTTGCGAGCCGCGGCTCATGAATACTCGAACGTCGGTCACAGGGAATCGGACGCAGAGTCCTGAATCGGCCGTCAGCAGGACGTCGTCGTTATCCGTGCAGGTTTCGACCGCGAGGATAGCGTCGCCTTCCTCATCGAACTTCATGGCAATCTTGCCGTTGCGCTTCACGTCGGCAAAGTCGGAAAGCTTGTTGCGTCGCACGGTGCCTCGCGTCGTCGAGAACATCACGTCCAGTCTGTCCCATTCCGTCTCATCGGGCAGCGGCAGGATCGCCGTAATGCGATCGCCTTCTTCGAGCGGCAGCATGTTGCGCAGGAATTTGCCGCGCGACTGCGGGCTCCCGATGGGAAGGCGCCAGACCTTTTCCTTGTAGACGATGCCGCGCGAGGAGAAGAACAGGATCGGCGTGTGCGTGTTGGCGACAAAGAGCCGCGTCAGAAAATCCTCTTCCTTGGTCGCCATGCCGGAGCGACCCTTGCCGCCGCGCGCCTGTGCGCGATAGACCGACAGCGGAACGCGCTTGATGTAGCCTTCATGCGTGACGGTGACGACCATGTCCTCGCGTGGGATAAGGTCCTCGTCCTCCATATCCGTTCCGCCGTCGGTCAGTTCGGTACGGCGCGGCGTGCCGAACTCGTCGCGAACCGCGGCAAGCTCGTCCTTGACGATCTTCTGGATGCGCGCGCGGGACGACAGGATTTCGAGGAAATCCTTGATCTCCTCGCCGATCTTGCCCAGTTCGTCGCCGATTTCATCTCGGCCAAGCGCCGTCAGCCTGGACAGCTGCAGCGCCAGGATAGCGCGCGCCTGCTCCTCGGAGAGGTTGTAGGTGCCGTCATCGTTGATCCGGTGACGCGGGTCGTCGATCAGCAGGATCAACGATTCCACGTCGCCGGCCGGCCAGCGCCGCTCCATCAACTGCTCGCGCGCCGTCTGAGGGTCGCGCGCCTGGCGGATCACCCGGATGACTTCGTCTATGTTGGCGACCGCGATCGCCAGGCCGACCAGGACATGGGCCCGATCGCGCGCCTTGCGCAGCAGGAACTTCGTGCGCCGGCTAATCACCTCCTCGCGGAAGGCAACGAAAGCCTTCAGCATGTCGATCAGCGTCATCACTTCCGGCTTGCCGCCGTTCAGCGCGACCACATTGGCCCCGAAGGACGTCTGCAGCGGCGTGTACCGGTAGAGCTGGTTGAGGATGACTTCTGCGTTGGCGTCCTTCTTCAGCTCGATAACGACGCGGTAGCCCTGCCGGTCGCTCTCGTCGCGGATGTCGGAGATGCCTTCGACGCGCTTGTCGCGCACCAGTTCGGCCATCTTCTCGATCATAGATGACTTGTTCACCTGATACGGGATCTCGGTGACTATGATCGCTTCGCGGTCGTTGCGGATGTCCTCGAAATGCACCTTGCCGCGCATCATGATCGAGCCGCGGCCGGTCGAATAGGCGTTGTAGATGCCGGACCTGCCGAGCACGATGCCGCCGGTCGGGAAATCGGGACCCGGAATGATCTCCATGAGATCGGTCAGGTCGATCGCCGGATTGTCTATGATGGCGATCGCGCCGTTGCAGACCTCGGTCAGGTTGTGAGGCGGGATGTTGGTCGCCATGCCGACGGCGATACCGCCGGACCCGTTGACCAGCAGGTTCGGGAACCGAGCCGGCAGAACCTTGGGCTCGCTGTCGGTGCCGTCATAGTTTTCCTGGAAATCGACGGTGTCCTTGTCGATGTCCTCAAGCAGTTCATGGGCGACCTTGGTCAGGCGCGCCTCGGTGTAGCGCATCGCCGCCGGCGGATCGCCGTCGATCGAACCGTAGTTGCCCTGGCCGTCGATAAGCGGAACCCGAAGCGACCAGTCCTGCGCCATGCGCACCAAGGCGTCATAGATCGAGGCATCGCCGTGCGGATGGTATTTGCCCATCACGTCGGCGACCGGCCGCGCCGACTTCACGTATTTGCGGTTCCAGTGGTAGCCGCTCTCATGCGCGGCGTAGAGAATGCGGCGGTGTACCGGCTTCAGCCCGTCACGCACATCGGGAAGCGCGCGCGACACGATCACGCTCATGGCGTAATCGAGATAGGAGCGCTGCATCTCCTCGACGATGGAGATCGGCTCTATGTCGGAGGGGCCGGACGGGCCGGATGGTGTTTTATGGTCGTTCAAATCGGTTCACACAAATCGGGAATCAGGCCCTCCTTATATAGGAAGCGCCGGCAATTCTCCAACGCGCCGCGAGGTTATCCAGGGCTGGTTTTGCCTAGAAATTTCAAGTGGATATGCCGAAATTCCGTGACCTCGCGTCAGCTTCGGCAGCCGACGCGTGGCCGGCACTGGCAGGTCATTGCGGTGTGAAACGGCAACGGTCGGGCTGGCGCCCGACCGGCCGGCGCGATAGCCTGTGCCCGAGGGGACCGGCAATGCCGAATTACGACAGTGTTTTCAATGCCTTCCTGACCATCCTGGTGACCATCGATCCACCCGGCCTGGCGCCGCTTTTCCTTGCGGTCACCCGGGGCATGAATCGCAGCGAGCGCACCCAGGTCTCCATTCGGGCCTCGCTTATCGCGTTCTGCGTCATGGCCGTCTTCGCGATCGCAGGCGCGTCAATCCTGTCGGTCTTCGGCATCACCCTGCCAGCCTTCCGTGTCGCTGGCGGCTTCCTGCTCTTCTACATCGCCTTCGAGATGATTTTCGAGAAGCGCCAGGACAGGAAGGAAAAGACCGCCGACGTGGCGATCACCAAGGACCTGATCCACAACATCGCGGCCTTCCCTCTCGCAATCCCGCTGATCGCGGGGCCGGGCGCCATTTCAGCAACCGTGCTGCTTTCCGGCACATTCCAGGGCCCGGTCGCCAAGGCCGCGCTGGTCGGGATCATCGCGGCATGCCTGGGGCTGACCTACCTGGTTTTCCTGCTTTCCGAGCGCATCGACCGCATCCTGGGCGAAACCGGCCGCTCGATCCTGACGCGCCTGCTCGGCGTGCTGCTTGCCGCGCTGGCAGTCCAGTTCGTCGCTGACGGCATCCGCGCGTTGATGGCGGAATAGAGCGGTCAGCCGACCGGCTGTTGCACGCGCTGCATGGCCCCGATGATGGCTTCGGCAGTCGAACGAGGCTCGGATCCCACTGTGACTTTGAAAGTCGGCACCGAGGAAGCTAGGCCCGCAAGGCCTGCAAATCTCCGGCGATGGGACGCGAGCAGCCCGGTCTTTCCCGTGCGCACGTTGTCGGCGGCAAGAGATACCAGTGTGTCGGTCTGGCTGATGGGCTCGGCCCGGCTCCGCACGACATCCCCACGTTCCAGAAGGAAAACCCCGCTTACCGGTCGCCGTGCAATCGTCTCGACGCGAATGTGCCCTGCCAGGTCAGCGCTCGCGACGGCACGTTCGTCCTCGTCATTCCAAACGCCCTTCAGGTAGGGCGTCACCCAAGGTAACAACTCCGCAGTTTTGCGGTGAACCTTGAGATCGCGCGGCAGGCCCCAGCCTGAAACCGAGCTTCCATCCTGCCTGATCACCATCGAATCGTCGGAACACAGCCCGAAACCCTCTTCGGCCAAAGCCAGCGACGTGGTCGTCTTGCCCGTGCCGCTGCGCGCGAAGACAAGCACCTGCCGATCGCTGCCCGGCAGGGTCAACCCGGCCGAATGCAGAAGAAACTGGCCGGATGCATCGATGGCCGCGTCGATCGCCAGCATGCCGGCAGTGGCGCTCAATCGGGAAATGCTCTCAGGCGCGACAACCATGTCGGCGGTCTTCCGTTCCGGGTAGAGCGCAAGCGAAATATGATCGGGGAACAAGAGATGCATGTCGCCGCCATCGTCGGCGTAAAGGCAGTCGCCTTCCCAGGCGATCTTTCCTTCATAGACCACGGTGGCCGTGCCAGGGATCGCCGCAGGCGTGCCTTCCCACAGGCGCAATGTGAAAGCCGGGTCCGCGTCAACTGATCCTTCGACCGCGAGCCCGCGCAATAGCCCCGCGAAGCGCTCGATCAGGCGCTCGTCATCAGCTTCGACACGAAGGAACGGGCCGATCAGGTCAAAATGCCGCACTATCAATGCACAGTCCTGTCGGCTGGCGAGCGGTGGACCAAGATCGTGACCTGATCGCCCTGACGGTCGCCGACGACCGGTTGACCGTCGAGGCACACCCAGCAATGCGCGGCAATCCGATCCTTGGCGATCGAAGACGGTTCGACCGCGAAATGCAACTCTGGATCGTAGCCCGACCTTCGCAGAAACTCGAACCCGAGCAGGCCTTCACGCAGGCAGCGCCGATCGCGCATGAACAGCGGCCTGCGGACCGATTTGCGCACACGGCGCGAGATGTATTCGGGGGCCAGCCCGGGATAGTCCAGATGGCCTTCGGGAGAAGCCATTGCGAGAATCTGGTCCAGCGATTTTCCAGATACCCGCCAGGGCAGCGAACGCGCGGCAAGCCAAAGGTCGATCCGGAACCTGCAGACCGAAAGAAAGCTGACGTTGCCCGTCTTGCCACTCATGCTTTGCTGACGACCACGCCTTCCTGCTTCAGGCTCTCGGCAAGTTCGGCCATGTCGCCCTCCAGCACGTTCCGGTCGACCTCGTATTCAGCAGCCAGAAGGTCGACGATCTCGCTCAGCGAACGTTTTCCGTCGACATGGCGGAGAAACGCCTCGGACGTGTCGTTGCAGGAGTAGAGTTGCCCACTGTCGGCGAGCAGAACCACAGCGCCGTCGCCGACCGACTGGAAAGACGCGACCGGGGACAATGAAAGTATCTCGTTCAACGCCACCGCTTTATCCCCTTCACAACAGGCAAACCCAAAATGCCCGACCTCGATTGCCAATTAGGTGTCGGCTACCTCAAGGTCAATCATGTGCCTGCCGCATTCAGTAGCCAGAGGTGCAAAACTGTGTGAATTTTGTCAATTGATGCGAAATCGTCGCCCGAATAGGGATGTTTCAATTGCACGAACCGACCGAGGTCGCGGGTAGCCCCCTGAAAGCCGTGTTCTTCGTCCACCTGTCGACAACGACAGGGCTGATGATCCGTGAATGGCTGAAGGGCGGAAACCATATCGCGGCAGTCATCATCTACCGACAAAAACTGCCAGGTCCAATGACCGAACCCGGACGCTGGCTGGTACTGCAATGGTCGGTCCTGCAGCTTCTACACCGTCACTCGATCCCTATTATCCAACCGAGCGCACCCGTCGACTGGTCGAAGCTCCGCGCCATGCTCGCCGACAAGAGCCCGGACGTGGCGATCACCTACGGCTTCATGCGCCTCGTGCCGAAATCGGTGCGCGAGATCTTTCCAAAGGGCGCCCTGAACTTTCATCCGGCCCTGCTGCCACACTACCGAGGACCTCAGCCCTTTCATTGGCTGGCGATCCATGGCGCCTGGCAGAAATCCGGCGGTGTGACCCTTCACGAAATGACTGACGGCTTCGACGAAGGGGCCATCGTTGCCCAAGCGGTCATGACGGACGCTCCCTCGGCAGCGGAAGAACGCAACCACTTTGTCGTCGATGCGCTCGCAACCATGACCGGACAGGTCATCCCCCGCTATTGTGCCGGCGAGATCAGGGCTTGGCCGCAACCTGCCGGCGACTATTTCTACGCACGTCGCGACTACCCCGAGCAGATCGTCCGACCCGAATGGACCCGGGACTATCTGCGCGATCTTTGCGAGATCATCCGCAAACGGCCTGGGGTTGTCATCCACGTTTCTGGCAAGCCAATACGCCTGCAGAACGAAGCCCGCGTCGTCGGGCCGCCGGACGGGCGTCCGGCTATCGTGAAATGGCGCGTCGTCGAATTCGACTTGGCGGATTGCCGCGTTCAGTATTTTCGACGCACGCCGGTCAACCGCCTGATCAAACACGTAAAGGTTTTGCCTGCGCGATTCCGACGATCGTTTCGCACGCTTCCTGTCCGTCTCGGTCCCTTCGAGAGCGAACCGGGGGGGACGGCACAAGGCTAAAGGCGGCCGTCGGTTTCGTCTTTGCCGAAGATCCCCTTGACGTCATAGAGGACTGACCCCGGCTTGCCGAAAGCACGGACGCCCGCGACACCCTTTTCGACAAATTGTTCGTGGCCGACCGCCACGATCACCGCATCGTAGGCGCCATCGACTGGGGCCGATACGAAGTCGAGGTCGGCCTCGTGCTTTCGCGTTTCGGCTGGAACCCAGGGGTCCCACACCTCAACCGTCGCGTTGAAATCCAGCAGTTCCCTGACAATGTCGATCGCCTTCGAGTTGCGAATGTCCGGGCAATTTTCCTTGAACGCCAATCCCATGACCAGGATGCGGCTTCCCACGACCGGAAATCCGCGCTTCATCATCAGCCGCGCCACCTGGTCGGCGACAAACCGGCCCATGCCGTCGTTGATGCGCCGCCCCGCCAGGATGACCTCGGGGTGATAGCCCGCCTCCTGCGCCTTGTGGGTCAGGTAGTAGGGATCGACGCCGATGCAGTGGCCGCCGACAAGGCCCGGCCGGAACGGCAGGAAGTTCCATTTGGTCTGCGCGGCGGCCAGCACCTCCAGCGTATCGATGCCGAGCCGGTTGAAAATAATGGCCAGCTCGTTCATCAGCGCGATGTTGAGGTCGCGCTGGGTGTTTTCGATCACCTTGGCCGCTTCGGCCACCTCGATCGAACTGGCAGGGTGTGTACCGGCCGTTACGATGGAGCGATAGAGGCCGTCGATCGCGTCAGCCGCGTCCGGCGTTGAGCCTGAGGTAACCTTGACGATGTTGGTCAATCGGTGCGTTCGGTCGCCAGGGTTGGCCCGTTCCGGGCTGTATCCGACGAAAAAATCCTCGTTCAGGGTCAATCCCGAGTGCTTCTCGAGCAGCGGCACGCACACCTCGCGCGTGCATCCGGGATACACAGTGGATTCGTAGATGACGACGCCACCTGTGCCCAGCGCCTTGCCGACGGTTTCGCTGGCGCGGATCAACGGCGTCAGATCCGGACGGTTGGCCTTGTCGATCGGTGTCGGCACTGTGACGATGAAGATGCCGCAGCCACGAAGGACTTCGGCATCGTCGGTGAACGCGATATGTTCCGTCCGAGCGAGGTCGGCCGGGTCGACTTCAAGCGTACTGTCGCGCCCGGCGCACAACTCCGCGATGCGCTCCGGTCGGATGTCGAAGGCCACCACCGGCCGCGTCCTCGCAAACTCCATTGCCAGCGGCAGGCCGACATAGCCGAGACCAATGACCGCGATCTTCTTGCCATCGAGGTTCATTGCGCCTGCTGCACGAATTCTTGCTGGCCTAGCGCCGGCTGGACATCCCTCAGATACCAGTCGACGAATTGTCTCAGCCCGTCTCTAATGTCAGTGTCGGGGCTGTACCCGGTGAGCGCCTTGAGCAGAGCCGGCGAACCGGCCGTGCGGACGACATCTCCCTGCTGCATGGGCAGTAGATTCAGAATGGCCTTCTTGCCGAGAATATCCTCGATCGTCTGGATATATTGCATCAGCCCGATCGTCTTGCCGCCGGCGATGTTGACCTCACGATACGGTGCGATCGCGGAAAGCGTGTCCTCGACACCATCAGCCCTCACCGGCCTTCCTGTTTGGGGAGCGCAATGGACGATCCGTGAAACCGCCTCCACGAGATCGCCGACATAGGTAAAATCGCGCTGGTGGATGCCATTGCCGAACACGTCGATCGGCCTGTCGTTCACGATGGCACGCACGAATTTGTAGAGCGACATGTCCGGCCGGCCATACGGGCCATAGACGGTGAAGAAGCGGCAGACGGTCGTCGGGATATCGAAAAGATGGGCGTAGGAATGCGCCATCACCTCGCCCGCCTTCTTGGACGCCGCGTAGAGCGAAACCGGGCGGTCCGTGGTGTCGGTCTCGACGAACTCCGGCTTGTCCGACATGCCATAGACCGAACTCGTCGAACTGAAGATGAAATGCTTCGGCTGTTGCGCCCTGCAGACCTCAAGCATGTTCACCATGCCGAGCAGGTTCGAGTTGGCATAGGAATGCGGCTTCTCGAGGCTGTAGCGGACACCTGCCTGGGCCGCGAGATGGACGATCACGTTGGGCGCTGCCTGGGCAGCCGCGTCGTTGAGAGCTGCGGCATCCTCCAGCATTGCCTCCACGGCGGAAAACGCGGGGCTGCGAGAGAGCAGCGCATGCCGCCGCCGCTTCAATTCGACGTCGTAGTACGGCGTGATGCCGTCGAAGCCGACCACGCTGTGGCCATCGGCCAGCAGCCGCGTGGCCAGATGAAATCCGATGAAGCCGGCCGTGCCGGTGACGAAAAACCTCATGCTGAGTTCCCCGATGGAACCAGAAGGTAGTTTGCGTGCCCTTTGTCGGTGAAGATGCGCGCGACGTCGTAGCGCGACGCCTTGAGCCAGCTGTAGAAGGCGGAGGTGTTGCGGTTCGCCACCTCGATGAAGATCATCGGACGCCACCGCCTGATCGTCTCCTCGGCGCCGGACAGAACCTGCATCTCCATGCCCTCGACGTCGATCTTCAGAAGTTCGACTGGTGCCGATAGCATCGAATCGAGCGTCGCGACAACGATATCTCCCTGAGGATCGGACTGAAGGCCGGTCGCTCCGAGCCCTCCCCGCTCGGAAAATACCAGACCGGCCCTGCCCGCGCGATCTGAAACCCCGATCAGCAACCTGGACAGGTCGACCGACCGCAATCCGTTGCGTTCGACCGTGGCGCGCAGGACATCGGCGGCGGCGGGAAGCGGCTCGAAGGGGATTACGCTCGCGGCGCGCATCGGTCCGGCGAAGAAGACGGTATGATTTCCAGTATTGGCGCCGACATCCACGACATGAGCGCCCGGCTTCACGATCTTGCGCAATTCTTCAAGTTCCAAGGCCTCGAAGAACAGACCGCGCGACTGTTCGCGCTCGATGCCGGCGTTCCGCCCGGTGTAGGGGAGATAGTACGTGTCGTCGCCATGGATAATCGGCAAAAACACCGGCTTATCCGACAGACGACGCAGGATTTCAGCCTTGCCGTCCGCGTCCAACGACCGAGGTTCTGCCGAAAGCTCCAGAAGGGGTTGCGCAGACTTCATGC